>Ga0265314_10002292_pt1 | contig 19793 bp, 14 predicted proteins | sample 4126metaG_FD_203106 | JGI IMG/M metagenome (GOLD analysis project Ga0265314, IMG submission 203106) | Rhizosphere microbial communities from Carex aquatilis grown in University of Washington, Seatle, WA, United States - 4-1-26 metaG | ecosystem: Host-associated > Plants > Roots > Rhizosphere >... | reverse complement strand
AAAAGACTTATGAATTGCTGGCAACGCAGTTTCCGGTTCCACGCGAAGAAATTATCGAACGTCTGCTGAAATCCGATTATTGGACGGGCGAGTTGCAACACACTGCGCGGGACGGCCGCCATTACATCGTCGAAAGCCACTGGTCATTGCGGCGCAACGCGTTGGGTGAACCCGAGGCGATACTCGAAATCGGCGCCGATCAAACGCAACGCAGGGCCGCCGAGGCGGCGCTGCGCACGGCGTACGACGATCTGGAAGCGCGCGTGGTCGAGCGCACGGCGGAACTTGGTCGCAGCAACGAATTGCTGCGCGAGCGCGAACAGCAATACTCCGGCATCGTCAATTCGGCGATAGACGGTATCGTGACGGTGGATGAGCGGCAGCACATCGTATTGTTCAATCCGGCGGCGGAAAAAATCTTCGGCTATACGTCTGCCGAAATGCTGGGTCAGCCGCTGTCATGCCTGGTGCCCGAGCGTTATCGTACCGGCCATGCGGGCCAGATTGACGCATTTGGCCGCACCGGCCTGACGAGTCGCTCGATATCAGGTGCTGCGGCCATCCCTGCCTTGCGCGCCAACGGCGAGGAGTTTTTGCTCGAGGTGACGATCTCAAAGACCGAAGTGGCGAGGCGCAAGCTGTTCACGGCGGTCTTCCGCGACATCACCGAACGCCTCATGGCGCAGCGCGTGCAGGCGCAACTCGCCGCGATCGTCGAGTCGTCCGACGACGCCATCATCGGCAAGACGCTCGACGGCATCATCACCAGCTGGAACCTCGGCGCGGAGCGGCTGTTCCGCTATCAGGCCGCCGAAGTCGTGGGCCAATCCATCGCCGTCATCATTCCCGACGACCGCCTGCACGAAGAGGATGTCATCATCGCGCAGGTCTCGCGAGGCGAGAGTGTGCAGAACTACCGGACGGTGCGCCGGTGCAAGGACGGCAGGTTGGTCGACATCTCGGTCAGCGTGTCGCCGATCCGCGATGCCGGCGGCCGTATCGTGGGCGCATCCAAGATCGCGCGCGATATCACCGACCGCAAGCGCGCCGAAGACGAGTTGCGCGAAAGCGAGCACAAAAACCGAACGCTGATGGAGTCGTTGGCCGACGGCGTGTTCGTTGCCCAGGACTACCGCTTTGCGTACGGCAACCCGGCGTTGCTGAAAATTTTGGGCTATTCGAACGAAGAGTTTGTCGGCCTGCCGTTCGAAAAGGTGGTGGTGCCGGAATTTCTGCAGCTGTGGACCGAGAGGTTCACGCAGAGGGTCGGCGCCGGACCCGAGCCGCAAAAGGAATACGAGGTCCGGTTCGTGCGCAAGGATGGCAGCAGCATTCTCGTTGAGTTGCGTGCGAGCCGCGTGCCGTTCAAGGGCGAGCTTGCGGCGCTAGGCATCGTCCGCGACACCACCGAACGCAGGCTCGCGGAGGAGAAGCTGCGCCAAAGCGAGCGCGAACTGCGCACGGTAACGGACGCAATCCCGGCGTTGATCGCTCACGTCGACAAGGAGCAGAGATACCGATTCGTGAACCTTGCCTATGGGAGCTGGTATTCCCGGCCGCGCGCCGAGATTATCGGACAACGGATAGAGGAGGTCATGGGCGAAGCGCGCTACCGCGAGATCGCGTCTTACGTCGACCAAGTGTTGGCTGGCCACGCGGTGACTTTCGAACGCCTGCGGATTCGCGGAGATGAAAGGCCGCGCAATTTTCACTGCAACTATGTTCCCAGCCTGGATCATGACGGCGCGGTCAATGGTGCGTTTATCGTCGCCCACGACATCACGGAACTCAAGCGCGCAGAAGAGCTGTTATTGCGCACCGAAAAAATGGAGGCGCTCGGCACTCTCGCCGGCGGTATCGCGCACGATTTCAACAATATCGTGCCGGCCATCGTCGGCTTCGCCAACGTCGCGGAAGACGGGTTGCCGCACGACCATCCGGTCCGCGCCAGCCTCGCCGAAATCAAGAAGGCCGGCATGCGCGCGGGCGACCTCGTGCGCCGCATTCTGAATTACAGCCGCCCGCAGGAGCAGGGGCATGAGCCGGTCGATCTCGAATCGGTGATAGGCGAGGCGTTGAAGCTCGTGCGCGCATCGCTGCCGGTGACCGTTGAATTGCGCAGCAATCTCGCCTGGGACCTGCCCAAGGTCAACGCGGATGCGACGCAGATTTACCAACTGGTGGTCAACCTGGTGACGAACGCCCGCGATGCGATCGGGCCGCGCGCCGGAGTTATCGAAGTGCAACTGGAAGCGATCGACGCGGGCGACCAGATCCTGGGCCTGAAGCCGGGCAGGTACGCGCGGCTGACGGTCAGCGACGATGGCTGCGGCATGGATCGAGAGACGCAGCAGCGCATCTTCGACCCGTTTTTTACGACCAAGCCGGCGGGAAAAGGCACGGGTCTCGGCTTGTCGATAGTCAACAGCGTTGTGACGAGCCTCGGCGGCGTCGTGAACGTCTACAGCGAACCCGGCAAAGGCACCAAATTTCACAATTACTTCCCGTTGACGAAGGAGGGCGCGATTGATCGCGCACCCGCGCGACCCGCGGCGGTGCGCGGCCGCGGCGAACGCCTCATGTATATCGACGACGAAGAGCCGCTGGTGTTCCTTGCGTCGTACACGTTAAAGCAACTCGGGTACGAGGTGAGCGGCTATACCGAAGCGCCAGGCGCGCTCGACGAGTTCCGCGCGCGGCCGCAGGACTTCGATGCGGTGATCACCGATGCGGCGATGCCCGGCATGTCCGGCTACGATGTCGCGCGCGAATTGCACGCAATCCGGCCGGACGTGCCCATCATCATGGTGTCAGGCTATGTGCGGCCGGAAGACGAAGAGCTGGCGCGGCAGGCCGGCGCCCGCGCCATGATACTGAAGCCGAACAACGTACAGGATCTGGGCGCGGCGATCGCGCGTTTGCTGAACGAACGCGCGCCGCATTGATGCCGCTGCGCGCTAGTCGCGGGTGCGGTCTTTGCGCTGCCGCTCTAACCCCATGATGTAGCGCTGGATGGTGGCGAGCATGCTTTCACGCAAGTCCACGAACGCGAACCCCGACCGTTGCGCGACCTTGCCATTGGCGAGCTTCATCATGAACGCATTGCGCGCCTGCACGCGCGTGCGCATCGCCGCGGCGCCGGGCATATGGATGGTGCAGTCGTAATAGGCGCCCAGCTCGGGCGTGAACAATTCGTGCGGCGTCAGCACGGCGATGCCGCCGCAGCTGATGTCGATGAGGCTCAGTTCGACGGTCGCGCGCGCGTCGCTTTGCGGGATCGAAATCGTGCATTTCACCGGCGCGATGATCGGAGTGGGGACGCGGAAATATTCGCGCCGCTGCAACCGCAGCAATTCCTGCGGCAGCGCCGCCCTGAACGCGTCGCGCCCGTCGCAGGTTGCAGTCTCAATGTCCGTGCAGACGAACTGGATCTTGATCTTGTCCAGCGTGGTGCTGCAGAGCAGCCGCTGTTTGGCGAGCACACGCTCCATGTGTTTGCCGTTTCTGTCGCACTCGAGCATCAGATAACCCGCCTCGTCGTCGACCCGCACGAGCGACGTCAGGAAAAAATCTTCCCCGCCGACGGATGCGGTGATCAAGGCGGCGTGCCGCATCACGGCGCGCAGGATCTGGCTGATTTCCAGCCGCGACGCGATCGCGTACTGGTGATAGTCGGCGGCGGAGTCGGTGTTTAAAGCGGTGGCGGTCGTGGTCGGCATGGTTGCGGGCTCCGGGAGATGGCCCAAGCATAGTGGGTCGCGGTGTTGCGCAAGCGGCGGAACAAGCCCGGATTTCCGTGCCTAATCGGCGCGTTCGCCGCGGCACTCAGCGCAGCGCCGGCGATGGCTTCGATTCGACCGGATGTTCGAGCCGGTATAACCATGCCAGGAGTTCGGCGATCGCCACGTAAAGTTCCTGGGGAATGCGCGTGTCCAGGTCGACCTGCATCAGCAGCGCGACCAGTTCGGGCGACTCGTGCACGTAGATGCCGGCTTCGCGTGCGCGCGCGATGATGGCCTCGGCCATGAGGCCGCGGCCCTTGGCGGCGACGCGCGGCGCGCTCTGCTTGTCGTTGTACGCAAGCGCGACCGCGGCCTGGCGTCCTTCAGGCGGATTCATCGCGGCCCACCGTGACGGATAGCGGGGTGATGCCGGCGTCGCGCAGCGATTGCTGCAAGGTGGCGCGCGCGCCCGCGAGCGCGGTCTGCGTGCCGGCATCGGCCGCGTGCACTGCGACCGTGACGCCGCGTCCGGCCACCGTCAGGATTGCTTCGAGTTTCCCCAGGCGCGGCAATTCCAGGCGCAGGCGCGTGCGCCACGCGGGCGCACCGGCGGATCGCGGCGCTTCGGGCGGCGCTTCGCTCACTTCCCAATCGAGCGGCTGGCCGGGCCAGATCATGCCGTGCCACGCGAGAGTGCGCGATTCCAGCGTGTCGAGCTGCTGCTTGATCATCGCCAGCGCATCGCGATGCACCGGCAAGTGCGGCAGTTGCGGCAGGTCTTCCGGGACGATGTCGGCGAGCGTGTCCGCGTTGTCACCGTGATCCGCCAATGCGGGGAGCGACCGGTGACGCAGGGGCGCAAGCCGCGCCTGCGGTTCCCGCATCAGCGCGGCGATCGTGCGTTCGCCGGCGATCCATTGCGCCTGATGCGCTTCGTAAAACATGCCGCTGTGCGCCAGCGCGTCGCGCAACACCGCGGCGATTTCCCGGTTGTCCGCGGGCAACACGGTGAGCAGCGGCGCGCCGCCGCGCACCACCGATGTCAGCGGCATCTTTTCGCTTTCATCCAGCAACGCGGTGATGAAGCGCGCGGTTTCGCTCAGGCTCGCGGGCAGATCGGGGATATCGGGTTCGGGAACCAGCGCGAATTTTATCTGCGGTTCGCGCGCGACTACGCTCAACTGCAGCGCGTCGCCCGGCCGCGCCTGGAACGGCAGCCGCAGCAGAAAAGTCTGGTTTCTGATCGCGACGCGGAACGTGCCGTCGGGCCGCGCCGCCTCGACCAGTCCGCGCACGTAATCGCCGGGCGCGAGATCGGCCAGCGTCTCCAGATTGACGCGGCTTACCGGCGTCACCTGCGAGTCGGCGAAAGTGCGCAGGCGCACGATATCGGAGAGGCGGTTGAGCATGATCGAAAGGCGCGCGCGCCGGGCGCCCGTGGTTTATTCGCCGGCCCGGTAGGCCTGCGCCAGCCGCCGCTGATGTCCGGTATGGTGCAACAGTGCCGACAATTGGTTGAGCCACGGCTCGACCAGCAGCCGGATCTCGGCGTCGTCGTCGAGCACGGCGCGTATCAACTGCGCTTTGCGGCGCTGAAACTCCGCGCTGCGCGGTTGCGCGTCGTCGCCGGTGAAGAGCCGCGCGAACAGGGCGCTGCAGTCGCGCTCGAGCTGCACGAGCGCGTCCCATTGCCCGCCGCGCGCGGCCGCGAGCATGCGCTTGGTGAGTCGCGAAATAGCCTCGTAGATGGCGAGGATCTGATCGTTGTTCATTCCGGTCATGCCTTGCGGTAAGTGGCGGCCGGCGGTGCCGTCGGCGAGCTTGGCGGCTGCGGTGCGACGACCTGCGGCCTGATTTGCTCCCATGCGCCGCGCAATTCGCCGAGCAGGGCGCCGACTTCATCGAGCAGTTCCGGGCGGTTGTGCAGGTTCGCCATCAGCAGCTGCCTGCACATGTATTCGTAGAGCGCCGCCAGGTGTTCGCCGAGCTTGCCGCCGGCCTTGACGTCGAGGCTCGCGAGCAGCCCGTCCTCGAGGATCGCGATGGCCTTCGTTATCGCTTTGCCCTTGGCGGCGACGTTGCGCTGCGCCATGTACCGCTTGGCGTCGATCAGTGCGCACAACGCGCCTTCGTACAGCATCAGCACGAGCTTGTGCGGATCGGCGGTTTCGACGGTGGTCTCGACTCCGACTTTGGTGTAAGCGCCAAGGGCGCGCTGGGCGGCGGCGAACATGTATTTACTTGCCGCTGCTCGACTGCGTCAGCGGCAGGTTCGCAAGTTGGGTCGTCAGATAGGAACTCGTCTGGTTCATGCTGGCGATCAGGGTGTCGAGTGCGGTGAATTGCGCCATGTAGTTTGCCTGCACTTGGGTCAGTCGCGTGTTGAGGTCGGTGATCCGGTTGTTGATGTCCTGGATCGTGTTGTTGATGCCGCTCTGTTCGCTGGCGATCGAGCCGCTCGTATCCAGCGCATTGGTGGTGAAGTTGTAGAGCTGGGTGGCGAAGCCCTGCGAAAAATTAAGCGTTGCAGCGGCGCCGGCGGCGACTTGTGCGGCGCCGCCGAGATATTGCACTTTAATGCCGTCGGCGGCCGAACCGGCGGCACCCGTCAGCATCTGGCCGCTGCCGGTTGCGGCTATGGTCTGGCCGTTCAGCATGAAGCTGCCGGCGACGTCGGTGCCGGTGCCGGTTTCGCTGCCGTCGAAGCCGAGCGCCGCGGCGGCGCTGCCGGCAATATTGGCGATGGACGATTGCGCGCCGAAACTTTGCGATGCGATGACGAGATTTCCGCCGCTGCCGACTGTGACGTTCGCGGTCACGCCAGCAGCGCTGAACGAAGACGAGCCGCTGAGGGCCGACTGCAGCGCGCCGGCCAGTTGCGCCTGCGTATAGGTGCCGTGCGCAAGCGTGACCTGGCCGCTGCCGACGCCGTCGATCGTGACACCGAAGGAGTCGTTCGACGCATCGATCACGGTGGACACCGCGGCGGCGTTGTTGGCAGTCGCGCTGCCCGTTGTCGCGGCGGCGGTGATGTTCACCTGATAAGCGCCCGGCTGGCTCTTCGCGCCGGCACCGATGAAATTGAGCAGCGAGTTGCTGCTGCTGCCGTGCACGCCGAACAAGCCGGCGAAACCGGAGAAATTTTTGCTGATGGCGTTGCCGAGCACCGTGTTATCGAGCGCGAGCGAGCCGTCGCGCTGGAACGAGACGCCAATTTGCGACAGCGTGTTCAGTCCGCCGCCGGTGCCGGTCAGCGACTGCGACAGGATCGAGCGCACCTGGGTGAGCAGGTTTTGCGTGGTGAAATCCCCGGTCAGCGGACTTGCCGTTTTGGTCGTGGCGTCATAGGAGGTCAATCCGCCGATCGTGCTGTTGAGCGCGTTGTACGCATTGACGAGGTTGTTGACGTTGGCCTGTATCGTCGAACTGTCCGCGGCGACGCTCACCGTGGTGGTGCCGGTCGTTTGCAGGTTGAGCGTCACGCCGGGGATCGCGCCGGTGATGGTATTCGATGCGCTGGTCACGGCCACGCCGTTGACGGTCAGCGTTGCGTCCTGCGGCGGCACCACTTGCGTGAGACCGGCGATGGCATCGTGCAATTCGCCCGCCGCCAGGCCGTTGGTCACCGCAATCGTATTGGCGCTGCCGCCATTGTCGGCGCTGAGAACCAGCCGGTAGGGCGTCGCACTGCCATCGTTGACGATGGTCGCGGTGACGCCGGCATCGGCGGCGTTGATGGCGCTGGCAACGCCGGCCAGCGTATTGTTGGACGAATCGATGGTGACGACCGTTGCCGCACCGCTGCCGACCTGCAATGTCAAGGTACCGGTCGAGCTCGGGTTGTTCTGGCTGGCGAGACCGGCGGCGGCCAGTGCCTGCGCCTGCGCAAGATGGCCGACGCTGACCGAATAATTGCCGGGCGCCGCACTGCTGGCCGCGGTGGCCGACAGCAACGATGTGTTGCTCGAAGTCGCGCTCAAGGCTTCAAATGTCGCCGGGTTGGCGAGTCCCTGCATTGCACTTTGCAGCGTCGCCACCGCGCTCTGCAGCGTGCCGAGCGCCGAAACCTGCGTCTGGTAACTCGCCTGTTGTTGTTGCAGCAGCGTGACCGGCCGTTGTTCCACCGCCATCAGCTGGCTGACCATCGTGTTGACGTCGATGCCCGAGCCGATGCCGGCCGCCGTCATCAGCGATGACGTGTTGATACCGGCGGTTGATGCGGGCGCTAGGCTTGCAGTGGTCATAATGGGTCGATCGTGATTGGTCCGGTTTCCTGCCCGCGGGTGCTGGTCATGTCTTCCGTTGCCGGCATATGCGCCTGGACTTCATTTTCCGGCGCCGCCGGATCCGCATCGTGGTTGCTGACGCAGAGAAACGCTTGCGGGTTTCCCTGGGTCAGAAACCACCGTCCCGCACGACCGGCGCGAGCCGGTCAGGCGGGACAGTGTCGATTGCAACTACAATTACTGCAGCAACTTGAGAACGGTGTTCGGCAGCGAGTTGGCTTGCGCCAGCATCGCGACACCGGCCTGCTGCAACACTTCGTTTTTCGTCAGCGTTGCGGTTTCGGACGCGAAGTTCGTGTCCTGGATCCCGCTGCGTGCGGCGGTCAGGTTTTGCGTCGTCGCCTGCAGCGAAGCAACCACTTGCGTGAAGCGGTTCTGGACCGCGCCCAAAGTCGCCTGCGTCGTATTCACCGCGTTGAGGGCTGCGTCGATCGAAGTTATCGCGGCATTCGCTCCATTCACCGTCGAAATGTCGGTGTTGAGGATTGAAACGCCGGAGAGACTGGCTGCAACCGTGCCGTTCACGCCGTCCGTCGTCGCCGACGCACCGGCGATCGTCATGCCGGCGGAGTTGGTGCTGGTGACGGTGTAGGTCGACTTGGTCGTTGCCGCCACGCCGCCGCCGTAGGCGGTGTCGCCCGCAACCAGCGTGCCGGTTTGCGCGACCGTGATGTTGCGACCGTCGACCGCCGTCAGCTTGAGTGCGCCGCCCGCGTTGCTCGCGGTTACGCCCGTCGCTGCGCTGATCTGGTTGATTGCCGAGATCGAGCTGGCGAGGTCGGTTGCCGCGACGCCGGTGGCCGTCAGGGTTGCCGTATTCACGCCATTGATCGTGATCTTGCCGGCATGCGCCGCAGTGCTGGCCGCTGCTGCCGCGGTGACCGAGGTCGCCGCCGCTGTAGCGGTTACGCCGCCGATGCCGCGGTCATTGATTGCGTTGGCGATCGATTGAGCGTCCGCGGCGATCGTGCTGCCTTGATAGATGTCGGTTGCATTGCCGGCCGCATCGGTAATCGTGAACTGACCCGCTGCCGTGACCGTGGTGGCGGTGCCGCCGCTGGTCACGGTGGACGAATAGCTCTGGCCGAGCGTCGCCGAACGTGCGCTGCTGATGGAGCCGATGGTGATGGTCTGGCCCGCGTTGGCACCGACCTGGAACTGTTTATTGGTAAACGTGCCGTCGAGCAGGTTGACGCCGTTGAACGACGTGTTCTGTGCAATACGGTCGACTTCCGAGACCAGTTGCGTAACTTCCGTTTGCAGGGCCGCGCGGTCCGACGCGCTGTTGGTGCCGTTGGCCGACTGCACTGCGAGTTGGCGCATGCGCTGCAGGTCATTGGTGATTTGCGACAGGCCGCTGCCCGCGGTTTGCGCGAGGTTGATCGCGTCGTTCGCGTTTTGCCCGGCTTGCGTGTTGCCGTTGATCTGCGCGGTCATGCGCTGGCTGATCGCGAGACCGGCGGCGTCGTCCGCCGCGCTGTTGATGCGCATGCCCGAAGACAGGCGTTGAATCGAAGTCGCGAGTGCCGATTGCGAATTCGACAGGTTGTTTTGCGCGAGTAGCGACGCAACGTTGGTATTGATGGTCATTGCCATGGTGTGCTCCTTGTGAAGTTGTCAAAGCGGCTCATCGCCGTGACTTTGGACTTGCGCGCCGCTAGGCGTGAGCCGCCGTCCTACGCAATTACGGCCATATCGGCGGAGACTTTAGTTGGCGGTGAAGATTCACCGTGAACCCGGACGCCGCGCGGGCAGCGCGGCATCCCGTCATTCCGCGGTTACCGCGCGATTCTTGCCCTCGTTTTTTGCTATGTACAGTGCGCGGTCGGCGCGCTTGATCACCGCGTCGCGGGTTTCGCCCGTTTTGCGCACGGCGATACCCGCGCTGAACGTGATCGGCAGCTTGCGGTGCGAATAGATGAGCGGGCTCTGGGCAAGGTCCTGCTGCAGCCGGCACAATGCGCGCGCGGTCTGCTCGGGGCCCGAGTCGGGCAGCAGGAACAGGAATTCCTCGCCGCCGAAGCGCACGACGACATCGCTCGGCCGTATCGTGCGCTTGATGACCTGCGCGAAATGCACGAGCGCGGCGTCGCCGGCCTGGTGTCCGTGGCGGTCGTTCAACCGCTTGAAGTCGTCGATGTCGATGAGCGCGGTGCCGAGCGGCGCCTCGTGGCGGTCGGCGCGCGCGGCCTCGCGCGTATAGGCCTGATCGAGTCCGCTGCGGTTCAACGCGCCGGTCAGGTGGTCCACGTGGACCAGTCCGCGCAGCTGTTCGAGTTCCTGCTTCAAGGCCTCGATCTTGCGTTCGGCCTGCGCGAGCTTGGCGGGCGCGACACGCGTCGCGGCATCGTTGTTCAGCGCGCGCGTGTCGCCGAGCGCCTCGTCGAGCAGGCTGATGATGCTGCCGACGTCGTCGGTGCCGCGGATTTTGCGCGCGTACATTTCGATGCGCCGGTAGTAGTCGTCGGTGAGCGGTGCGGCGGGCGCGCGCACGGACGGCGCGGCGACAGCGGCGGGATGAAAGGATGAGGTGACCAGTCGCAACTTCGTTTTGGTTTTGCTCGTTTCCATCGCGCTACTCCTCTTGCAGGGCGCCGGCTGGAGCCGGCAGGTTTGACGATGGATCAAGGTAGCAAGCTTTCCGCCTTCGATACGGCGCGAATAAGCGGCTAAAACCGCCGCAATTCGGCGCATTGCGGTCGTTCACCGCTCATGCGGCGACCACCCGGTTCTTGCCCGCGCGCTTGGCCTGATACAGCGCGCGGTCGGCGCGCGCAATGACCGCCGCCTGCGTTTCGCCGGTGCGGTAGGTGGCTATTCCCGCGCTGAATGTAATCAGCAGCTTGGCGTTGTCGTGCAGAAAAAAGCGCTTGGTCAGCTCGCGCTGCAGCCGCGCGATCACGGTGGCGCCGTGCTCGGCGTCCGAATTGGGCAGCAGGATCATGAATTCCTCGCCGCCGTAGCGCGCGACGCTGTCGCTCGGGCGCATCGTGTCCTTGATCACCGAGGCGAGATGCACGAGCGCGTCGTCGCCGACCTGGTGGCCGAGCGTGTCGTTCAGATCCTTGAAATTATCGATGTCGAGCAGCGCGATGGAGAGCGGCTGCGTCTGGCGGTCGGCCACCGCGATTTCGCGGTCGAACGATTCGCTCAAGCCGCGCCGGTTCAAAGTGCCCGTCAGATGGTCGCGCAGCACTTTGTCGCTGACCTGTTCGAGCTGGCTTTCCAGTTCGCGGATCTTCAATTCGGCGACGCTGACCTGTTCGCGGGCGCGCAGCACTTCCTCGCGAGAATGCAGCGCGCTCGCCTGCACGTTGCGCGTCTCGCGCAGCACTTCCTCGAGCAGTATGTTCAGCTGGTTGACGTCCTCGGTCTGGCGGATCTGCTGGGCCAGGTTTTCGATCGAGTCGTGATAGTCGCCCGTCGCTGTCGAGAGCTTGCCGAGCTCGTCGATGAAAGATGCGATCATCTGTTTCAACGTGGTCTTGGTGACGTTCAGGCTGTCGCGCAGCACGCCCTGGTGGTGAATCACGTTTTTCAGGTTGCGTTGCGCCTCCTCGATGGCCGCGAGATCGAGCGGTCCCGAGATGACCTGCAGCACCACGGCGATCTGGCCGCGCAGCCATTGGTCGTCGGCCACCAGTTCGCCGACGTTTTCGATCAGGAGCCGCAAGAGTTGCAGCAACCCGTTCTGCACGCCGTCGCGTTCATTGCCGCGCAATTCGACGTCCAGCCACAGCGTTTTAAGTTCCGCGCGCAGAGCCTTGAGGTCGAGCGGGCTGTCCGCGCGCAATTGCCGGGCGAGCGAATTCGCGCGCGTGGTTATCGCGGGGGCGTCGATCAGCCGCGCGCCGATCGCGATCTCGAGCGTATGCGCGAGCAGTTCGCGCAGTTCCAGCGGGCCCGCATCGCCGCCGGCGTGATGGTCGTTGGCCGCCTGGCGCGGGCCGGACGTAATCATCGACGGCGATTTCCCCCATAAATGCGTCAGATCGAGCAGCCGCTGGTAGAGGGTCGGCATTTTCAGGGGGGCGCCGTTCGCACACAGCGCTTTTTCCAGTGCGGACCGCCGCTCGGCGCACGGCTTCACCATCGACTCGTCGCACAGGAGCCGCACGAGCTCGCGCAGCAGCGCCGCCCATTCCGCGGCCGAAATGCTTTCGCTTTGCAGTTTGGCGAAGTCGACCAGCGCGCGATGCCCGTCTTCCCAATTGTGGGTGGCGTGCGCGGCGGCGATCGCGTTGCCCAGCCGCGCGAGTTCCGGCGTATTGCGCGGCAGTTCGGCAGCGAGCCGTTGCAGCAGCCTCTCGACGGTCGCACTCGCGAGGCCCGCGTCGTCGTCGCCCGCGATTTCGCAATACAGGCGCCCGTAATTTTCCGGAGTGGGCGCCTGTTTGCGCGTCACGAGCAGGCGCAGCGTTTCACGCGCAATGTCGTTCGGTTTGCTTTGCACCGTCATGAAATTCCTCTCAGCGGGCCAGCCGCAAACCGCGACGGCCCCGACTGCGCCTTAACCAGCGTCAGAACGTGGAAATTATCGGCACAATCGGGCGCGACTTTAGTCACGCCATGAGGGATTACTCGACGATCTGGTTCTTGATCGCGTAGTGCGTGAGCTCGGCGTTGTTTTTAAGTCGCATTTTTTCGAGCACGCGGGCGCGGTACACGCTGACGGTTTTGACGCTGATCGACATCTGGCGGCCGATGTCGGTGAGAGATTTGCCCGACGCGATCAGGCACATCGTCTGGTATTCGCGGATCGACAACGATTCGTGCGGCGGCCGCTCGGAGTCCTGCCCGATCGAATTGGCGAGTTCCTGCGCGACACTCGGGGTCACGTATTTGCGGCCCTCCTTGACCTGGCGGATCGCGCTGACCAACTGCGACGGCGCGCTTTGCTTGGTCAGGTAACCGGCGGCGCCGGCCTTGAGCGCGCGCAGCGCGTACTGGTTTTCCGGATGCATCGACAGCATCAGCACCTGCAGGCCGGGAAACTCCTTGCGTACCAGCTTGAGGGTTTCGATGCCGTTGCGGTCCGGCAGCGAGATATCGAGCAAAACCACCTCGCACGGCGTGTCGCGCAGGAGCCGCAGCGCGGAGGCGCTGCTGTCGGCTTCGCCGACGACCTGCATGTCGCCGCTTTCCGCGATGATCTGGGTCAGGCCGCGGCGCAGGATGGCGTGATCGTCGACGATGACAACGCGTATCATGTGGCCCCCGCCGGCAGGAATCCTTCGGGCGGCACCGTCACCGGATCGAGCGGCAAGTGCGCGGTGATCGTGGTGCCCTGGCCGGCTTTGCCCTCGAAGCGGATTTCGCCCCCCAGATTGCGCGCGCGTTCGAGCATGCCGCGCAAGCCGAACGAGCCTTTCTTAAGCAGGTCCGTGTGCGCCATGCCGCGCCCGTTGTCGATGATTTTCATCGTCAACATCGTGTCATCGGTGGAGAGCTCGACCTCGACTTTGGTGGCGGCGGCGTGCTTCGATATGTTGGTGAGTATCTCGCGGAAGACACTGAAGGCGGCATTGCCGAGATCGGGATCCACCGCCAGGTCCTCGCTTTTGCACGTCACGACGCAGGGAATTTCCATGCGCTTCTCGAATTCGGAGGCCTCCCACTCGATCGCGGCGACGAGGCCCAGCTCCAGCAGCGGCGGACGCAGATCGCGCGCGATGCGCGACGTGATCTCCATCGTGCGGTCGACCAGATGCTCGAGCGAGTGCGCCTTGTCGATGAGGTCGCCGCGCTGCCTGTCGAGGCGGTTGGAGAGCCACAGGAGGTCGATTTTCAGCGCGGTCAGATTGCCGCCGATATCGTCGTGCACTTCGCGCGCGATGCGGGTGCGCTCGATTTCCTTGGCTTTTTGCAGGTGGGCGGAGAGCGCGGAGAGCTGCTGGCGCGATTTCAAGAGTTCGCTCTCGGCGTGCTTGCGCTGAGAGATGTTCTCCATGATGCCGTCCCACTGCACGCGGTTGTCGCCCAAAGTGCGCGGGCGCATGCGAATTTCGATCCACTTCAGGATATCGCCGGAAGTAACGCGAATGCGGCCTTCCCAGCTGAAAGGTTCGAGGGTCGCGGCGGATTCCGTGATGAGCCTGCGCAGTTCCGCGCCGCCGTTCACCACTTGCTCGCAAAAGAGGCTGCTGTCGTCCTGCAGTTGGGCCGGCGTCAATTCGAGGAGCTGGATGCTGCCTTCGCTGATGTAAGGAAAGCGATAACCGCCTTTGCCCGCTTTCTGCAGTTGAAAGACCACCCCCGGCACATTGGACACGATCGCGCGGAAGCGTGCCTCGTTTTCTTCGAGCTCGCGTTGCGCCTGGCGCCCCATGCGGCGGACCTGGCTTTCGCGCAATTCGCGCTCGATCGCGGGAATCAGGCGCGACAGGTTGCTCTTCATCACGTAGTCATGCGCGCCGGCGCGCATCGCCTCGACCGCGATGTCCTCGCCGATATTGCCGGAGTTGATGATGAACGGCAGGTCCGGATCGTGCTGGCGCACGATTTTCAGCGCCTCGAGCCCGCTGAACTGCGGCATCGTGTAATCGCAGATAACGACATCCCAGAGCTCGCTCTTGAGCGCATCGAGGGTCGCTGCCGCGGTTTCCGCGCGCCGGTGGATCGGATCAAAGCCGCCATGCCGGATCTCGGCGAGCAGCAATTCTGCGTCTTCTTCCGAATCCTCGATCAGCAATATCCGCAGCGGTTGATTCATGGGGCGGGGCGCAGTCACGACGCTGAAAAGTCGGGCGAAATGGGAGCCGTCATGATACCAGTTATGCCCGCCCTGTCATCGCGCGCGGCCGCCGCCCGCCGTCCGCGATCCCCCCGCCGATTCAAGATTGCGCGCGCGTTGCCGATATCAGGAAGCGGCGACACGGAACAAAGTTTTGCAGCGCGCGGCGTACGCCCGACTTGGCAATAAGTATGCGTTTTAGCGCCTATTCGACGCTTTGCGCGGGAGTTCCCGGGATTAAGCTTGCGGCTTTACCGATAAACCGTATCAGGCGGCGAAGTTGCCGCAAGGAAAAGGACGATTTTGGTTACTAACCGCTTATTCATGACGCTGGCCTGCGGCGGCGCGGCCAGCATTCTGGCCGCCATCGGCGCGGTCTGGCTGGGCGAATCGGTGTTGTGCGCGCTTCCCGTCGCGCTCATGGCCGCGGCGTGGTTCGCTTTAGTACTCTCGCATGACCGGCAGTCGATCCAGGCGGCGCACGAGCGCGCGGCGCAAGTGCGCGAACAGACCGGCGCGCTGGTGAGCAATCTCGGCGCCGCTTTCACGCAGTGCGCGGGCGAATTCAACGCGCAGCTCGCGACTTCGCGCGGCGAACTGGACCAGGCGCAGGGGCTCTTCCTGGACGCGATCCAGAAACTGGTCGGCAGTTTTACCAGCATCAACTCGCAAACGCAGGCCCAGCAAAAGCTCGCATTGACGATAACGCGGGGCCACGCGGCCCGCGAAGACGACGTCGCAGCGAAAGACAACGGCGGTTTCGAGCATTTCGTCGCGGAGACCTCGAACACGCTGCGCTATTTCGTCGACAGCGTCGTGCAGAGCAGCAAGGTCGCAATGGGGCTCGTCGAGAAAATGGAGCAGATCACGTGCCAGATCGACGAAGTGCAGAAGATACTCGGCGAAATCGAGGGGATCTCCAAACAGACCAATCTGCTCGCGTTGAACGCCGCGATCGAGGCCGCGCGCGCGGGCGAAGCAGGCCGCGGGTTTTCCGTGGTCGCGGACGAGGTGCGCGATCTTTCCAACCGCACCAGCCAGTTCAGCCAGCAGATCCGCAAAACGATCCTGCACGCGCAGGAGTCCGTTCATGTGACCGAGCGCGCGATCGACCAGATGGCGTCGCAGGACATGACTTTCGCGCTGCAATCGAAACAGCACGTCGACGAAATGATGGTTGATGTGCAGAAGGTCAACGCCGCGATGAACGGGGCGGCGCAGGAACTCGCGGTCATCACGCGCGGGGTCGAAGAAAACGTCAACACCGCGGTCACGACGCTGCAATTTCAGGACATGGTCACGCAATTGCTTGGTCACGTGAAGCGGCGCATGGACGCATTGGCAGGCGTCGCCGACAAGATCAACGCGGTCGCGGCCGACTTGACCGCGGACGCGGCGCCGTCGGTCGACGAGGGCGAGCGCGCGCAGGGTTTGCACCGCGCCTGCGCCGAGTTGATGGAGCTCTTGACGAGCGTGCGGCAGATAACGATCAGAAATCCGGTGCGCCAGGCGTCGATGACGACCGGCGATGTTGAATTATTTTAGAGCGCGATTGATTTAGCAGGAGCGAAATATGGCAAAAACGATACTCACGGTAGATGATTCGGCGTCGATCCGCCAGATGGTGTCATTCACGCTGAAAGGCGCCGGCTACGGCGTCGTTGAAGCGGTCGACGGCGCGGACGGCCTTGAAAAAGCCAAGGCGAACGACGTCGCGATGGTGCTGACGGACCAGAACATGCCGAAGATGGACGGCCTGACCCTGATCAAGTCGCTGCGCGCGATGCCGAAATTTCAAAGCGTCCCGATCCTGATGCTGACCACCGAATCCGGCGATGCAATGAAGAGCCAGGGCAAAGCCGCCGGCGCCACCGGCTGGCTGGTGAAACCCTTCGATCCGCCCAAGCTCCTCGAAGTCGTCAAAAAAGTCATCGGCTGAAGCGGCCGCCACATTCCGCATCCAAGGATCTTCCTATGAGTGGCACCGACAATACGACCGCCGGCGATCGCGGCGGCGCGATCGACATGAGCCAGTTTTACCGCGTGTTTTTCGACGAGACCGCGGAACACCTGGCGCAAATGGAGAACCTGCTGCTCGGCATCGACCCGGCCCAGGCGGGCGACGAGGAGCTCAACGCGATATTTCGCGCCGCGCATTCGATCAAGGGCGGCAGCGGCACGTTCGGCTTCACGGACATGACGGAAGTGACGCACGAACTCGAATCGCTGCTCGACAAGGCGCGCAAGCACGAGATCGTACTGACCATCGAGATGGTCGACGCATTGCTCGCGGCGGGCGACGTGCTGAAGCTCCAGCTCGCGCGGCATCGCGGCGAGCCGGATGTCGCCGAACCGCCGGTTGCCGAAGTGTGCGCGCGGATCCGGTGTTTTGTCACCGGCGCCGCGGCCCCTCCCGTCGTATCGCCGGCGCAGGCGGAAGCGCCGCAGCCGAAACGCGCGTTGAAGATTGCCTTGCCGGCCCCTCCGGGCGAAGACACACTGAACAAGTTGTTCGACGATCTCGGCCAGTATGGCGAGATCGAGGCGCGCCGCATCGAAGAAGGCGTGTGCACGTTTCAATTCAACACGGCGGCCAGCGCGCAGACGTTGAACGACGTGTTCGCATTTTTCGTTGACCCCGATGCGGTAAGGATAGAAATCGCGGCCGCGCCGGCCGAAGATCCGGGTTACGGCTTCTTCACCGATCCCGCGCCGGCCGCAGCAGCGGACCCCGGCTATGGTTTCTTCGTCGAGATGCCCAGTCCCCCGGCCGCGCAGCCCGCGTCTCCGGACGCGGTTGCCGCTCCCAGCCCCGGCCGTCGCGCGAGCGATCGCGCCGAGGCCGAGCGCGTGCGCGCCGGGCGTCGCGACACCGACAAGCTGGTGGTCAGCGCGCAGGGCGACAACGCTTCGATCCGGGTGGGCGTCGAGAAAGTCGACCAGCTGATCAACCAGGTCGGCGAACTCGTGATTACGCAGGCGATGCTCGCGCAGTCCGTGGCGAAGCTCGATCCGGCCCTGTACCAAAACATTCTGACCGGCATGAGCGACCTCGAGCGCAACACGCGGGACCTGCAGGAATCGGTGATGTCGATCCGCATGCTGCCGATCGCATTCGTGTTCAACCGCTTTCCGCGCATGGCGCGCGATCTGGCGGCCAAGCTCGGCAAGCAGGTGCAACTGAAAATGGAAGGCGAGGCGACCGAGCTCGACAAGGGCCTGATCGAAAAAATCGCGGATCCGCTGACGCATCTCGTGCGCAACGCGATCGACCACGGCATCGAATCCGCCGGCAAACGCATTGCGGCCGGCAAGCAGGAGATGGGCACGGTCACGCTGCGCGCGTCGCACCAGGGCGGCAACATCGTGATCGAAGTCTGCGACGACGGCGCCGGGTTGAGTCGCGACCGCATACTCGCCAAGGCGCGCGAGCGCGGACTGCCGGTGTCCGACGACATGAGCGACCACGACGTGTGGCGCCTGATTTTCGAAGCCGGTTTTTCTACGGCCGAAGTGGTGACCGACGTATCGGGCCGCGGCGTGGGCATGGATGTCGTCAAGCGGAATATCGCGGAACTCGGCGGGACGGTCGAGATTGAAGCGGCGACCGGGGTCGGCACGCGCATCATAGTGCGCCTGCCGTTGACGCTTGCGATCATCGACGGCATGTCTATCGCGGTCGGCGGCAACGTTTACATCATTCCACTCGCGGCGGTCGTCGAATCGTTGCAGGCGGCAAGCAGCGAAGTGAAATCGGTGGCGGGCGGCGGACGGGTGGTCGAAGTGCGCAAGGAATACCTGCCGGTGATTGCGCTGCGCGACGTCTTCCCGACCGGCGAGACGGCGGCCGAAACTACGCGCAGCATCATGCTGGTCGTCGAGTCCGACGGCGTCAAGAACGCGTTGCTCGTCGACGAGTTGCTCGGCCAGCAGCAGGTCGTGGTGAAGAGTCTCGAAACCAACTACCGCAAAGTGCCGGGCATCGCCGGCGCGACAATCATGGGCGACGGCAGGGTTGCGCTCATCCTCGACGTGCCTGCGCTCGTGCAGATGAGCCGGCATTGACGACGTTGCGCGAAAAAACGCGGCGTCGCGACGCCGACGCCCCGAAAGGATAAAGCATGAAGTTTGCCAATATGAAAATCGCCGTTCGCCTGGCCCTCGGTTTCGGGCTGGTATTCGTTGCGGTCGCGGTGAGTTCGGCGCTGGTCGGCATGAAGCTCGACACGAGCCGCGAGTCGGCGCGCTCGATCATGAAGTATTTCGACATACTGGAAGCGCAGCAAGCCGTCGGCGACGCCGCGCGCGAAAACATGGCGACGGTCAGCGAACTCTTCGCGTCCAATGACCCGAAAATAATCGAATCGGTTTCCGCGGATCTCGAGGTCAATCGCCTGAAAAACGAAAAGACCCTGCCCAAACTCGAAGCGCTCGTCGCGAGCGAGGAAGGCAAGAAGCTGCTCGCTGCGGTCAAGGCCAAGCGCGCGGCATTTATCGCGAAGCGCACGATCGTGATGAATCTCTACAAGGACGGCAAGCGCGATCAGGCGCGGGAGGCCTACAGCACGGAAATGAAGGCGGCGGTCACCGAATACAAGCGCGCCCTGACAGAGTTTGCCAGCGTCCAGTTGAGTCACGGCAATCACAAAGCCGTCGATGCGATCGAGGATGCGGGGAAAAGCATCACGTTTCTTCTGCTGACCGTCTGTGCGGTAATGCTGATTTCGGTGAGCGCATGTCTCTGGATTACGCGCTCGATCACGCGGCCGCTGGGCCGCGCGGTCGAAGTCGCAGACAAAGTTGCGGCGGGCGACCTGACGAGCGAAATCGATGCGACGAGCAGGGACGAGACGGGGCAGTTGCTGTCGGCGCTGAAGACGATGAATGCAAACCTCGTGAATCTCATAGGCGGAGTGCGCACCAATGCCGACACGATTTCGTCGGCGTCGCACCAGATTGCGACGGGGAATGCGGACTTGAGCCAGAGGACAGAGGAGCAGGCGTCGAGCCTGGAAGAGACGGCCTCGTCGATGGAAGAGCTGACGAGCACGG
>Ga0265314_10002291_pt1 | contig 19796 bp, 11 predicted proteins | sample 4126metaG_FD_203106 | JGI IMG/M metagenome (GOLD analysis project Ga0265314, IMG submission 203106) | Rhizosphere microbial communities from Carex aquatilis grown in University of Washington, Seatle, WA, United States - 4-1-26 metaG | ecosystem: Host-associated > Plants > Roots > Rhizosphere >... | reverse complement strand
TGTTCTGTATCCCTGGCAGCCGACCAACCCAAGAGAATCCTGGGGGGCCGAAAACGAGGACGATTCCGGCCGCAGCGACCAGTCCCAGTCTTAGATCCAGCTTGCGCCGAAACACCGCGGCCGCGGCCAGGAATAGCGCGATGAGCCCGCAAACGCCGCTCAGCGAGTAGGGGTAGTAGTAGTAGGTGTCTCTCAGGCGATCCACCAAGGTGGGCGCGAACATGCCGAGGCCGAAGAGATCGCGCATGAGAAAGCGATCGAGTCGCCAAATTGGCAAGGCATAGGCGCCCTGCTTGTAGGAATATCCGTGCGCCAGCAGTTCGAGAAAGGGCAGCGTATTGCAGGCGCTGACGAGCGCGCCCACGAAGACCGACACAAGGGCGAGGACAAGGGGCCGCAGGATTCGCGCCGGCTCGCGAATCGATTCTGCCGAATGGCCAAGAAAGGCCGCCGCGCCCGCCAGAAGGCAGATGGCCGCCAATCCCGGGTGACCTCCAAGAAGCACCAACCCTAGGCTGGCCCCAGCCACCATGATCGACCGACCGCCCCTTTCGGCAAAAAGAAGATGGATGCCGTAGAGTAACCAGGGAAGCATGTAGATCGAGGATAAGGGCGCAAAAGGCGCCATCCAGATCAGCGCTCCGGTCAGCTCGAACAACCCACCGGCGACAAACGACGCCCACTTCGATCGGCCCCGCGAGCGGGCAAGCGCATACGCCCCCATGGCGGCCAGAACCAGCCGGGCCAGCCGGAACAGGTCGTAGGTTGCGGGACTTGGAGCCAGGTAGAAAAGGACGCGCAGTGGAAAAAAGGCGCCGCCCTGTTCGGCGACGAGCGGAACCCCGGTCCCGCTCCACGGGTTCCACGCGAAGGGAGGAGAAGCCTTCAGCGAATGGGCGATCATCAAATCGCGCGGGTAGTCGATGCATGCGGGCGCGGGATCATCATGGTGGCGTTGCCTTGGCGCTCCGACCCGCCCGTAAAGGCCATCTTGATCCAGGACAGCCTCCGGACCCATGGTTCGGTTTTCGGCGACGATGTGACGTGCGGCGAGCAGCACCAGGAGCACGTAGCCCACAAGTGCCGTGAGCCGGTGATGGCGCCGACAAAACTCCGCAAGCGCCCATCCCACACGTCTCATCAAGACACCCGCCAGCGAGACTGAAAACCATCCACCACCAATCGGATGGCGGTTTGGGGGATCTCCGGACAACGACCTCATTATCGCACGGTACTCCAGCGTTCAAGCCAGCGCTCGAACATGAACAGGGTCCAAAGTGCCTTGCGCCGATCGCGCCGGCCCGACAGGTGATCGCCGACCAAGCCCTCGACGAACGCAGGATCGAAGAGTCCCTCACGGCGCAGTTTGTCCGGCGCCAGCTCGTCGCGCAGCGCGGGCGCCAGATCCTCGCGCATCCAGCGCGCCACCGGCACGGCGAAGCCCTGTTTCTTGCGATCGAGGATGTCGTCGGGCAAATGGCCACGCATGGCCCGCTTGAGGATGTATTTGGGCGTTCGCCAGCGCAGGCGTTGATGGGGCGGTAGCCGGCACGCGAACTCGACCAGCGCCGTGTCGAGAAAGGGCGCGCGAACTTCCAGCCCCACCGCGCCCGAGGCACGATCGACTTTGGTGTTCACGTCGTCGGGCAGATAGAAGTGTGCGTAGTAGTCCATCAGCCGATCCCAGTCGGTGCGCGCCGGCCCGTCTTGTGCGCGACGGTCGACCGCGACCAAGGGATCGCTGGCGGCCTGGTGCCTCAGCTCGGGTGCCAGCAGCAAGGCCAGATGCTCGGGCACAAACGACGCCATCCAGCGCTGGTGCCGTCGCGGACCAGGCACGTCCCCGCCCTGCAGGAACTGGTTGAGCTTGAAATCGAGGCTGAAATAGCCGGTGCGCGCGGGCAGCAGACGGGCCGCGCCCGCGACCGCCCGGCGCAGTAGCGCTGGTGTGTGGTCGAAAAAGAGTCGGCCCCAAGCTTCGGCCATGAAGGTCTGATAACCGGCAAAGAGCTCGTCCCCGCCGTCGCCGCCCAGCGCGACGGTGACGTGCTGGCGCGTGAAGGCCGAAAGCAGATACGTCGGCACCACCGAGGCGTCGGCCAAGGGTTCGTCGAGAAAGTCGACCACCTTGGGAAGGACGTCGAGCAGCGCCCGCGCATCGAGGCGCTCTTCGCTGTGCTGGGTGCCGAGGTGGCGAGCCACGCGCCGGGCGTGGCTGCTTTCGTCGAAGGACGATTCGGCGAACCCGATGGAAAACGTGCGCACGTTGGCCGGACCAGCCAACTCGGCCGCCAGGGCCGCGACGCTGGAGGAATCAATCCCTCCCGAGAGAAAGATCCCCACCGGCACGTCGGCCACCAGGCGCTTGCGAACCGCCGCGAGCAGCAAGCCGCGCAGTTCGCACGCCGCCACATCGTCGCCAACCACGCGCGGCTCTGCGGCAAAGGGCAGATCCCAGTAGCGATCGATGCGCGGTTCGCTCATCCCGTCGGCCCGAACCTCCAAACACAGGCGCTGTCCGGCGCCCAGCTTGCGTGCCCCGCGAAAGATGGTGTGCGGCGGGGGCACGTACTCGTGCACGAGGTAGCGGCAGAGCGCCTGGTGATCGATGCAACGATCGAAGCCGGGCACGCGCAGAAGCGCCTTGAGTTCGGAGGCCACGGCGAACAGCGGCGGCGCTCCCGCGCGCGCGATGCTGGCGAAGTAGAGCGGTTTTTTGCCCATGCGATCGCGCGCGGCCAAGAGCCGGCGCTTACGCGCATCCCACAGGGCGAAGGCAAACATGCCGTCGATGCGGGTCACCAGGTCGTCGCCCCACTCCTCATAACCGTGCACCAGCACCTCGGTGTCGCCGTGCGAGCGAAAGACATGACCGTGCCCAACAAGCTCTGCGCGCAGTTCGGCGAAGTTGTAGATCTCGCCGTTGAACACAACCTGGACGCTGCCGTTTTCGTTGCCGAGCGGCTGTGCCGCCGCGTCCGTCAGGTCGATGACCGCCAGGCGCCGATGCCCCAGCGCCACGCCGGGCGCCCGCCAGAACCCTTCGCCATCCGGCCCGCGCGGGGCAAGGGCCGAAGTCATGTCCGCGATCCAAGCTGGATCAAGGCTGGCCCAGGTCGGATCGATCAGGCCGGCGATGCCACACATGCTGGACAAGAGTAGCGCAGGAGCGCGAGCAATGGGCACTCGATGATCGGGAACCTTTACGAGTCTCCTGGTGTCTTGAGGTTGGAGGCACCCATGCTTGGACGTCTTTTGCGCGCAACCGTGGTCATCGCCGTCGTCGCCGCTGTTCCGGCCAGCGCGGCGAGCAAGGATCCCGCGGCCCGTGGTCTGGATCTCTTCCTGCACGCACCCAAAGCGGTTCCGTCCGGCGCAACCTTGCCGGTTCAAGTGCGCGTGTTTGGTTTTCCCACAGTCTCCACGCTGACACCGCTGGCGGGCTCGATCGTCGAAGCCGCCTGGGATACCGAATCCCTGGGCGAAAAAGCCGCGACCGCGACCGAACCAGTCGAGATCGCCTGCGACGACGCCGGACGCGGCCATGTGGAAATCGCAGTGCCGCCAGGCCGGAGCACGCTCAAGCTGCTGGTGTCCGCGCGCTGGCAAGGGCACGAACGAACCCGCACCTTGGAGGTCGAGCGCGCGCAAAGGCACGAACTCGACCTGCGCGTGAGCGACACCGACGTGGTTCCTGGCGGCAAGATCTCGGCGTGGGTGGTGCTTCATGATCGCGTGACCGGGCAACCTGCCGGCGCAAAAGCAGTGGATTTGGCCCTCAAGGAAGGATCGGTCGAGCGCTTTTCCCGGCGTCTTGTCACGGACCACGCCGGCACGGCTAGCGCCGAGGTGCCGATTCCCTTTGTGGAAGACCCCGAATGGAAGTGGAACCTCTCGGCGCGCACAGCGGTGGGGCACGGGGACGAAGCGGAAGCCACTGTCACCCTCGGCGTGCGCGAGGAAACTCCGCAGGCGCCGTCCATGCGCACCCATTGGCGAGCCAGCTCAGTACCACCCGGCGCAAAGGCGTCGTTCGTCGCGGAGGTGCGCGACGGAACCGGCCGCGGCATACCGAACCAGTCTTTGCGCTATTGGGTCGGACAACGAGGTCTGCAAGCGCCGAAGGACGACAAGGCGTGGCTGGCCGCCTCCACGAAGATCCACACCGACGCCGATGGACTGGCCACGGCGACGGTGGAAACGCCCAAGACCATCTCACCACGCGGGTCCACTCTTGCCCTGGTGACCAAGACCCTGGTCGAGGGACACCCGCTTCCCGGCCAGGACACGCTGACGCTGGCCACGCCGGTGCCGGAACTGGAGATGCTGCCCGAGTTCGGAGTTCTGCTGCCCGGACAACCGCAGCGACTTTTCCTGCACGCCACCTTGGGCGACAAGCCTCTTGCCGCCGAATTTGTCCTGACCGGGCACGGCCTCAGCGCGCGCGTGCGCACCAATCCGCGCGGCTGGGGCGAGGTCGTTTGGAACCTACCGGCCGAGGTCGGCGCCCTCGTGCCCGACAAGGTCAACAGCGGTTGCGCGGGCGAAGTCGCCGCCACCGTGCATGCGCGCTGGATGGCCACGGGTAGCGCGGCAGCACCGTCCATCGACCGCTGTCTGCGCGTGGATCGCGATGCGGTCGCCGCAGTTCGCCCCGGTAGCCCGATGGCAAAGGCCGGCGAGGCCTTGCCCGTGCGCATTCTGGGAGCCAAGGGATCGGCGAGCGTCCTGCTGAAAGGTCCGGGAGATGGCGCCTGGCAAAGCACCTGGATCGGAGACGCCGGTCGGGGCGGAACGGTAGTGTTGCCCTCGTCCGCAATAGGCGAGTGGACGCTCGGAGCCGCCGGCGTCGCGATTCCCAAGAACAAGAACGTGCAGGGCGGCGGGGTCCTGGTATTGCCGCGCGTTCTGCCACGCTTGTCGGTGACGAGGGAAAAGTCCGACGGCATCGCGCCGGGAGACCGCGTGGTCGTCGAGGCCGTACTCGACGACGGTCATGGCCGGCCGCTCGTCGGAAGCGTGGGCGCCGTGGTGTTCGACAAGGCGGGTGGCACCCACCCCGAACGGCTCTTGGCCCTGGACACCCGCCGCTCGCTGGCCGCTCCGGCGGGCATTGCGGACCAGGACGTGGACGCATTTCTCGACGGAGACAGCCGCTTCGAGATCGAGCGCTGGGCGGCCGTGGCCAAGGGCGCGGGTTCGCTTCCGGCTCCCGCTTTCGACCCCGCCGCGACGGTCAGCGAGGAGATCGACAAGGTGTTTCGTCAGGTCGTGCAATCTCTGGAGGGCGCCGTGTACGAGTCGAGCAGCGACCCCGAGCGCCTGCGCGACGCTCGCGTGCGTACGGCAACGGGATTCGCGCTCAATCCCGAGTTGCTCACGTTGGCCACCGAGGCCATGGACGAGCCGCCGCTCACGCCCGGCGGTGAGCCCTGGCGTCTGTCGGATCTGATGGCCATCGATGGGCAGGTCAACTTCGACCATGTCGCCCGGCGCGTGACCCGCTTGAAGCTATTCCATCTGCTGGCCAAGCTGCGCGACTTCGTCCACGAAAACAAACTCGGCGTGGACGAGCCCGCCCTGCACGACCCGAACGCGCTCTTGCGCCGGATGGTGCGCAGCGAGGCCATCGAAGCAGGGGCACTGCTCGATCCATGGGGCCATGGCATGACGTTCGTGCGCAGCGCCGGTCCGCGCATCCCATTCCTTTCCGTGGTGCCAGGCTACCGACTTCTATCCGCCGGTCCCGACGGCCGTTTCGGCACCGCCGACGACGTGCAGGATCCCTTCCAACGCGTGCTCGTTAGCAAAACGCCGTATGCAAGCGCCGTCGAGGAAGATCGCCTGGTGGACGCTAAATGGGACATGCGCGTGAGCGATGAGACGGTGCAGGCATGGACCGATCTTCTGCAAGAGCTGACCGGACGAACGATGGGCGATCAGAGCGGGCAAGGCTACGGTAGCGGTGGCCTGGGATCGCTCAGCGGCAACGAGATCGGGAGCGCTTACGGTGCAGGTGGAAGAGGATCGACAGCCATCGATCCCGGTTCTGCCCACTGGCTACCACCCGTGCGCACCGACGAGCGCGGGCGTGTGCGTCTGACAATTCCTCTCGGCGACGCCGAGACCACCTGGCAGATCGTCCTGGTGGCCATGCCGGATCAGGGATTGCCGGCCGTGAGCAGCGTCGACGTTACCACCGCGCTGCCGCTGTCCGTTCGCGTGGCGACAGGGGCTTCGTGGATGGTGGGTGACGTCGTGAATGTTCCGGTGCGCCTGCGCAATCGGACGGAAAAGGCGGTGACCGCTTCGCTGCTCTTGTCCGCCTCCGGAACTGCTCAGATCCTCGACGTCAGTACGAGCAAGCGAACGATTTCAGTGCCCGCGCAGTCGATGGTGACGGTTGCGGTGCGAATACGCGGCAGTTCGGTGGGCACTGCCACACTGGATGCAGCTATCGAAGGCGCCGGCCTTTCGGATCGATTGAAACATGTTTGGGCGATCCAGGCGGCAGGTGAAACCTTCATCGCCCAGAATGTGACCTGGGTGGAGCAAGGATCGACTGTCGCCTTGCCCGCCGGCTCGCAAAGCACGCCGGTGCAAGGAACTGGTCGTCTCGTGCTGGAACGAGGGATCGCGCCCGTGCTCGCCGCGGCCCTGGATTCCTTGCAGCCGGACCATCTGACAGGCGAGAGGGCCTTCGCCGATGCCCTGGAGGTTTTCGGCCGCGTGCGCTCGTGGGCCATCGTGCGCGGTGGTGAAAGCCATGCCTTGGCGGTGCGCGCGCGTGAACTGGCACGGCAGGTGCCCGAGCACGGAAGGTTGCTGCGTGCGAAGAAGGCGGATCACGACTGGGAGAAGCCGTTGCTTCTGCGCGAACAGTTTTGGCAGTCCCTTGCCAATCCGACGTCGGAATGGTCGGACACCGGTCACTTCGACGCCAAGTGTCCGCCAAGATCCCCTTCCATTCTCGAAGCGTTCGATTGGCTCGCCATCGCACCTCGATCGGATCGCGGAAGCGAAAGCGCCTGCTGGGCGGCCCTGCGCACCTCCGTGCTCAACCAACTTTCCAGCGAGAAGGATCCGCTGATCCTGGCGCGCGCTGTCCTGTCGTTTCTGGATTCGCCATCCCAGACGGTGGTTGCGACAGCCCTTGCGGATCGGTTGGCGGCCATCGCGCAGGTACGCAGCGACGGAACCTTGGTCCTACCAGCCACGCTCGCAAGCGATCGTTCGGCCCGCACCATCGTGCTTGCGGCGCTGGCTCGTAGCGCGCCCCTGCGAAGTAGGCAAAAGCAACCAACTGCCGCGACCTTGTGGTCGCGCCTGCTCGTCGAACGGGACGGCAAGGGCGGCTATGGATCGGCGGAAGCCACCCTCCAGGTCGTGCGCGCGCTGCTCGAAAACGGCGGCGATTCGCCATCGCCCGCGACCATCCGATGCACCGAACTATCCGCCAAGGGCAAGGAGGTCGCGCAAAGAGATCTTGCCCTCGCCGCCGGCAGTACGGTCACACTGCCACTCTCCCCGGATGCTGCCAGCGTTCGTATCGAAACCTCTTCGCCGGGCTTGCTCGCCCGCGCGCAGCGCCCGTTGTTCCGGTCGTTCTTCCTGCCTGCCGATCCGGCCGCAAGTCCGATTCACCTGGATCTCGCCATGCCAGAGTCGCCAAGCAAGGAAGGCCTGGGATCCGTGCAAGTCAATCTTCGCCACGACCTCGACCGCTCGGTTGACATCATGGTGCGCATGCCCCTTCCCCCGGGCGCCATGCTTGCGGAAAAGATCGCGGGCATGTGGCAAGTCCAGGGAGCGATCTACGTCCGCACATCCCTCGATTCCGATTCCCTGCCTAGAGTCATTCTGATCCCCCTGCGCTTCACGCTCTCCGGCACCGTTGCGCTGCCCGAAGCCACCGCACGCGCCACCGACGAGGAAGTTCCAATCGCCCGCGCCCCTGCCCGACCGTTGACCATCGTGGAGCGATAGCCGAGGCGTCGAGGGCACAGCGCTCGCTGTGCCCTCCGCCTCCTCCGCGCTCTCTCCTCTACCCTATCGGCGTGGCGTCCTTATTGTGCTTGAAGTACTCGGCCGTCAGCTTCTCCATCATCTGCTCGCGGCGATCATAAAGTCGCTTGAGCTTGCGCGGCGGTTTGCGCGCCAGCGCGTAGTGCGTGAGCAGCGGCAGCGCCACGGTCGAATCGATGTACGCGACCACGGCGTCGGGAAGCTGGTCGGGATCGATCTTGCCCCAGCTCACCGCCTCGGACGGCGTGGCGCCCGACAAACCGCCCGTGTCGGGGCGCGCGTCGGTGAATTGCAGGAAGTAGTCGTGGCCCATCTCCTTGATGCGCAGGACTTCCTGGATCTGCGGCTCGGTTTGCAGGATGAAGTTCTTGGGCGAGCCGCCACCCATGAGGAGCACGCCCGTCTTCTTCTTGCGCATCTTCGCGTCGAGCACGATGGACGTGGTCTCATTCACGTCGATGCTGGGGTTCACGCGAAGCTTGTTTCCGCGTAACTCGACGCCGGCCACGTTCATACCGATGGTCGAATCGCCGGGCGACGACGTGTAGCAAGGCACGCCCGCGCGGTAGGCGGCGGCCAGCACCGACGCGTCCTTGAGCCCGCTTTGGCGCTCGAACTCGGCGCAGTACTTGCCGATGAGATAGTGCAACTCGGCCGTGCCCATCTCCTTCTGGAATTCCTTCTGGATGATGATTTTGCGCAGAATATCGTCGGTGCGCATAAGCACGTCGTTGTAGTCGAGCAAGATGTCGTAGATGCGAACCACGCCGAACTTGCGCAATTCGAGATCGCGCGAGAAGGGCGACCCGCGGTAGAGCGGCAGGTTCATGGCGTGGTGCATGTCGTGGTACAGGTTGGCGCCCGTGCCCACGATCCAATCGACGAATCCGGCCTTGATGAGTGGGATGACCGCCGCCGCGCCAAGTCCAGCGGGCGTCAGCGCGCCAGCCAGACTCATGCCGATGGTCACGCCGTCGTTGGCCAACATCTTCTCGGTGAACAGGCGCGCGCCTTCTTGAAGGCGAGCCCCGTTGTAGGCCAGGAAGGCGTTGTCGATCAGGTCGGGCAGGCTCTCCTTGCCGGTGATAGGTTTAGGCAGAATGCGCTGGCCGCGCAGGTACAGCTTCTTGCCAGCGGCGAATTTGTGAGGGTACTTGCTGACGAACTTCTTGGGCAACTCGATCTTGGCCATTGCGAACGATTCCTTTCGCTGCGTGTGAACCGGGTTCACGAGGCGCACAATCTGGCGAAAAAGACCCAGCTTTGCAAGCTCGCCCTGCTGCGCGGCTTGCTGTGCCTCAAGTCACGGACAACGGTCTTCGAGACGCCAGGATCTTCGTGCTCGGCGACGCTCCACGGAGTACCCTTGCTGTACTGACAGATCTTCTCTTCAAAAAAGCAGTGAGCACTATTTCATCTTCGCGGCAACTAATATGGATAGGGCTCGGGCGGGCAGGCGTTTCTTTGTCAAGTTGCGTTGCGAACAAAGTGTAAGCCCGAAAACTACAGACTCATTCAAAGAATCGACAGGCCATTCAGGTTCATCATTCAAGTGGGCGCGGAATGGCCTAGAATTAGGCGCGGTAGTTTCCGCGCCTGGCGGCTGGATTGAAGCGGTACCATTTGAGGAGACGTCATGAAAAGACTGGTCATGGGAACGATCATCGCTGGAACGACAATCTTCTCGATGCTCGGAATCTTCTTCGCGGCCTGTGGTTCAACGCCACCTGTGGGTGGAGGTACCGGCGGGCCAGTGAGCGGCGGCGGTGCCCCGGCTATCAAGTTGGACGGAAGCCCTGTGAGCACAGCCGGTGCTGGTGGCGGGTCGACCTCACCGGGTCCGCCGCCGACGGGAGACGCCAACTGCGGGACCCAGACCAGCGGCACCTCGCGCCAGCCGGCCGATGTGCTCTTGGTGCTGGACCGTTCTGGCTCCATGGACTACAGCGTCTCGGCGGATACGAACTGCAACGGCGCGGCCGGCTGTAGCGCCAGGTGGCCAGCCCTGACCTCGGCGGTGAACGGCACCCTGACCAGCACCTCGGGTTCCATTAGCTGGGGGCTCAAACTGTTCTCGTCCAGCGGAAGCGGGTGTGGAGTCAACAATGGCGTCGAGGTTCCCATCTCGGCGACGTCGGTGCCAACCATCAATACCCAGGTCGCCGGCACGCAGCCGAATGGCAATACCCCGACCGCCCAGGCCATCGCAGCGGCCACCGCCTATCTGAAGACCGTCACCGATCAGAATACCAAGTACATCCTTCTGGCCACCGACGGCGAACCGAACTGCCTACCGGGTGGAAAAAGCGGCGATACTAACGTTCAGGGGACCGTCGACGCCATCGCCGCAGCCAAGGCAGCAGGTTTTTTGGTCTACGTGATCGGCATTGGTCCCAGCGTCGGGAATCTGGACAGTTTCGCGGCGGCGGGTGGAACCACCAATTACTTCCCCGCCACCTCGCCACAGGCGCTTACCGACGCCTTCACGACCATCAGCGTGGCCGTGACCACCTGCACATTCGCCCTCACCCAGACGCCGCCCGATCCGGGCAACATCGCCGTCTACCTCAATGGGAGCCTCCTGCCCCAGGATCCCGGCAATGGATGGAGTTTTGGTGCCAACTCACAAACCGTCGTGATCAACGGGTCGAGCTGCGACGCGATCACGCAAGGTACGGCCACCAAGGTTCAGGTACTCTTTGGCTGCCCAGGCCAGACGCCACCACAGACACTCTACTAGTCTGAAACTCCCAACTCGGCCAGCTTGTGCCGAAGGGCTTGCGTGCGCTTAAGCTCTGCATTGAGCAGATTGCTCGTGTGAACTAGCCGTCCCTCTAATTCGTGCATTTCCGAAAGTGTGCGTTGGCCATGGACGCGCGCGGCGACCTGGCGCAGGAACATGAGCATCCAAACCAGCATCGCCAGCATCACGATGGCGATGCCGGCAATGATGGGAAGGGCGAAGCGCACAGAAACCGTCACCCGCTCGGTTTCCTCGCGCAGGCGGTCGTTGGTTCGCTGCAACTGAACCTCGCGTTCGCGCGCATCGGCTAGCCTGGCTTCGAGCGCTGTGCGATCCTTCTGCGCGCTCTTGAGGTTCGAGGCCAGCTCGTTGTTCTCGGACGTGCGGTGAGGGATCTCCTCTTCAAGCTTGACCCGCTTGTCGATCTCCTTGGCCAGCTCTTCTTCGAGGACCGTGATCTTCTCACTCGGAGGGAGAACCCTGGCCACAAGGCCGCCACCCAGTGCCGCTGGCGTGTCTGATTTCTGAGCCCAGGCACGAGATCGCGCAGGGATCGCCACGGCCAGCACCGCCAACACGGCCAGCCACCGGGGCATGGATCGCACCGCGTTCTTGGACCAACTCTCGTTGTCTCTTCTCATGGCCAGGCCCTTCCAATAGTTGAGCGATCAATCGCCGAAGTTGAGGCTGCGAACACCCGCCGAAAGCGTGATCTCCTTCGCGTGAACTTTTCCAGTCGATGGCACAAGCACACCGATGGTGTGGGGGCCTGGTTCGACTCGCATCTTGGAATAGGGACACAAAATCCCCGTCTCCTTGCCGTCGACAACCACTGGAAACTTGCCTTGGGTCTTGCACTCGGCGCGGAAGCGCGCCTCGCCAGCCATCGGCGGCTCGACGGAGTTCAAAGTCGCGTCGACTTTCGCGCCCTCGCTCACCTCGATAGCCGACTGGCTTGTGAGATGGCCGGCGAGCACCAGGACCAAGCGAGCGCTGCCGGGCTTGAGCTTCACCGTGCACGGGGTCTTGCCGCGCTCTTCGCCATCGATCCACACCATGGCCCCGTCGGGCCTGCTGGTAATGGGAAGACCGATCGGAGAAGCGTCGCCTGCCTTCTTGCTGGGCGCAGCCGTGGGCGCCAAAGGCGCGGGTGGGGAATCGGCCGCAACCACCGCAGGCAGGTGAGCCGGCACCGCGGCCAACGGGGGTGGCGCGGCCGACGGGAGCGACGGCAAAACGGCTTTCTCTGGTCGGGACGATCGACCCGTCACCGCGAGTTGGCGGCTCTTCTTGCCCATCGGGCCCACGGTCAAGGCGGCTGCTGCGACCGCCCCAGCAAGCCCTGCCACGATGGCAATGATGATCGCAACCCGCTTGGTGCGGGATGGCGCACTTTTCGGGTCTTGGTCCTCGTGCTCGCGCGTGGCCGAGTCCGTGCCGGACCGGCGCGCCGTGCGCGTACGGGGACCTCGGATTTGGTCGGCCTCGGGCGTCGCCATGGCGTGCGCCAGTCGCGGTGGAGTCCATTCCGCCGCACTGGCTTCTTCTTCCTCGACGAACGCGGTGGCCTCGAGAGGTTGGGCCGCGCTGATTTCTTCCTCTGGGCGAGCGTCCTGCGCTTCGCTCGACGACCCGGCGGAGGCATCGAGCGGCACCGCCGACGCCTCGAACACGTTCGGCATGAGCGCGCGGGAATCATGCTGATCGTCGATCAGGTCGTCCTCGAGCGGCTGGTGAACCGCCGACATCAACAAGGTGTGTTTCGATCGCGAAGCCACGTCGGCCGTCACGTTGCTCCTCGCCGGCGCTGGATCGATCTCCGCGGGTGGCGGCGGGGGCAGGAAAGCAAAGGCTTCTTCGATGACTGGGTCATTCACCGGAGGCGGGGCCTCTTCATCGGGCACCAAGTCGGCAATTGCCGATGCCGGTGCGGGAGCGAGCGGCGAGATGGCCACGCCAGCCTGGTCACCGAGCGCGGCCAAGGCTTGCGCTCCCCATTCCGCGAGCTCGGGGATTGGCGCGGGATCGACCGTGGTCTTGGCGCCCGGCGATTCCGTCAGGGCCGGTTGCACCGCGTCCGCAATGGCGAGTTCAGCCTCGATTGGCGCGGGCGGCTCGCTGGCCCAAGACTGGAAGATGGCGCTGGCGTTGCTCCCACCAGGCATCGGCTGGGAGGGAACGTCGCCCGCCGCTATGAAACTCCCAGAAGCCGACGGCGCGTGGGGCGCGGGCGGCGGCACGGAAAGAACGGGCGGCCGAACCACGGACCCGGCTTCTTCCTGTCCCGCTTCGACCGGAAGCGGCTGGGGCGTGTGGGCCGGGTTCGATTCCGCGACGAACCCCGAGAAGTTCCGCACCATCACCGCCATCTCGGCGACCATCGATGCGTCTGGGATCTCCGACCAGAAGTCGCCGAGGATCTTGGCGGCCTCCGCGGCGCTCGGTCGCTGAGCCGGATCCTCGGCAAGCAATCCAGCGACGAAATCGGCCATGGAAGGCCAAAGCGCATCCAAGATCTTCCTTGCGGCCAAGCTTCCCGCGCCAAGCGGCGGCAGTTCGCCGGTGGCCAACTCGAACAGCACGATCCCGAGCGCGCGCATGTCGCCGGGTGGGCTTGCTCCTGCCGAGGAAGCATCGCGCCCCGCATAGACGAGGGAGCGCGGCGACACTTGCTCGTCGGGGTTCTGGGCCGACAGCCTCAGCCCCACGTCGAGCAACTTGATGCCACCGCGTGCGGTGGCAATGATGTTGCGTGGGCAGAGGCCGCCGTGAACCAGGGGCGGCGAAAGCGCGTGAATCGCGGCCAAACCGCCCGCCACCTCGGCGCCGACGTAGGCCACGATCTTCTGCCATTTGTCCGCGCTCTCATCCAAGCCCGTGGCAAGAACGCCAGACACATGCGCCCACTCGCGAAAGCGGTCGAGGTCGAGGCCATGCACGAACTCGGTGACGGCGACGGCCACGCCGTCGATCACGTCGGCGTCGAGGACCCGGGCCACGCGCGCATCGTTGATGCCGGCGGTGCGCTTGGCGGTCTTGATAAAGGGATCGGTTAGATTGAGCGGGCCGCCACGCCCGCGGCGCAAACACTTGACGGCAAAGATGCGATCGAATCCCGCCAGGCCGCGAACGCGCGCGCGATAGGTTTCGATGCCCCCCTCGACGCCAAGGCACTCCTCGAGTTCATAGCGGCCAAGCTTGCGCGGCTTGGCCTGATCGCGAACTACGCTGAGCCTGGTTGCATTTGCCATCGGTGGTAGTATCGACAGTTGGATGCGGCTTTTTGACTGGGTGTCATCGCGTTCGGCCATCCTTGGACAAAGCGTCGGACAAGGCATCAAGGATTCAGGACGGGCCGTGTCCTGGATGCGCCATACTCTACGTGGCAATCGTATCGCGCCGCCGGGGTCTTGTGAACAAGATGAAAGGCGACCGCCGGTGCTTCTCATCCACGGCTATTTGGGGACACGCGGCTCGCTCCATTTGCTGGAGAGCCGCCTGAGCCAAATGGGACACCTGGTGCTGACCTACCGGCTCGGATTGCTCCACACGGGTGACATCTGCGAATCCGCGGCCCTCATCGCCCGCAAGATCGAGTCCATCGCAGCCCAGACACCGCTTCATCGCATGGATATCGTTGGCCATTCCATGGGCGGCTTGGTGGGGCTGTACTACCTCAAGCGACTCGGCGGACGGCGCCGGGTTCGCCGCCTGGTCATGCTGGGAACGCCCATTTCCGGGACGTGGTCGGCGCTGCTGGGCGTTGCCATGGCGCCCTTGGGCCGCGCCAGCCGGCAACTCCTGCCAGATTCTGCCTTCCTGCGCGACCTCGAACACGGGGCGCTTCCCTACGGTGTCGAGGTGTTTTCAGTGGCCGGCGAGCGCGACCGGCTCGCCCCCTCGGGCAGCACGCACCTCGCGGGGGTTCGCCACATCTCAGTTCCTACCAATCACGCTGGCCTGCTCGTGGATGCGTCTGTCGCCGATTTGGTGGGCCAAATTCTGGGCGCTCCGACGACAAACAACGTACGAATCGTAGACCCTGCTGCGCACTGACGTTGACGGATAGCGGCTAAGTGACTAGAATCACGACGTTTGGATTCTCTGAGGCCCGCCAACTTTGCAGCCGAGGACATACGCCCCACCGGGGTCGATAGCACAATGTGGACCCTGAAGTTCATCTCGGGCAAGTACCAGGGGGGCGAGTTTCCCCTGCGGCCCAACCGTGAGATCATCATCGGCCGGTCGTCCGACCTGGACATGGTCTTGGTCGAAGACATGGTTTCGCGCAAGCACGCCAAGATTTCGACCGACGATCACTCAGTGTCCATCCAGGATCTCGGCTCGACCAACGGAACCTTCGTCAATGGGGAAAAAATCCGTGCGATCCGCCTCAAGGAAGGTGACCGCATCTTGGTTGGAACGTCGATCATCAAGCTGGTCGCGGCCAGCGGCGAAGCTCCCGTACCGTCGTCGTCCTTGACCGAAAATGAGGCACGCTCGCGCATGCAGGTCACCGCGAACCGGCGGGCCGAGCCGAAGATGATGCAGGGGAACATCGAAGAGATTCCGCTGCCCGACCTTCTGCAGCTGCTTTCCACGAGCCGCAAATCGGGCGTGCTGGTCTTGCGCTCGGAATGGGGCACGGGACGGCTTTATATGCGCAAGGGGCAGATCTACTTCGCCAACGTCGACGAGAGTTTCGACGTGAGCCCGCGCAAAGCCATGTTCCGCATGCTCACCTGGGACAAGGGCCTCTTCGAGCTGGAGCCGCCCGACGACCGCACCGTCATGGAAGAGATCCAGGACAGCACCGAGGGGCTGCTCATGGAAGGCATGCGACAGCTCGACGAATTCCGTGAGCTGTCGGCCAAGCTGCCACCGTTCGAGGCCATCGTTTCGATCCCGCGCCCGCTCGAACCGCGCCTGCGCGAGCTCAAGCCGCAAGAGCTTGACCTGATGCAAACCGCGCTCGACGAAGCCACGGTCCAGCAGATCATCGACCAAAGCCCGCAGACCGATCTCGATACCGCGCAGGCGCTCCTGTCGCTGCTCGAACGCGGCTACCTCATCGTCGGGTAGACGTTAGGAAATAACCACAGAGAGCGCACAGAGCGCGGAACAGGAAAGGGTTCGGATCCAAGATCCGAACTCTTTCTTCCCATCCGTCTCTGTGCTCTCTGTGTCTCTGTGGTGAAGAAATCCGAAGAGCGCCTACAACTGGAGGGTCAGGCCCTCGGCGGCACCGAGGATCTCAATCGACCGGGCTCCGCGCGCGTCGAGTTGGCGGCGACCGCAAGCCACGAGTTCGTCCACGTCGTGATCGCTGTAGTCCTGGTCGTAGTGAAAAAGCGCCAGTTTCTTCGCGTGCGCGCGCACGGCGGCTTCCACCGCATCGTCGAGCGAAGAAAGCCCACGCGACATGCGCTCTGCACGGTCCTCGGGTGTGAACGTGCAATCGTGAATGAGCAAGTCCGCATCGCGGTAGACGGCGACGGTGTCGTCGGGTGGGCCGCTCGATTCGTAGCCGACGTCGCTGGCGTAGACCAAGGTCTTGCCGTCGGCCTCGATACGAAAGGCCATGACCTGCGTCGGGCCATGCGGGTTGGGATGAGCCGTGATCTTGGCCGCGCCCACGCGCACCTCGCGGTCTTCGGGCACGCCGCGCATCTCGATGTGCGCGCCCATGTTGCGGTAGCTCTGCACCGGAAAAAACTGGGCCGCCATCTGGCGCTCGAGCACGCGTTCGAGCAGCTCGGAACTTTGGCTGCCACCCACGACGGTGAAGCGATTCCCAGGAACGTAGAAAGGTCCGAAGAACGGGAAGCCCTGGATGTGATCCCAGTGGGCGTGCGAGAGCAACACCGTGGCGCTGCCCTTGCCCTTGCCGAAGGCGCCCGAGAGAAGCGAAATTCCAAAATTCCGCGCGCCCGTGCCACAGTCGATCATGATGATTTCACCGTCGGCCAGGCGCACCGACACACACGAGGTGTTGCCGCCGTAGCGCACGGTGGCCGGGCCCGGCGATGGGATGGATCCGCGCACGCCCCAAAAGGTGACTTCCATCAGACTTTCCCCAATACGATATCCAGTCCCTCGAAAGCCGCGACGATCTCCAGTTTTCCGTTTTCGCTCCTGACTTGGGCGCGCGCACCGTCGAGCATGGTGTCGACTTCGACGTCCGAGCGGTCGGGCGCATGGTGAAACAGGGCCAGGGTTTTCACGCCGGCTTGGTGGCACACGGTGATGGCGTCCGAGGGCCGCGAATGGCCGAAGTGGGGATACTGACGGTATTCGTCGGCGGTGTACATGGTGTCGTAGATGACCAGGTCCGCGCCGTCGCACAGGCGAACGACGGCAGAGGCCATGGCCTTGAGCTTGGTCTTGTCCGTCTTGCTCAGCTGGGCATGATGGTGGGGCGGACCCGAAAGAAATTCCTGGCCGAACAGGATGTCGGAAAATGGCGCCGTGTCCGCGATGTAGGCCACGCGCGCGCCATCGGCCGCAATGGCGTAAGCGGTGGCGACATGGGGATGATTGAGCCGCGTGGTGGACACCTGCATGTCCTCGATCTCGAACTTGGCCCCATCGTGCAATTCGCGAAACGCGACGCTGGCGCGCGTGCGGTCGAAGGACACGGGGAAAAACGGCGCGTCCGCCTGCGAGGCAAAGACGCTGCGTAGGTTCTGATCGTCGCGCTGGCGCGCGTAGACGAACAGGCGATTGCCGCCGCGATAGAACGGCGAAAAAAACGGCAGGCCCTGGATATGATCCCAGTGTGTGTGGCTGATGAGGATGTGCGCCTGTCCCTTGCCCGACTCGAACTCGGCACGCATCAGCTCTTTGCCCAGGCGGCGGATGCCGGTACCACCGTCGATGATGATGCGCGTACCGGAGGCCGAGGTGACTTCCACGCACGAGGTGTTTCCTCCGTAGCGCTCGGTGCGTGCGCCAGGAACGGGAAGCGAGCCGCGAACACCCCAGAAGCGGACTCTCATGGCTAGACTCGCACGGATCTTTCGTGCATGTGTCGCGCAACTGTATCACAGCGCCGACAGATGCGCGCGCAGCGTTGCGTGAACACAGCGGGTGGCTATTGGCCTCCGCGCAGGCCCTTGACTAGGGCGAAGTACTCGCTGCGCGAGTACGGCCGGTTGAGAATGTGAAACTCCTTCTTGGCCAGGCCCACGCAGCCGAAGCAGTAGTTGCAGTCGGTGCAAAACGAGCAGCGCAGAAGGTATGCGGAATGGGTGCAGCCGACGGCGTCCTCGCAGTGCGAGCAGTCATGGCAGCCGACGCAGCGCAGACAGTGTCCGCTGCCCGTCGTGGCTTCGCAGTCCTCGCAGTGCGTGCAGCGGTAGCAGTTGCGGCAGCCCTTGCAAAACATGCAGTGGACAGAGCCAGTGCAGCGCTCGCTGCGAAAGCTGCCCAGATTCTGATCGGCCGCGCCGAACTCGCGTTGCAGGCGAGCAAGTTCGGCGTCGAATTCGGAGCGATTCATCGCCTGCAACTATACAGCGGGACGCAGCAAAGACGCACGATCTGTCGGTTGTCCTCGCTGCGCGCTTGCAGCGCTCTTTCCGCTCCCTATAATCCCGCCTTCGATGTCCGACCCAGGCCCGAGTCCCGAAGCCAAAGCGAAGAAGCCTTCCAAGCTGACTCGCGTGCGCAACATTGGTGTCTGCGCGCATATCGACGCCGGCAAGACCACGGTGAGCGAGCGTTTCCTCTACTACGCCGGACGCATCCACAAGATCGGCGAGGTCCACGACGGCGAAGCCCAGATGGACTGGATGCCGCAGGAGCGCGAACGCGGCATCACCATCACCGCCGCGGCCACCACGCTGGAATGGCGCGGGCACGATGTGCACCTTATCGACACTCCCGGGCACGTCGACTTCACCATCGAGGTCGAGCGCTCGTTGCGCGTGCTCGACGGCGCGGTGGTGGTGTTCTGCGGCGTCTCGGGCGTCGAGCCGCAGTCGGAAACCGTCTGGCACCAGGCCGACAACTTCCACGTTCCGCGCCTGGCGTTCGTCAACAAGATGGATCGCCCCGGCGCGGATTTTCAGGCCGTGGTTGATGAAATTCGCGAGCGCCTAGCCGCCCGGCCCGTGCCCATACAGCTACCCATCGGCGCGGAAGATCAGTTCGTGGGCGTCGTCGATCTCATCCGCGAGCGCGCCATCTACTTTTCCGGCGCCGAGGACGATCCACCACGCGAGGACAGTGTGCCCGCGGCCATGGCCGACGCGGTCGCGGCGGCGCGCGAAAAGCTTATCGAGGCCGCCGCCGATTTCGACGACAACATCGCGACGGCCTACCTCGAAGGCAAGCCCATCGAAGCCGCGGCGCTGGTGGCGGCCCTGCGCACGGGCACGCTTCGCTGTGGGCTCGTGCCCGTGCTTGCCGGCTCGGCCTTGCGCAACAAAGGCGTGCAGCCGTTGCTCGATGCCGTGTGCGACTTTTTGCCCGCGCCCACCGAAGTGCCGCCCATCCAGGGCACGGATCCCACGTCCGGCCAACCCACCACACGACCGCCGGAAGACAGTGCCCCATTCTGCGCGCTGGCCTTCAAGGTCGCGATGGACGAAGGCCGCAAGACGGTCTTCCTGCGCATCTACTCAGGCGTGCTTCGCCCCGGCGATGAAGTGCAAAACGCGCGCACCCGACGCAACGAAAAAGTCGCCCGCCTTTTCTCGGTGCACGCCAACCGGCGCGAGCGCATCGAGCGCGCGGGTGCCGGCAGCATCGTGGTCGCCATGGGCCTCAAGGATGCCGGCACGGGCGACACCGTGTATGCGCCCAAGGCGCCCATTCTGCTCGGCCGCATCGAAGCCCACGAGCCCGTCATTGCACGCGCCATCGAGCCCAAGACCCAGGCCGAGAAAGAGAAACTCGACTTCGGCCTGACCAAGCTCGCCGACGAAGATCCGACCTTCCGCTTCGGCGAAGATCCCGAGACCGGACAGACCATCATTCGCGGCATGGGCGAGCTTCACCTCGACATCATGGCGGATCGCCTGCG
>Ga0265314_10002290_pt1 | contig 19813 bp, 13 predicted proteins | sample 4126metaG_FD_203106 | JGI IMG/M metagenome (GOLD analysis project Ga0265314, IMG submission 203106) | Rhizosphere microbial communities from Carex aquatilis grown in University of Washington, Seatle, WA, United States - 4-1-26 metaG | ecosystem: Host-associated > Plants > Roots > Rhizosphere >... | reverse complement strand
CAAGAGCGATGGGGATGCACTCTTCGGTTTCCACCCCAATGCGGATCCTAATCAGAACACTGGCTGTTGGCTCGCGGCAGCTAGCTCGCGAACACCCACCGTGCTAGCCCAGAGGTAGCACTGGTAGGCCGATTCGCCTGTGCGCGCCTAGGCGCGCGCTCCGACGGTATTACTCCCCGCGCATCGATCTTACCCACGCTTGCCGGAAGGACACATACATTAGACGCAAGGGTGCTCGGTGCGCACCCTTCCATCTTTGACGTGGCTACAGAAGATCCGTGTTTCACGCGGTGAGCTAGTAGCAGGCGTAGATGCCGGGGAGGCAACTACTGCTCAAGACTTGACAGGTGGTGCCGGTCGGGCATTCCGAGGGCGAGAGGTTAGGATCGCAGATGTAGAAGCCGAAGGTGTAGCCCCCCCAGTGCATTGCGTGACGTCCGAAGTACACTGCATTGTCCAACCAATATCGGAACAAATGTTGTTTCCTTTGATACAGCATGACTGGCCTGTGGGGCACTCGGCTGTGCTGTTGCACGGGATGTATCCGGCATTGTAGCCGCCGGTACAAGCGGACAGGCTGGGGGCGCAGAGATCGACGGAGTCCGTCACGCAGCACCCCCCTCCGCCCGCGATGGAACAACTTGTGCCTCCGGCGAGTCCGCAAGGGACGCTCGCTGCAACACAGGTGTTTCCGCCGACGCATTTAAAGCCGGACTGGCAACCCGTTGTGCTCCTATTCGTGCATGTCGTGGCGCACTGGTTTCCAGAACACGGAAAGCCGTTGCAGGACTGCGCGATTGGAGTCGAGCAACCGCCGGCGCCGTTACAGGCTACGTTCGTGACCGTACCGTTGGTACAAACGGGCGCACCACAAATCGTTGATGGACCCGGATAGGTGCAGGAAGCACTCTGTCCGTTGCAGGATCCGCCGCAGGTGCCGGAGCCACTACAGGCCTTGCCGGCAGGGGGAGCGCCGGTCACGAGGGTGCACGATCCAGCAGTACAGGCTTGGCATGTGCCAGTACACGCAGTTCCGCTATTCTGCCAAGTACCCGTTGAGTCGCACGTCTGCGGCTGGAGTGCGTTGCATTGCTTGGCGCCAGGCACGCATCCACATACGTGAGTGGTGGTGTTGCACTTCGGTGTGCTGCCCGAACAATCGGCGTCGGTGACGCAGTACCCTACTCCCGTGGCGGTGATCCACAGCATCGTGTAGCCCGCCTGTCCGGTGCCAGCGCCTCGCTTTAGCAGAACGGTCGTCCGAAGCGCGTTCACGCTAGCCACGTTAAGCCCCGAAAAGGTGTCGCTGAAGTTTGCCCAAGCAGACCCAAGCGAATTCAACTTCCCAGTCCCGAGCAGCTTGGTTCCATCATAGAGTTGCACCTGGATGGTCCCGGTGATCTTTGATGTCGTCAGCGAGGCACGGTAATAGACGGTCACCGCTCCGACTGCCCCAGTGGGTCCCCCCGAGAATCCAAGAGTGTGAGTGCCAGAAGTCGCAGAGTCGATCTGCGCGACAGTCTTTCCGTCATCGCTTTTTCCGTACGCAGTGCCGTCGTCTACGCACGACCAGTACGGTGAACTACATCCCTTACCGACGATCCCCGTATCGGTGGTGGCCGAGGTTGGCACGAGGCTGATTTGGGCCAAAAGATCCTGCTCGCTCATCTCCACCGGATCACGCGCTGGCGCCGTGGAGCAGGCGCCCATGGCGAACATAGCAAAGGTCTGCAAAGCAGCAGTTGGTAGGACAATTCGTTTCATGGCCTGGTTCCCTTCCGTGTTTGGATTCGACTCACCGTAGCGCAAAACAAACGCGACTTGTCAACGGGATTAACGCGCAAGCGATCTGCCCTGCCATCGGTTGATACATGTGCTGCTACAAACAAGGGCGCAGGGTGTGCTGGCCTTTGGGTCGGAAGGAATCTGGCATCAGGGCCCTATCCTTTTGTGAACTGATATGCGACAAGGCCGGAGGGATTGACGAGCATGCCGATTCTATTGCCATTCGTCGCGGGCTTGCTGCTCCTAGGTGTGTGCTCTTCTTGCGGCAAGCCTTGGAGACGCTCTCTGCTTGAAAGTATGACCGTGTGGGGAGGGTACCTCGCCGCCACGACAGAACTGCTTGGTTCGATCGGCGAGATTACCAAGACCAATGTTGCACTTGCCTGGTTGGGGTTGATATGCACGTGTATTGGCACCATTCTATTGCGTCTTCGGCGCGACAAGCCCCGTTGGGAATTGCCGAAGTTGGCGCGTCTGGATTCAGTCGAGTGGCTGGCGCTAGTTGCGATCCTGATGCTTCTGGCGCTGACGGGTATTGCCGCGTTCGTCAGTCCACCGAATACGTGGGATGTGATGGAGTACCACATGCCTCGCGTCGTCCAATGGATCGAGCGCAGAAGTCTTGCCTATTACCCCACGCATGATTGCCCACAACTGTTCTATCCTCCATTTGCAGAGTGGACGATCCTGCATTTTCACCTGCTCGCCGGGAGTGACCGATTCTCGAACCTAGTACAATGGTGCAGCTTCGTCGGCTGCATCATTGGCGCAAGCTACGCCGCGGAACTACTCGGGGCAAAGCGTCAGGGGCAGTGGATAGCGGCCCTACTGAGCGCCACCCTTCCCATCGCGGTCCTGGCGGCTTCGGGGTCGAAGAATGATCTTGTGCTGGCGTTTTGGACGCTCTCGGCTGGCGCCTTTGCGCTGGACCTTTGCAAAGATCACTCCATTTCTGGCGTCGTCTTTGTCGGACTTGCCGCCGGGCTCGCGCTTCTGACCAAGGGGACCGCCTACTTGCTTTGTCCACCCTTGATTGCCGGATGTCTCCTGCCCTGCTTACGCGAACGCGCCGCGCGCCGACTGATCTCATGGCTCCTCATTCCCGCAATCATTGTCGTCGTGAATGCTGGCCACTATGCGCGCAACATGAATTTCGCGGGCTCGCCGATGGGACTATCGTCTCCAAATGGCGACGGCATCGAACTATTGCGGATACAGAATCCAACGATAAGAACCACCGCCGCCAATCTTGTTCGCAATGTGGCCCTGCACCTGGGGACAGGAAGCCTCAGGCTCAACGCACGCATCAATTCTATCTTGCGTGCTGCGATCTCGACGATCGGCGTTGATCCGGACAACAAGGACGCGACGCGTTCCGTATTCCGAGTGAATCCTCATACCTACAACGAATATTTTGCTGGAAGCCCCTTTCACTTCATTCTGCTCAGTGCGGCCATCTTATGGACCCTGCTTCGTCGGCGCTACTGGCGAATAGAGCTGGTTTCCTTCGTACTTGGTGTGTTCGCGGCCTTCGTCTCCTTCAGTGCACTCGTCCCTTGGTGGCCCACCAGCGCTCGACTTCATACAGCGCCGCTCATATTCTCCATGGCTGCCATAGCCGTGCTCTTGGAACGTGCTTGGCGACCAATTTCGACCCTTCTGCTCGCTACAACCTGCGTTGTCGCGATGAAGAGCGTAGTGAACAACCAGTTCCGTCCGCTGACTAGCAGCAGGGGAACGACGAGTATCTTCAGGGCTGACCGTTGGACACAGTATTTCGTCGACATCGGTTGGCATCTTGGTTCCTACACAGCTACAGTTGCCGAGATCAAAGAAAGCAAGTGTCGCGAAATTGGAATAGATGCCTCGCTTGGAGAACGGTTTGAATATCCATTGCTCCTGGCCTTGGGTGCTGGACCCAGCCAGGCCCGTGTGTGGGATGTTGGGGTTGGCAATCCGTCTGCGAGACTGGCCAGCTCCTTTGAGGCCAACTCACCATGTGCTGTTGTGTGCATCGGGTGCATCTCGCACAAGGAGAAGTTCGCAAAATACGGACCGGACCTACCGCTTTCCCGAACTTTCGGCCGACTTGTCCTATTCGAGCAGTCGAGGGATTCCAGGCCCTGAGCGGTTGCGATGTGGGCAGGTGCGATTCCGCTTGATTGCTGTCCCTATTGGCACACGTACAGGCCCGGTATGCCTGTCGGCGATGACTGGCAAGTGCCGGTCAGACACTCTGTCGGGTATAGGTTGGGATCACACACCTGGAACGCGAACGATGGACCGCTTGACGTGCAGTTCGAAGGAGTGGTGCAGCCAATCGCCCACATTGCGGGATAGCCGTAGCTGTATCCACTGTCGCAGCAGATCTGCCCGGATGGACACTCTGATTTGCTGGTACACTGAATCCCAGATGCAGAACATGATTGTCCGAGGGAAAGGCATGTGTAGACAGCATGCGCATTGTCACCTCCCATACCCGGATTGACGTCTGCGGCGCAACACTGTTGACCATTGTCAACAGGACAGCTCCCTGTACCGCACGTGACCGAAGATGCAACACAGCTCGTGCCGCCGACACACTTGTAGCCGGACGAGCAGCCGGTTGTGCTCCTGTCAGTGCAGTAAACGGCGCATTGGCTGCCGGTACAAGGGAAGCCGTTGCACGACTGCGTGACTGGGACTGAGCAACCGCCAGCGCCGTTGCAAGCCGTATTTGTAACCGCTCCGTTCGAACAGTTCGCGGTGCCGCAAGTAGTGGATGCATCCGGGTATGTACAAGATGAGCTCTGCCCATTGCAAGCTCCCGCACAGGCGCCGGTCCCGTTGCAGGATTTTCCAGCAGGTGGAATTCCATTCACCAGACTGCATTGTCCCGAGGTGCAGGTCTCGCATGACCCCGTGCATGCAGAGCCGGCGTTTTGCCAAGTACCTGTTGAGTCGCAAGTTTGGGGTTGATCACCGGGGCCGCATTGCCTGGAGCCGGGAGCGCAAGAGCCCGCACACGCGCCCGCACTACATGCATACGGGCAGGAAGTTCCGGCGTTCTGCCAAGTACCCGTGGAGTCACAGGTCTGAGGCTGAAGGAGGTTGCACTGCCTGCCACCGGGGGTGCAGAAACCAGCGCAGGTACCGTTGCTGCAAACATAGGGGCAGGAAGTTCCGGCGTTCTGCCAAGTGCCCGTTGAGTCACAGCTTTGGGGCTGGAGGAGATTGCATTGCTTGGCACCAGGGGAGCAGGAACCAGCGCAAGCGCCGTTGCTGCAAACATAGGCGCAGGCAGTCGTTCCGGCATTTTGCCAAGTGCCCGTTGAGTCGCAGGTTTGGGGTTGGAGAAGGTTGCATTGTTTGGCACCTGGGGCGCAGATACCCGTGCAGGCGCCAGCACTGCAAATGTGGGGGCAAGGGGCGCCGTTGCTCCGCCATATCCCCATGGAGTCGCAGACTTCAGGTTGCGGTCCGTTGCAGTTTGTCGAGTTCGGTAGGCAAGAACCTGTGCAGGCGCCACCATTGCAGGCGGTGGTAGTACAGACGGTGCCGTTGTTTTGCCACGTGCCACTGGCGTCGCAAATTTGAGGTTGTGAGACGTTGCACTGCTTGAGTCCAGGTGTACACGAGCCAGTACAACTTCCACTGAAGTTGTCGCAAACATAGGAACAAACAATCCCATTGTTCTGCCAAGTGCCAGTGGCTTCACAGGTCTGGGGTTGGAGTCCTTTGCACTGCTTGGTGCCCGGAGAGCAGGCGCCGGTGCAGACACCGCCTAGACAGGCGATAGCGCACGGTGCTCCGCTAGTTTGCCAGATGCCAGTCTGGTCGCAGGTCTGTGGTTGGAGGTTGTTGCACTTTAACGAGCCAGGCAAACAGCCCAAGTCGACACTGCTTGAGGGGACGTCGAGAGGAGCGTCTCGAAACGCGTCGGGAATGGGCAAAGGTGCGTCTGGCGAAGTCGCATCCGGCTTTGTAGCAACAACCTGGTCCGGGCCGTTGGCTTGGCCAATATCTGGCACCGATGAATCGTCGGTAGTGAGATTGACATCGATAGCAGCGGCGCCGTCGGACGGGACGGAAGTCTCGATGGAGCTGCCATCAAGTTCCACAACACCCTTCACGCAACTGCCTTGGGATTGCCCGAACGGTATGGCACAGAAGTAGCCTCCTGGGCAGCTCGGGTTGCCTGTGCATTTGAGCTTCGAGATGTCGGGGCTGCGGAAGCAGCCTGCGACAGGCGCTAATGAGAAGGCGAGTGCGAAGGCGCCTATGAGGTAGCGTGCCGAAGGGCCAATCCATGAAGCAGACATTAGAAGGCTCCCTTCATCAGCGCGCCCTTTGCTGGAAACGGACATGGGACTCGTGCGACGGAGTGATATTGACGAAGATCCGAAGGGATCGAAAGACCCTTCGTGCAGTTGCAGGAAAGGCACGTCTTCCTGGCCATACCTTCTTGTGCCATGCGGCTGGTTTGGGGTGTAACGGCCGGTGCGATCCGCCATGGTGTTGCGAGAGACGAGCGCACGAGGAGCGTTCGCACCGTGGCCGAGAAAAGGCTCGCATCGATCTGACTGGCCCATGGCGGCGATGCTTGACGAGTGGATTCGTGATCAAAGACGGTCGCCTCTGCTCACGAGCACGCGTAGATGCCAGGGAGGCAATTGCTGCTCAAGACTTGACACGTGGTGCCTGCCGGACATTCCGGGGACGAAAGGTTCGGATCGCAGATGTAGAAGCCGAACGTATACCCGCCCCCAGCGCATTGCGTGACGTCCGAAGTACACTGCATTGTCCAACCAATATCGGAACAAAGGTTGTTTCCTTTGATACAGCATGACTGGCCCGTGGGGCACTCGGCCGTGCTGTTGCACGGGATGTAGCCTGCATTGTACCCGCCGCCGGTACACTCAGTCAGATTGGATGTACAGGAATTAACCGAGTTGGTAACGCAGCATCCGCCGCCGCCCGCAATGGAACAAGTTGTGCTTCCGTTGAGTCCGCACGGGACAGTCGCGGCAACACAGGTATTCCCGCCTACGCACTCATATCCGGACAAGCAGCCCGTGGTGCTTCTAGCTGTGCAAGCGACGCCGCATTGGCTCCCTGAGCATGGAAATCCGTTGCAAGACTGGGAGATTGGATACGAGCAACTGCCAGCGCCGTTGCAGGCCAGGTTTGAAACCGTGCCGTTAAGGCAACTCGGCGAACCACAGATGGTGGAAGTGCCGGGATAGGTGCAGGCTGTACTTCCGCCACTGCAGTATCCGCCACAGGTGCCGGAACCATTGCAGGCTTTTCCAGCCGGGGGCGTGCCGGTCACGGTGGTACACGCTCCGGCAGAACAGGTTTGACATGTACCGGAACATGCAGCGCCTGTATTTTGCCAAGTACCCGTTGAGTCGCATGTTTGAGGCTGCGAACCCGCGCACTGCTTGGCCCCGGGCGTACAGGAACCACTGCAAACACCGCCGGTACAAAGATACGAGCACCCAACGCCGTAATTCTGCCAATTGCCCGTCGAGTCGCACGTCTGCGGCTGGAGGAGATTGCATTGTTTGGCACCAGGGATACAAGAGCCGGTGCAGGCGCCGTTGCTACAAACATAAGGGCAGGAGGTTCCGGTGTTCTGCCAGGTCCCCGTTGAGTCGCACGTCTCCGGCTGCTGGAGATTGCATTGTTTGGTGCCAGGGGTGCAAGAGCCGATGCAGGCGCCAGCACTGCAAACGTAGGTGCAGGGAGTTGTTCCAGTGTTCTGCCAAGCTCCCGTTGCATCGCACGTCTGGGGCTGTTGGAGATTGCATTGTTTTGCTCCTGGCGTGCAGGAGCCCGTACAGGCGCCATTGCTGCAAACGTAGGCGCAGGTGGTGCCGGTGTTTTGCCAGGTGCCTGTCGCATCACATGTCTGGGGCTGCTGGAGGTTGCATTGTTTTGCACCCGGGGTACAAGTGCCGGTGCAGGCACCGCTGCTGCAAACGTAGGGGCAGGAGGCTCCTTTGTTCTGCCAGGCGCCCGTTGAGTCGCACACTTGCGGTTGGGGCCCGTTGCAGTTTGTCGAGTTTGGCACGCACGAGCCAGTGCAAGCGCCGCCGTTGCACGCGCTGGTGGTGCAGGCAGTACCGTTGTTCTGCCAAACACCGCTTGCGCTACAAATCTGAGGTTGTGTGAGGCTACACTGCTTGACGCCAGGTGTGCATGAGCCAGTGCACGTGCCACTGGTGTTGTCACAGACGTAGGCGCAGGCGACGCCGTTGCTCTGCCAGGCGCCCGTCGTGTCGCAAATCTGCGGTTGCAGTCCGTTGCATTGCTTGGTCCCAGGTGTGCACGCGCCCGCGCAAGTTCCACTGGTGCTGGTGCAGAGATTGGTACATACGGCACTTGAGTTTTGCCAGTTGCCCGTAGCATCGCAAGTCTGGGGTTGAAGACCCTTGCACTGCTTGGCGCCTGGCGAGCAAACGCCGGTGCAAGCGCCTGCTAGACAGACATTGGGACACGACGTGCCAGTGTCTTGCCAAATGCCGTTCTGGTCGCAGGTCTGCGGCTGGATGCTGTTGCATCTTATCGATCCAGGCGAACAGCCCGAGTCGACGCCGGTGACAGGAGCGTCCAGCGGTACGTCGGGGGACCCTTCCAGGTCGGACGAACCGATGTCGGCTGAAGCTGCATCTGCGCCGACTGCCTGATCAAAGCCGCTGTTCAGTTTGCCATCCAGCACTGATGCGTGTTCGACGGAGGGATTGCTGTCGAGAACGGATGCGCCAGTATCGGAGGAACCGCTATCGACTCCCGAGACGCTCTTCACGCAACGTCCTTGGGCTTGTCCGATGGCAATGGCACAGGTGTAGCCACCTGGGCAGCTCGCGGTGCCGGTGCACTTGATCTGCGAGACATCAGGACTGTGGAAGCAACCCGTAACCGGCGTCAAGACCAAGGTGGCTGCGAGAACTGTCAAGATGTCGCGAGCCAAACGGTGGATGCATGAAATTGACACTAGAACGCCCCCTTGATCAGCGCGCCCACTTGACCTGGGGCGAAGGTGGGCGCGAGCGCCACCGAGCTGGTGTTTCTCGAGCTGGACTTGAGTCCGACGACGTAGAGAATTGCTCCCGTGGCAACGCACGCGGCACCAACGCCGTAGCCAGCATAGCCGAGGGTTTCGAAAGTCTTACGGTCGGATTCCTTGCTTGCGGAGTAGCCGCCAGGGGTTGACTCCATGTCGCTGGCCATACTGTTCACTTTCAGGTTGAAAATGACGCCCGCAACGAGCGCGGCCCCACCAATCGATGCTGTCACGATACCGGCGGTGCGCAGACCCGAGCCTGACGTGCCGGCTGGCTGTGGCTGCGCTTGCTGAAGGACTATACGAGTTGGCGGCGGCGCCACCGCTGGAGGAGGCACCGCGAGCGCTTGTTGCACGATGGGAGCTTGAACGGGCGGTGCTGGCGCGACAGAGGCAGCAGGTTGGACCGTCTGCCCGGCTAGCAAATCCCGGCAGTCTGCTATGTGCTTCTCAGCCGACGCCTTGTCGGCGGGGTCGAGGCGCGTGCCCACGCGAAGATACTCTTGGAAGCGCCCGATGGCATCGTCGTAGCGCCGGTTTTGCTCGAAACAACGACCCTGGTTGAAAATATAGTTTGGATCTTTTGAGTCTATGAAAAGATCTGTGAGGATCAAGACGCCTTTGTTGTAGTCGCCGGAAAGACAGGCCTTTCTGGCGGCCTTCTCTTGTGCCTGCCGGCTGGCTGCCTGCGCTGACTCGGGTGCGAGCAGGCAGGGCGTGACAAGCAGGGTGCACACGAGGAGCACTCGACTCCCAGGCGAAGATCTCTTGCGTCCATATGACTGGCCCATGGCGGCGATGTTCTTGCAAACACCCCTGTTTTGCAAGAGATTTATGCGTCTCTAACGCGGATAAATATGGGGCCGCGAGGATCTCTCCGCGCAGCCCTTGGGTTGGTTTTCTACTCGTCGGCGATCGCTACTGTACGACGCAGGTGAATCCGGTGCTCTGGAGGCCGGTGGCATCGCCGCCGGTCCAGATCTCGAACCCTGCGAACACATCGGTCAGGTACAAGCTGCTCGAGAATGGGATACTTGTTCCTGCTTTACCCTGGTCCGCAGTACCATTCGTTGCGGCATCGTCGAAGAACTTCTTGAGGTCGAAGTTCGCTGGGCTGTTGTTGAGTGTCGACTTTGACACATAGGAGATGACCGGACGGCCCAAATCAGTGGCTCCCTTTGCGGTTGTGTTTCGCTTGCCTGCATAGACGTCCCAGGTGCCGGGAATACCGGAAACCGTGACACCAGAGCGGACGACGCTTCCTATCGGGGTTCGGCTGCCCGGCTTGTAGAACCAAACCATCAGAAGCGCGGAGACACCGTCATTGTACCCGCCAGCGGTTGGTGGGCTCGCAGCGAACCAGATGTCGTAGGTGGCATTGAAGTCCTTGCCACCACCGCCACCTGACCAGTTGAACGTGGAAATAGCGCTCTTCATGGCACTGATTTGCTTGGGCAGGCCGCTGTCTGACCAGGTGTTATAGGTGCCGGTGCTGCCGAGGTCGCCGTTCCCGCCAATGTAGGTCGACGGGAAGGCGGCCGGGACGCCCTGACCAGTAACATTCCCCGTACTATTTGCGACGGTGAAGCTAGTCCCGGTGAAGTTTAGGAGCTGCGCAGTCGTAGCTTCGGAGCCCCAGTTGTTGTTGTTGATGATGTATTGCTTGCAGTCCGATCCACTGACCAGTGCGCGCGCCATGGATGAGTTGGTTGCCGTAGTGGCATCCGAATTGACGGTACTTGACCCGACGGATCCCGTCTGTTTGCCGCAAACGGTGGCCCCGCCTTTCGGCGCATCCGCGGCGCTATTGCCCGGGGCGAAGCCGTTGACCGTGAAATCGAAAGGCATCAGCTTGGTCGCGTCACCGGCAATCAAGAAGACGACCGCGGAAATCTGCACGCTGCCGTCGTAGTAGGTGCCGAGGGGGTTGGTCGTACTGCCGGCCGTTCCCCAGCATGCGGTGTTGAACTGCGTGTACGGTGCGAAACTCGCTCCTCCGGCACCTGTTACGTTGTAGCACCATCGGTGGGCGGCGTTAGTGGCGCCGTCGCTGGCCTGGATCTGAATCCGAATCTGGCTCGTGCCGCCCTGGCCCCAGTTGAAGGCGATGCCGGTTGTACTGGTGGGGAAGGTCACGCCGGGAGGTCCATCGGCGGTCGCGGCGGCAGGGTTGTACTTGCACTGATCGCTCTTGCCCGTCACGGCTTCGTTGAGGTTGAAACCCAGCAAGGCAACCGAGTTGTAGTTGTTGAAGACAGTTCCTGTAACGTGGTAAGGCCCGCCTTCGGAGACACCGCTGGTGAAATCCTGTGGGGTCACCTTCGTCGTTGTTCCGGCAACTACGTCGATACCGGTCCACGCGCAGCCGTGCCAATCGACCGAAGTGACACCCCAATCCTTGGTCATATAGTAGCCAGCGGGATTGGCGCCGGCACCGCTGCCGCCTGCGCCACTGCCACCCGCGGCGCTGCCACCATTGTTGCTCCCACCGGCGCTGCTGCCACCGTTGTTGCTGCCACCGGCGCTGCTGCCACCGTTGTTACTGCCACCGGCGCTGCTACCGCCGTTGTTGGCGCCGCCGGCATTGCTGCCGCCGTTGTTGTTGCCACCGGCGCTGCCGCCGTTGTTGCTGCCGCCCTTGGCGCTGCCACCGTTGTTGCTGCCGCCTTGGGCGCTGCCACCGTTGTTGCTGCCGCCTTGGGCGTTGCCGCCGTTGTTGCTACCGCCTTGGGCGCTGCCACCGTTGTTGCTGCCGCCCTGGGCGTTGCTGCCGCCGTTGTTGCTACCGCCGGATCCAGACCCGCCGTTGCCATTTCCACCCGCGCCGCCACTGCTGCTACCGCCCGATCCGCTCTTGCCGCCGGTGCCGCCCGAGGGGGTTACGGCAGCAGGCGCGCAAGCGATCAGCGCGAACGCCAGGCTCCCGGCGAGCAGGGCTCGCGGTGCCAGGGCATGAGTTGTTTGGTTTCTTGCCGAGCGGCCAGAGCTTGGCCGTGCAGCGCGGGAATTGGTCGAGAGCATTGAAAACCTCCAGGGGGCAAATGAGGGGCGCGTACTTATACCTCACGTACGGGCCAAAGGACTCCTAAAATTGAGCATTTGATGCGAGTTGTTGCGTGCGATCTCACGCACAGGTTCGCGTGAAATGGGACATTACCCGAGTGGAACACCTGAGCCGCTTCGAATGCGAAACCGGTATTCAGGTAACGGTGTGCGTGCGCACTCTGCGCGGCCGGAAGCCAACCATTACAGATCGATAGGGTTGCTCAGAGCGCAATCGCGAACCCCAAGCTTTTTGCGGCCGAGATTAGGACACCGTCGAAAGCCAGAAAGCGTAACTGACCTTCGAAGGCACCGCGCAACATGCGCTCGGCTTCCCTGGCCGACGCCAAGTGGATTGCGTCGTACGTACGCAGAGGGAACCGCTCGGCCAACTGCCGCGCGTCCCGCAACACATCTTCGGTGAGATCCACTTCTTGGATGGACTCCTCCCAAAAGCTATCGAGAGCCCCAAGATGCTTGGGCAGGTCAGCGGCTGGAATCCGCCTGAAGTGGGCCAGGCGCGCGAGGCTGACCGAAGCCTCGGTGTACCCGAGCCGACTCACCAGAAGAATCTCCGCGGCGGAATGCCCGCCGATGAGGCCGCGAACCAGCGCGCTGCCGTCCTCGACGGCGAACAGCTTTACCAACGCTGAAGTGTCGAGATAGAGCGCGAAAGGATACGTGCTGGCTGGCACCTCACCCGACCCTATCCATCAAGACCAGGTCGGACAGGGTCGGGCCCTTTCCCTTCAGCCGAAAGGGTTTGGGCAATCGCCCTGGACGCTTGAAGGTCGGGGCAGGGGCGACACCGGTTCCGTGCGCCACCAAGTCCGCCACGGGTGTTCCATGGCTCGTGATGATGACGCGCGTGCCTGCCTTGGCCTGCTTGGTCAGGCTGCTCAGCTGAGCTTTCGCCATGCGGAGGCTGACGGTTTCTTCAGAAGGAAGGTGCGCGGCTTTTGGCATGTGCGCTGGCTCCGGGGATCAGACTAGCCGGAATGTGGTCACTGTGCAACCACATTGCCCGCTCAGCCATCACAGGGGGTCATGGGTTTCTAGAAATGCGAATGCGACCGTTCTTCACCGTGATCACGCACCCCAACAATAGCTCCTCTCTGTGTCGTCGGAGTACGTCAGCGAGCAGCTCGATGCGCTTGGCGGCGGGAACGTCGGGCAATCGCAACAGGCCGGAGTGCTTGGCACCACCGTGGACCATCCGTCCGAAATCGGTGTCGATCGTGACCAGGATTCGGTGCTCCCGCACCGCCAATTCGAGGATTGCTTGGTCGCCTGGGTCGGGGCCGAGGCCGGACACTTCAACCACGTCGTGTTTTTCCGTCCGGAGCCATTCGGCCAGACGATGGCCAGCGCAGCGATCGACGAGGAATCTCACTTGGCGAGCTGAACTGCGTCGAGGGAGTCGTCCGCCAGCACGGCATGCGCGTACGCGAGACAAGCCCTAATGTCGTCGGGTTCAAGATCGGGGTAGTCGGCCAGGATGGCCGCCGAATTCTCGCCTTGGGCAAGGAGGTTGACGACCATCTCGACCGATACACGCATCCCCCGAATGATCGGCTTGCCGCCGAAGATATCGCGATTCGAGGTGATGCGTCCGAGCAGAGTCTGATCAGTCACTTCCCTAACAGTACCCCCGGCGGTACGGATCGGCAACCTGGGAGCGACTGTGCCAGATCCTCACCGCGCCTGGCACACGAAAAGCGTCGCGGACAGCGGCGGCAGTCGGTATTCGAGGCGGTCGCTCTTGATGGCGACATCGGGCAGGGCTTGGATTTCGGCCTTGCTGGCGTCGAAGGCGTAGACCTTTGCGCTGCCGTAACCGCCGCCGCGGATATCGAGTTTGCCGTTGAATGTGGCTTGCTGGTCTTTGTTGATGACGATGATGGTAAGCGTGCCGGGGTGTTTGGAATCCTTGGCGGCGTAGATGGTGGCCTTGGCGATGTCGGCCGGCGCAGCCTCGACCGCCGTGTCGCCGTACATGCCATGTTTGCCGTCGTAATTGCGATAGAGCTTGAACGCCGCCTTGATGTAGGGGGGCAGGTCGCTATTGCCGGCGCCGTTGCCCCAGTAGTTGGCCATGTACAAACCTTCGCGGCCGAAAATGCCAAGCGCGTCGGCCTGGGCCAAGCCGCCCGAGATGTGGTCGCCCATGCCGTAGTCGTATTCGGTCATGGTCAGCTTGGTGCCGGGATAGCGCGCATCGATTTTTTCTAGCAGCCAGGGGATCAGGCGGATGGGCTTGCCAATCTCCGAGGCGATCCAGCTTTTCTCGACGTAGGTCGGATCCCACAGGCTGCGCGGCGCCTGCAGGCGGGCAGCCACGGTTTTGGGCGAGATGTCCCTTTCCGTGATGCGCTTGGCGCCTTTGGCCTCGGGGTACCAGTGGACGTCGAGCGCGTGCACGAGTCGTCGGTGATGCTTGTTTTCCAGCTCTTTCATCGAAGCCAGGAAGTAGTCGACGTAGGTGCCGTATTTTTCATTGTTCGCTTTGGCGTCGGGCGCATCGCCCAGGCTCATGTACTCCGCCCAGCCGAACATGACGCCGCCCAGAACCACGGCGCTGGGATCGATCTTCGTGATGGCGTCGGCGATGCCCTCGCTGCGCGTGACGATCTCGTCGTAGCGGGCTTTTTGCGGGTGCACGCGCGGGTGCGTGCTGGTCCAAAGCGCGGGCTCGTTGTCGAGCGAGTAGAACTTGACCCCGCCGTCGGCCGCCTTGCCGAGTTTCTGCACGAGGAAGTTCACGAATTCGTCCTGGTAGACGACGCCGTCGGAAAGATCGGGAGACAGCGTGAAAGGCCCGGGCTTCTTGGCAAGCGAGCGCGCCCAGCGTTTGCTCGGGGCTTTTTCGCTTTCTGGTACCGAGCCTGCATGATCCGCCACCACATAGTCGACAAGCGGAATCGAAACCAGCGAGTCGGTGCCCGTGGCGCGGTTGGCGCGCGTGAAGTCGAGGTACTGCGCGCCCGGGAGTTCGCAGTCCTTGTAGCCGAGGGATTGGCAGGCCCACAGGTCGCTCATGTGTTCGTAGTCGTTGCCGGCGTTGCTGGCGTCGATTTCCCAGTTGTAGGCGGTCTGGCGGTTACCGCCCGTGCGCCGCACCGGCACGCCGATGCCGCCGTCGGGCTGCGAGTTGATGCCGTAGACGTAAGGGCTGATGGTGCGGATGACTTTGCCGGGCGCGATGTCGAAGTGCAGGTCGCCGCCTTCCTTCGCGCTACTCTGCGCTGCTTGGGCGGCACGTGCGATGGCGGCGGTGGCTTCGCGCTCGCGCCGGTTGTCGATGGCTTGCGTGCTGGGCAGGGCGCCCACGGCCAGCTTCTTACCGAAATTCTCGACCTTGACCCCGCCGAGGTCGAGCACCTCGGGATCGTAGCCCAGGCGGAAGACCATCTGCGCCGCGCCCGCAGGGTAGCTGCCTGCCGCTTGAAAGCGGATCTGCACCTTGTTCCACTCGGCGCTTCCTTGCACCGGGTACTGCACCGATTTGGTGAACGGCCCCTGCGCAAGTTCAAACACGAATTGGGTTTCGCCCACCCCGCCCTGCTGCGGGACTTCCGTGCGCAGGAAGAAGGTAACTAGAATGGAATCGCCGTTTTCGACGGGCGCCGCGGTCAGCGCTCGCAGCTGCACCGCCCATTCGTGACCGGTTTCTTCCTTGATCTCGACACGCATGGCTTCGGCGAAGGGCATGTCTAGGGCGGGAATCGTGGAAAGCTGCACCTTCTTGACGTCCTCGCCAGCGAGTTCGAAGGCCTTGTCCCACGGGCCAGCGATGAGATCCGTGCGCGGAACGCCAGCGATGCGCGCGTTCTTCGCTTCGAGGGCACTCGAAGCGCCGGAGGAGGTCTTTCCAGGTCCGGAGGAAACAGGCCCGGTGCGCTTGATACAGCCGAGCGCGAGCAGAGCGAGAGCAATGGAAAGTAGCCGAGAGGTTGGTTGCGACATGGCTACGGCCTGCACTCGAGGAAGACCAGGTTGTCGATCCACATGTCGTAGGTCTGGCCGGCACCGATCGTCCAGTCGATGGCGATGAGCTTGCTCGGCGTGACCGACGCCGGCCTCGGGTCGCCCCAGTAGGGCTCCTGTTGAACATCGGCGAAGAGCACTTTGTATTCGCGCCAGTCGCCGGTCAGGGTCAGGTCGGCGCCGAAATGGTTCCAGCATCCGGTGCAGACCTTGGCGTCGGGATGGGTGTTGACGTCGCCGATTTTGAAACGCACCTTGCGCGTGGATTTGGGCCCGGCCTTGGCCTTGAAGGCGATACCAACGTACTTCGAGGCATCGAAGAAAAGTCCCTGGGTGACCATGTTGACGCCGATGCCAGCGCCCCAGTTCAAGTCGCCCGAACCCGCGGTCGTGACGCCGAAAAGGTGCATGGCTATCTCCGAGCCGTCGGCACCGCCATCCTCGGGCGCGAAGGTCACGGTCGAGCCGAAGTCATCTTTCTTGGACCACCAATAGCCATCGCGGCCGGCCATCTTGGTGAGCTGGGTGTTGCTGTCCTCGAAATCGTCGAGGTCGCCGTCCGCCGCGGCTTGCACGCCCTTGGGACAGCTCTTGAGCGCGGATGCCGCCGCAGATCCGGCGCCGCCCGCGACCGGCGAATCGTGGCGTTTTTGCGAAACGCCGATGCAGCTGCCGACCAGGGCGAGGGTGCCAAGAAGCGCGAGGGGGCTGTTTTGGGGGGATCTGGGCAGGCGAGTCATGGTGGCGCGACTATATGCCCCCGGGCGAGAACAACAAAGGGGGAGCACGCGCGGACAAGTCTTGCTTGAGTCGGCGGCGATCTATCGAGTAGAAGGGACCGCCCATGAATCGTCGACCGCAATCCGCCAGGCCGGCCTCTATCTGGCGGCTGCGTTTCGTTTCGCAGACCCGGTGGCGCACCGGCTTCGTCGCGCTGGCCGGCATGGCTGCGCTCTTGCTGCCAGGCAATCTCGCGGCCCAGGAGGCGGCTCCTGAGCAAACTGCGCCCGCGCTACCAGCGCCCGCTCCCGAGCCAGCCGCGCAGCCAGCCCCCTCTCCCGCGCAAGCCACGCCCGCGCAGCCAGCCCCTGAAGCGACGCCGGCTGCCCAGCCAAAGCCCGTCGAGGCCACGCCCGCCGCCGCCGGCCAGCAGGCCACGCCGCCCATGAAGGACGAGCTGTCCGACGCCGGCTATCTGCCGGGCTACCGCAGCCAGTCCTCGCTTTCGCTGTCCCCCTATTCGCCGCAGGTCGCAGGACTGCCGGGCGGGGTCACGCCTTCCTTTCTGGCGCCCATGCCACCCGGCGAGTGGACGTTCCGCTGGAACGGGTTTCTGACCGCGTCGGCCCAGTTCAGTACGAATCAGCGCCTGCAAACCGGGGCTGACCAGAGCACCACGGTGATTCACGCCCCGCCATCCACCATTGAAGATTACGGGTCCTTCCTCAGCACCAGCACGGTGCCTGGGCATTGGGTCGCGATGAATTTCCAGTACGGCAATCGCGACGTCACGGCCACCGTGAGCCTGACCACGTGGAATCCGACGGAGCCGACGACCTACTACCAGATCGGCAGCCAACAATTCATCGGCAATGCCTACCTGAACTTCAACATCCCCGAACTGATCGAAAAACTGCGCCTGACCGCCAAGGCCGGCTATTTCTACAACTCCTATGGTTCGCTCGGTCAGTACAGCTTCGGTATGTACCAGAACCCCATCGGCGCGGGCATTCGCGGGGTCGGCGGAACGCTGACCGGGGAATACGACCTTTCGCCCAAGCTGACCTTCGTTCTCGAAGAAGGGTTCGTGGGCAGCCGGAGTGGCAAGTTCCCGAATGGCGACGGGTTTGCCGGTGCCAACTCTGGCTACAATCCCGTCTATCCTGGCGCATACGTCCAGCACGTTCACGCCGGCGTGGTGCGGCGCGGCGACACCACCGTCAGGGCAGAGCTCCACTACATCATTAACTGGGCTCAAGACGAGCGCACCCAACTTCCCGTGGACAACCAGGTCTCGCGCTTCGTCGACGAATCTTACATTCGGGACGCCAGCATGGTCCTCTACGTCGCGAACGTGAACTTCAGCCACCCGGCCTACGGAAGCCTGGGCGTCGCCGCCTCCCACCTCGATGCCAACTACGCCTCGGTCCTCAAGGGCGTGAACAGTTTCGGCGGCGAGGGACAGACGCTGGCCGATCGCTGGCTGGGCGACGAGACCTCTGGCACGGGCACCTTGAACGTCGTCGGCATCAACTACTCGGGCAGCCTGGGCCGCATCTTGGCCCACCCCAGGCCCTTCGATGCCAGCAGTCCCGACCTGACCGTGAACGCCGGCGCGGTCCTGGCCAACAGCCACAGCGCTAATCCGCTCTTCGACGGCCGGGTTCGCTACAAGGCCGGCGTCGATCTTTTCTACAATTTCATGGCCTACATGGGTGTCGCCGTTCGCTTCGACCGCGTGGCCCCCAACTCGAAGGATTCGGGCGAAACCTTCCACGTGCTGGCGCCCCGCCTGGTGCTGAGAACCGGCTGGACGAGCCGGGAAAACATCTCGCTCATGTACGCCAAGTGGTTCTACGGGCCCCGCACCCACGCGGAGGCAAGCGGCGTGTTGCCTCCTCGCTACGACGATCAATTGTTCGCGCTCAACGTCAACATTTGGTGGTGAAACGATGGTTGGGCCTATCAAAGCGGAGAGAATCGTGAAAGACACGTTAACGACACCGACACCCACATGGCTGCGGCGGCGATGCGGCCTCATTGTTGCCCTCGCCTTGCCGTCGGCGGTGCTGCTGACGGCCAGCTCGGCGTGGGCGCAGGCGGCACCGGTACAAGATCAAACCATCGTCAGGCCCGAGGGCGAGGCGCCTTCCGATATTTCCCTGGCGCTCGACCCGACCGCGCCGCAGACGGGCGCGCTGCCCGGCGGGCTCACCCCAGCGTACGGCCAGCGCTCGTTCAACGAGGGCGAATGGCGCTTCGACTACCACGGCATCTTCATCGCCCCGCTCAACATCGGTATCAACTCGCGCAAAGATCCCCGCCCTGGTCAAAGCAGCACGGTCCTGCACACCCCTCCCGTGGTTCCCGACGACCTCGAGACCTTCTCGCATACCGGCGTGGTGCCCATGACCTACGCCCAGCTCAATTTCTCCGAGGGCAACAGCATCGTTTCGGCCAACGTGAGCATCCTGGCCAAACAGACCGCGACCTCGACCGGCTTTCTCGACCCGGCGGCGCAGCTTGGCATCAACGACGTCTTCCTGGCCATCACGCCGCAACTTCATCCCCGCGTGCGCACGGATGTGTTTGTCGGCGCCTTCACCAGCCGCTACGGCACGTCCGGCGAATACGACGAAGGCCGCTACGGCACGCCGCTTATCGCCCGCATCAACGGCATCGGCGAGCGCATGTCGGTCAAACTTTCCTTGGGCAAATTCCTGTTCCTGGTCGAACAAGGTTTGCACGGACAGACCAATACGTCGTCGGCTAGTACCACCCCCGACGCGTGGAACGACCTGGCGGATCAAAACGCCGGCGCCACCTTTGTCAGCCATGGCCACCTCGGCGTCGGCTATGGACATCTTGCCACCCTCGGCCTTCACTTCATTCGGGCGTGGACGCAGGACGATCGCGGGACGGGAACTCTCGCGCCGGAGGGCAGCCTGGACATCTATGCCGCCGACGCGCGCTTGACCATGGGCCGCTTCGGCCACCTCTACCTTGCCTACGCCTACGACAACGCGAAGTACGTCGGCACCTTGAGCCGGATCATCAGCGTGCTCAATACCCGCGGCGGGCAGGGGCTGATCGATCAATACCTTGGTGGCAACGGCTACGGAACCATCCACACTTTTGGCGGCCAGTACGACCTCAGCGTCGGCCGCCTGGTCAGCTACCCTTCGGCCTTCTCGGGCGACGGGCCGGATCTCTTCGTCAGCCTGTTCGGCA
>Ga0265314_10002289_pt1 | contig 19818 bp, 12 predicted proteins | sample 4126metaG_FD_203106 | JGI IMG/M metagenome (GOLD analysis project Ga0265314, IMG submission 203106) | Rhizosphere microbial communities from Carex aquatilis grown in University of Washington, Seatle, WA, United States - 4-1-26 metaG | ecosystem: Host-associated > Plants > Roots > Rhizosphere >... | reverse complement strand
GATCGCGGCGAGCGGCGCTTGGGAGCCGCCGCAGCTCGCCGTCGTGCGCGATGACGCGCGTCCAGCGGCTCCGTTTGCTACCCGGTTGCTACCCAACCCCCAGAAGGCTCACGCGCCCCCTACGCGCCGCGGAGCCGTTGGAAAGGCTCTACGCGGACTTGGAGTTGTCGGGGCGAGAGGATTTGAACCTCCGACCTTTCGGTCCCGAACCGAACGCGCTACCAGACTGCGCCACGCCCCGTGGTGCGAAAGTGACGTGAACCTATGCCAAAATTACGCTGGCGAGTCAAACCTTTCCGCGCAGGCGGGCGACCAGGCGCCCGACGACGGCCGACGGGCTCACGCGGCGCAGGAGGACGTCGATCAGGAACAGCGCCAGGGTGATCAGCAGGACCTGGGTTCGGATCGGCTGCAGGGTGGTGCGGCGGTCGGGGCCGGGATCGAGCAGGGTGGCGACTTCAGCAGCCTCGTCGAGCTCGCGGCCGCCGGTGCGGGCGGCGATGGCGGCCAGCGTCGGGGACGGGCCCGACTCCGTGGTGGCGCCTGGGTTGCCGCCGCCGGCCCCGACACGCGGCCGCAGCTCGGGGGCGAACGGGACGGCCAGGCGCCCGCTGGCATCCGCGACAGGCAACGTCCCACGGTTCAGGCTCGCCCGCAGCAGCAGGGCGCCGGCGAGTTGCCGGTCGATCGGGAAGCTGGCTTCGTAGCGTCCGGGTGCCGTTTCCGCCAATCCAACATGACGCACAGCGGGCGGGCCCGCGGCCCACGCGGAAGCGGTGGCGATCTCGAGGCTGCCGTCGAGGCCGCCCAGAAACTTGTCGTCGGCTCCGATGGCGTCGACGGCGACTGAGACGGTCGCGCCGTCGAGCGCCGCCTTCAGCGGGAAGTGATTGGCGGCGCGGCGCCGCATGGTGGTCCGCGCGACCTGCGCCCAGAACTTGCCGAAGCCGGGCCAGCGCAGCCAGTCGGCGGACCACCGCGCCTTGACGTCGCTGGTCCACGCGGCGACTTGACCGAGGCCTATCTGCCAGCGCGCGAGCAACGGGTCGCCGCTGTCGGTCGCCAGGATCAGGTCGGCCTGCGCGCGCGGGCGGGTGAGCGCATAGCCGCGCAGCGCGGGCGCGCTCTCCAGCGGCATGCCGCCCAGCATCTCGACACGCTTGTGGACGCGCGCCCGGGTCGGCTCCTCGACGATGGACGATCGGCCGACCTGCGAGGTCTCCTTCGAAAAGATCCGCGGAATGCTCGCGGGATCGCGCGTGTGATAGAAGCGGCCGCCGCCGCGCGTGGCGATCATCTGCAGCAGGGTCTGATCGGCGCCCTCTCCGACGCCGACGGCAGAGACGGTGATCGTCGCACCGGACGCGGTCTCGAGCAGGTCGCTGATGCCGTCGTAGCCGGATTGCCCGTCGGACAGCAAGATCACGTGCTTCTTGCGCGCGCGCGCGGACAGCAGCTCGTCGACGGCTTCGCGCAAGCCCGCCAGAATATTGGTACCGCCGCTGGCCTGGATGCGGCTGATGTCGCCCAGGATGCGCGCACGGTTGGCGGCGCGCTGCAGGCGCACCACGGGCGCGGCCTGGCTGTCGAACACGATCACGGCGATCAGATCCGATGGCGGCATCATCTCCGCCGTCGCGCGCGCGGCTTCCTTGGTCAGCTCCATTTTCGGGCCGCCCATCGATCCGGATTTGTCGATCACCAGCGCCAGCGCCAGCGTGGCCTCGTCGTCCTTCTCGGGCAGGTCCAGGCGCACGGGCAGGATCGCCTCCAGGCGGCTGCCGCCGTAGCCGCCGGAGCCAAAGCTCTTCGCGCCGCCGGCGATCAGCAACCCGCCGCCCGCGTGAACGAACGCGTCCAGCGCCGCCATGCGCTTGTCGCCGAGCTCGGCACGCGCGACGTCAGAGAGCACCACCAGGTCGTAGCGATCCAGCTCGGGGCGCAGCGGCATCTCGTCGGGGGCGCGCACGTCTACCGCGATGTGCTCGGTGCCGAGGGCGCGCGCAAAGGGCGTGTCGCTGCCGGCGCCGCCGCCCTCGATGAACAGGACGCGCGGGTCACTCTCGGTGGCGACGGCGAGCACACCGGCGTCGTTCTCGGGGTGCGCGTCGTGCGCGGCGCCGACGATGCGCACGCGGAACAGGCTGGTCCCCGGCTCCTCGACGCTGGTGGTCCAGCCGATGGTCGTGACGCCGGGCGCGAGCGTGACGGTCTTCTCGGCGTCGGGGGTGTTGGGCTGGCCGTCGCGTTCCAGGCGCAGGCGCGCTTCGCCGGCGCGGTCGGACAGCAGCCTCACGGTCAGCTCGAACGGCGCGTGAGGGCGAATCTCGTCGGGGGCGGCGAGGCTTTCGATCGCGACATCGCCCTGGTCGCGCGCGCCGGCCAGCGTGTGCACGTCGATGCGGACGCCGCGCGCGGCCGCGCGCTCAGCGGCGGCCAGCGCATCGCCGTTGGTGGCTTCGCCGTCGGAGATCACCAGGAGGCGCGGAATGCCCGCCGGATCGAAGAGGCCGGTGCCGAGGCCGATTGCGAGCGCCAGGTCGGTGGCGGCGCCGCCGGGCGCCTCGAAGCGCGCGATCGCGTCGCTGGTTGCGCGGCCGGCGGGCACGACCTCCCCGGGCGCGGCGGCGAAGCGGACGACGCGCACCGGGATCGCGCGACCGAGGGTGGTCGGCCCGGGCGCCTGTTCGAGCTTGCGCACCAGCGCGCGCGCCGAGGCGAGATCGCCGTCGGAGACGCTGTCGGAGACGTCGACCAGCGCGACCGCCGACACCGCGCCGGCGTCGCGCCGCACCGCCGGCTGCGCCAGCGCGAACGCCAGGCCGCCGATCACCAGGGTGCGCAGCGCCGCCTGCGCGATGCGCTCGCCGCGCGTGAAATCGCCGAGCGACGCCGCCGCCACCACGAACAGCGCCGGCGCGACGACGAGCAACCAGAGCCACCCGGGCGCGCCGAGCTGCAATCCGTGCAGGAGCGACGCAACGGCGGCGGCGCTCATTGTCAGACCGTCCACCGGCGGTGATAGGTCCACCACTCGGCCAGCGACAGCGCCGCCGCGGCGATGAGCGCCCACCACCAGATCGGCCGCCGCGCGCGCCGGACCGGCGGATCCGGCGGCCGCAGCGTCTGCCCGGCGACCACTAGCTTCGCAGCGGGCGCGGTGTCGGATTCGGTCGCGTCGGCCAGGTTCGCGGCCAGGGTCTGGGCCGTGCGCACCGGCGCTCCCGGCGCCGCTGGTGGTGCGGCAACGCGGTAAAAGCCAGGGTGCGCGACGGGGATCTCGATCGCGCCAGCTTGCGCGGCGACGGTGCGGGTCACGCCCGACGGATCGGTGACCGCGACCTCGGGGCGCTCGGCGCCGCTGTCAGGCAGCAGCACGCGCAGGCTTCGGCCGGTGCGCAGGCTCTCGGCCTCGGGCGCGGTGGGCGCGCCCAGCCAGCCGATCGCGTTCGAGAGCAGCAGCGGAAACGCCGCGCGCATCGGCAGGTCGGAGTGGCGGATGTCGAAGGCGAGGGCGACGACGCGCACCTCGGGCCGCGCGCGCGTGAGGATCAGCGGCACGTTCAGCGCCGACGCGATCGCCTCGTCGCCGGCGCCGAGCGCGAGCCGGCGCGCCTCGCCGATGTTGAGATCGGCCAGGCTCAGATGGCGCAGCAGCGCGTGACCTTTCTGGGTGTCGCTGATGATCGGATCGCGCACGACGCCGCGGTCGGGGAACGGGCTCGCCGGTCCGTGCGGGTCGAGGTAGATGAAGTGGCCGCTCGCGGGCGGAGGCGACGGCATGACGCCGTCGAAGATCACGGCGTCGTAGTGGCTCCAGCTCCCGCGCGTCGCCTCGAGGTCGCGCGCCGCGCGCCGGTGCACGCTGACGCCGTCGCCCAGGCTGAGCAGCGCGCCGTCGAGGAACAGATCGGCGTCGCCGACACGCAGCACGCGCGCGCGCGCGATCCCGGGGACGACGGCGTACGCGCGATCGTCGGCGGGCAGGTCGTCGCCGGTGTCGATGAGGTGCGCGACCAGACGTGTGTCGGGCGCGGCGACGTCGGGCAGGAGGTGGCGCACCCGTTCGTGCGGCGCCAGATGCAGGCGCACGCGATCGACCAGGCGCGCGTCGGCGCCGGCCGTGATCTCCAGGACGACGTCGCTGGCTCGATCGCGGAAGCTCTGCACGACGACCGCCGCCTCCACCGACGACGGATCCGCCGGATAGCGCCGCGCCGCGAACGACAGCAATGCCAGGTTGTCGGCGCGCTTGCCAACGCGAGCGAAGCGCGCGTCGATGCCGGCGGCATGGGCAGCGGCGCGCGCGAGGTCGTCGGCGCCAAACGCGCCGTCGCTCACGATGATCAGCGTCGGTCGGGGACGGCCGCGCAGCACGGCGCCCGCGAAGTCGAGCGCGCGGCCGAGATCGCCCGGCTCCTCGCTGGGCGCGATGCGATCGACGGCGGCGCCCAGGCGCGCGGCGTCGGTCTCGAAGCCGCTCTCGGCGGTGATGCCCGACGCGAACGACGCGACCATGACGCGGTCGGCACCGCCGAGCCCGGTCGCCAGCTCGCGCGCGATCGTGCGTGCGCGCGCGAGGCGCGGCCCGTCCTCGTCGGTCGCCGACATCGACGCCGATCGATCGACGAGGATCAGCAGCGAGCGTCCGGAACGATCGACCTTGGCCGAGCGCGGGTCGGCGCCGGCGATCAAGATGAGCGCGACGAAGACGAGCTGCAGCAGCAGCGACAACCAGCGGCGCAGGCGGCGCGCGAGCCGCTCGGAGCGCCGCTCGCCCCCCGCTGGCAGCCACAGCGGCGCGAACGGCACCAGCACGCGGCGCCGGCGCAGCTTCAGCAGATAGAGCCCGGTCAGGATCGCGGCGACGGCGGCGCCCGTGGCGACGGCGGTCGTGCCGGCGAGGCCCCCGAAGGCGAACCTGTCGAAGACGAAGCTGCCGAAGCCGAAGTCACCCACGCGTCGCTGCCCTTCGTCGCATGAACCGCGTCAGCGGACGAGGCCGCCGGCGCGGAAGACGCGCAGGACGACGTCGTCGAAGGGGAGGTCCGAGACGATCGGGAAGCAGGGGATGCCGCGCTCGCGGCAGTAGCCCGCGAGGCCGCGCAGCAGCGCCGCGTGCCGCCGCCGGTACTCGTCGAGCAGGCCGGGCGACACGGTCAGCTCGCGCTCCTCGCCGGTCTCGACGTCGCGGATGGTGACGTCGCCGCGCAGCGACGGGCGGATCTCCTCGGGCGCGCTGATCTGGATGACGACGGTCTCGAAGTGGTTGTAGCGCAGCAGATCGAGCGCCTGGCGGTAGCCGGCTGGGTCGTAAAAGTCGGAGATCAGAATCACCAGCCCGCGCCGCCGCCCGCGATGACGGCGCAGGAAATCGTGCATCGCCTCGGCCAGCGAGGTTCGGCCGCGCGCCTCGATCTGCGAGAGAAAGCGCAACCAGGGCAGGATGTGCGCCTTGCCGCGCGCGAGCGGCAGGCCTTCGGCCAGGTGGCCGTCGCGTGTTTGCATCATGGGCAGCAGCGACACGCGGTCCAGGTTGGCGAGCCCCACGTAGCCGAGCGCGGCGCCGACCTGCATCGCCAGGTCGAGCTTGGGCGGCGTGCCGGCGCCCATCGACGCGCTCGCGTCGAAGAGGACGTAGATCGACAGGTCCTCGTCCTCCTCGAAGAGGCGAACCAGCAACCGTTCCATGCGCCCGTAGAGGTTCCAGTCGAGGTAGCGCAGGTCGTCGCCGGGGACGTAGTCGCGGTGGTCGGCGAACTCGATGCCGGCGCCGACGCGGCGGCTGCGGCGTTCGGCGCGGATCTGACCGAACGAGATGCGCGAGCGGCGCGTGAGGATCGCCAGCGATTCCAGCTTGCGCAGGAAACGCTCGTCGAAGCGTTCGGCGCGCTCCGCCGTCGTCGCGGACGTCGTCGCGGCTCTGGCGGCGCTCACACCTGCTCCGGCAGCTGGGCGACGATGTCGGCGAGGATCTTGTCGGTGGTGATTCCGTCGGCCTCGCCCTCGAAGTTCAGCAGCACGCGGTGGCGCAGCGCGGGCGTGACGGAGCGGCGGACATCGTCAAAGGATGGCACGAGGCGTCCGTCGGCGACGGCGCGGATCTTCGCCGCCAGGATCACCGCCTGCGCGCCGCGTGGCGAGCTGCCGTAGCGGACGACGCGCTTCACCTCGGGTAGCTGCGAGCGCGCGGGGTGCGTCGCTTCGATCAAGCGCACGGCGTAGTCCTGGATCGGCCGTGCAACGGGCACCTGGCGCACCAGCTCGCGCATCTCGAGGATGCGCTCGCGGCCGAGCGCCGCCGTGATCGCGCCCTCGCCGACGCCGGTCGTGCGATCGAGGATCGCGTGCAGCTCCTCGCGCGCCGGGAAGTCGACGCGCAGCTTGAAGAAGAAGCGGTCGAGCTGCGCCTCGGGCAGGGGATAGGTCCCCTCCATCTCGATCGGATTCTGCGTCGCGAGCACGAAGAACGGCGGCGACAGCGCATAGGTGGTCTTGCCGACGGTGACCGATTGCTCCTGCATCGCCTCCAGCAGCGCGGACTGCGTTTTGGGCGTGGCGCGGTTGATCTCGTCGGCCAGCACCAGATTGGCGAAGATCGGCCCCTTCTGGAACTCGAAGCGCCGCTCGCCGCCCGACTCCACGATCATGTTGGTGCCCACGACGTCGGAGGGCATCAGGTCGGGCGTGAACTGCACGCGCGAGAAGGTCAGGTCCAGCGCCTCGCCCAGCGTCTTCACCAGCAGCGTCTTGCCGAGGCCGGGCACGCCTTCGAGCAAGATGTGACCACCCGCGAGCAGGGCCGTGAGCACGCCATCGACGATCTCGCTCTGGCCGACCAGGCGTCGCGCGATCGCCGTGCGCACGCGCCCGAGGTCCTCGCGGAACTGCGACACGGCGCGCGCGATCTCGCCGTCGGCGGTCCCGGGGTCCGTCACGAGCTTGGCGGTGGATTCAGCGGACGTCGACCTGGACATCGATCACCTCGTGGCGGCGGCGGATTGTGGGGCGCGGGTGGACTGTGGCCGGATGAGCTGGAAATAGCGACGGACGATGTAGCGGCGGCCGGGTGGGACCGCGCTGCCGTCGAGCGATTCCTCGACCACCGCTTGATAGTCGGTGAACACGCTCTGGTAGTTGGTGTGCGCGAAGCCGCGCTTCGCAGCCGACTGAATCACCTGCGATCGCGTCGGGCCGGCGCCGTTCTTGACCGCGGCCTCGTGCGCGCGGCCACGCGTGGTCATCGGGCCGCGCGCGCCGAGCGGATCGTTGCCCCGCTGGTTGCCGATTCCGTCGCCGTTGGCGCTGTCCTGGCCGTCGGCGCCCTGGCCGGCGTTGGCGCTGGCTTCCGACGGCGAGCCCTCCGAGCCGCCGGCGCTCGGCGCGCTTTCGCCCGCGGTGTCGCCGTCGCCGCCGGTGCCGTCCATGTCGTCGCCCTCGTCGGCGATGCCGTCGGGATCCTCGGCCAGGGCGCGCGCAGCGCCCGGATTTTCGCCGTCGTCGGGGCTCGCGGGGCGGACGCGTGCGTTCTCGCCGCGCGCCGAACGCAAGAAACGCCGCTCGTCACGTCCGCGCTCGCCGGCACCGCCGCCCTCGCGCCGGAGCCGCTCGCGCAGCTGGCGCACCGCCTCGGCCAGACGCTGGCGCGCGCCCAGGCTGCGCGCCTCGTCTTCCATGCGCGGCAACTCGCGCGACTGGCGTTGCAGCTGGTGCCGGCACGCTTCGGGATTGGTGCGGCAGGCCGCCGCGCTCTCATTGAGCTCGCGCTGCAGCCGCTGCAGCCGGCGCTCGCGGGGTCCGCCCGCCGCGGTGCTCTGTGACGACGAGGCTTGCGAGCTCTGCGCCTGATCGCGCGACAGCCGTCGCTTGTTGGGCTCGCCCGCGCCGCCTTTGCCCTGTGAGTCGGTCGCGCCGGTGGAGAGGCTGCCGCTGCTTCCCGATGTCGATGTCGGCTGGCCGGCTTCGGGCATGCCCGAGGCCGGTCCGTCGGCGCGCCGCGCATCATCGATGGTTCGCACGCCGTCGCTCGCGCGATCGAGGCTGGCGGCGATCCGATTGCGCTCGCCGTCGGTGGCGGCGGCGGCGCGATCGGCCAGGTCGCTGAGCGCGCGCTGGGTGGCCTCGCCATCCTCGGCGGCCAGGGCCGTGCCGCTCTCGCGCGTGGCGGCGGTGGCCTGCAGCGCCTTGCCCGCCTGGTCGAGCGCGTGCGGCAATCCCGCGAGATCGGCGGCGTCCTCGTCGGCGCGGCGCAAGAGGTCGGTCAGGCGGTCGAGCGCGTCGGCCGGAGCGAGCCCGCGGTTGGTCAGATCCGCAACCGTCGCCGCCAGAGCCTGCGCGACGCCCGCGAGCTCGGTGTCGCGCAGCTCCCTGGCCGCGCGCAACGCGGCCGCGACTTCGTCGCGTTCGGCGTCGAGCGCCGGGCCGGGAAGGTGCACGCGCGCTGTGTCCGCGCGTGCCGGCGTCGTGCCCGCGAGCGCCGCCGTCGTCGGTGCGCGGCTGCCACGCGCCGGCAGCGGTGACAGCGCACCGACACCCAGCAAGACCGCCGCGGCTGCGAATGCCGGCGTGGCGCGGGGCCGGCGAAACGGCGCCGCCGCGCGCGGGGCCACGTCGCTCGCGCGCGCGGCAGCGTCGGCCATGGCGGCGCGCATGAAGGCCGTGGCGCCGGTCTCGTTCATACGCGTGAAGGCCAGCGCCGACAGCACGCGATCGCAACGCGTGCCTGCGCCGTCGAGCGCGCCGTCGACGAACCGCGCGCAGCGATCGAGCGGAATGCGCCGGAGCGCGCCCGCGAGCGCACCAAGCGCAACGATGGCGACCGCGGCCCCGATCTCGAACCGCCAACCTCGCGGCGACAGCGGTGCTCCTCGCCAGCGCACCGCCGCAACCGCGATCGCGGTTGCCGCGAGCGCGAGCGCCGCGCCAATGAACGCCCCCTCGAACGCGGCCAGCGCCCTCAGCCGCCGCCGGACGCGGGCGAGAATCGCGAGCAGGGCCACGCCATCGGGCACCGGGCGATCTTACCAGACGCGCGGCGCCTCAACTGGTTCCGCGCGCCAGCTCCAGGTCGGCCGACCCGCCCGCGGGGACGATCACGACGCGCCCGCCCCAAAGGGCGTTCAGGCCGAGGGGCTGCGCGCGCTCGCCGTCATTTTCGGCCAGCACGCGCACGGCCGCCTCGAACGGCGTGGGGTTGGTCAGCGTCACGACCAGCCGGCTGCGGCTCTTTTCCTTGACGCGCGCGTCGACGTGATCGAACGCGAAGAGAAAACCGGTATCGGGCTGCACGTAGAGACCGGGCACCTCGGCCGCGGTCAGCATGCCGCAGATCTCCGTCGGGGCTGACCCGGCCGGCGTGGTCTCACCCACGGCGTCGACGGCGTCGCTGGTGTTGACGCGCGCACAGGTCGTCCCCGGTTCGCTGGCGGCGTGCAGCCGGTGGTCCTGACGGTTCAAGTACTGGGTGACGTTGTGCGCGGTGTCGCGCAGCATCTCGAGGTAGAGCGTCTTCCCCGTGGCGCGGTAGAGCTTGAAAAGGGCGTCGCCCGAATAGATCAGGAACCCCGGCGCCGCCTGCTTGTTCTGCACGTTGCCGACGACGGCGCCCGTGGTCTGGATGTCGGCGCGCGCGAACGTCGAGCCTGCGGGGAAGCGAAAGTCGTACGAGATCTGCCAGGTCGCGAGCTGATGCGCGACGGCGGCGGCGCGGTCGCTCCAGGCGCTCTCGCCGGTGATCTCCCTCAGGACGACGAACGACTCCAGCAGCGCCGCCGCCGATTCGCTGTCGGGGCACTGGAGTATGTCGCCGGCGCCGCCGAGGGTCACGCCGGCGCGGACGAAGCGTTGATGGTATGCCTCGGCGGCGGCGACCGCGACGCGCTGGTAGTCGTCGTTCTTGAAGGCGCGGGCCGCCAGCGCCAGCGCTGCCGGCACGATCGCGCCCGCGGCCGATCCGCCGACCACCAGCTGCCCGGTCTCGACGTTCACGAACTGGCCGAGCTGGCGATAGCGATCCCACAGCGTCACGAACGCGTCGGCGCAGGCCTGCAAGCCCGCGGTCCAGCTCGGCTTGGCTTTGAAACCCTCGTCCTGGCGTTCCAGCAGCGCCAGCTGCTTGAGCATGAAATAGAGGGCATCGCCGCTGCGCCGGACCAGGTGCCAGCTGCGCGCGTGCTTGTACAGATGAGGCGTGCCCGCGCGCGCGGCGGCGACCGCGCCCTCGTCGAGCCACGCCGGCGTCCGCCCGTCGCTGGCGGCGTGAAAGAAGCCGGATCTCGCCTGACCGCCGCCACCGAAGACGAAGTCGAACGTGCGCACGACCCGTTCGCGCGTGCGCGGGTCGCCGCCGAACAGCAACGGGTGGGTGGCGACCAGGCCGCCGCCCCAGCCGGTCTGCCAGACCAGGCCGCCGCGCTCCCTGCTGGCCGTGGCGTAGAAGCCGGGCTTCTCCTGCCAGTTGTCGCGGTTGTACTTCTCCTCGTGCATCTGCGCCGCGCTCGAGAACGGCAGCGTGTGGCGCAGCCGCGTCGGGCCCGACAGGTCCTTGCGCACGGCGATGAAGCGGTCGAACAGGCCCTGGCGTTCGGGACAGGGGAACTGATAGACGCGCAGGCGCAGCACGAGCTCGGCGCCCTGCGCGAACGCCGCGGCGTCGTCGTGCGACGGGGCGCGCGTGTTGCCGAGCGCGTAGCGGTGGGTCTCGCGCACGCCGGGCGCGGTGATGAGCAGCGTCGCGCGTCCGCCGTCGTCGCTGCCGCCGTCGTCGCTCGTGCCGTCGCCGCCCGCCGCCACGTCGTGCTCGTCGAAGGTGAGGCCCACGTCGCCGAACGGCGTCGTCTGGTCGGTGAGCAGCACCAGCGCCGCGCCGTTCCGCGCCGACCAGATCGCGGCGGCCGGCGTGGAGAGGTCGCCGGCCAGCAGCTCGATGCGCGACGCGCCGCCGTGGACATCGAGGCGCGGGATGTCCGAGACGATCGGCGGCACGTTGGGCCCGATGTCGGCCGGCTCGGTCAGCAGCGGCGGGTAGGCGATGTGGCGCGACTCGAAGCGGTTGCCGTCGTAGCAAGCGCCGGGTAGCAGCAGGTAGTCGTCGCGCGACCAGCCGCCGAGCTCGAGGGCGATGCCGACGTTGGCGCCGCTACAGGTCCCCTTGACCAGGCGGAACGTGGCCAGCAGTTCGACGGCGTCGGGCTGCTCTTTCGTCTGGCTCTTGATGGCCTGGGCGCGCAACGCGCAGGTCCAGAGCGCGCCGTCGAGATCCACGTGCGCGGCCGCGCCCCCCGCGTCGAGCGCGACGCGCGCCTCCTTTACCAGGCGCCCCGACTCATAGCGCGCGACGCGGGCTTGCAGCGCCGCGGGCCAATGCTTGAGCCGCGCCAGCGCGGCGGCGCTGTTTCGCGCAGCGGCGCGCGCCGTCGGCAGGGCGAGCAGGCGCTGCGCCGCGACGGCCGACCCGGCGACGCCCAAGCGTTTGAGGAAACCTCTTCGTCGCATGTCGAGCCTCGCCGCCCGAGCATTCACCGGCGCCGGGGTGGCGAATCGTCGGCTTGTCTCTAACATGGATTCCCGTAGCATCACACCCACTCTCGAGGACGCCACCGCATGAAGAAGCCGCTGCGCATCGCCATGATCGGCCACCAGTTCATGGGGCGCGCTCACAGCAACGCGTGGCGCCAGGTCGGGCACTTCTTCGATCCGCCGTTCGAGCCGGTGATGAAGGTGGTCTGCGGGCGCGACGCCGAGCGCACGCGCGCGGCGGCGGACAAGCTCGGCTGGCAGGAGGCGTCGACGTCTTGGCAGGAGACGGTGCGGCGGCCCGACATCGACGCCGTCGACATCTGCACGCCGGGCGACCTGCACCTGCCGGTGGCCGTGGCCGCCGCGGCTGCGGGCAAGGCCGTGCTGTGCGAGAAGCCGCTGGCGCGCAACCTCTGCGAGGCGCAAGAGATGCTGGCGGCGGTGCGCAAGGCCGGCGTCGTGCACATGCTCTGCCACAACTACCGGCGCGTGCCGGCGATCGCGCTCGCGCGGCAACTGGTCACGGGTGAGGGCACCGCGTCCGGTGACAGCGCGATCGGGCGGATCTTTCATCTGCGCGCCGTCTACCTGCACGACCGCGGCATCGATCCGCGCGCGCCGCGCACCTGGCGTCACGACAAGGAGCGCGCCGGCTCGGGCGCGCTCGGCGATCTCGGGTCGCATGTGATCGATCTGGCGCGATTTCTCGTCGGCGAGATCGCCGAGGTCAGCGGCACGCTGCAGACGTTCATCGCGCAGCGCACGGCGGCCGGCGCGTCGGCGGCGCAGCCGGTCGACGTCGACGATGCGGCGCTGGCGCTGCTGCGCTTCGAGAACGGCGCGATCGGATCGTTCGAGGTCTCGCGCTTCGGCATGGGCCGCAAGAACCACGCGCGCATCGAGGTCAGCGGCGATCGCGGCGCGTTCGTCTTCGACCTGGAGCGGCTCAACGAGCTCGCGCTCTACGTCGAGGAGGGGCCGCAGAGCGGCTTTCGCACCGTGCTGGCGACGCACAAGCAGCACCCCTACATCGCGGCGTGGTGGCCGCCCGGCCATCTCATCGGCTACGAGCACACGTTCGTTCACACCGTGCTCGATTTCATGAAGGGCATCGCCGATGGGCGCTCGCCCACGCCCAACTTCGAGGACGGCGTGCGCGGGCATGAGGTCATGGACGCGATCGAGCGCGCGAGCGCGTCGCGCCGCTGGGAGCGCGTCGGCATGGCGGCGGAGGTCCGTTGACGCGCCGACTGACCCTCCGTCCCCGAACCGGCTGGCAGCCGCTCGACCTGCGCGAGATCTGGAACTACCGCGATCTGCTCTGGGTGCTTGCTGCGCGCGACATCAAGATCCGCTACCGGCAGACGATCCTCGGCGTCGCCTGGGCGGTGATCCAGCCGCTGTTCACCATGGCCATCTTCACGATCATCGCGCGCCTCGGCAAGATTCCCACCGACGGTTCGGCGCCGCCGATCTTCTACTACGCGGGCATGCTGCCCTGGTTCCTGTTCGCGAACTCGGTGACCAGCGCCGGCAACAGCTTGCTCGCGGGCCAGCACCTCATCAGCAAGGTCTACTTTCCGCGCCTGATCGTGCCGATCTCGTCGGTGATCACCTCGCTCGTCGACTTCCTGATCGGGTTCGTGCTGCTGCTGGCCATGATGGCCTGGTACGGCGTGCGGCCCGGGCCGCAGATCCTCGCGCTGCCGCTGGTGGTGGCGCTCGCGTTCCTGGCGGCGCTGGCGATCGGCTTCTGGTTGTGCGCGCTCATCGTGCAGTTCCGCGACGTGCGCCACGTGATGCCGTTCATGATCCAGGTCTGGCTGTTCTGCACGCCGGTCCTCTATCCGTCGAGCGTGGTGCACTCGCCGTGGAAGCGCACGCTGCTGGGGCTGAACCCGATGTCGGGGATCGTCGATGCGGTTCGCTGGTGCGTGCTCGGCCGTCCCGCGCTGGGGCCAGGCCTGCTGGTGTCGATCGTCGTGGTCCTGGTCGCGCTGGTCGGCGCGCTGTTCTACTTCCGGCGCGTCGAGAAGACGCTGGTCGATACTCTGTGAGCGCCGCGTCCGTCATCACCGCCGCCGGCCTGGGCAAGCAGTACCGCATCGGCCGTCGCGCCACCTACCAGCGGTTCGAGACGCTCGCCGAGACGCTGACCGGCGCGGTCAAGAGCCTGGTGCGCCGGCGCTCCGCCGATATGACGCCGCTGTGGGCGCTCAAGGATGTCGGCTTCGAGATCGCGGCCGGCGACGTGGTCGGCATGATCGGCCACAACGGCGCCGGCAAGTCGACGCTGCTCAAGATCCTCTCGCGCATCACCGACCCGACCGAAGGCATTGCCGAGATCGAGGGTACCGTCGGCAGCCTGCTCGAGGTTGGCACCGGCTTTCACCCCGAGCTCACCGGCCGCGAGAACATCTACCTCAACGGCGCGATCCTGGGCATGAAGCGCGCGGACATCACCGCGCGCTTCGACGAGATCGTCAGCTTCGCCGAGACCGAGGCCTTCCTCGATACGCCGCTGAAAAAATATTCGAGCGGCATGTATTTGCGGCTGGCGTTCGCCGTGGCGGCGCACCTGCAACCGGACATCCTGATCGTCGACGAGGTGCTGGCCGTCGGGGACGCGGCGTTTCAGCGCAAGTGCCTGGGGAAGATGGGCGACGTCGCCAAGCAGGGCCGTACGGTGTTGTTCGTCAGCCACAACATGGGCGCGGTCCGGCAGCTGTGCACGCGCGCGCTGGTGTTCGACGCGGGCCACCTCGCGTTCGACGGCCCCACCGACGAGGCGATCTCGTACTACCTGACCCGGACCGCGGCGCGCGTCGGCGACAACGAGGGGCTGATCGTCTTCGAGGGCGACGGTGACCCCAGGGCCGAGATCGCGCTGTGCGCGATCCGCCTGACCGACTCGGTCGGGCAGGTGCGCGCGTTCTTCGACGCCGCCGACGCGATCCACGTCGAGATCGACTACGAGGTGCGCGCGCGCCTGCGCGGCGTGCGCGCGGTCCTGCAGGTGTCGACGCAAGAGGGGGAGCAGGCCTTCGCGTCGACGGATCACGTCACGCGCGATCCGGAGCAGGCGCCGGGCCGGTACCGCACCACCTGCGTCGTGCCCGGCGGTTTGCTCAACCGGCGCCTGTACATGGTCGGCGTCGGCTTCGAGATCCCCGGCATCCGCGTACCGGTCCCGCGCCAGGACCACCTGACGTTCGTGATCTCCGGCGGCGGCAACCACGGGTCGACGTTCCCCGAGCGCTGGCCCGGCGTGGTCTGCCCGACGCTGGAGTGGAAGACCGGCCCGCTCGGCTGAGCGCGCGGGCGGTCGTTACCAGAGCTGCGCGCGCAGGTTCGTCTTCAGCATGCAGACGCAGCGCTGGCAGGTCGCGTCGGCAGCGACGTCGAGCTGCTTGCGAAAGGCCGGCATGGCCGCGCTCAGGAGCTCGTCGAGCGATCGCTCGCGCAGGTTGCCGACCGGCGCGTGAAAGAAGCACGGCCGCAGCGCGCCGTTGGCCTCGATGACGACGCTGGTCCAGGGGGCGTTGCATTCGACGGGCGGGAACGGGCCGAGGCCGAGGTGCGCGCGGTAGTACGCGGCGAGATAGCGCAGGCGCTGCGGGCCGGGGAAGACGCGGCCCTGCGCGAGATCGTTCCCGTGGAGCGCGATCAGCGACTCGACGATCGCCGCCAGCTCCTCGGTGTCGGCCGCGGTGAGCAGCAACGCGGGCGGCTCGTGCTCGCCGCCGGAAGCGCGGGCGAGCGGCAGCGATCGCGCGCGATTGAACGACTCCGACGTCACGTCCGCGGGCAGGAACGAGATCTGGTCGACCCCCAGCTCCAGCGCCTTGGCGGTGATCTCGCGCAGGAAGCGGAAGTTGTGGCGGTGCACGGTGGTGCGCGCGCGGATCACCAGCGACGGCGCGCACGCGCGCAACCGGCGCAGGCCGGCGCTGACCACGTCGAGGCCGTTGACGCCGCGGATCGCGCGGTAGAGCTCGGGCGTGTGGCCGTCGAGCGACACGGTCACGTCGGCGAAGCGCGCGGCGATCGCGGGCGCCAGCTTCTCAAGCGCCAGGCCGCTGGTCAGGAGATTTAACGCGAAGCCGCGCTCGCGGAACAGGTCGGCGATGTCCATCACGTCGGGGCGCAGCAGCGGCTCGCCGCCCGTGAACACGATCGTGCGCGTGCCGTAGAAGCGCAGCCCGTCGGCGAGCGCCCGGATCTCGCCCAGCGTCAGGTCGTCGGCGCCGTCGGCGCGCCACCAGTCGCACGAGACGCAGCGCGAGTTGCAGCGCGCCGTTGGCGCAAACAACACCAGCGGCAGCGCGTGGGTCTGCCCGCTCCATTCACCGAGCTTGACCAGCAGATTCGAGCGGACGTGCGCGGGTGTCAGCAACGCCGGCGATGCTAGCACTTCTGACGTGAGAGCGTCGCGACGCGCCCTTCGTCGAGAAATATAACTTTAACCGAAGCACCGCCGGGACGAAATGCACACGAAACAACCAGCCGGCACCATGACAGAACGTCGACCCGCATCGATCGGTCGGCACCTTCGCTGATGGACAGTGGACGTTCCGAATTGCTCACGCCTCCCGAATTGCTCACGCCTCCCGAATTGCTCACGCTTCCCGACCCTCTCGCGCTTCCGATTCTGCGGGTCGTCGACGCCGTCACCACCCGAACGCACTGCCCCTACTGCGCGCTTCAGTGCGGTATGGAGGTCACGACCACGTCGGCGGTGGAGACGATGCCGGCGCCGCGGGCCGATATCCGGCCGGATCCGGCGTTTCCTGTCAACCGCGGTCAGATGTGCATAAAAGGATTCACGTCGGGCGATCTGCTGGATCATCCCGGACGTCTCACGGCGCCGCTCTTGCGGACGCGTGCGGGGCGCCTGGCGCCCGCGTCGTGGGACGCGGCGCTCGACTTCGTTGCCGAGAGGCTGGTGCGCTTGCGGGATGCGTACGGCCCGGCGGCGCTGGCGGCGTTCGGTAGCGGCGCGCTGACCAACGAGAAGGCCTACCTGCTGGGGAAGTTCGTGCGCGTCGCGCTGCGTTCGCCCCACGTCGACTACAACGGGCGTTACTGCATGTCGTCGGCAGCGGCGGGCCAGAACAAGGCCTTCGGCGTCGATCGCGGCCTGCCGTTCCCGGTCAGCGACATCGCGCGCACGAAGACCCTGCTGCTGTGGGGCGCGAACTCGTGCGACACGATGCCGCCCCTCATGCAGTGGGTGCATGAGCAGCGCGCGGGCGGCAAGCTCATCGTGGTCGATCCGCGCCGCACCGAGACGGCGCGCGTCGCCGACCTGCATCTGGCGCTGACGCCGGGCTCGGACCTGGCGCTCGCGAACGGCCTGCTGCACCTCGCGATCGAAGAGAAGCTGGTCGCCGCCGATTACGTCGCGCGGCGCACGGAGGGGTTCGAGGCGGTGCGGCGCGCCGTGCTCGAGGTTCATCCGGCGCACGTCGAGCGGCAGACCGGGATCTCGATCGAGCAGCAGCTGCGCACGGTGCGCTGGCTGGCGGCGGAGAGCAGCATGCTGCTGTCGGGCCGCGGCCCCGAGCAGCAGTCGAAGGGCGTCGACACGGTGCTGGCGTTCACCAACTTGATGCTGGCGCTGGGTAAGGTCGGCCAGCCCGCCAGTGGCTACGGCTGCATCACCGGCCAGGGCAACGGACAGGGTGGCCGCGAGATGGGGCAGAAGGCGGACCAGTTGCCCGGTTACCGCCTGATCGAAGACCCCGAGCACCGCGAGGCGCTGGCGCGCGTGTGGGGCATCGACGCCGCGCAGCTGCCCGGCAAGGGCAAGAGCGCCTACGAGCTGCTCGACGCGCTCGGCCCCGAGGGCGGCATTCGCGCGCTGCTGGTGTTCGGGTCCAACGTCGCGGTCGCATCGCCCAACGCGCGCCACATCGAGCGGCGGCTGGCTTCGCTGGAGTTGCTCGTGGTGTGCGACGCGTTCGAGAACGACACCAGCGCGACCGCGGACGTGATCCTCCCGGTGGCGCAGTGGGCGGAGGAGGAGGGGACGATGACCAACCTCGAAGGGCGCGTGATCTCGAGGCGGCAGGTTCACGCCGCCCCGCGCGGCGTGAAGACCGACGTCGAGATCATTTGCGCGCTCGCCGAGCGGCTGGGCGAGGGCGCGCGCTTTCGTTATGCCGGCAGCGAGGCGATCTTCGACGAGCTCCGCCGTGCGACCGCCGGCGCCAAGGCCGACTATAGCGGCATCACCTACGAGCGCATCCGCCGCGAGCAGGGCGTCTTCTGGCCCTGTCCCGCCGAGGATCACGCCGGTACGCCGCGCATGTTCCTCGAGCGCTTCGCGCACGCCGACGGCAAGGCGCGCTTTGTTCCGGTGCGCCACCGCCCGGCCGCGGAGCTGCCGGACGCGCAGTATCCCTACTATTTCACCACCGGGCGCTACAAGGAGCACTACAACTCCGGCGCGCAGACACGCCAGGTGGCGGCGCTGGTCGACGCCAGGCCCGAGCCGCGCGTGGAGGTGCATCCGCGGCTCGCGACGCGGCTGGGCGTCGTCGACGGCGGCGCGTTGCGCGTGGAGAGCCGGCGCGGCGAGGTGACGTTCACGGTGACGGTGAGCGCGAACATCCGACCCGATACGCTGTTCGCGCCGTTTCATTGGGGTGGTCGCGTCGCCGCGAACATCCTCACGAAGCCGGCGCTGGATCCGACGAGCCGCATGCCCGAGTTCAAGGTGTGCGCCGTGCGCGCGCAAGCCGTGGCGCTGGCCGTCGTGGAGGATGTGCCGTGACCGGCCGCTCGAGGCGCCTGGCGATCATCGGCAATGGCATGGCGGCCTGCCGCCTCGTCGACGAGCTCGTGCAGCGCGACGCATCGGCGCGCTACGAGATCACCGTCTTCAGCGAAGAGCCGGGCGGCGCATACAACCGCGTGTTGCTGAGCAAGGTGCTCGCGGGCGCGAGCCCAGATTCGATCGTGACCAAGACGCCGGCCTGGTACGCGGCGAATGGCGTGCGCCTGGTCGAGGGCGTGGTGGTCAAGCGGCTCGACACCGGGGCGAAGACTGTCGAGCTCGCCGACGGTGCGAGTCAACGCTACGACGTCGCCGTCATCGCGACCGGCAGCCAGCCACTGGTGCCGCCGATCGAAGGCATGAGCGACGGGCACGGCGAGATGAAGCGCGGCGTCTTCGTCTATCGCACCATGCGCGACTGCCAGAGCATGCGCGCCTACGCGCGCGCCGGCGACAACGCGGTGGTGCTGGGCGGTGGGTTGCTGGGTCTGGAGGCCGCCAAGGTGCTGAGCGACCTCGGCCTGCACGTCACGGTCATCCACGCGAGCAAGACGCTGATGAACGCGCAGCTCGACGAGCTCGGCGGCGAGATGCTGGAGCGCGAGATCGAACGCTGCGGGATCTTCGTGCGCACCGCGCGCACTGTCGAGGCCGTGCTGGGCGAGGACGCCGTCGGCGGCGTGCGGCTCGATGACGAAAAGACGCTGGCGGCCGACATGCTCGTGCTTGCGTGCGGTGTGCGGCCTCGCGTCGAGGTCGCGCGCGCGTCGGGTCTGCCCATCAACAAGGGCATCATCGTCAATGATGCGCTCGCGACCGAGGCGCCCGGCGTCTACGCCGTCGGCGAGTGCGCGGAGCACGGCGGCCGCACCTATGGGCTGGTGGCGCCGGCGTGGGAGCAAGTGGCGGTGCTGGCCGACGTGCTCACCGGCGCGGGGCCGCAGGCGCGTTATCGCGGGTCGAAAGTCTACGCGCGGCTCAAGGTCGCGGGCGTCGACGTGGCGTCGATGGGGCGGGTCGATCCGGAGCTGGACAGCGACGAGGTGATCCAGGTCGTCGAGACGCGGCGCGGATCGTACCGCAAGCTCGTGGTGCGGGGCGGGATGCTAGTCGGCGCGATCCTGGTCGGCAACACCGAAGCGGCGCCCGCGCTGGTGCAGATCTTCGATCGCGGCGATCTCTTGCCCGACGATCCGCTCGAGGCGCTGTGCAGCGGCGCCTCGTTCGCGGGCGGCGCCGAACGCGAGCGCCAGGTCTGCAACTGCCACAAGATCGGCAGCGCGCAGCTGCGCGAGGCGATCGAGGGCGGCGCGACGACGGTCGAGGCGCTGGGCACCGCGACCAAGGCCGGCACCGGCTGCGGTTCGTGCAAGAGCGAGCTCGCGCAGCTGATCGTCAGGCACGCGCCGCAAGCGCCGAAGATCGCGGCCGTGGGGTAGGCGTGAGCCAACTCCGAGTCGCGGATGTGTTGGACTGGAACTGCCGGACCTCCTCACCCAACCCTCTCCTCCACGCGGACG
>Ga0265314_10002288_pt1 | contig 19830 bp, 17 predicted proteins | sample 4126metaG_FD_203106 | JGI IMG/M metagenome (GOLD analysis project Ga0265314, IMG submission 203106) | Rhizosphere microbial communities from Carex aquatilis grown in University of Washington, Seatle, WA, United States - 4-1-26 metaG | ecosystem: Host-associated > Plants > Roots > Rhizosphere >... | reverse complement strand
CGAAGTTCGAGCAGAACCAAAAAAAGCCCGGTGTCACCACCGGGCTTTTTGCTTTGGTGGTTCTGGATCAGCCCAGATGCGCCAGGGTTGCGAGAAGCAACAAGGCGACAATGTTGGTGATCTTGATCATCGGGTTCACGGCAGGGCCGGCAGTGTCCTTGTAGGGATCGCCGACGGTGTCGCCGGTCACCGCCGCCTTGTGGGCGTCGGAACCCTTGCCACCATGATGGCCGTCTTCGATGTACTTCTTGGCGTTATCCCAAGCACCGCCGCCCGAGGTCATCGAGATGGCGACGAACAGGCCGGTGACGATGGTGCCCAGCAGCATGGCGCCCACGCAGGTGAACGCGGCCTTCTGATCGGCGGCCATCAGGATGACGAAGTAGAGCACGATCGGCGACAGCACGGGCAGCATCGAGGGGATGATCATCTCCTTGATGGCGGCCTTGGTCAGCATGTCCACGGCACGACCGTAGTCGGGCTTGGCGGTGCCTTCCATGATGCCGGGGATTTCCTTGAACTGGCGGCGGACTTCCACCACCACCGAACCGGCGGCGCGACCCACCGCCTGCATGCCCATGGCACCGAACAGGTAGGGCAGCAGACCACCGAGGAACAGACCGACGACCACGAAGGGATCCTCGAGGCTGAACGTGATGTTCAGCTTGGGGAAGTAGTGGTGCAGGTCTTCGGTGTAGGCGGCGAACAGCACCAGCGAGGCCAGACCGGCCGAGCCGATGGCATAGCCCTTGGTGACGGCCTTGGTGGTGTTGCCAACGGCGTCGAGAGCGTCGGTGGTCTTGCGGACCTCCTTGGGCAGCTCGGCCATTTCGGCGATGCCGCCGGCGTTGTCGGTCACCGGGCCGTAGGCGTCCAGGGCCACGATCATGCCGGCCAGGGCCAGCATGGTGGTCGCGGCCACCGAGATGCCGAACAGGCCGGCGATCTTGTACGACACGATGATGGCGACGGAGATCACGATCACCGGCAGGGCGCAGGCTTCCATGGAAACCGCCAGACCCTGGATGACGTTGGTACCGTGACCGGTGGTCGAGGCCTGGGCCACCGACTTGACCGGACGATAATCGGTACCGGTGTAGTACTCGGTGATCCACACCAGCAGGCCGGTGACGATCAGACCGATCAGGGCGCAGACGAAGAGGTCCATGCCGGTGATGGTCAGGGTGGCCGTCTGGAACTTGGCGGCGAAGCCACCCAGGTAGACGTTGATGATGACGGCGACGAAGATCGCCGACAGCACGGCCGTCACGATGACGCCTTTGTACAGCGCCTTCATGATGTTGTTGGTGGAGTCGAGCTTCACGAAGAAGGTGCCGACGATGGAGGCGAAGATGCACACGCCGCAGATGATCAGCGGCAGCATCATCATCTGCTCCTGGGCGACGCCAGTGAAGAAGATGGAGCCCAGCAGCATGGTGCCGACCACGGTCACCGCATAGGTCTCGAACAGGTCGGCGGCCATGCCGGCGCAATCGCCGACGTTGTCGCCCACGTTATCGGCGATCACGGCCGGGTTGCGGGGGTCATCCTCGGGGATACCCGCTTCGACCTTGCCCACCAGATCGGCACCCACGTCGGCGCCCTTGGTGAAGATACCGCCGCCCAGACGGGCGAAGATGGAGATCAGCGAAGCGCCGAACGACAGGGCCACCAGGGCCTCGAGCAGACCGCGCGGATCGATGCCGACGTTCTTCAGGATCATGTAGTAGCCGGCAACGCCGATCAGGCCGAGACCGACCACCAGCAGACCGGTGATGGCGCCCGACTTGAAGGCCACGTCCAGGGCCTGCTGCATGCCACCCGAACGGGCAGCCTCGGCGGTGCGGACGTTGGCGCGAACGGAAACGTTCATGCCCACGTAACCGGCGACGCCCGAGAGCACCGCGCCGATGACGAAGCCGACGGCCTGATAGATGCCCAGGCGGGCGGCCAGGATGATGGCGACGACGACGCCGACCATGGCGATGGTGGTGTACTGCCGGTTCAGGTAGGCGGCAGCGCCTTCCTGCACGGCAGCGGCAATTTCCTGCATCCGGGCGGTGCCGGCCGAGGTCGCCATCACCGACTTGATGGCATAGACCCCGTACAGCAGCGCCAGAACGCCGCATGCGATCACGAAGAGGTAGGTCATTGTGGTTCGAGTCCCCTGATGAATCTTCTTGGCGCCGCCCTATCACCGAACGTCCGGTCGGGAGACCGGGTACGGAGAGGGCGACGGAAGCGTGGAGAAACTGCCAGAAGAACCGTGCTGATGCAATAAAATGCTCGCATCACGACGATATTCTGGAATTATTGCGATGAAATTTCATTGTCCAGGGCAATTTCGGCACCGGCCATCCATCTTTGCCGGGAGTCTCCCGCACCTTCGGGCAGGAACCGATCGCCTTTGGGACTAACCGAAGGGGTGGAGGCTATTTCAGGTTGGGGTTCTCGATGACCACATCCTTGACGTAGATTCCTCCCAGCGTCTTCTCGGCACTGATGGTCAGGCGGCGGCGGATGGCGGGAACGTCCAGCGGCTGGCCCTCCCTCACCGTGGCGCCCAGATAGGTGATCATCTCGGCCAGATAAGCGTTCTGCAGACGCGGCAAATTCTTGGCGACGATTTCCTTGTTCTTGGGATCCACCTCGAGACGGACGATCATTTCCGCCTGCTTCTTGACCTCGCGGTCCTGGATCACCGGCACGATCAGCAGGCCGAAATCCACGTAAACGGGCGGCGGCGGCGGAGGGGGAGCCGCGGGCTCCTTGCTCATCATGGGGGCGGTGATGCCCAGCTTGGCCAGCGGATCGACGCCCCAGAAATACAGGCCGCCGATGACCGCGCCGATCAGCATCAGCAACGCCACCACCAAGAAAATCAACCGAACCAAATACTGATCCCCCAGTTACGGGCCGCCGCCGAAATGGCGCCAGCCCCCCTGCCCCACGGCCAATTCCCGTCCGTCGGGGCCGGTCACCGTCACCTTGCCCGCCTCGCCCGCCACCATGGAGCCGATGGCGGTGAGCGCCACGTCCAGCTCCACCGACAGGCGGGCGATGTCCTCGGCCGCCTTGGGCGGCGCGGTGAACAGCACCTCGTAATCATCGCCTCCCGCCAGCACCGAGGCAAGCAGGGACTGGTCCGTGGCCAAGGCGGCCGCAGCGGCGGGCGACAGCGGCACCCGCCCCGCCCCGATGCCTGCCGCCAGGCCCGAGGCCCGGCACAGATGCCCCAAATCCTGGACCAGGCCGTCGGATACGTCCATTGCACCATGGGCCAAGCCCACCAGCCGGGAGCCGAGGCTGACCCGGGGCAGCGGCAAACGGTAGCGCCCGGCGAGAAACTCCCCATGGGCGGCGGACAGGCCCGGCAATTGCCCACGGATGGCCCGAAGCCCCAGGGCGCCGTCACCGATGCTGCCCGAGACCCAGATAGTGTCGCCGGCCTTGGCCCCGGCCCGCTTCAGCCCCCGCCCCGCCTCCACCCGCCCCAGGGCGGTCAGCGTCAGGGTCAGCGGCCCCGGCGTCGACACCGTGTCGCCACCGATCAGGTGGATTCCGAATGCCCTGACATCCTCGGCCAGCCCGGCGCCGAAGGCGTGCAGCCAGTCGTGGGTCACGTTTTTCGGAAAAGCGGCGGACAGCATCAGCAGCCGGGGCTCGGCCCCCTTGGCCGCCAGATCGGAGAGATTGACCCGGATCAGCTTGCGCGCCACCGAACCCGGCGGGTCGTCGGGCAGGAAATGCACCCCGGCCACCATGGAATCCATGGTGGCGACGGTGTCGTAACCGGGGTCGGCCGGAATAAAAGCCGCGTCGTCGGTAAGCCCCAGGGCTCCGGGAAAGCCGGCGGCCAACGGCGCGAACAATTCGGCGATCAGTCCGAACTCGTCCGGCGCGCCGCCGTTCATGCTCAGCTCTCCATCCTAGGCGCCCTTGCCCATCTCGCCACCCCGAAGCGTCTGGGCCAGACAATCGAGCACGCCATTGACCAGCCCCGGTTCGGGGCCGGAATAAAAGGCGTGGGCCACGTCGACCCATTCCGAGATGCAGACGCGGGCCGGAGTCTGCGGCCGCGCCGACAATTCCCAGGCTCCGGCCCGGACGATGGCCCGCAGCACCGCTTCCAGGCGATCGACGGTCCAGTCGCCCGACAACGCCCGGCCCACATGCCCGTCGATGGCCTCCATCTGGGCGGAAACGCCGCGCACCACCTGATTGAGCAGCGACGAATCGGGGTCGGCCATGCGCCCCTTGGGCTCGGCGGCGCGACGGTCCTTGGCGTCCTGCAAGGCCCGTTCGGTATCCGTCCCGGTCATCTCCATCTGGTAGAGGACCTGGACGGCAGCCAGCCGGGCGGCGCTGCGCCTGGCGACGGAGGGATTCGGCGTGCTCATAGGCCCAACTCGCGCTTGACGGCCATCATGCGCAGGCAGGCCCGCGCCGCCTGACCGCCCAGATTCTTGCGTGCCGGATCGGAGCGCGCCAGGGCTTGGGCCTCGTTGTGGACGGTCAACACGCCGTTGCCCAGCGCCAGGTCATAGGCCATGGACAGATCGGCGATACCCCGCATGCACTCGGTGCCAACATGGTGATAGTGGTCGGACTCGCCCCGGATGGCGCAGCCTAGGGTGACGAAGCCGTCATAGCGGGCCTTGTCGTTGCCCTGCTCGGCGGCGGTCAGCACCAGCTTGAGCGTGGCGGGCAGTTCGAAGATGCCCGGTACCACCAGCAGGTCGTGGTCCACCCCGGCCTTGTCGAATTCGGCCCGCGCCCCGGCCAGCAGGCCGTCGGCGATATGGTCGTAGAAGCGGGCCTCGATGATGAGAACCTTCGCCATGGAATTGTCTCCTTACATGGCCCTCAGGCGCCGGGCGCTTCGCTTGGCTTTCGCGGCATAAGCCGCGGCGCCCCTTGGGCTTGCCTCCTCGTTCCAGCCCCGCAAACGGGGCCGGCCTTCGTCGGTGCTATTCTTCAGCCGACCGGAATCGGCCGCTGCTCCACCACCTTCATGCCATAGCCTTCCAGGCCGACGATGGAGCGCTTGGTGTTGGACAGCAGAATCATTTCATGCACGCCGAGATCGAGCAGAATCTGGGCGCCGACGCCGTAATCGCGCAGAGCCGGAGCCGGCGGGCGCCGCTCCAGATGGGCGCGGAGCATGTCGGACAGGCTGGTGGGGCGCGGCTCGCGGATCAGAACGATGACGCCCGAACCGTGGGCGGCGATCATTTCCATGGCGGAATGAAGCTCGCCGGCCTTGCCCGAACCCTGGTCGCCCAGCACGTCGTCGAGTACGTTGACGGCATGGACGCGCACCATCACCGGCCCCTCGGCCTGCAGGTCGCCCTTCACCAGGGCGATGTGTTCGGCATAGGCCACGGTGTTGGTGTAGACCATCATCTTCCAGTCGCCGCCCCACTTGGAATGGAACGGCGCCTCGACGTCGCGCGCCACGATCTTGTCGTTGCGGCGGCGATAGGCGATCAGGTCGGCGATGGTGGCGATCTTCAAGCCGTGATGCTGGGCGAATTTCACCAGATCCGGCATGCGGGCCATGGTGCCGTCGTCGTTCATGATCTCGCAGATCACCCCCGACGGGTTGAGCCCGGCCAGCCGGGAAATATCCACCGCCGCCTCGGTGTGGCCGGCGCGCACCAGCACGCCGCCGTCCCGCGCCATCAGCGGAAAGACGTGGCCCGGCGAGACGATGTCGTAGCGCCCCTTGTCGGTATCGATGGCCACCGCCACCGTCTTGGCCCGGTCGGCGGCGGAGATGCCAGTGGTGACGCCTTCCCGCGCCTCGATGGAGACGGTGAAGGCGGTCTCCATGCGGGTACCGTTATCGGCGCTCATGGGCTTCAAGCCCAGATGCTCGCAGCGCCCACGGGTCAGCGACAGGCAAATCAGGCCACGGCCGTAGCGGGCCATGAAATTGATGGAGTCGGCATTGGCCATCTCGGCGGGGATGACCAGATCGCCCTCGTTCTCGCGGTCCTCGTCATCCACCAGGATGAACATGCGGCCCTGACGGGCCTCCTCGATGATCTCTTCGATGGACGACAGATAGTCGTGGTATTCGGAAACCAAGGCGCTATTCCCTTTGCAAGAGGCGCGCAACATAGCGTGCCAGCATGTCGATTTCCATATTCACCTCGTCGCCGGGGCGATAGGTGCCGAAGGTGGTCACCGACTGGGTATGAGGAATGACATTGACCCCGAAGCGACGCCCATCAACCTCGTTGACGGTGAGCGATACGCCGTCCAGCGCCACCGAGCCCTTGGGGGCGACGAAGCAGGCCAGATCGACAGGAGTCTCGAAGGTGAAGCGGAGCGATTCGTTCTCGGGGCGGATGTCGACGACCTTGGCGACGCCGTCCACATGGCCGGAGACGATATGGCCGCCCAGTTCGTCGCCCACCTTCAGCGCCCGCTCCAGGTTGACCCTGGAGCCTTCCTTCCAGCCGCCCAGGGTGGTCTTGGACAGGGTTTCGGCCGAAGCCTCCACCGCATGCCAGTCCGGCCCGACCTCGATGATGGTCAGGCACACGCCGTTATGGGCGATGCTGGCCCCGATGGCGATGGTGCTGGTGTCGTAGCCGCTGGCGATCTCGAAGCGGGCCTCGCGCCCCTCGCCGCGGACGATGCGGCGCACCTCGCCGAGATCGGTGACGATGCCGGTGAACATGGATGACCTCACTTAAATACCGGCGAGCCACCGAAGTGGCTCGCCTCATTACCCTCAAACGCCGGGCGCTTCGCTTGGTTTTCGCGCCATAAGGCGCGGCGGTATCAGAGACGAATATAGGTTTCCATCACGTCCTCGCCCAGCGGGCGGATCTCGACGCGTTCGAAATGGGGGGTCTGCACCAGATGGTCGATGCCGAACGACACGGCCGCCGGCAGACCGTCGCCGCCCATCAGGCGCGGCGCGCGGAACCACACCAGCCGGTCGACCAGATCGGCGCGCAGCAAAGCGGCGGACAGATGGGCGCCGCCCTCCACCAGAACACGGGTGACGCCGCTCTCGCCCAGGGCCTGCAAGGCCAATTCCAGATCGATGGCGCCATCGGGACCGGCCGCCACCTCGATCACGTCGACGCCGGAATCCTCGAAGGCCTCGCGACGATTGGCGTCGCAATCCTCCAGCGTCAGCAGCCAGGTGGGCACATCGTTGGCGGTGGAGACCAGCCGGCTGGTCAGCGGCAGGCGCAGGCGCCCGTCCACCACCACACGCACCGGCGAACGCTCCACCAGTCCGGGAAGACGGCAGGTCAGATCGGGGTCGTCGTGCAGCGCGGTGCCGCTGCCCACCATGATGGCATCGGTCTCGGCACGCAGCAGATGGGCCGCCGCGCGGGCCGGCTCGCCGGTGATCCAGCGGCTTTCACCGGTATGGGTGGCGATGCGGCCGTCAAGCGTGGTGGCCAGTTTCAGGGTCACCAGCGGCCGGCCGGTATTGATGCGCAGGAAGAAACCGGCGTTCAGTTCGGAAGCCTCGGCGCGAAGAATCCCCTCGGTCACCGGAATGCCCGAGGCCCGCAGGCGGTCGACTCCCTTGCCGGCCACCCGGGAATCCGGGTCCTGCACCGCCACCACCACGCGGGACACCCCGGCGGCGATCAGGGCGTCGGCGCAAGGCGCCGTCTTGCCATGATGGGCGCAGGGTTCCAGGGTGACGTAGACGGTGGCGCCATTGGCCGCCTTGCCGGCCATGGCCAGCGCCTCGGTCTCGGCATGGGGACGGCCGCCGGGCTGGGTCCAGCCGCGCCCGACCACCCGGTCGTCACGCACGATGACGCAACCCACCGCCGGATTGGGCCACACGGTGCCCAGGCCACGGCGGGCCAGCGCCAGGGCGGCCCGCATGTGGCCCAGGTCGATCTCGGCCTGGGTGCGATCAGTCGAGGCGTGGGACAACCATCTTCCCCAGGAAATCCTCGAAGTCCTTGGCTTCGCGGAAGTTGCGGTACACCGACGCGTAACGGACATAGGCGACCTTGTCGAGGTCCATCAGCACCTCCATGACCAGTTCGCCGATGAACTTGGACGGAACCTCGTTCTCGCCCATGCTTTCCAGGCGGCGGTGGATGCCGTTGACGATACGCTCGATCTGCTCGTCGTCCACCGGACGCTTGCGCAGCGCTATACGCAGGGATTTGAGCACCTTGTCACGATCGAAGGGCGAGCGGGCGCCGTCCTTCTTGATCACCACCAGATCACGGATCTGCACCCGCTCGAAGGTGGTGAAACGCGAGCCGCATTCCGGGCAGGACCGGCGGCGCCGGATGGCCGAGTTGTCCTCGGTCGGCCGCGAGTCCTTCACCTGGGTATCGTCGTGACCGCAAAACGGACACCGCATGATCTTTCCCCCCGGGAAACCGGCGGAGGCTTCCCCTGCCCCCGCCCCTGTTCTTGGTCGATGGTCGCCTTACGAATAGATCGGGAAGCGCCGGCACAGTTCGGCCACCTCGGCGCGGGCACGGGCCTCCGCCACCGAGTTGTCCTCAGGGTTCGCGGCCAGACCGTCGAGCACGTCGCCGATCAGTTCGCCCACCTTCTTGAATTCCTCGACGCCGAAGCCCCGGGTGGTCGCCGCCGGGGTTCCCAGGCGAACGCCCGAGGTAATGGTCGGCTTCTCGGGGTCGAAGGGAATGCCGTTCTTGTTGCAGGTCATGCCGGCATGCTCGAGGCTGGCCTCGGCGGCCTTGCCGGTCAGCTTCTTGGGCCGCAGGTCCACCAGCATCAGGTGGGAATCGGTGCCGCCCGACACGATGTCCAGGCCGCGCCGCACCAGGACGTCGGCCAGGGCACGGGCGTTGTCCACCACCTGCCTGGCATAAAGCTTGAACTCGGGGCGCAGCGCCTCGCCGAAGGCCACCGCCTTGCCGGCGATGACGTGCATCAGCGGGCCGCCCTGAATGCCAGGGAAGATGGCCGAGTTGATCTTCTTGCCGATATCGGCGTCGTTGGATAGGATCATGCCGCCGCGCGGGCCGCGCAGGGTCTTGTGGGTGGTGGTGGTCACCACGTGGGCGTGGGGCAGCGGATTGGGATACACGCCGCCGGCCACCAGACCGGCGAAGTGTGCCATGTCCACCATGAAGAAGGCCCCGACCTCGTCGGCGATCTTGCGGAAGCGGGCGAAGTCGATGGTACGCGGATAGGCCGAGCCGCCGGCGATGATCAGCTTCGGCTTGTGGGTGCGGGCCAGTTCCTCCACCTCGGCGAAGTCGATCTGGGCATCCTGCTTGCGCACGCCGTACTGCACGGCCTTGAACCACTTGCCCGACTGGTTGGGGGCCGCGCCGTGGGTCAGGTGACCGCCGGCGGCGAGGCTCATGCCCATGATGGTGTCGCCGGGCTGCAAGAGCGCCATGAACACGCCCTGATTGGCCTGGGAACCCGAGCTGGGCTGCACGTTGGCGTAGGAGCAGCCGAAAATCTCGCAGGCGCGGGAAATGGCCAGGCTTTCCGCGATGTCCACGAACTCGCAACCGCCGTAATAGCGCTTGCCGGGATACCCCTCGGCGTACTTGTTGGTCAGCACCGAGCCCTGGGCCTCGAGCACGGCCCGCGAGACGATGTTCTCGGAGGCGATCAGCTCGATCTGGTCCTGCTGGCGCTTCAGTTCCTTGGTGATGGCCGCGAAGACCTCGGGATCACGCTCGGAAAGCGGAGTGCGGAAAAAGGCGTCGGTGGGTGCGCTGGACATCGGATCTCTTTCTGGCAGTCGGGTCGTGACGATGTATGGGGCTCAGGACTGCCCGTCGCCGGACAGCTTGGAGACGCGCCGCGCATGACGGCCGCCCTCGAATTCGGTCTCGAGAAAAATCTTCAGGCAGTCACGCGCCACCTCGGGACCGGTGGTGCGCCCGCCCATTACAAGGACGTTGGCGTCGTTGTGGCTCCGGCACATGCGCGCCCCGAAGGCATCGTGCACCAGGGCGGCGCGGACATGCTCGAACCGGTTGGCGGCGATGGAGATGCCGATACCGGTGCCGCACAGCAGCACGCCGCGCTGGGCCTTGCCGCTTTTCAGCGCGTCGGCCAGCTTCACGGCGAAATCGGGGTAGTCCACCGAATCCGGCCCATCGGTGCCCAGGTCAAGCACCGACCAGCCGGAGGCGGCCAGATCCTTGACCAGCAATTCCTTCATCTCGATGCCGCCGTGATCGCAGGCAATGGCTATGGTTTTGGCACTCATCAGCAACCTACCCCGGCGATCCTTGTTTGCATGGGCTAGATACCATATGTCGGACCACCTTGCCAATGCGCCACAAGCTTATGGGGCATACCCGATCGCGACACCGAACCACCGCGGCGACGGCCAAAAAAGCATCACGAACAGGCCTTCCGGCAATAGAAGCCTGACCGCTTATACAGACCATCGGCGTAAACCCCCATACGTCGGGATAATCATTATTGCAGTTCACACCAACTCCAAGAACTCATTATTCATGTGGTTCAATTTCCAATTGACAGTGAAGTCCTGCCATGTCTTCATTGATTCAATTATGCCAACAAACTGTGGTCGGATAGCCAGATGAGCGACATCAACTCGGATAAGACCAATCGTGACGACCTGCTGCGCATGGCCGTCGATGTAGTCGCCGCCTATGTGGGTAAGAACCCGGTTCCGGCGGGACAGTTGCCTGAACTGATCAATACGGTCTACGGATCGCTTTCATCCCTTGAAGGCGGCCAGCCGGAAGCAAAGTCCGAGGCTCCGAAACCCGCCATCGCCGTCAAGAAGTCGGTGACTCCCGACTACATCATCTGTCTCGAGGACGGCAAAAAGTTGAAGATGCTCAAGCGGCATCTGCGCACCACCTATAATATGACGCCGGACGAGTACCGGATGAAGTGGGGCCTGACCCCCGACTATCCCATGGTCGCCCCCAACTATGCCGCCCAGCGCTCGGACTTCGCCAAGAAGATCGGTCTGGGCCGCAAGGCCGGCGAAGCCACCGACAAGCCGGTCCGTCGCGGCCGCCGCTAAACGCGGACGGGCTGAAACTCGAACGGCGCGATGCCTCGGGCATCGCGCCGTTTTCGATTCCGGATTCGGTTCCGATGGCGAGATACGCCAGTCAACGTTTGCCGGGCGGCGGATACCGCTCCTACAGAACGATTTCCATGCCGTCGCGAGCCACGACTACCCCATCCCAGGTCTGAAGCGCCTCGGCCTCGATACCGGCCATGACGTCGTCGGTGTGCTCCGGGTCGTGATGGAAGATGGCCAGACGCCCGGCACCGGCCGCCCGGGCCAGGCGGATACCCTCCTGCCAGGTGGAGTGCCCCCAGCCGACCTTGCCGGGGAATTCGGCATCGGTATAGGTGCAGTCGTAGATCACCAGATCGGCACCCCGCATCAGCGACAGCACGTTGTCGTCGAGGGTGCCGGGCGTATGCTCGGTATCGGTGATATAGGCCATGGCGACGCCGCCGGTCTCCAGGCGATAGCCGCAGGCACCGTTGGGATGGCGCAGCGGCGCGGTACGCAACGTCACCCCGTCATAGGGGGTGAAAACGCTGCCCACCTCGAAATCCTCGTACGAGACGATGCCGCGCATGGCGGCCAGGGGCACCGGGAAATTGGGTGTTTCCATCTGGCCGGTCAGCACGTGCTGGATGCCGCGCGGGCTGCCCTCCTGCCTGGGGCCGTGAACCTCGAGGCGGAAAGCCGGGTTGTAGGCGGGAGCGAAGAAGGGAAAGCCGTTGATGTGGTCCCAATGGGTGTGGGTGAAGAACAGATGGGCCCGCCCGATGCCGCGACCAATGATATCGCGCCCAAGGGAGCGGATACCCGTCCCGGCGTCAAAGACAATGATCCCAGCCTCGGTGGTAACGGCAATACAGGAGGTATTGCCGCCATAGACCACATGATCGGGCGAAGGACAGGCGATGCTTCCGCGCACCCCCCAAAACTTCACCGTGCAAACCATTCCCTGGCTCCCCGCGCTAGCCCCACGGCACGACTGTAGCCACAGTGCCGCCTTGCGCCTATGTATTTGGTCACACAAACGGGGAAAAATAAGAAAGAATGTTAGTTAAATTGTGACATAATCACCAATGGCCAATGCCGGAAGGCTGGAGGCCGCGCCGCCATTGACGGCGATCTCCACCAATCCCGAAGAATTCTCGTACCAGAACGCCTCGCCGGCCGGCACGTCAGAGAATGTACGCGCCCGATGAAACTCGTGCCCGCCGGCCCGCAGAACGGCATCCCCGGCCAGGGCCGAGGCCCGCAGCCCGGTCCAGGCATTGCCGTAATGGTCGTGGTAGATGACGGTCGCCAGATCGTCGGGCCAGTCGGCACGGCGCGGCGGGTCCAGGGGCTTGCACCCCGCATCCTCGGGATTCAGGCCGGCGGCCAGACGGGCCGCCATGGGGGCGAAGAGATCGCGGCCGTGAAAGCTGGCCGACAGGCGGTCGGGCAGCCAGACTATCTCCCAGGCGCGAGAGGTCTTGGCGCGGCGCAGCAGCGGCTCGAACAGGCCGTTGTCGGGGCCGACGAACAGTACGCCGTCCGCTTCGACCACCAGGGGCAGGCGCTCGCCTCCCACCCCGGGATCGACCACCGCCAGAACCACCGACTGGCGGGGAATGGCGGGCGCCAGCGCCGCCAGCAGATAGGCCGAGGCCTTGGAGTCGAAGCGTGGCGCGTCGGCCAGCAGATTGACCACCGGCTCGGCCGGCAGGGTCTGGCGGATGACCATCTCCATCTGGCCGAGATAGGGGCCTTGCACCCCGAAATCGGTAAAAAGGACGATCATCCCGCCGCCCCTCCCCGTGTCACCCCGGCCGGCCGTCGGCGCGCGGCTTGGTGCAGATGGGGAAGTAGACCACGACATAGAGAATCCAGCCGAGGGTCCACAGCCCGCCGCCCAGCATGGTCAGCACCATCATGCCGTCGGGAATGACCGGAGCGACCACGCGGAACAGCGCTCCGGCGGAAATCAGGCCATAGGCCCACACGGTGGCCTTGGCCACCACCAGCGGGTGGCCGGCATGGCCCAGGGCGGCACGGCTCATCACCGCCATGACCATGGTGGCGACGGAACCGGCGGTCAGGGCGTGCAGCGCCGCCGAGGCCGGCAGCGGCTCGATGAAGGCCGACAGGCCCAGCAGGGCGAAGCCCAGCACCATCCAGGCATAACCCACATGCAGGACCACCAGGATGGGATTGGACACGGTCTTGAGACCATGCCAGCCCGAGAGGCGCCAGGCGTGGACCACCGCCGCCAGCAGCAGCAGCGCGCCGGCCGCCGGCGAGGACGGCAGGAAGACCTGGGCGAGACCGGCCAGGGCGACGACGGCCCCCGCCCCGCCCTTCTCGATCCAGCCCACCGGCGCCAGCTCCACCGGACGGCCCTGCATGCGCAGCCAGTTCTGGGTGAAGGACGGAATGATGCGTCCACCGACGATGGCGATCATCAGGAGCAGGACGAAGATGCCCAGCGTCACGCCCTTGAGCCCGACGACCTTGCCGGTCAGGGCCTCGATATGGGCGCACAGCCCGGCCAGCCACAGCACGCCGAGGATGGGCAGGAAGACGATGTTGCGCCACTTGCCCGCCTCGATCAGCGGCTTGGCCAGCAGGAAGGCGAGCAGCGGCAGATAGCCGAGATCGAGCACCGCCACCAGGACCGGCGGCAGAACCCCGGCCAGGGCGATGGCGACGCGGCCGGCCAGCCACAGGGCGAACAGCGCCATCAGCGGCTTGCCCGACACGTGGTGCGAATTGGTCCAGTTGGGAACCGCCGTCAGCAGGAAGCCGCCCACCGCCGCTCCGGCGAAGCCGAAGACCATGGCGTGGGAGTGCCAGACCACCGGATTCCAGTTGGCCCCCACCGGCAGAATTCCCGAGAAGGCGAGAAGCCACAGCGGCAGCATGACCGCCGCCTGGACTGCAGCGAACAGGAAGAACGGACGGAAGCCGGCGGCGAAGAACACCGGGCCCTGCGAGCCCTTATAGACGGGTTCCATCAACGGAATGGTGGCCATGAACAAGCATCCTGAAGCGAACGACCGGGCGATGGTGCCCCTTTCAAGTCGTCCGTGCCTTGAGGAGCGTCAAGGGCAACCATCGCCATGCGGCCCGAATGACCGCATGGCCGGAGACAGGATCACATGGCCCGCACTTCACCCAGGAAGCGGTCGACACCGCTGCGCAGGGTCTCGGATTCATGGGCCAGACCGGCGGCGGCGCCCTGCAATTCGCGGGCGGCGACGCCGGCTTCGGCGGCGGTACGGCTGATGGAAGAGATGTGGCGGGACACTTCCTGCGCTCCACCGGCCGCCTCGTGAACGTTGCGGGCGATCTCCCGGGTGGCGGCGCCCTGCTGATCCACCGCCTCGGCGATGGCGGTGGCGATCTCGTCCATGCGGCCGATGGTCTTGCCGATCCCCTCGATGGCCCCCACCGCGGCGGCGGTGGTCGACTGGATGGCGGCGATCTGCTGGCCGATCTCGTCGGTGGCCTTGGCGGTCTGGCTGGCCAGATGCTTGACCTCGTTGGCGACCACGGCGAAGCCTTTTCCCGCCTCGCCGGCGCGGGCCGCCTCGATGGTGGCGTTCAAGGCCAGCAGATTGGTCTGGCCGGCGATGTCGTTGATCAGGCGCACCACCTCGCCGATACGGTCGGCCGCCTCGGACAGACCGCGCACCACGGAATCGGTGCGATGGGCGGCATCCACCGCTTCCCTGGCGATCTGGGTGCTTTCCACGACCTGGGTACCGATGCCGCGGATGGAGGCCGACAATTCCTCGGCGGCGGCGGCCACGGTTTCCACGTTGGACGAGGTCTGCTGCGCGGCGGCGGCCACCGCCTGGCTTTCCTGCGAGGCGTTGTCGATAGCCCCGGCCATGGCATTGGCGGTGGACTGCATGCGTCCGGCGGATTCGTTGACCGTCACCACGGTGGACTTGACGCCGCGCTCCAGCTCGCCGGCCAGACCGGCCAGGGTGGACCGGCGCTCGGCCTCGGCCTGACGGCGCTGTTCGGCCCGCTCGGCCGCCATGCGCTCCATGGTCAGGGAATGCTCGCGGAACACCTCGGCGGCACGGACCAGATCGCCGATCTCGTCGCCACGCCCGGCGCCGTCGATCACCACGGCGGTGTCACCCTCGGCCAGCTTGCGGATGCCGCCGGTAACCCCGTTCATGCCGGTGATGACGTTGTTGCCGATCCACCACGACACCAGCAGGACCAGCAGGACGATGCCGGCGGCGATGCCGCCCAGCTTGGCGATTTCGGCCCGGAAGGCGGCGTCCACGTCATCGATATAGATGCCGGAGCCCACCAGCCAGCCCCATTCCGGAATACCCTTGACGTAGGACACCTTGGGCACCGGCTGGTCGAAGCCGGGCTTGGGCCACAGGTAGTCGACGAAGCCGGCCTTATCCTTGGTGACCACGTCGATCATGGCGGCGAAGAAATTCTTTCCGGCGGGGTCCTTCAGCCCCATCAGGTCCTTGCCCAGCATGTCGGGACGAATGGGATGGACCACCATCCTGCCGGCCATGCTGTTGATCCAGAAATATTCGGTCCCGGCATAGCGCATGGACTTCACCGCCTCGATGGCGGCGGTCTGGGCGGCCTCGGCGGTCATCTGACCGGACTGGGCCAGCTTGACGAAATGACCGATGACGCTGTGGGCGGTCTCCACCACGTGCTGGGTTTTGACCTGCCGCGCCGCCATGAGATCCTGGCGGAGATTGGCGAGGTTGACCGCGATGATTGTCCCCATGCCCAGTAGGGACAACACGACAATAAGAAAGATTTTCGCCCGAAAGCGCCAGTTGCTGATCGACATTCGCCGCTTTTCCCAAAGGTTGCCGTTGGTACGGACCCTCCATCCAAGCCCCTTGTATGGTGAACTTCCGAACTAGTCAATAAGTCCAAGTTCTCACTTGGTAAACTCATACCGAAGAAGGCAACCCTTGCGGGATGTGCATAGAACACCAACCCGCTTCCGCAGAAAAGCGGGCAGATTACCAAGATCATTCTGTCGAATTCGATTTTGGTATTTCAGTATCTAAATACTGTTTCCTGGGGAAACAAAGAATCTGTACCGGATGGAACTGGTATGACCATTGAAAAAGGGGTGGCTGAAACAGCCACCCCTCTTCCATTGACGGCCCGATCAGCAGGCGGGCAGATCGCTCGAGCCCATGAGATAGGCATCGACGGCGCGGGCGGCCTGACGCCCTTCGCGGATCGCCCAGACCACCAGGCTCTGGCCGCGGCGGATGTCGCCGGCGGCGAAGACCTTGGGATTGGAGGTCTGGTAGGCGGTGGTGTCGGCCTTGACGTTGCCGCGACCGTCCTTCTCCAGCCCCAGGCCGTCCACCAGACCTTCGTGGACCGGATGGACGAAGCCCATGGCCAGCAGCACCAGATCGGCCTCGAGCTTGAACTCGGTGCCGGGAATCGGCTGGAACCTGGCATCCACCTGGGTGCAGTCGAGGCCGGTCACCTGACCGTCCTTGCCGGTGAAGCGCACGGTCGACACCGACCAGCGACGGTCACAGCCCTCGTCGTGAGAGGACGAGGTGCGCAGTTTGTTGGGCCACAGCGGCCAGGACACGCCCTTGTCCTCCTTCTCCGGAGGCTTGGGCATGATCTCGATCTGGGTGACCGAGGCGGCGCCATGGCGATTGGAGGTGCCGACGCAGTCGGCGCCGGTATCGCCGCCGCCGATCACCACCACCTTCTTGCCCTTGGCCAGGATATCCTCGCCGCCCACCGCCTCGCCGCTGACGCGGCGGTTCTGCTGGGTCAGGAAGTCCATGGCGTAGTGCACGCCCTTGAGCTCGCGGCCGGGGACCGGCAGATCACGGGGCTTTTCCGAACCGCCGGTCAGCACCACGGCGTCGAAGCCGTCCAGCAGGTCCTTTACGGGCAAGGTCACGCCCACATGGGTGTTGGCCCGGATGGTGACGCCCTCGGCCTCCATCTGCGCCACGCGGCGATCGATGATCGCCTTTTCCAGCTTGAAGTCGGGAATGCCGTAGCGCAGCAGGCCGCCCACCTTGGCGTTCTTCTCGAACAGAGTGACGGAATGGCCGGCGCGGGCCAGTTGCTGCGCGGCGGCCATGCCCGCCGGGCCGCCGCCCACCACCGCCACCATCTTGCCGGTCTCGCGCTTAGGCAGGTCGGGCACCAGCCAGCCTTCGGCGAAGGCCCGCTCGACGATGGCGTGCTCGATGGTCTTGATGGCCACCGGGGCGTCGGTAATATTCAGCGTGCACGCCGCCTCGCACGGCGCCGGGCAGACGCGGCCGGTGAATTCCGGGAAGTTGTTGGTGGAGTGGAGAACCTCGGAGGCCTCCTGCCAGCGGTTGCGGTACACCAAGTCATTCCAGTCGGGAATGATGTTGTTGACCGGGCAGCCCTGATGACAGAAGGGAATGCCGCAATCCATGCAGCGCGCCCCCTGGCGGGACAGTTCCTCGTCCGTCAGCGGCTTGGAGAACTCGCCATAGTGCTTCACACGCTCTTCCGGCTTTTCATAGCCGGGGGTCTGGCGGTCGAATTCCTTGAAACCGGTTGCCTTTCCCATTTCAGCGCCCTCCCCCGGCAACGGCTTTGGGCTCCTGGGCCTTCTGCATTTCGAGCAGGGCGCGCCGGTAATCGACCGGCATCACCTTGACGAACTTCGGCATGTAATACTCCCAGTTCAGCAGGATATCGTGAGCCCGCTTGGACCCGGTGTAGTGCTGGTGGTTGCGCAGCAGCGCCTGGATACGGGACGCGTCGTCGCGGGTCATGTCGCCCATGACGTCCACCAGACCGTGGCCTTCCAGGTCGCCCGCCTGATTCTCGTGCTTGGAATTGGCGTCCTCCTCGGCGGCCACCGGCTCCAGCTCGACCATGGAGAGGTTGCAGCGCTTCTTGAAGTCACCGGCCTCGTCCAGCACATAGGCGACGCCGCCCGACATGCCCGCCGCGAAGTTGCGCCCCGTCGGGCCGATAACCAGCACCACGCCGCCGGTCATGTACTCGCAGCCGTGGTCGCCCACGCCCTCGACCACCGCGATGGCGCCCGAGTTGCGTACGGCGAAGCGTTCGCCGGCCACGCCGCGGAAATAGCACTCACCCTCGATGGCGCCGTAGAGCACGGTGTTGCCGACGATGATGTTGTCCTCGGCCGGGAACTTGAAGTCCTTGGACGGGTAGATAATCACCCGCCCGCCCGAGATGCCCTTGCCCACGTAGTCATTCCCCTCGCCTTCCAGCTCGAGGGTGACGCCGCGCGCCAGGAAGGCGCCGAAGCTCTGGCCGGCGGTGCCGGTCAGCTTGACGTGAATGGTGTCGCCGGGCAGGCCGCCGTGACCGAAGCGCTTGGCCACCTCGCCCGACAGCATGGCGCCGACGGTGCGGTTGACGTTGCGCACCGGCCGGGCGATGCGGACCGACATGCGGTCGTCCAGCGCCGGCTTGGCCTCGGCGATCAGTTCACGGTCAAGCACGTCGTCGACGTCGTGCTCCTGGGCCTCGCAATGGCGCTGGGCCACCCCCGGCTGGGCCGGAATGCGGTGGAACAGCTTGGAGAAGTCCAGGCCCTTGGCCTTCCAGTGGTCGATGGCCTGATTGACATCCAGCAGGTCGGTCCGCCCCGTCAGCTCGGACAGCGACCGCACGCCCAGCCGGGCCATCCACTCGCGCACTTCCTCGGCAACGAAGAAGAAGTAGTTGATGACGTGCTCGGGCTGGCCGACGAAGCGCTTCCTGAGTTCGGGGTCCTGGGTCGCCACGCCCACCGGGCAGGTGTTGAGGTGGCACTTGCGCATCATGATGCAGCCGGCGGCGATCAGCGGCGCCGTGGCGAAGCCGAACTCGTCGGCCCCCAGCAGGGCGGCGATGATCACGTCGCGGCCGGTGCGCAGGCCACCGTCGGCCTGCACGACGATACGGCCGCGCAGCTGGTTGAGCACCAGGGTCTGGTGGGTCTCGGCCAGACCGATCTCCCAGGGGGAGCCCGCATGCTTGATGGAGGTCAGCGGCGAGGCGCCGGTACCGCCGTCGAAGCCCGATATGGTGACATGATCGGCCTTGGCCTTGGACACGCCGGCCGCCACGGTACCCACGCCGATTTCCGAGACGAGTTTCACGGAAATACGGGCACTTGGGTTGACATTCTTAAGATCGAAGATCAGCTGAGCCAGATCCTCGATGGAGTAAATGTCGTGGTGGGGCGGCGGGCTGATCAGGCCGACGCCGGGGGTTGAATGACGCACCCGGGCGATGATCTTGTCCACCTTGTGGCCGGGCAACTGGCCGCCCTCGCCGGGCTTGGCACCCTGGGCCATCTTGATCTGGATATCGTCGGCGTTGATCAGATATTCGGCGGTGACGCCGAAGCGTCCCGACGCCACCTGCTTGATGGCCGAGCGCTTGGAATCGCCGTTGGCCAGGGCCACGAAGCGCTCCGGCTCCTCGCCGCCCTCGCCGGTATTGGACTTGCCGCCGATACGGTTCATGGCGACCGCCAGGGTCGTGTGGGCCTCGTACGAGATGGAGCCGAACGACATGGCGCCGGTGACGAAGCGCTTGACGATCTCCTTGGCCGGCTCGACCTCGTCGATGGAGATGCCGTTGCCGCCCTGCTTGATCTCGAACAGGCCGCGCAGCGTCAGCAGACGCTTGCTCTGGTCGTCGATGTTCTTCGAGAACTCGCGGAACTTGTCCATGGAACCCGAGCGCACCGCATGCTGCATGGTGGCGATGGTCTCGCTGGTCCAGGCATGCTCCTCGCCGCGCAGACGCACGGCGTACTCGCCGCCCACATCCAGGGCGTTGCGGTAGATCGGGGCATC
>Ga0265314_10002287_pt1 | contig 19835 bp, 18 predicted proteins | sample 4126metaG_FD_203106 | JGI IMG/M metagenome (GOLD analysis project Ga0265314, IMG submission 203106) | Rhizosphere microbial communities from Carex aquatilis grown in University of Washington, Seatle, WA, United States - 4-1-26 metaG | ecosystem: Host-associated > Plants > Roots > Rhizosphere >... | reverse complement strand
ATCCCGGGCACACGGCGTTGGCACGGATGCCTTTGCGTCCGAGCTCGCGCGCCCAGGTCTTCACCATGCCGATCAATCCCGCCTTGGCCGCAGCGTAATTGGTCTGTCCGAAGTTGCCGGTGAGCCCTACGATCGATGAGGCGTTCAAGATCACGCCCGATTGCTGCGCGAGCATAGTACTTACTACCGCCTTGGTGCAGTTGAACACGCCTTTCAGATTGATTTCGATCACGCGATCGAACTGATCTTCCGTCATGTTTTTGAGCTGTGCGTCCGCCACGATTCCGGCATTGTTGACCAGGCAATCGACGCGGCCCCATTTGGCTACGGTCGCGGCCACCATCGCCTCCAGCGCCCGGATATCGCGAACGTCGGCGACATAAGGCATGGCTTCGCCGCGCGTTTCCTTGCACATGCGGACCGTTTCCTCGATCCACTCCGGATTCAGGTCGCACACGACGACTTTGGCGCCTTCGGTGGCGAATTTAACCGCGGTGGCCTGACCTATACCCCGGCCCGCGCCGGTAATAATCGCTACCTTGTCCAGAAGTCTCATCGTCTGCCTTTCTCATTGGGTTAGTGCCGCTGCGGCGCATAAACGACGCGATTCTAGTGCACTGCACAACGATTTCGCAATAGGCATGGCACTACGCGTCATCGATAACGGCGCGACGCGGGGCATGCTTAAGTGCGGGGGCAGGAATCAACTTGAATTCAAATGCTTGTTCTGAATTCCGGACGAAACATTCAAATCCAAAGGCATCCTATGAGTCCCGAAAGCTTTTGTTTTACAGGGGCATATCCGGCACGGCCCTGCTGCATTGCGACCGCCGCCACCAGACCGGCCCGCAGCGTACGTAAACGGCCGGCCTGACCGCCGCTAGCTTAGTCTGCGTTGGGAGAAAAAGGCGCTGAGCCGCGCACCGCATTCCGCGGCAAGTGCGCCACTAATCACCGTGGTGTGATGATTAAGTTTCGCTTCGGCAAAGAGATCGATCGCGCTGCCGCACGCGCCGGTTTTCGGATCTGTCGCACCGAAAACCAGCCGCGCAATTCTGGCATGCATGATCGCGCCCGCGCACATGACGCAAGGCTCCAGCGTTACATAAAGTTCGCAGTCGGCGAGGCGATAATTGCCGATCCGCGCAGCGGCATCGCGAAGTGCGACGATTTCCGCATGGGCGGAAGGATCGTGGCTGGAAATCGGCTGATTGTAGCCGCGGCCGATTATTGCGCCATCTTTGACCACCACGGCACCCACCGGAACTTCGCCGCAACTTTCCGCGGCGTCCGCGAGCACCAGCGCTTCCTGCATATAGAGTTCGTCCGACATTAACGGCGAGCCATTGCGAGCTCAGGCTGATACGCGCAATACACGCTGGTACAATTCCGGTTTGAATCCCACCGACAGTTGTCCGTTATGTTCCAGCACGGGCCGCTTGATCAGCGATGGTTGCGCCAGCATCAACTCAATGGCTTTTTCCGCAGTCAATGATCGTTTCGCGTCGTCGGGCAGTTTTCGGAACGTGGTGCCGGCCCGATTCAACAGCGTCTCCCATCCCAGTTCTTTGCACCACTGCTCTATCCGCTTACGTTCGACGCCGGCAATTTTGTAGTCGTGAAATTTATAGTCGATGCGATGCTCGGCGAGCCACGCGCGCGCCTTTTTCATGGTGTCGCAATTTTTGATGCCGTAGAGCGTAATGGTCAATGCGCTATTTCCAGAAAAAAATGAAATGATGCACTTGTTTCGGGCCGCATCCCCGCAAGCGGGGCCCCTGCCCAACCTGCACAAGCGCTATTCCCACTCGATAGTCGCCGGCGGCTTGCTTGAGATGTCGTACACGACGCGATTGATGCCGCGCACCTCGTTGATTATCCGGTTCGACACTTTCGACAGCAGGCTGTGCGGCAATTCCGCCCATTGGGCGGTCATGAAATCGGTGGTTTGCACGGCGCGCAACGCGACAACGTTTTCGTACGTGCGTCCATCGCCCATCACACCGACCGAACGCACGGGCAGGAATACGACAAAAGCCTGCGCGGTCCTGTCGTACCAACCGGCGTTGCGCAACTCGTCGATAAAAATGGCGTCCGCACGGCGCAATAAATCCGCATAGGCGGCTTTAACTTCTCCCAGAATCCGCACACCGAGGCCGGGGCCCGGGAACGGATGCCGAAACACCATATCGTGCGGCAAGCCCAGCGCCAACCCCAACTCGCGCACTTCGTCCTTGAACAATTCGCGCAATGGTTCGAGCAATTTCAAATGCAGCGTTTCGGGCAGGCCGCCAACGTTATGGTGCGATTTGATCGTGTGTGCTTTTTTGGTTTTCGCGCCGGCCGATTCGATCACATCGGGATAGATGGTCCCTTGGGCCAGCCACTTTACGGCTGGCACTTTTGCCGACTCGCGCTGGAACACTTCGACAAAGACCCGCCCTATGATCTTTCGCTTCTGTTCCGGATCTTCCACGCCGGCAAGTGCATCGAGAAAATGACGCGACGCGTCGACATGGATAACTTTCACGCCGAGCCCGCGCGCGAATGTCTGCATCACCTGCTCCGCCTCGTTCAGGCGCAAGAGCCCATTGTCGACGAACACGCAGGTCAGTTGTTTGCCTATCGCGCGATGCAGCAGCGCGGCTGCCACCGCCGAATCGACTCCGCCGGACAGGCCGAGCAGCACCTCTTCGGCGCCGACTTCCGACCGGATCTTGCCGATGGCTTCGTCGACGTAACCCGGCATGCTCCAATCGCCGTCGAGCTTGCAGATATCGTGAACGAATCGCTCGATGATCGCCTTGCCCTGCAACGTATGGGTAACTTCGGGATGAAACTGTACCCCATAGAAGCGGCGGGCTTCATCGGCCATTCCGGCAATCGGGCATGCCGCGTTGCTTGCAATGATTCTGAAGCCTGACGGCAGCGCGGTGACCTTGTCGCCGTGGCTCATCCAGACATCGAGCAGGCCATGGCCTTCATTGTTGACGCGATCCTGGATATCTTTCAACAACCCTGAGTGTCCTTGCGCGCGCACCTCGGCATAACCGAATTCGCGCACTTTTCCGCTCTCGACTTTGCCGCCCAGTTGCTCGGCCATGGTTTGCATGCCGTAGCAGATGCCGAGCACGGGCACCCCGAGTTCGAACACCGCTTTCGGCGCGCGCGGCGTCCCGCCTTCCCATACGGAAGCGGGACCGCCGGACAATATGATCCCTGCCGGGGCGAATTCCCGCACGAAGCTGTCACTTGCGTCGTGGGGATGCAGTTCGCAATACACGCTCGCCTCGCGCACACGTCGCGCGATCAGTTGCGTATATTGCGCGCCGAAATCGAGTATCAGGATTTTTTGATGCGGCATTTCATGATTCGCAATTCAGCTATTCAGGCTCGGAAAAAAACGCGGCAACGCGCAATGCGTTGCCGGCAATTACGTCTGCAACCGTCGGCTACTCGACACGGTAATTCGGCGCTTCCTTCGTAATCTGCACGTCGTGCACGTGGGACTCGCGGATTCCCGCATGAGTGATCTCGACGAATTCGGCCTTGCTGCGGATTTCCTCGATCGCATTGCAGCCCGTATAACCCATGCTTGCGCGCAGGCCGCCCATCAATTGTTGGATCAGCGGCACCACTCCGCCCTTGTACGGCACGCGGCCTTCGACACCTTCGGGCACGAGTTTCTCCGTGGCTTCCTCGGCATCCTGGAAATAACGGTCGGCCGCGCCCTGCTGCATCGCGCCCAGCGAACCCATGCCGCGGTAGGATTTGTACGAGCGGCCCTGATACAACTCGGTTTCCCCCGGTGCCTCTTCGGTGCCGGCAAACAGTCCGCCTATCATCACGGAGTGCGCGCCGGCGGCCAGCGCCTTCGCGATGTCGCCTGAAAACCGGATGCCGCCGTCCGCGATCAGCGGGACATTGGTTTTTTCCAGCGCCTTGGCGACATTCTGGACGGCGCTGATCTGCGGCACGCCGACGCCCGCGACGATCCGCGTGGTGCAAATGGAGCCCGGCCCGATGCCGACCTTAACCGCATCGGCGCCGTGGTCGACGAGTGCTTTCGCGGCGCTGGCGGTCGCGATATTCCCGCCGATGACTTGCGCTTTCGGGAAGGTCTTCTTCACCCATTTGACCCGGTCAAGCACGCCTTGCGCGTGCCCGTGCGCGGTATCGACGATGATGACGTCAACGCCGGCCTCGATCAGCGCTGCCGCCCGCTCCTCGGTACCCTCGCCGACCCCGATCGCCGCCCCGACGCGTAAACGCCCCAGCTTGTCCTTGCACGCGCTTGGATGTTCGGTCGATTTTTGAATATCCTTGACCGTAATCAGCCCGCGCAACTCGAAGTTCCTGGTCACGACCAGCACCCGTTCGAGGCGATGCTTGTGCATCAACGCCATGGCGTCCTCGCGCGTAGCGCCCTCACGCACAGTGACCAGCCGTGAGCGCGGCGTCATGATGTTCTTGACCGGTTGCCCAAGATTCGTTTCGAAACGCAAATCGCGGTTAGTGACGATGCCGACCACGCGCCCCGTCGCGTCAATCACCGGCAAACCGGAAATCTTGTGCTGATTGGTCAACGCGAGCACATCGCGGACTTTCATGTCCGGCTTGACCGTTATCGGGTCTTTGACGACGCCGCTCTCGAAGCGCTTGACCTTGGCGACCTCCGCCGCTTGCGCGCGCGCGGTCATGTTCTTGTGGATGATGCCGATGCCACCTTCCTGCGCGATAGCGATCGCGAGGCGCGATTCGGTGACGGTGTCCATAGCGGCGGACACCAGTGGAATATTGAGACTGATAGTGCGCGTGAGCCGGGTAGTGAGGCTTACGTCGCGGGGCAGGATGGTGGAATGGGCGGGAATCAGCAGGACATCGTCGAAGGTCAGGGCTTTTTGGACCACGCGCATCTGGTGTTCCCTCGCAAAACGGTATTATACGCAAACCGACGTAAACCGCCAAGCAAACACAGCCGTTAAGACCTGCACAGGATTGACGAAGCAGGCCAAAATCGCTAGCTTGCTAGCGCTGCAATATCGCGCGGAACGAACGGGACACCCGCTTCACCACAGAGGAAAAATCAATGAAACAACTGCTGACAGGCTGTGTGCTATTGATGGCCGCGGGCGCCGCCGCCGCCCAGGTGATGGAATGTTTTGACGTGAAAGGCACGAAGACGATCGCGCAATTCTGTCCGCCGGGTACCGTCAGGGAAAATAAGCTGATGAAAGGCGGCGCGGGTCCGGGCCCCGCCTCGGGTTCCACCTCCGCCGCGCCGGCCAAGTCGCTGGCCGAGCGCGATGCGGACTTCAAGAAGCGTGCGCTCGAACGCCAGGAGGCGGAGAAAAAAGAAGAGAAGGCTCAGGCAGACGCCAAGGAGTCCGAACGCAATTGCCTCGATGCGCGCGCGCAGTTGCGCGCGTTGCAGGACGGTCAACGCATTGCACGCACCGATCCGAAGACGGGTGAACGCACCGTGCTGGAAGACAAGGACCGACCAGCCGAGATTGCCGCCGCGCAAAAATCGGTCGACTCGTGGTGTATCAAGAAGTAGGCGCCGCGCTTCAGGCGCTGTTGTCAGGCCGGCGATTTGATCGCCCGCCGCGCTCGCGCGCGGCGGGACAGCTTCGGATCCGCGATCAGGGGACGGTATATTTCGATACGGTCAAATTCACGCAGTGCAGATGACGGCTGCGCGCGCCGGCCGAATATGCCGATCGCAGCGGAATCGCGTGAGATTTCCGGATAGCGCTGCACGATGCCGGATTGCTCGATCGCCTGCCCTAGCGTAGCGCCCGCGGGGACCCGCAGCGTTTGCGCAAATTGCTCGTGCGGCAGCGCATAAACGATCTCCACTTCGATCGTCGGACCGGACTCGTCAGCCATAAATGCTCTGCGCGCGCTTCACGAACGCGTCCACCATGCTGTTCGCAATGTAGCCGAATACCGGCCCGATCAATTTTTCCAGCAGGCGGCTCGAAAATTCATAGTGCAGGCTTAATTCCACCTTGCAGCCTTTGCCGCTCAAGTCGGTAAACCGCCAGCTGCCCTCGAGCGTTCTGAACGGCCCTTCGATCAATCGTATCTGCATCAGCGCGGGCGGCGTTTTTACGTTTTCCGTGCTGAAGCTCTGGCGGATGCCGCGGTAATTGATGTGCAGGGTAGCGCGCGTGACTTTCTCGTCTCGAAAATCGCACTCGCTGCCGCCGCACCAAGGCAGAAATTCGGGGTATTTTTCGATCGCATCGACGAGTTCGAACATGCGCAGCGCCGAATGCGCGACCAGCACTGATTTAATTACTTGCGCCATGACCGGTTGAGTGATGTAAGGCCGGCGAGCGCCGGAGCGTTGCTGATACAATTCAGGACTGACGGCCACTATACCCCGACATGAGCATCGCACAAAATAAAAAAGCTTTTCACGATTACTTCGTGGAGCAGCAGTTCGAAGCAGGCATCGAGCTGGAAGGCTGGGAAGTCAAGTCAATACGCGCCGGCCGCCTTCAGCTCAAAGAGGCCTACGTGATCGTACGCAACGGAGAAATTTTCCTGATCGGCTGCCATATCAGTCCGCTCGCGACGGTATCGACGCATTTCCAGCCCGATCCGGTGCGCACCAGGAAACTGTTGCTGCACAAAGAGGAAATCAACAAATTGATCGGCAGCGTCGAGCGCGCCGGATACACGATGCTGCCGCTGGACGTCCATTTCAAGCGCGGCAAGATCAAGCTGGCAATCGGTCTTGCTAAGGGCAAGAAACAACACGACAAACGGCAGGCAGAAAAAGAACGCGACTGGCAGCGCGAAAAGCACCGGATCCTGAAGGTACGTTAAGCGAAAAGTGCCGCGCGCACCGCATTTCCGGCACCTCTTCGCTGTTGCGGTGCGAGCCCATATCAACGGACATGCTTAGACTCACCGAAATCAAACTGCCACTCGATCACGCCGAGCCTGCGCTCACGGCGAGCATCCTCGATCGACTGGGCATTGCCGAGAATGAACTCGTGCGCTACGCCATATACCGGCGCGGCGTCGATGCGCGCCGCCGCTCCGCCATCGCGTTCATCTACACGCTGGATGTCGAAGTCGCCGATGAGGCGGTCTTGCTCAAGCGCCTGTCTGGGCATCGGCATATCACGCGAACGCCGGATATGAGCTATCAATTTGTGGCGAAAGCTTCTCCGGCAGATATTCCGCGTCCCATCGTAATCGGCACCGGGCCCTGCGGATTGTTTGCCGGGTTGATCCTTGCCCAGATGGGATTTCACCCGCTCATTCTCGAACGCGGCAAAGCGGTGCGCGAGCGCACCAAAGACACCTTTGGCCTGTGGCGCAAATCCGTCCTCAATCCGGAATCGAACGTGCAGTTCGGCGAAGGAGGCGCCGGCACGTTTTCCGACGGCAAGCTCTACAGCCAGATCAAGGACCCGCGCTTTCTCGGCCGCAAGGTCCTTACCGAATTCGTGAAAGCCGGCGCGCCCGCGGAAATTCTTTACGTGAGCAAACCCCACATCGGCACATTCCGCCTCGTCGGCATGGTGGAAAACATGCGCGACTCGATCCACGCCGCCGGCGGCGAAATCCGTTTCCAGAGCAAAGTCGTGGATATCGTTGTCGAAAACGGCCGGGTTCGCGGCGTTACGCTGGCAAGCGGCGAGACCATCGCCGCAGATCATGTCGTGCTCGCAATCGGCCACAGCGCGCGCGACACGTTCCAGATGCTGCACGAGCGCAACGTGCACATCGAAGCGAAACCTTTTTCGATTGGTTTCCGGATCGAGCATCCCCAGTCGCTCATCGATCGCGCGCGCTACGGCAAGTTTGCCGGCGCGCCGCTGCTGGGAGCAGCCGATTACAAGCTGGTTCACCATTGCGGCAACGGCCGTTCCGTCTACAGCTTTTGCATGTGTCCCGGCGGCACGGTCGTCGCGGCCGCTTCCGAGCCGGGTCGCGTCGTGACGAACGGCATGAGCCAGTACTCGCGCACGGAGCGCAATGCGAATGCGGGCATTGTGGTCGGCATTACGCCCGCCGATTATCCGGGAGATGTGCTTGCCGGAATCGAGTATCAGCGCCGCTGGGAAACGCTTGCGTTCGAAGCGGGCGGCCGCAACTACTGCGCGCCGGCGCAGCTGGTCGGTGACTTTATAGCCGGGCGTGCGTCGACTGCGCTTGGCTCCGTTGCGCCCTCTTACACCCCCGGCGTGCGCATGACCGATCTGAGCGCCTGCATTCCCCCATATGCGGTGGACGCAATTCGTGAAGCACTGCCCGCGTTCGAAAAACAAATCAAGGGGTTTGCCATGCGTGACGCCATCCTGACCGGAGTCGAAACGCGCACGTCGTCGCCCATCCGGATCACGCGCGATACCCAATTTCAGAGCCTCAATACGCGCGGACTCTATCCCGCGGGCGAAGGCGCGGGCTACGCGGGAGGCATATTGTCCGCCGCGGTCGACGGCATCGAGGTCGCCGAGGCTGTCGCGTTGAGTATTACGGCCGGTGTCGGCGCATAATCAGCATATCGCACAAGCATCAACTTTCATGGAAAAGATCCGCGTCTCCAAATTGATGTCCGAGCAGGGAATCTGTTCGCGTCGCGAAGCCGACAATTACATCAAACGCGGCTGGGTGCTCGTGGACGGCGTCGCGATCACCGAACTAGGCACGCGAATTTTTCCGAATCAGCGCATCACGCTGGCGAAAGCAGCGCAGTCGCAGCAGCAGGCCAGCGTCACCGTGCTCTTGAACAAACCCATCGGTTTCGTGTCCGGACAGGCCGAGCAAGGTTACCGGCCGGCGATCACATTAATCACCGCGCAATCGCACTTCAAAGGCGACCGTTCGCCGCTGCGATTCAGTCCCGCGCAGCTGAAGGGACTCGCGCCGGCGGGCCGGCTCGATATTGATTCCACCGGTCTCTTGGTTCTGACCCAGGATGGCCGTATCGCCAAAAAGCTGATCGGCGAGAATTCCGGCGTCGAGAAGGAATATCTCGTGCGTGTGGAAGGCAGGCTGTCTTCCGAGGGACTCGCGCAATTGAATTTCGGATTAAGCCTTGACGGCGAGCCACTCAAACGCGCCGAAGTCAATTGGCAGAATGACGATCAACTGCGCTTCGTTTTGCGCGAAGGCAAGAAACGCCAGATCCGCCGGATGTGTGAACTCGTTGGGCTCAAAGTGACGGGCTTGAAACGCGTGCGCATAGGAAAAGTGCTGCTCGGCGATTTGACGCAGGGGCAATGGCGTTACCTGCGCAGCGACGAGAACTTTTGAGCGGTTAGACCCGGCGCAAAAGGCTCAAGGAACCGCTAAACGGGCCGCTAGGACACGGCGCGTTCAAAAGATGGGGTGGCCTACGGGGCTCGAACCCGTGACCCTTGGAATCACAATCCAATGCTCTACCAGCTGAGCTAAGGCCACCATCAAAACAATGCCGCACTGCTGTATTTGGCGCGCCCGGCGGGACTCGAACCCACAACCCCCGGCTTAGAAGGCCGGTGCTCTATCCGGTTGAGCTACGGGCACTCCCGCGGATACCCAAATTTGGTCGGGGTGGAGAGATTTGAACTCCCGACATCCTGGTCCCAAACCAGGCGCGCTACCAGGCTACGCTACACCCCGAATAAAAGCCGTTCCCGTGCAGATTACCACCGGCGCCAAACCGATGTTACGCCGGAACTAAAGGCGCGTAATATAACCCCAGGTCCGCAAGGGGTCAACGTAAAACCTGCCGAAACGCGCGGCGGACTGAATCACTTGCTGATACCCGGTATTTCTGCTATAAAACGCACCATTTTTGACGAATCGGAAAAGCCTCATGGCAGCGGAATTGCACAAACCCCATCAGCCCTACAAGCCCAAGGCGCGGGAAGAGTACATGAATGCGAAGCAGCTCGCGCATTTCAGAAACATGCTGGCGGACATGAAACGAGAACTGTCGCAGGACATCGATCGCACCGTCCATACGATGCAGGACGAAGCGACCATTTTCGCCGATCCGAATGACCGCGCGAGCCAGGAATCCGACATGTCGCTCGAACTCCGGAACCGCGACCGCGAGCGCAAACTGATCAAAAAAATCGACGAGACGATCACCAAGATCGACGCCGGTGAATACGGTTACTGCGATAGTTGTGGAGTGGAAATCGGGCTCAAGCGTCTAGAAGCGCGCCCCACGGCGACGCTGTGCATCGACTGTAAGACGCTGGACGAGCTAAGAGAGAAACAAGTAGCCAAATAATCCACTCAGCCGGAAATAAAAAAGGGCAGCCACTGGCTGCCCTTTTTCTTTGACCTGATGCTGGTTACTGCACGGTCTGCGGCTGCGCCTGCGGCGCTTCCGCGGCGGCCGCTTTCATGCTCAAACGCAGACGACCTTTCTCGTCTGCCTCGATCACTTTGACGCGAACCGACTGACCTTCTTTCAAATGGTCGGCCACTGCATTGACGCGTTCGTTGGCGATCTGGGAAATGTGCAGCAAGCCGTCCTTGCCCGGCAATACGCTGACAATCGCGCCGAAATCGAGCAGCTTCAACACGGTGCCTTCGTACACGCGCCCGACTTCGACGTCGGCGGTAATTTCTTCGATCCGCCGCCGCGCGAGTTCGCCGCCTTCGGACGAAACGCAGGCGATAGTGACGGTACCGTCGTCGGAAATATCGATCGACGTGCCGGTTTCCTCGGTCAGCGCACGTATCACCGCCCCGCCCTTGCCGATCACGTCGCGGATTTTCTCGGGCTTGATCTTGATCGTGATCATGCGCGGCGCGTAGGCCGAGAGTTCAGTGCGCGGCGTTTCAAGCGCCGTCTTCATTTTGCCAAGAATATGAATGCGGCCTTCACGCGCCTGCACCAGGGCGGCATGCATGATTTCCTTCGTAATGCCGGTGATCTTGATGTCCATCTGCAGCGCCGTAATGCCATTTTCCGTGCCGGCCACCTTGAAATCCATGTCGCCTAAGTGATCTTCGTCGCCCAGAATGTCCGACAATACTGCGAAGCGGTTGCCTTCCTTGATCAGACCCATCGCGATACCTGCGACGTGCGCCTTCAAGGGAACGCCGGCATCCATCAGCGCGAGGCAGCCGCCGCAAACCGACGCCATCGAGCTGGAACCGTTCGATTCGGTGATCTCGGATACCACGCGCATGGAATAGCCGAATTCCTCGGCAGTCGGCAGTACTGCCAGCAACGCGCGCTTGGCGAGCCGGCCGTGGCCGATTTCACGCCGTTTCGGTGAACCCACGCGGCCGGTTTCGCCGGTCGCGTACGGGGGCATGTTGTAGTGAAGCATAAACCGGTCGGTGTACTCGCCCATCAGCGCGTCGATGCGCTGCTCGTCGCGCGAAGTGCCAAGCGTGGCAACCACCAGCGCCTGCGTTTCGCCACGCGTAAACAGCGCCGAACCGTGCGCGCGCGGCAGCACGCCCGAGCGGATCGAAATGGGGCGTATCGTGCGCGTATCGCGGCCGTCGATGCGCGGTTCGCCGTTCAATATCTGCCCTCGCACGATCTTCGATTCCAACGCGAAACAGATCTCCTTGACTGCATTGCCGTCCGGGCCGCCTTCCTTGCCCACGCCGACTTCGTCGAAAACGCGCTTCCAGATATTGTCGATCGCTTCGGAACGCGCCTGCTTCTGCTTCACTTGAAATGCCGCGTTCAATTCGCTTTCCGCTAGTTGGGAGATGCGTGATGCCAACGCCTCATCCTTGGCGGGCGGTGCCCAGTCCCAAACCGGATTATTGACTTCATCCGCGAGTTGATTGATCGCTTCGATCACCGCCTGCATCTGTTCGTGACCGTATACGACGGCGCCCAGCATCACGTCCTCGGACAACTCGTTCGCTTCCGATTCCACCATCAGCACCGCCTGCTGCGTGCCTGCCACCACCAGGTTGAGTTGGCTCGTTTTCAATTCGGTCGCGGTTGGATTGAGCAAGTATTGGCCATCCGCATAGCCGACGCGCGCGGCGCCGATCGGGCCGTTGAAAGGTATCCCGGATACGGCGAGCGCCGCCGAAGTGCCGATCATCGCCGGTATATCGGAATCCACTTCGTTGTTCGACGACATGACCGTCGCGACAACCTGCACTTCATTGTAGTAACCGTCCGGAAAGAGCGGACGTATCGGCCGGTCGATCAGGCGCGAAGTCAGAATTTCCTTTTCCGAAGGACGGCCTTCGCGTTTGAAAAAGCCGCCGGGAATTTTGCCCGCGGCGTAGGTGCGTTCCTGATAATCCACCGTCAGCGGTAGAAAATCCTTGCCCTCGGCGGCGGATTTCCGACCCACCACGGTCACCAACACTACCGTATCTTCCAGCGTGACCATAACGGCACCGCTGGCTTGGCGTGCGATTTCGCCGGTTTCGAGCGTCAGCTTATGACGCCCCCACATGATGGTTTTCTTGATTGGGCTCACTGTCTTATCCTTTTATGCCACGGTTTGGCCGCGCGGCAATCGCGCGGACTGAGGTATCAAAATACAGGCTTCAAAACAAACATGGCCGTCCTGGACGCAATGCCTGGCCGGCCACTCATGCAACCGCATCGTTTACCACCGACACGACGGTGGAATCACTTGCGCAGACCGAGGCGATCAATCAGTGCACGGTACTTTTCAACGTTCGAGCGTTTCAGATAATCGAGCAGCTTGCGCCGCTGGCTCACCATCCGCAGCAGACCGCGGCGGGAATGATGGTCCTTGACGTGAATCTTGAAATGTTCGGTCAATTCGGTGATACGGGCCGACAGCAATGCAACCTGTACCTCCGGCGAACCGGTATCGGATTGCTTGCGCTGGTAGTCTTTCACGATCTGCGCTTTTTGCGCGCCGCTGGTTGGCATTCTCATCTCCACTTGCAAAGTCGACTATTTTACCCCGTAACTAACGGCTTTCTCAAGCATTTTTAGGACTTTGAGGTAGGTCGTCGCGCGCCGGCGCCGCGGCCTTGGGCGTCGCGACGAGCCGCTTAGGCACCAGGCGTCCGCCGGAATCCAGTGCCCCCAGCCCCAGGAAGCGCCCTTCCGGCCCGTACAAACGCACCAAGCCCTCGATTCCGGCCCGGGGTTCCATCTGAGCCGCCTGGCCCAGCAGGATCCGCGCCATCGAGTCTGCGTCGAGCGCCATCGCAGGCGAAACCGACGCCAGGCAATCGACCGGCAGCAAACGGCCGGTCCGCTGCGCCTCGGGCAGTTGCTCAAGCGTTGCCAGCGTCACTGCCTGCGACAAATCGAAACCGCCGACGCGGGCGCGCCTCAAACCTGCCAGCGTTGCGCCACAACCGAGCGCAGCGCCGATGTCCTCAGCCAGCACCCGAATATAAGTGCCCTTCGTGCAACTCACGTTGATCGTAAAGCGGTCCGCGGCGAAAGCGAGTAGCGCGATACTGTGTATCGTTATGCTGCGTGGCACGCGCTCGACGGTCACCCCCGCGCGCGCGTATTCGTACAACGGCTTGCCGTCGCGCTTGAGCGCGCTGTACATCGGCGGAGTCTGCGCCAATTCGCCCGTGAATTTCTCCAATATTGCGGCGACCTGCCCGCGCGTTACGTTGACGTCGCGCCGAGACGTCACCGCGCCTTCGCAATCGCCCGTGTCAGTAGTCACGCCCAGCAATACTTCGGCCTCGTAGCTTTTGTCCGCACTGAACAGATCGGTGGAGAACTTGGTCGCCTCGCCCAGGCACACCGGCAGCAGGCCGCTCGCCATGGGATCGAGCGTACCGACGTGGCCTGCTTTTTGGGCCGCGAACAGCCGTTTGACCCGCTGGATTGCCGCATTCGAGGTAATGCCGGTCGGCTTGTCGAGCAACAAGACGCCGTTCACGGCGCGGCGGACTGACGCTGGTTTGCTCAAAATCAGAACTGCGCGGCCTCAGGGGCGCGTTTTTTTCTTGTCACTGCCGTCGCTGCTTACCGCGGCGTCGATCAATTGCGACAATCGCACGCCACGCTCGACCGACTCGTCGTGGATGAAATGCAGTTGAGGAATGCTGCGCAGCTTGATCCGGTGCCCGAGCTCGTGGCGCAGAAATCCCGCGGCGCGATTGAGTCCCTCCGCAGCGGCGGCAATCTGGGCGGCATCACCCAGCGTCGTGAAGAACACTTTCGCATGCGCGTAATCGGACGTCACCTCGACATCCGTCAACGTCACCATGCCGATGCGCGGATCCTTGACCTCCATGCGCAGCAATTCCGCCAGATCGCGCTGTATCTGCTCCGCTACGCGCAGCGTTCGGGAAAAGTCTCGAGGCATCGCGGCGTCCTGATTGCAGATGACAGAGTAGCGGGTGCAAGGAACACTTCCTGCACCGCGCTCCTACAGGCTTCTGGCCACCTCGACAACCTCATATACCTCGAGCTGGTCGCCCACTTTAAGGTCGCCAAAATTCTTGACCGACAGACCGCAATCGAAGCCGGCCTTGACTTCGCGCGCGTCGTCCTTGAATCGTTTTAACGAATCGAGTTCGCCGTCGTGGATCACAACATTGTCGCGCAGGACCCGCACTTTCGCGCTGCGGCGGACAAGGCCGTCGAGCACCATGCACCCGGCAACCGTGCCGACCTTGGATATCTTGAAGACCTGCCGGACTTCGACCATGCCGAGCACGCTTTCTTTTTTCTCGGGCGTCAGCATGCCGGACAGCGCCGCTTTGACGTCGTCGAGCGCCTCGTAAATGATGTTGTAGTAGCGGATATCGACGCCCGCCGATTCGGCAAGCTTGCGTGCCATCGCGTCGGCGCGCGTGTTGAAGCCGATGATCACGGCTTTCGAGGCCAGCGCAAGGTTGACGTCGGATTCCGTAATGCCTCCCACCCCGCAATGCACGATGTTTACCTTAACCTCATCGGTCGAGATCTTGGGTAATGCGTGCGCCATGGCTTCGTAAGAGCCCTGCACATCGGATTTGATGATAATCGATAGCGTCTTCTTGCCGCCTTCGCCGATTTGATCGAACATGTTTTCGCTTTTGTTCGACTGTTGCAGCGCAAGTTTGACATCGCGAAACTTGCCCTGCCGGAACAATGCGATTTCACGCGCCTTGCGTTCGTCGCCAAGTACCAGCAAATCGGAACCGGCGGCCGGCACGTCGGACATGCCCTGGATTTCCACCGGAATCGACGGTCCCGCGCTGTCAACGGACTTGCCGGTTTCATCGAGCATCGCGCGCACACGGCCAAAGACCGAACCTGCCAGCACGATATCTCCGCGTTTCAGGGTTCCCGACTGCACCAGTACGGTCGCCACCGGGCCGCGCCCCTTGTCGAGACGCGCTTCAATGACTATGCCTTTGGCCGGGGCATCCTTGGCCGCTTTCAACTCAAGCACTTCGGCCTGCAGCAGCACGCTTTCGAGCAGCTTGTCGATGCCTTCGCCGGTTTTGGCGGACACCGGCACGAACATCGTATCGCCGCCCCATTCTTCCGGCACGACTTCCTGCCCGGCCAGATCCTGTTTGATGCGCTCCGGATTCGCTTCCGGACGGTCGATCTTGTTCAACGCAACTACCATCGGCACCTTCGCCGCCTTGGCGTGATGGATCGCTTCGATGGTTTGCGGCATCACACCGTCATCGGCAGCCACCACCAGGATGACAAGATCGGTGACTTTCGCGCCGCGCGCACGCATGGCGGTAAAAGCTTCATGACCCGGCGTATCGAGAAACGTGATCATGCCGCGCGGAGTTTCAACGTGATACGCACCGATATGCTGGGTGATCCCGCCGGCCTCGCCGCTGGCGACACGTGTCCGGCGAATGTGGTCGAGCAACGACGTCTTGCCGTGGTCGACGTGGCCCATGACGGTAACCACCGGCGCCCGCGGTTCCAGCTTCAACGCCTCGTGCTGCGGCGCTTCAGCGAGGTATGCGTCCGGGTCGTCAAGCTTGGCACGTACCGGCTTGTGGCCCATCTCCTCGACGACGATCATCGCCGTATCCTGATCGATGACCTGGTTGATCGTGACCATCGTGCCGAGCTTCATCATGACCTTGATGACCTCGGCGGCTTTCACCGACATTTTCTGTGCAAGCGCCGCAACCGTGATCGTTTCCGGTACGCTGATCTCGCGGATAATCGGCTCCTGCGGTGCGGCGAACGCGTGATCGCCCGCCGGCTCGTCGCCATCGTGTTTCGCATGGCGGTCCTTGCGGGTCCGCCAGCCCATGCCACCGCCCATGTCGCCGCGCGTCTTGATCGAACGGCGCTTGACGCTTTCGTCCCGCCATACGACCTCTTTGACCGTCTTCTTGGCTTTCTTGTCGGCCTTCGGCTTCTCACCCGGTTTGGGTTGCGGCTTGTGCAGCGTGCCTTCAGCGAGTGCGGGCGCGGGTGCCGCCACCGACGGCGCGGGCGCGGCCGGCGGCGCGGCAACGACGGGCGGCGCTTCGGCGACCGGCTCTGCTTCCGCCTTTTTGCGCCGGGCGCGCGATTGTTTCTCCTGTACTTCCTCGCTTTGCAGCGCGATCAGTTCCGCTTGTTTCTTGGCTTCCGCTTCGCGCTTCGCCATTTGCTCGGCATCGACCACTGACACCGGCGCGGCGGGCGCAGCAGGCGCCGGCGGTGCAGCAGCGGGAGACGGCGTCTCGGCCACGGCATCGCGCTTGACCAGCACGCGTTTCTTGCGGACCTCGACCTGGATGGTGCGCGCCTTGCCGGTGCTGTCCGATTTCTTGATCTCGGTGGTTTGCTTGCGCGTGAGCGTGATTTTATTCTTGGCTTCGCGCGCGCCATGCGACTGGCGCAAATAGTCGAGCAGCTGCGTCTTGTCCTTTTCGGTAAGGACGGTGTCGTCAGCGAGCTTTTTCTTGACGCCGGCGGTCTGCAGTTGCTCGATCAGCAATTCGATCGGCAGACCGAGTTCCTTCGCGAATTGTGTGACGTTGATCTGTGCCATGGTGAACTCCAGGTGTATTTATGCGAACCATGGCGCGCGAGCGGTCATGATGAGCTGCTTTGCGCGCTCGGCGTCAATACCGGTCATCTCGACCAGATCGTCGGTTGCAAGATCAGCCAGATCTTCCTTCGTAATTACGCCTTTCTCGGCAAGCTGGCGGGCGACTTGATTATCCATGCCCTCGAGTGTCAGCAAATCCTCGACGTCGTGCTCGAGTTTCTCCTCGGTGACGATGGCTTGCGTCAGCAACGCATTGCGCGCGCGGCTGCGCAACTCGTTGACAGTGTCTTCGTCAAACGATTCGATTTCGAGCATTTCCGCAACCGGAACATAAGCGACTTCCTCCAGCGTGCCGAATCCTTCCTGCACGAGGATGTCCGCCACTTCCTGGTCGACGTCGAGTTTTTCCATGAACAGATTGCGGATGATCGCCGACTCTTCCTCGCTTTTCTTCTGCGATTCTTCGAGCGTCATCAGGTTCAGTTCCCAACCGGTGAGTTCGCTCGCGAGCCGCACATTCTGGCCGGTGCGGCCGATCGCCTGTGCGAGATTTTCCTCGTCGACCACGATGTCCATGCTGTGCTTTTCTTCGTCGACGGTGATCTTGCTGACCTCGGCAGGCGCCAGCGCATTGATCACGAACTGGGCCGGATCCTCAGACCATAAAATAATGTCGATGCGTTCGCCGCCAAGTTCCGACGTCACCGCCTGGACGCGCGAACCGCGCATGCCGACGCAGGTCCCGATCGGATCGATCCGCGGGTCGTTGGATTTGACTGCGATCTTCGCCCGCGATCCCGGATCGCGGGCCGCCGATTTAATCTCGAGCAATCCATCTTCCAGTTCCGGCACTTCGAGTTCGAACAACTTGATCAGGAACTCGGGCGTGATACGCGACAAAACGATTTGCGGGCCGCGGCTGACGCGGTCGACTTTCCACAAATAGGCGCGCACGCGGTCGCCCGGACGCAGGTTTTCCTTCGGTATCATCTGGTCGCGCGGCAACAGAGCTTCAACCCGCCCGGATTCGATGATCGCGCTGCCGCGTTCCATGCGCTTGATGACGCCCGTCACCAGGTGCTCTTCGCGCGCCAGGAAATCGCTTAGAATCTGCTCGCGTTCCGCATCGCGTATTTTCTGCAGGATCACCTGCTTTGCGGCCTGCGCGCCGATGCGCCCGAATTCGACTGCGGGCAAAGACTCTTCGATGAACTGTTCGAGCTGGATTTCCGGATTGCGCTGGCGCGCCGCATCCAGCGTCAACTGCCGCTCCGGCGCTTCGAGCGCCTCGTCGGCGACTACCTGCCAGCGGCGGAATGACTTGAACTCGCCGGTGGCGGGGTCGACTTCAATGCGTACGTCGATATCGTCAGTGAAGCGCTTTTTGGTCGCCGACGCGAGCGCCAGTTCCAGCGCACCGATTACGATGTTCTTGTCGACGTTTTTCTCTCTTGCCAAAGCGTCAACCAGCAACAACAATTCGCGACTCATATTCGCCTCCTAAATGTTCGGAACCAGACGTGCTTTTTCAATATTGCTCAAGTCCAGCGCGAGCAATTTTCCGTCTACTTCCAATTCCAGTTTCCCATCGTTCACGGCACGCAATGTACCGACAAAATTCCGCTGCCCATCCATTGCAAGGCGCAACTTCAGCCGCGCCTTCTCGCCAGCAAACCGGGCGTAGTCCGCTTCCTTGCGCAAAACCCGGTCAAGCCCCGGCGATGAAACTTCCAGTCGGTCGTAACCCACACCTTCAACCTCGAGAACGCGCGATAGCTGCTGACTCACCCGCGCGCAGTCGTCAATTTCGATCCCGCCCGGCTTGTCCACGAATACGCGCAGCAGGCTGCCTTTGCCAGAGCGTTCCCAAGCCACGAGCTCATAGCCGAGACCGTCCACGGTGGTGTCCAGTAACTGCGCAAAATCCATGTAATTTCTTCACTACAAATAAAAAATGGGCGTAAAGCCCACTCCAGCGCACTGCAAAAAGGGCTTTGATTTTAGCAAAGTATCGCGCAATTTGAAAGTGCTTGAGGAACGCCTGCCGCAGCTATTGGCGCTGCCGTCGGAGCGCAGTGCAGGTTCTCCCATGGCTAAGCAGCTTGCGTCGCCGGGACATTTTAGCCCTCGCGACGAATAAGGGCCGCGTGCCGCAATACCGGTTGCGACGGACATACGCCCTCACCAGACACTTGGAAAAGATGGATGCCAAGCAAGAGGGCCCGCGCCTGCTCGATCGGAAAACCGCGCGGACTCGATTGGGGCACAGTAACAAATGCCCCTCCCAAACGAGTGTTTGATCGCGTAATGGATCGCGCCCGCCGCCACAAACAAAAAAGCCCTCACGAGGAGGGCTTTTTTGCGGATAAGGAGCCTAGCAGTGTCCTACTTTCGCACGGGTAATCCGCACTATCATCGGCGCTGAGTCGTTTCACGGCCCTGTTCGGAATGGGAAGGGGTGGGTCCAACTCGCTATGGCTGCTAAGCAATTCGTTTGCCGGTATTCAACATCCGCTGAATGCCGGCCAATAATGGAAGAAGTAAAGCAATGAATTCGATTGTTACGCGTTCATGCCCAATAACCCTTCAAGGTTATAGGATCAAGCCGCACGGGCAATTAGTACTGGTTAGCTAAGACCATTACTGATCGTACACACCCAGCCTATCAACGTCCTGGTCTCGGACGACCCTTCAGGGGGATCAAGTCCCCGGGAAATCTAATCTTAAGGCGAGTTTCCCGCTTAGATGCTTTCAGCGGTTATCTCTTCCGCACATAGCTACCCGGCAATACGACTGGCGTCATAACCGGTACACCAGAGGTGCGTCCACTCCGGTCCTCTCGTACTAGGAGCAGCCCCCTTCAAATTTCCAACGCCCACGGCAGATAGGGACCAAACTGTCTCACGACGTTTTAAACCCAGCTCACGT
>Ga0265314_10002286_pt1 | contig 19836 bp, 20 predicted proteins | sample 4126metaG_FD_203106 | JGI IMG/M metagenome (GOLD analysis project Ga0265314, IMG submission 203106) | Rhizosphere microbial communities from Carex aquatilis grown in University of Washington, Seatle, WA, United States - 4-1-26 metaG | ecosystem: Host-associated > Plants > Roots > Rhizosphere >... | reverse complement strand
GCTGGGGTTATCTTTCAACTCTCGCGGTGATCTTCGCCGGTGAACTGCCGGCTCTGCGGGGTGTATTCCTGCAATTCGATCAGGTTGCCGTCGGGATCTTTGACCCAAGCCTGACGGGAGCGGTCGTTGCCGGTCTTGCGGCCGGTCACGGTGACGCCCCGCGATTCGAGGAGGGCCACATAGGCGTCCAGTCCCTCGATTTGAAAACAAAAGTGGTTGTAGCGCATCAGCCACGCATCGCGGGGCTCCTCCAAGGGTTCGAGCGGCTTCGGTGAGTTGCTCCGGCGATGCGCGTCGGCGTGGTCAAAGATTTCCAGGAAGGTGTTTTGTCCGAAGGCGAAGTAGCTGCCGATGGTCTGGCCGGCCTGGTTGCGGTAGTTGAATTTCACCGTCGCGCCCAGGGCGTCGCGGTAGAAAGCCGTCATTCGTTCGAGCTGGCTCGTTTTGAAACACAGGTGGGCGAGTTGCTTGATCATGGTTCTGTGGGCAAGGGGTTCCGTCCAGTCATCGTCGCGACCGGCCTCCGGGGCAAGCCTGCGATGCCGACCGGACCAGCCGCCGCAAGGCGTGGATCGGACGCGTTTGACCATTCGCGCTCAGTCATGGACCTCAGATCCCGTGTCCCCGGAATCCACGCCACTTGGGGCGGAGCAGAAAGGACCCATCTCAGCCGAAATCATGCAGAAGAGAAAAATCACACATGGACACCAATGAACGCAGATAAAGATTTTGCCGGCAGACGATCGCATTCAGCAGCGAAAACCATCCGGTTCTCCAGAAGTCGACCGGCTTCAGACCGCTCTTTCTCACGGCGAATCGGTGTGCATCTGTGGTTTCAGCCGGATTGTTCCGGCTCAGTCAGAATATTTGCTGCCCCGGGGATGCTTCCTGCGTCATTGCGGAATTTTTTGCCGAGTGGCAGCGGGTCGCACGACTATCCCAGCAAACCAGTCATTCTAAAAAACGCAGTTGAAACCACAGATTGCCCGATGTCGCTTCGCTCGGAAACTCGGGTGGCCACGGATGATCGAGCAAAGACAAATCCGTAGGGATTCAGCCCGCAGGTGAATGGTTTGAACCGGAATTTCCTCCGGTGAATTATTTTCTGCATCCGCGTATTTACGTGAGATCAGTGGTTAAATTGATCCGTTGTTCTGCGTATTGATGATCGTCAAATTGCCGACCTGTCGCTTGGCACAACCAAGCGGACTGAGACGCGCTGACCGCAGGAGATCTGCCGCATTTTTTAACCGCCAATCCACACTCGTGGACACTAACCGGAGCACCGGGTGAATCGATAATGATAGTTGTGTCCAGGTCGTAGCCAATTAGTGCCCAAGAGTGTGGACCAGCGGGTAATTTTCAGTGGAATAAGTTAGATGCGGTGAGGGATTTTACTGCGAGGGTTTGGCCGCATAAGCCGTGAGCTGTTTCGCAGGAAAGTGTGGGGCGCGGGATGGGCGTCGCTGGAGCCCGTAATTCGAAAAAGTGACTGGCGAGGAACGGTGCATGGGCCTTCCCAATTCGACCCAAAGCATCATCGGGTCGCCCGGGAACAGGAGTGGATTGCTGTGAGATGAAGTTGCCATGAGCAGTACTATAGCACCGCCCATGCCAACCTGCGTAGTCGCGTTTTATGAGGCTGCAGGCGGATATCTCAACAGATCTTGTCTTTTGAGCGAGGGGCGATGTCTCCTGTCAATTATCAAACGGGTTTCGCCATATCTGCTTCATTAATGCTAGTCAGTAATTTCTGAGTACGTCCTGTTGTCTTCCGTTTCTCAAGATACTCACCATAAATTTTCCGGGAATTGTCCAAAAGCTCACGATAGAGGAGTGCGCGCATGCCTTGAGGTGGCCAAAAAAGGCAGCCATGCAAACAACGACAAAATCATTTATCGGACGGGACGCGGAATTCAATGGGGTGGGCGGGCGCAGGTTCAGCAAGGCCAAGTCGATTGCTCACCGGCTTGGAATATGTCCAAGAACAATCTTTCGCTGGGCTGATGCCGGCATGATTACGCGCCACAAAATCAACGCTCGGGTTGTACTGTTCGACGATGCGGAGGTGGTCGCGTTTATAGACTCGTCTCGATCAGTTGCCTCTCCAACGATTGCTCGGGTACCCCGTCTGGAAAACAATAGCACCGCATTTGAACTAGAGTCATGAAACAAAATTCATCCTTTTTCGACCGACTGATCGTGCTACAGTTGACGACGCATGTTTACACGTTGGGCGCGGCGCGAATTGTGCACTCCTAGGGCTGCGCTCTCTGGAAATGAAACGGTCATTGAAAATTAATTCTGAAGAGCTTGAGAGGCTTCGTCGGGTAGTTATTGATCTCAATGTACAGTGGCAGATGTTCGAGGAGCTATTTTTAGATTCAACAAACTATGCAGTGTTCAACCGAACTGGGGCGCTTTTTTGGGATCATTTTCGAGCATATCTTTTGGATGCCCTTTTCGCATCTATTTCGCGCTTCTTCGATCCAGTCGGTAACAAGCATCAAATGAATCTCTCACTGGCCGCGGTCCTAGAATTCCCAGAAATTGTGACCATCAAAGTAGACCTTGAGCGAAGGTTAACGGCAATGATTCCAGTTTGGGAAAAAGGCGTCAAGATATGGCGGCACAAGAAACTTTCACATTCCGATTTGTCTACCGCGTTAGGGAAATCTTCTTTGCCCGAAGTGCCGTTTTCGGAAGTGAAGAAATTAGTGGATGACATATCCGGTTTTGTGCGGGAAATTGATCATCAATTGAATCAAACAGATGTGAGCTATAGAATTAACCCCACCAAATGGACACCAGAAGTACTAAGGTATTTGAAAGCCGGAATTCAAAAAATAGATGCCGACTATGAGAATAGGATTCGCACTTAGAATTTCATGTGTGTTTTGCGTCGCGTTGGCGCAGTCTGCCTTCTGTGCAACGCCGTCGCCTGATGACGTGCGATTTTCAGGGACTTGGACGGGCAAGGTGCTGAACTTGGGCTGGATTGCAATAGACTATAGAGGTTTAGCACAGGGACAAGTAGGGCCAAGGGAACTGTGGTGGTTTGTGGAAGGCGTTGCTATCACAGGGAAAGCTGAAGGAACGAAGCTACGCATTTCTTATACCGATCATCAGGGACATGTACAGGAAGGGCTCGTCTTCACGCTGATTGAAGGACGTAGGCTGCGTTTGGAGCCGGGCGGGCTTCTCCCCGACCCGCTACCTGCACCGTTCGCGGGGCTTGAGCTCACACGAGTTGGCGATGACCAGTGGTATAATCTCACTAACAATTACTATAAAACGAGTCAGTGGGGAATCTGGCATCAGGCAGGCGAACTCAAGGCACTGCCTTCTGATTGGCCGACCCCGCTTGCCGATGCAACGGCACGCTTTTTTAGCGGCCGGAATCATGAACTTGCCCCTGTGTTGGCGGTTCCGACTGTGAGCAAAGAAATGCTTGCCGAGGCATTTCGTTGGACGATGGACAAGCCGAGATGGAATGATCAGCGGGATTGGATTCAGCGTGTGATCGCGTCGAATCCGAGTTGTGGTCGTAGCACGTTGATTGAGTTGTGGCAGCTTCCAGAATCCCCCCAGATTTGGTACGCAGCAGCTCAGAACCCTAATGCTTCTAAAGAATGGTTGATGGAATTCCCCCAGCGTATTTTGAACGGATCTTCCCGAAATCAACAGCTAGCCATTAGAGATCGCGATCTTTCTTCTGATCTTGTGGAGCTGTTTGCCGAAAAGGGTTGCGCGGAGGTGCTTTCAGGAGTGGTTGGGCATCCTCATACAACAGTGCGGGCGCTGGAAAGCGTTTGCCGAAGAATCAAAAAAGAACGTGGAGGCGATCCCTACATATGGGAAGAAATCGCGTCACAACCGAAGGCCCCTGTTGCGTTTCTTTTAGAGCTTTCTCAGACTGCAATCGAGAGTAAGCACGCTCAGTTACTCGCGGCACTTGCTTCAAATCAAGCGTTGCCTATCGATTCCCACAAAACGGTTGCCGAGGCTCGTTTTCAGGCTGTGTTTGGCGACGGCTCCCCACCATTTAATTACGGGCCCGGTCCGCTTTCAGATCCTTATTTAGCTCCGGCACATATTTCCGAGCTGATCGACCTCCCTGTACCTTCTGTTCGTGCCGCGTTGGCAAGTAATCCGTCCTTGTCGGACGACCAACTCAAGAAACTTGCTGCCGATTCGACCGAGTATGTCTCGCGAACGGCACTGGATAATTGGAAAAAGCGATATCCTTCGGCCCCATTGCCGGTGATACCAGTAACGGCCGGTAAGAAAAATTTTTCGGATACATCCGAACTGCGAGAAATGATTTTGAGCGGTAAAACTGACGAAGCTGTAGCAATCTGGCTCAAGCTTCCCAAGGGATTGCAATCGCAACTCGGTCAGGTGACCTATTGGGAAAAGGAGCGAGTCCCGTTACCTCCGATTCTTGGTTTCATTGAGGCGGCAGAAGCTAGGGGAGGACCTCTTGCAATGAACTTGTTGTCGGCTTTGATTCAAAATGCTCCCGAGCATATCGAAGAAATGAAAAATCGAGGGCTCTTGGAGAAGATCGCAGCGTTCCCGCCATTGTCTCAAGCAATCAGCGCTGGTCGGGCAGGAACAGTCCAGCTCCTGCTTGATGCCGGGTTGAATGCAAATTGCAGAGGTGATGGTGGCGTAACACCGTTGATGTTGGCCGCAGCGCTGGGAGATTCAGAAATAGTCAGCGTGCTCCTGAAGCATGGTGCAAATCGACAGGCGAAAGACGGCTCCTCTTTCACGGCAGTAGACTACGCATACCAAAGGCTCAAACCTGCAACTATGGCAATGCTAGTAGAAACCCCTGAGGATTCAGCAAAGCTGAAAGAGCTGCAAGGTCAACTGACCCCAACTGCTGCGAACTCATCCATTGTTGGTCGATGGTCGAACAACAAAGATGGATTTGGCACTGTCGTGGTCGTGTTTGATGAAAATGGTAGTTTCAACTTTGGTGCGGGATTGCTCGCTTTGCGTGGAAAATGGCAAGCATTAGGGCCAGACCGAGTTGTAGCGACGCCGATATGGCCTGAGCCGCAACCATCTCTGCCCACTGCAAAAGACGACCTCGACGAATTTAAAAAGGTGTTTCGTGAGCTCGTCTTCACCAGTCTTAACAACCCTATCAGGTTGAATCTGACGTTTCCCAACGGCACTGTCGAAGTTCTGTTTCGCGAGGTACGTTGACCGTCTATCTTGAAGAGAACTCTCGAACCGGTCGTGATCAGCGCCAACAGATCAGACTAGCAGACCTTAAAAAGAGGGACAGAAGAGGGACAGTGCTTTTTCAACGAAATGTCCCAAACCTCCTAAGTCTTTGAATGAAATGGCTGCCCGAGTAGGGGTCGAACCTATGACCAAGTGATTAACAGTTATTTGGTTTCCCTAAAAAAGATGTCTTCAATTGTCCGCATGTGTCGCTACTTATGTGATTGATTGCAGAGGGAAAACGGTGTGTAAGTTGTGGACATGAAAGGACAGATGAAAAATTCTGAGGACAGCCAAGACCGGAATGTAACCGGAATGTCAACTCGCTACATTCCGGTTTCACGTGCAGCCAAGACGCACCAAGACTATTGGAAATCACGCATCAAGCGCTGCACTTTCACGGGGCGGGACGGAGAAAAATATTCTCCGCCGGAATATTATGTTCGGATGTTTCACTTGGGCCGCGAAACTTGGTTCAGCCTTGATACGGCCAACCAGTCAGCGGCAACGATTAAAGCCCGCGACATCTATCTTTCTCTGATCGCTTCGGGCTGGGAGGCAACATTGGCCAGGTTCAAGCCGAGTCCTGTTGGTAAGGCCGACGTTTGTAGCGTGGGTGAATTCTTGGCCGACGTGGGTGCGCGCAGCCACCTGAAGCCGATGACGGTGCGCCGGTATGCCGTGAAGCTTAGAAAGATGGTCGCCGACATCGCCAAGGTGGATGCTGGTGTGAAGGGCAGGGCCAAGCGGGCAAAATACGATTATATGAAAGGCGGGCGAGATGCATGGCTCGCCAAGGTTGATAATCAATCACTCAGCCTGCTGACGCCGGATACAGTGAATGCATGGCGCAATCATTATGTGGCCAAGGCCGGCTCCGATCCGATGGCGCGCAAATCGGCGGAACGCTCGGCGGCATCCTATCTGCGCTGCGCGCGATCACTCTTCACGCGGGAAGTGACCGCCATGCTTCACGTAAAATTACCCGCCAACCCATTTGCGGGGGTGAAACTGAAAGATCCCGGCCCGCAGCGTTATCATTCGGAAATCAACCCGGAATGGTTGTTGGCCTGTGCCAGCGACGAACTGCGGCAGGACCAGCCCCAGCAATATCTAGCCCTGTTTCTTTGCCTGTGGGCGGGCCTGCGTCGCAAGGAGGCTGATCTATTGACTTGGGCACAGATCGACTTCCAAGACGGTCTTATTCATATCCGGCGCACGGTTTATTTCGAGCCCAAGACGGAGGAGAGCCAGCGTGACATTGATTTGGCGCCGGAAGCGATCGATGTGCTGCGTTCGTTCAAGAAAGGCAGCACGTCGGAATTTGTTTTGGACGGCGCGGAACCGAATCCCGCCGCAACCTATGATTACTACCGCTGCGATTGCACTTGGCGCGACCTCAACACGTGGCTGCGCGGCAAAGGTGTGCGCCAGCAAAAAGCGATTCACTCACTACGCAAGGAAAGCGGCTCCCTTATCGCTTCGGTGCACGGTATCGAGGCCGCCCGTCAGCACCTCGGCCATCGTGACATCCGCACCACGTCATCGCATTATGTGGACAAGAAAAAACGGGTGGAGGTGAAGCTAAATCTCGAAGGTCACGGACAGCTTAAAGTTGTACCTAATGAAATTGGGTCATAGCCATCAACCAGACCGGCCCTTCATATGTCCACACGCGCTCTCTCCAAACGATCTGGCCTGACACAGCACCCTGCAACGGTCGTGCCAGTGCGCAGCCTACCTGAGGCGAAAATCCGGGCGTGGATTGCCCGCGATGAGGCGGACATGAAAACATTCCAAGCGACCCGAAAGAGGAAGAAGAAATGAATCTCATTTTCGACACGTACATTTTGCGCGCGACTCGACGTCGCGGTAAGGGATCGTCAATTCGCTGACTATGCGTTATCAATTGGAAATCGGCGAAGAAGCCTTGGAGCAATTGCGGGCGTGCCCGAAGGATTTGCGCCAGCGCATCGGCCAAAAGCTCGATGCCTTGCAAACAGACTTACAGGGCGACGTAAAAAAACTCGCTGGGCAGGCTGGTAAATACCGCTTGCGGGTTGGTTCTTATCGTGTGCTTTTCACACTCGAAAAAGACCTGATCTTTGTTTACTTGGTGAAAGATCGAAAAAATGCCTACCGCGACTAAAAAACAACCAGCCCGCAAACCTACGCTTCGTAGCCTTAGTCAGGCAGTATCTCGGCTCTCGTCTCGCGTGGAAGAGCTGGAAGACCTGCGTGATTTAAATGCCGCAGTCGCTCGCAACCAGGGCAAGCCCGGTGTCGCATGGGCTAAGGCGAAGTCCGCACTGGGAATCAACTGACGCCATTCCTATAAGTTGTACAAGCGACCGGTTGATTTAAAAATCGCTGAACATACAGAAACCAATACATGACATCCCAACAACGGCCTGAATCTGAGGCACTGTCCAAGCGGGCTACATGTATTCTCTCGGAGGGGCAGTGGATGGTTTCCAAGTTGCTGATTTTGGCACTTCTTGGCCTGCTGGTTGGCCTTTGGATTCGAAGTCGCCCTAACTGAATATGACCGCAGCACCGACGAGGGGAATTCAGCGCCTTCCGTCGCCTTCAAAAGATACGTTTACCCTGAAGAACAATACGCCGCTGATGCGATATGTTCCTTTCCCGCGTTTCCTGGGAATGCTGGAGGGTGAATTGACGTTCACACCTTTGCATTTGCTTCGTTCGGTTAATGATCCCCTTGAATGCCATGAAATCACTGATCCGGTTGTTATTATCACTTTGCTAAGTGAACTACCGAATGGGAAGGAGGTCCTGCTCGAATTGAAAGCGTCCACACCCCCGGAGATTCGTAAATACTGGGATAGCCCAAAGACGCCTAGGGATAGAACAAATCAACTTGCTCAAGCCTTCCATCGGTTCGTTTCTGAGCGGCGGGCGGCCTCCTGTTGGTTTGCAAATGGAATTGAATCAGCCGCCATGTGGTCTTCGTTCGCATTAAACGGGGTCGCCGTCCGCACAGACCTGCAAAGTTTGGAGGCAGTTTTGCCGACTGATCGAGAATTTCTTATTGCGTCAGTTCGATATCGTATCCGGGAGCGTCTCGAGATCACGCCAGGTAATTTCCGTCGGTTTCCGTACGTTGCGTTGCGGCCGTTTCTCGTAAAAGGCCGTGAGTTTCAGCACGAACAAGAGGTTCGTTTTATCACCCGTTGTAGTCCCGACCAGAAACATTTTTGCGTGGATACTGAGCCGTCTGCAAAATATATTCAGGAAGTAATAATATCGCCTTATTTGGACTACCATTCGGCAGTTGGTCTGAAACGTCTGATCAAATCGCTTCTCAAAAAGAAATTCGGTGCAGATATGCCGCCGGTTAATTTTTCGACTATTAAAGGGGATCTGTTCGACAAGGAGAGAGCGAGTGTCGAACTCGATGCGTTGGCTCGCGAATATATGCCTGCGGATTTAGACACGTTACCATTGTAGTTTTGTATTTCAAAATTGGCTCCCGGGTTGCTTGGGTAGAAAGGTGGGATGCCGCACGAATCCCTGAAAAATCATGATGGCGGCTTGCTTATGCAGGTCACGTATTATCAGTTAGATCTATTCATTTAATATTGTTATTTATACCGATAATGTTGACAATTAGTAGCTAACAAACATTAGATCTATTCAATATCTATTCATGAATAGGCGACGAAATCGGGCTGACATTTCACGACTCACCCTGGAGCTCCAAGCGCAAGGAGTAACGCCGGCGCGTGCTCTCGCCGAGTCTCTTGACGTCAGCCAGCCCACGTTGTCGCGCTGGATTGCCGAGCTAGGTTCATCGGTGGAACGTATCGGCGCTGCCCGCCAAACCCAGTATGCCCTGCGGCGAAATGTGCGCAATCTCGGTAGATCTTGGCCGCTCTACCGTATCGACGAGCAGGGGCGTTCGTACGCGGCAGGAGAACTGCGCGCCCTTCATGGCGGTTTCCGGCTTCTTCCCTCCGGTGATCCTCCGGCTTGGCTCGACCGCGCGTACCCCGACGGTGTTTTCCCCGGCCTCCCGTTTTTTCTCCAGGATGCGGCTCCGCAAGGTTATCTCGGCCGCGTGGTCGCCCGTGAATTATCCGCACGCCTCGGGGTTCCGGTGGACCCACGCAACTGGCAAGACGACGACATCGTGGCGTACCTGCTGAATGAGGGTGACGATTTGCCCGGCCATTTCGTTCTCGGCGACCGCGCCCTCGAACACGCCTTGCGCCGTGCGGACACGATGGCCAGCACTGCGGTTTCCGCCAATGACCGGGCTGCGATCTATCCCGAGCTGGCCGCCGCGGCGCAGCGTGGAGAAGTTACCGGTTCGTCCGCCGGCGGGGAACAGCCGAAGTTTTTGCTCACTGTCCGCCGTCAGGGCGGTGCCTTCGTCCCTGTCATGGTCAAATTCTCAGCCGCTCAAGATTCGCTGGTAAGCCAGCGCTGGGCCGACCTGTTGCTCTGCGAACATATTGCCGCCGAAATTCTTTCGGAGCACCGGATCGCGTGCGTCCGCACTCAGGTACTCGACGCCGGTGGCCGTCGTTTTCTCGAAGTGGAGCGTTTCGACCGGACGGAAACCGGCGGCCGGCGCGGCCTGCTGAGTCTGGCTGTCGTCGAGGACGGCCTTGCGGCCGGCGCGGCCACTGACTGGTTGGCCTCAGCCAATACCCTCGAATCTGCGGGCTGGCTGGCTCCCGATCAGGCCCGCGAACTGCGCTGGCGTTGGTGCTTCGGTGATCTCATCGCCAATTCCGACATGCACCGCAGCAACACGAGCCTCTCCCTTATCGACACGATTCCGTTCGGCCTGACCCCGTCCTACGACATGCTGCCCATGCTCTATGCTCCCGGCGCCCAAGGCGACCTAGGACCGCGGCTCTTTGCGCCCCGTCCTCCTTTACCGGCGATAGCAGCGATCTGGGCCGACGTCGCGCCCGCAGCTCTGGCTTTTTGGGCGCGCGTCACAGCTGACGAACGGATTTCACCGGAATTTCGGGCGATTGCTCAAACGGCCGGAACAACCATTCAGCGAATGGTTGCCCGTTATGGTTGAAACTTTCCGGGGGGACGATTTCCTGGACGAGCTGGAATATCCAGACTACGCCGCCGTAGGTGTCGCCCTTTCCCCACAGAATCGCTGAAATATTATTGTGTAATTCGTTTTTTCGGTTCGTTCCCCATTGCTATGATTTGGCATTGCTCAAAGCGAAACCGATAGTCGTCATGCGCAGCCTTTAGCTCGGCGATGGTGCCACTCAATAGCGAAGCTTTTTGATCGATGCGCTCAAATTCCGCTTTCATGCTATTTCCAAGCGAATCTACGTCCGGTTTAGCACGCTGGTCCAAAAAAATCACTTGGTTCGCTCGTTGCTCAAAATCACTTAGCGTTGCTCTAAGGCTAGCGAGGCGCTTGCGCACAGTGTCACCCCGTTGTAAGATTTGTGTAAGTGAGGTGTCCGCTGATTCGAGCGTTTGCTTATTGGGTGCGCCTTCCTGGAAGAGCTCGGTGGTCGACTTCACAAACGCGATGAGCCCCTCGTATTCGTTTGAGGTCGACTCCACAGCGCTTAGATACGACTGAACTCTTGGCTGAAGAAATTTGGACACACTTGCCCCTCGGAGGGTGATTTCAAGTCGACCTTTCGCTTCATCGTGGTCAATTTCATTCAAACCTATTGCTCGACGAAGTTGGATAAGGGTACCGCGGGCGGGGTTGTCTGAATGGAGTGAAAGCAGAAGAGTCACCACTTCGCCAAGCGCGAATAGCATAAGGGCCATTCGGTATTCAATGGCGGAATACTCACTCATGCGTGGTATGAAAGCAGCGATCAAAAAGGACATCGCTGCTATCTGAAAAAGAGAAGCGAACTGAAAGGACGCGTAACGTACTGAGTTTCGTTCGGCGGCTCCGAGGGAGAATGGAATATCGAGAAAAGTTGCTCCCACGATGAGTAACCAGCCGAAAAGGTGCCCGCAATAGAACCCAGTCCAAACATATTTTGGCCAGCCAGCTAATATACCGGACGCGAAGATCATTGCTGCGGCATAGGTGATCTTCGCTCCCATGAATAAGAGGTAGGGTTTTGTTCCGGCAAGCAGCTTGCTGGCCGATAGAAAGCGCAGTGTTGGGTTCGTAGTCGGCTCGGCAGGCAAGCGTCGCAGCTCCCGGAAGAGGCTTGTTGCGAATTCAGCCGAGAGAACAATGATGGCCCACAGAACCGCTACGTTAGCCCAGTTTTTCACAGGCACCCATTCTTCGATTACACGCCAGCTTAGGGTTGCAGCTGCAGCATAAAGGAGCCACGGGCTTATCCCTAGCTCCTTCTTTTGATCGTCGAGGCATTTAATCTCAAACTCCACTAGTTTGATCAAATCGTCAGTGCTGGATGCTTTCATTGGAATCAAATCGTGTTGCCGGCGAGAATGGTGGATGAAAGTCGACTCCTAAAATGAAATGGGGCGCCTCCGCGGTGTGTGAACACATCAGCACTTTTTGGCGCTGATACATTCTCTCTTCACGGCACATTACAAATCCGCGATGAGTCTAAGGTTTTACCCTCGATGGAGGCGCCCCAAATTGGGACTAATAAGCTGGAAGGAATTTCTTCTTTTGAAGGTGAGTTCTAAGGTTATTGTTATTATTCCAATTAAAGAACCATGTGTGCTGGGCAACGTATTTCCGGAATTGTCCGATATCAGATGCGCTAGCGCTCGGCTTATGACGGACTATGCCAACCTTTATCAGCCGGTCCTTCTCTGGGTCGCCTAGGAACGGGCAAGAGACGAGATCTAAAAGCAAGTATGCGGACTCAGCATATTCGCTAGGAGTATATTTCAGTAAAATCTCCTCAGCGTCGTTGACCAGCTCAGTAGTGGTAGTTTTGTCTTTGCCTCGTAGTGCATAGAGCAATCCGACGACGCAAAAATAGTTCAAGCGCGGCTTATGCTCGCCCTCTTCACGGTGCGCTTGTCGAGACAACGTGAGCAAGTTGCGCGAGAATTCGGCGATGATTGCGCTTTCTACTTTCAATTCACGCAGAGCGATGAGCACATTTATGGCCTCAACATGATATCCCTGGGCTATTGCACTTAGCGTGGCGCCCCTGAGTTCAAAAATGAGCTTGTCGTTCAGTTTAGCTTTTTCGTGCTCACTGAAATCCGGCAGGTAAGCGATGATGTCTAAAACCAGCTCCGTGATCTTGTAGGATGACGACGCGCTCAAATCCATTCTGAAGGCGTGGAAAACTAAATCCGCGACGACATACAAAATCTCAGCTGCATTATTGTGTTTCTTTGCGTCAAATGTCCGAATTCGATTCCTCATTGAAGCAAAGAAGAGCGCTGCAACTGCGTTAAATCCAACTGTGCCAAAGGGGCAACTAGCTCTTAGGCGCGCGATCTCTTTTGCGGAATCACGAATACGAATTCGGTCGATCCTAGCCCAGAATGAAGAAATGTATTCCGAAATCCGCTGTTTAAATACGCTTTGGTTCGTAATGAACGGGCGATCAAAAAGGAGCATTTTGTCTTCATTGAGATGAAGCTTATATACGCGCAGTTCTTCGGAAAGTATCCTCAGAAAAATCTTCTGTTCTTCTTCATTGTTAAAGAAGAAAAATATGTCGTCCACATAACGCCGGCAGCAATATGCTTTATCTATTTCGAGCCCCTCTTCTTTCAATCTTGCTGCAACGTTGAGGTCGATTCTTTGGAGAATAATTTCGGCAAAGATACGACTCATTTCAGGGCCGATCGGGATGCCATGCGTCTCCTTGTAGTTTACGGCCTGCAGGAGCCTATCAAATGCGATGTCGAATGGCTCTTTGTCCTTAACGGGCGAGCCCTTCTGGGCTTTCGCAACACGCCGTCCTTTCACTGCCCAAGAAATGGTGTGTGTATAGATCGAGTCGAAGCACTTTGAGATATCGACGTGAAGATATCTGTTAAAGTTTTTCTCCAGCTCGGCGTACTCTTCGGAATCGTAAAATCGGTACAGATACGAAAAACGGCTATATTTAAAATATGAAGATGCATAAACTCGGTCTGCACTTTCTTCTTCGATTTCTTTTAGTTCGTCCGACTCGGCGGTGGAAGTTCGATAGCTCTTAGCTAAGTCTATCGGTGCACGAAGCGAGAACGGGCTGCGGCGACAAAGCTTAGTTATATAGATATCAAAACGCCTATAAAAATCGGAAATCTGCCGCGATTGCTTCGGATGGATGAGCGAAAGGCAACGAACTGAGTCCACCCCTTTTTTTATAGTATACTTGAACGGAATAGATTCGTCGTTTTTGTGAGGCGTAAAAAGCGCTTTGAGGTACGCTGGCTGTTTCCCATCATCGAGATTGCGGAGATAGTTGTAGGAACCCCAAAGAGAAAAAAGGCTCGGTGTCTCGTACGGTGCTATCTCAGTCAATAGGCAACGCTCGGGTATGGACTGGTTGATCCTTTTCTTATTCATAACGCCAAGCTTTGGTAAGTGCCGCTATGCGATCTGGCTGGAAGCACGCCACTATGTTTTTTTCGTATCCTGATCGGAATGAGATTTTCTTCAGCTTCGCTAATTGAACTGCAGTCAGCTTGGCTCGAATATTATTACCGAGTTTATAGCGACGAGAATGAATAATCCCGTGCAGAAAGGTATCAAGTCCACGCAATTGTGATTCAATTGTGTCTTTTGTGCATTCGCGATAGACGTGCCGGAAGCCGGAGAAGACCGGTGAGGCTCGGTCGACTTTATTTAGCTCGACGACGGAACTCAAGAAGCGCAGCCGGTCTCTTAGCGTCACGTAGGCGGTTGGCAATTTATCAGCAATGAAAGCCTGAAGCGTTAGTGCAATTCGCCGCTTAGCCTTTATGATCTTCTTGTGAGCAATGGACACTTTGCCTGCCTCTAAATCAATGGAATAGCCGAGAAACTCAAGTGGCATAGTAAACGGATGCTCAAGATGCACCGTCTTGCTTCGGTTGAGCGTGAGTCCCTGTTCCTTTAGGAGCGTAACCAGCCTTTGTTCGAAAGTCTTGTTGTCGGTCAAATGGACTACACATATGTCGTCAACATATCTCGTATAATAGATCGTAGAGGGATTTGCGAAAATATCTTTGTCAATTTCCTGCAAGGCATAGTCCGCCAGAGTCGAGCTAATAGACAATCCGCGTGGCAGACCTGGATATTTAAAACGCTTAACAAGTTGAGTGTTGATTGAGCGAAGATGAGCGATCGTTGAATGATTTCGGAAGTTATTAGTCTCAAGCTTGTCAATTAAACGGCTGAAAATCACCGTTTCGAAAAATGAATGCAGGTCAGTTCGAAGGATTCGGAAATCAGGCTCCGACGCGACGACAGTGATTAGTTGGCGGACCTCGTTGTTTCTGTCTGGTCGGCTAATCTTTAAGGCCCTTCGCAGTATTTCATCCGTCCGGCGGATATACAAATGGTCACAAAGCGAATGCAAAGAGTAGACTTCCCGGTCACGCAGCCGAGCTGATTTTAGAGAGCCGATCGCTCCGCTCGTTCGATAGAACTCAGTGGAGTATTTCGACAGTGCCGTTTCTATTGTCCCCGGAAGTAAACCGAACCTTCGAAAGTCGCTCGGTAGCAAATGACCGCCAAGTTCATCTGGCGAATAGGAATATCGCGAAATGTCCGCAAACGAGGATGATCTGGTTGAAATTGATGACATTGTCGCCGTCGGCCCCAAGCATGAACAATTTTAAAGACTCACGATGTCTGAATGTCAAAATGATACCAGTCTTGCGGCCATGTTGCTGTGTTCCTGCTTGGAATATCTTGCGGAAGAAATCACGCGAGCCACAGCGCATCAATCCTGCCTCGTGTGCTCCACTCGTGCCGGCACGGAGGCCACTGGTTGCGCTACGCTCTGGCAGCTCCGCTCCACCATCGCCCACCGGGCGGGCCAAGGCACTGCCGCCGTGCCGGCGTTGCGCGTTCCTGGAATATCAGCGCGCCCTACGCCTCGCGTTCTCTGCTGCGCTGCAACCGCGAGCCGTCGCTCACTGCTTTCGCCGTTGCGCTCGGCTAACCCGAGCGCCAAGCAAACGAGCAGACAGAACTGACCCACCGGCGAGCGGCTGAAATTGACCCACCACCAACCGATGACTTGGGCTGTGTTTATGCGTTCAGTGGAACGAAAAAAACGTCCAGCACAACAGTCCGCGTCTACCTAAAAAAGGTTAGGACAATTCGTCCCGCCTCAATTGATTTTTCGTTCATTTTTCAGCTTCGATTAGTCGGGTTGGTTGGCGTGGGTCATCCGCGTTTTTTTCTTACAGACGCAATACCCTCCCGACTTCGTGAGGTTCGCCGAGCAGCAAAAAATCAGCCCGAAACGCGGGCGACGTCACAGCCCCTTTTTTTCATAGACGCAAGGCCCTAACGAGTTCGTTGGATTCAGAAGCGCGCCAAAAAATGCGATCAACTCGGCACGCATTGAACGCACTTGCCCCCCCTTTTTTGCAACGCCCGGAGGTGTTGCTTTTTGGTGAGACACCTTACTCCTTGCGGTTTTCGCAACGTTTATGATTCGCCGGATTTCCGGCTCGTGTCTGAATGACTTACCAAAGGACGAAGTCCTTAGGGTATTGCGTCTGACATCAAACCAAGTGCGCAAGTGTTTCGAGAAACCAACCAAACTGATCGAAGCTGAGGATGTACGATCAACGAAGGCGGGACGAATTGACGTACCCTTTCCGGGGTAGGCGGCATACCGTAAATTGGGTAGACGCGCGCTATTGTCGGAGCGCGACAAGCGGCTCAAAAATGTAGCCATGCAAACAACGACAAAATCATTTATCGAACGGGATGCGGAATTCAATGCGGTAGGCGGACGCAGGTTCAGTAAGGCCAAATCAATTGCCGGCCGGCTGGGCATCTGTCCGCGGACAATTTTTCGTTGGGCGGATGCCGGAAAAATTTCGCGCCACAAAATCAATGCTCGGGTTGTGCTGTTCGACGACGCGGAGGTGGTCGCGTTCATTGATTCGGCCAGAATTGGTTGACGCCGCATATTTTCCCAAGAGCGAACTAAGGCCATCCAACCATTAATTCAGTTGAGCCGCTGAAAACGATATGATCAACCTTTGGCACAGAACAATGAGTTTCCTCTCCCGTTTATTCGGAAAGAAAGATACACCGCCGACGAACGTCTGGCCGAATAGTCCGACGTGGAGTGCGTTGAAGAATGACGTGACGATCACCACCGCAGACGGACCGCGCTACATATGGACAGTTGCCTGTGGTGAATTAGCGCTGCCTAGTGGGCGCCTTGTCGCGTGCGATCCGTTCGCTGCGCTCTCGCCGACGGATAGTCCGTTCATTGTTACGCCTCGAGGAAGATTTCCAGTAGTCGTCACGCTCGCAGACGTGAGTGAGAAACAGGATCGATCTCATGTGCGGGAGGCTTATGCCTCGATCACTTTTGCAAGTGGAATGGAGGCTTACCGCAAGTCTGTTCCGTTAGCGAAAGAGGGCCAGAAACGGCCGGAGCCCAAAGGGGATGAGTTCGTTGGCTTCGGTGTTGACGCAGGAACAGCGTGCTTTGTCGATGAATCGGTGATCGGGCCATGCATGCCTGATCCCAAGTCATGGTATGAATCCCTTTTTGAGAATGAGCGCGCGGACTGTTGGTTTCGGCAGATGGACGATTCAGCCCACATTCGCGAAGGCCTCGCGAACATCATCCTCCCGCATTCCAAAAATGGAGAGAATCTGATTCTTTTTCATTCGGGGTGGGGAGACGGCCGTTATCCGGTTATCGGTTCGTTTGACATAGATGGCCGTCTACTTGCAGCGCACATCGATTTCTTTGTCGTGAATTGAAGGGCAAAGCCGACTATAACTGCCGCCACCACATGCGAACATTACTAATTATGGCTGCCTTTTTTTCTTTTATAACGCGTCTCTTCGGGGCGACTGAAACCACGCCGCAATCGAATACTGCCGAGGAACACAGCCTCGTGAAGGACGCCGCAAAGCTCGGCTCCGATGCCGACCGGATTCGCCAGATGCTTTTCGCGTCGCAGTCGCTCAACGAACAAGTGCACCAGATGCACCTCGACGGAACTCCGGGGCCGTTTCAAACGATTGCGGATGCCTCGAAGCTGATTGAAGCAGGAAAGAAAAGCGAAGCCGTTGCTCGTCTGCGAGGCGTGCTGGATTTACCGGAGCTTGAGACCCGAATTCATCTTTGGGTTTGGTCCGCACTTCGTGAGCAAGGACAGAAGCCAGATCCAAAGTTCGCGTTTGAGGTATTGGGCGTAATAATCGAGATGCCATCAGGTGACGGCTATGATACTCTTGCCGCTTACGTTGATGGGTCTGCGCGCTACTTGAATTATTCCGGCAGGGCCATTTTCTGGGATGCGGAGGATGCTGCGATCAAGAGTCTGTGTCAGTCATTTGTGGATTCCACGATTCCGGTAAGCAGTCAGGCAAAGCCGCGCACCAGTCTTTCTCTACCGAAGGGCAACGCTCAGGTGACGTTGCTGACTCGCTCTGGCCTATATGTCATTATCGACCCACCGGGGCCAGTAGTCGGCGCGGGAGCCGCACTGATGATGGAGCTGATGAAGCGCCTGGAAAAACAGAAGACTAGCCAAGTTAGCGGGGCGCACAGTTAAGTTCAACCTTGTTTGGTTTACCGCACAGCCATGATTGACTACCTGCAAATATTGAGGGCTCACGACGATCCTTGCCACGCTGAGCAACCGCCTGCGTTTGACCGTTCCGCTGCGGAATTGCGATTTACGAAGCTGGCTGATGAGATTGTTGCAGCTTTTCCTGGGTCGCGATTTGAAACAGGTACTGAAATTCAGGACGCGAGTTTTCACGGGCAGATTTTCGTAGCGTCCGCCGGGCGGTTCGCGTTGGTTCGCGCCAGCAATTTTGGCAGATTCGTGACATTCTTTGGCGACGATGACGACTGCCTTACCCCAGAGGCGCGCGTCCGATTGCTTGGAGCTTTTGTTGCGCACGGTTACATCTTCATACCGGCCGACGTTCTGTCCGCAAAATACGATGGCGCGAATCCAGGCGTTTCTGGTTTTCGAGATTGGGGCTACAGATATTTTGAGTGGATATGATACCACTTAACCACGCAACAGAACCCGACTCGCCAAACCGAGCCGGTTCCTCTTAGCGTTGTCGTCACCAGCATATGATGATTCTTGTCAACGAAGCGTTCTCTGACGGGTCATTGGGTGATCATGCATCGCTCGATCTTAGAAACATTGGAACGGGGGCGTGGCCGCGCATTCTAAAGAGTTGTCGGGCCAAGGACCTCAGGCTCTACCACATTACTCTTAAATCGCTTGATGGTATCGAAGGTCTTAGTGAAACGAATGAGCTCGTTCTAGAATGGGCGACGAAGGTCGAGCAATTAGATCCTGTCTTTCGTCTTACACATTTAACGAAGCTATCGGTTTACGACTTTCCAAAGTTGACAGCTCTCACTGGGATAGAACAGCTCGGCGAACTGACCGAACTCAATCTCTCGGGGAGTCGAGGAGCCATTGACCCGTCATTGCGACTCTCGACAATCAAGCCGGTCACACGCATTCCCAGCCTGAAGTCTTTTTCGCTGGCGAATGCGAAGATCGCCGATGATGACATCGCCTGTTTGGCGGAGTGCTCAACATTGCGCAGCCTGCATTTGTCCAAGGACTTTGATCGTAGTCAGTTTGCTCTATTGGCGAAGCGGCTAAACGGGCAGCTGGAAAAACCAATTGTGGCCTACATGGCTACCAACCTTGAATGTAAGCAATGCGGAGGTACCAAGGTGATGTTCTATGGTCGAAGGATGCCGTTTCTTTGTCGTGTATGCGAGGAAGCGAAGTTCCAGAAGCTCCTGAGTGAATTTGAAACAATGGTTCGGAACGCCTAGCCCAGAAATGTATTTCGAGGATCTCACCGCCTATACGTACCTCCACGATAAAGGCTCTTCACGCACTCTGAATGTAGGCTGGCTCGATCTGTCGAAATCATACCAGAAAGGCGACGTCCCTTTGGGATTTGTGGAGCGCCTCAGACGAATCATGCTGCGACGCTACCAGCAAACACGCGGCTTCCATACCTGCCCGTTTTGTTCCGGACCGCACGCGGCCAATTCGATAGGTTTCAATATGCAGCGTTACCAGCAGTGCCTTCGAGATGGTCGTCTCTCTTCAGCCGAAATCCGGGTCAAAGGTGAAGACAGTACCTGGTACGCCACTCCCCAGATGATTGCACACTATGTTGAGGCCCATCATTACGTGCCACCGCAAGTGTTCATCGATGCGGTGATGAACGTTGAAGACCTGCCAAACGGGTAGCTGCTTGATTCGTTGCATACCGATGCAACGTCGTGGAACGACGTATTGGGTCGTTTGAGGGCTCAAAAAACCGGAATGTAACCGGAATGTAGTTTTCGGAGAGAAAATACCGAACCGCGTAAGTCTTTGAATGAAATGGCTGCCCGAGTAGGGGTCGAACCTACGACCAAGTGATTAACAGTCACCTGCTCTGCCACTGAGCTATCGGGCACCAATAATAATACAATCAAAGGGCCAAAAAGGGGCGGGCTTTCGGCC
>Ga0265314_10002284_pt1 | contig 19844 bp, 14 predicted proteins | sample 4126metaG_FD_203106 | JGI IMG/M metagenome (GOLD analysis project Ga0265314, IMG submission 203106) | Rhizosphere microbial communities from Carex aquatilis grown in University of Washington, Seatle, WA, United States - 4-1-26 metaG | ecosystem: Host-associated > Plants > Roots > Rhizosphere >... | reverse complement strand
AGCCGGGATCGCAGGATGCGCTGCAAGACGAAATCGGCGATCTGCTGTTCGTCATCGTGAACATCGCCCGTTTTCTGAAAGTGGATCCCGAGCAGGCGCTGCGCGGGACCAACTCAAAGTTTCGGCGCCGCTTTGCGCACGTCGAACAAGGCTTGGAGGCGCAGGGTAAATCGGCCCAAAAAGCCACCGTCGAAGAGATGGAACGGCTCTGGCGGGAGGCCAAAAGCCGGGGCTTATGAATGTCCGCGCGCTTTCGGGTCACGCGGAGTTCGCCGAAGCCGTTCGCCTGCAAAAAGTGATCTGGGGCTTCCCTGACCTGGAATTGCTGCCGGTACGTTTCTTCGTCGTTGCGTCGCGTATCGGAGGCCAGACGTTCGGAGCGTTCGACGGCAGCCGCATGGCCGGATTCCTGCTGGCGATTCCCGGCATCAAGCCCACGGTCAAGAACGCCGCCGGAATTCCATATCTCCACAGCCACATGCTGGGCGTGTTGAGCGATTATCGCGATTCCGGCGTGGGCCGCATGCTCAAGGCCGCCCAGCGCGAGGACGCCTTGGTTCGCGGGATTCGTTTGATCGAGTGGAGCTTCGATCCGTTCGAGGCTAAGAACGCTTATTTCAACTTAGAGGTGTTGGGCGCGATCGTGCGCACCTACGTTCCCAACATGTACGGGATCACCGCGAGCCCTCTGCACGCCGATTTGCCGACCGACCGGTGCATCGCCGAGTGGTGGATTGCCGACAGTGTTCGGACCAAGGCGCAGGTTGCCGCGCGCGTTTCCCTGCCCCCACAGAAAAACCGCGAATCGCAAGAGAAGGTAGCTCGAGAACTGCAGCGGCATTTTGCCGATGGACTTGCAGTTACTGGTTTCGAGCGCTCGAGAGAAACTGGAACTTATTTGTTATCGCCATGGCCATCCAAATAGAGCGAATCACTCTACGAGAAATCGCCATGCCGCTGGTGCATTTCTTCGAGACCAGCTTTGGCCGGACCACGCACCGCAGGATCATCCTGGTCGAAGTTGTCAGCCAGGGCGTTTCCGGATGGGGCGAGGTCACGTGCGGCGAGAATCCTTTCTACAACGAGGAGTGGACCGACGCGGCCTGGATGATCGTGCGCGATTATGTCGCGCCTCCGATTCTGCGCGCGTCTTTTGAGAGCGCAGCGGAAGTAGGTGCCCGGAGCGAGCATATTCGCGGCCACTACATGGCTCGCGGCGGAGTGGAAGCGGCAGTGTGGGATCTCGAAGCGAGGATGAAGGGCGTGCCGCTGTGGGATCACATCGGCGGAGGTTGGTTCAAAGAGATCGCCTGCGGAGTTTCGATCGGCATTCAGAATTCCGCAGTTGACCTCCTAAAAACCATCGAGAAGGAAGTCGTCGCGGGCTATCAGCGCATCAAGATCAAAATCAAACCGGGTTGGGATGTGGACGTGGTGCGAGAGGTCCGCAGGATCTTCCCCTCGATCCGGCTGATGGCCGATGCCAACTCGGCCTACACGCTGGCCGACGCAGACCGGCTCAAAGAGCTCGATGCCTTCAATCTAATGATGATCGAGCAGCCGCTGGCGCACGACGAAATCGTCGACCACGCGGTCCTGCAAAACCAGCTCGATACGCCCATCTGCCTGGACGAATGTATACGCACCGTGCATCATGCCGAGCAGGCGATTCGCCTCCAGGCCTGCGGGATCATCAATATCAAGCTCGGCCGCGTGGGTGGATTTCGCGAAGCGTTGCGTATCCACGATCTGGCGCAGGCGAACAGCATTCCAGTTTGGTGCGGCGGCATGCTCGAATCGGGCATAGGGCGCGCGCATAACATCGCTCTTTCGACGCTGCCCAACTTCGTGCTGCCAGGCGACGTTTCGGCCAGCAAACGATATTGGACCCGCGACATTATTTCACCGGCTGTGGAGGTTTCGCCGCAGGGAACGATAAGCGTGTCCGAAGCCGCCGGCTTCGGTTATGACGTGGACCACGATTATCTGCGCCACCTTACCGTGCGGGAGGAAACCCTCGCGTGAGCGGCTTCACGGAGCTGCTGCGTTCCAACCGGAATTACCGCTACACGTGGATCGGGCAAGTGGTCAGCGAGGTCGGCGATCACTATAACAACATCGCCGTGTTCAGCCTGGTCCTGGCGAATACCGGATCCGGCCTGGTGGTCGCCGGAATCCTGCTGGCGCGCGGCGCTGCGGTGATGCTGGGCGGGCCAATCGCCGGCGTGCTGCTCGATCGCATGGACCGCAAGCGGCTGATGATCACCAGCGACCTGGTTCGCGCCGGGATCGCTCTGCTATTCATCTTCGGTATCCCTCAAGGACGCACATGGCTGCTGTATGTTCTGAGCGGGGGCCTGATGTTCGCCTCGCCGTTCTTCACCAGCGGCCGGGCGGCGATTCTTCCCTCGATCGCCAGCAAAAACGAGCTGCACACGGCGAATTCGCTGACCCAGTTGACGCAATGGAGCACGCTGGTGATCGGAGCGTTTCTCGGCGGGACCTCGGTCGCGGGGTTCGGCTACACGCTGGCGTTCGCGTTCAACGCGTTCTCATTCTTGTTCTCGGCGCTGTGCATCTCACAATTGCACGGCCCGCGCGGGTTCCGATCCGATCGCAGCGCGCTAACGGAAAGTCGCCTCACTGAAAGTCGAGTCGTCCGTCCTTGGCACGAATACACCGAGGGCCTGCGCTACATGCGCGCGACGCCGTTGATCCTGGGGATCGGACTGGTGGGGGTCGGGTGGGCCACTGGCGGCGGTGCTGCGCAGATTCTGTTCAGTATCTTCGGCGAAGTCGTTTTCCAGCGTGGCCCCACCGGGATCGGCATCATCTGGGGATGCGCTGGGATCGGACTCGTGTGCGGGGCGCTCTTTGCTAACTACGTTGGCAAGCGGATTAGTTTCGACAATTACAAGCGCGTGATCTCTGCGTGTTACGTGGTTCATGGCGCATCCTATGTTCTGTTCAGTCAGGCCCCGACGTTTGTGGGCGCGCTATTTTTCATCGCGCTGTCCCGCGCCGCCGTCGCCGTCAGCGCGGTGCTGAACACGTCGCAACTTCTGCGGCACGTCTCGAACGATTTCCGGGGACGGGTATTCTCGACCATCGAGACCTGGACCTGGGCCACTATGATGGTTTCCATGGCCATTGCCGGTCTGCTGTCCGATCACGTAAGTCCGAGAACGATCGGACTGTGGGCGGGCGTGCTCAGCTCGACCACGGCAATCTTCTGGGGCTGGGGCAACCTCAGCGGCAAGTTGCCGGAGCCGACTTTGGCAGGCGTCGAACCGGAAGAAGTTGAGGTTCACGGAGATCCGACGGTTTGAGATCCATATGATGCAATCGCTCGAAGGGCGCGCGGTTCTGGTGACGGGCGCGGCGAAACGTATTGGCCGGGGCATCGCGTTACGTCTGGCGAAAGAGGGTGCGCGCGTCGCGATTCACTACTCGTCTTCAGAGGCCGAAGCGCGGGCGACGGCCGCGGAATGCGGCAACGCTCCGGTATTTCGCGCGGACTTGGAGAAAGTCGCGGAGATCGAGCGCCTGTTTGCGGACGTCCAGCAGCATTTCGGAAAGCTGGACGGGTTGGTCAACAATGCCGCGCGGTTCACGCAGCGCGACCCGCTCAAGATCACCGAGGCCGATTGGGACTTCGTGCATTCGGTAAATCTCAAAGCGACGTTCTTCTGCTGCCAGCAGGGCGCGAAGCTCATGCTCGCTGGGGAAGGCGGCAAAATTGTGAACATTAGCTCGCTTGGCGGAATCCGGGCGTGGCCGGATCATGCACACTACTGCGCCTCGAAAGCCGGCGTGATTCACCTGACGCGAGCGCTGGCGCAAGCATGGGCGCCGAAGATCACTGTGAACTCGGTGGCGCCGGGCGTGATCCCGTTCGGTGAGCCCGACGAGCGTGTGAAACATCTGATCGCCAAGACTCCCGCGGGCCGCGCTGGAACCGCGGATGAGATCGCCGATGCAGTAGTGTTTTTTCTGAACGCGTCGGATTTTATGACGGGGCAAGTGCTCGCAGTCGACGGCGGACTCAGCCAGAAATAACTACTTGTACATGTCCGGATACGCGAGCCGCTGCGCTTCCGCGATCTCCATGGCCGTGCCGATCTGGATCAGCGGACCCTTGCCGATCCCCGGGCAATACTTCGCCGTACGATTCCACTCACGCCTGCTCTCGACCAACTCCGGCCAGAACGGAAACGTGCGGCACTGCGTCGGCTTGGCGGGATGAATCGAGCAGCCGTGCCCTTCGAGAAACGGGCACTGCTTTTCAGGCGGCTTGCGGAACCGCATCTGGTGGCGCGTCTTGTATATATACTTCGCTGCGAAGGCCCGCGCGGACATCCCGACAAACTTCGCGGCGCGTTTAAGATCGGACTCCGTCAGATAAACGAAGCCCTCCTGATCGCAGCAGTTGATACACCCGCGCTGGCAGGTAAAACGGAGCGATTCCAATATCTACTCGATTGCGTAATCCGTCCAGCAGAAAATGTCGCCGTTCTCGCTGAGCGGCACGATGATCGCTGGCACCGGAGTCGGATTGACTAGCTGAAATTTGGGATCCAGGATCTTGGAGATCTGGTCGCGCACATCTTCTAAATGCAATCGCGATTCGCGATCCGTGGTCCGAGCTAACGCCGCAGCGGCATCCGCGGCGATGGTCTTCAGTTCGCCTCGGAACATCGGGCGTTGGTCGTCATTCGCGCGCTGCGCGCCATTCAGGCGCGTCGAGATCAGGTCGAGATAGGCCCGCTGCAGATTGCGTCGATAGGCGTCAATCTTCACTGTCGTTGTGTTAGGAGTCGCGTAGAGCTCGCCGAAGATCCCCTTGCGGAGGTCGCTCAAGAACTCCGAAGGACGGTACGCGGCGCTGCCGTCGATCGCCTCCTCTTCCACCAGGCGATCGAAACGCTGCGCGGACAGCAGCGAATTCAGCACCTGCAACTGCGCTGTACGGATGCGCGTGAGCGCGCCGGCCGGTTCGATGCGCCGCAGGACTTCCGGGCGCAGAAGCATCGTCGGCGTCGCGAACGCGTTGTCGTTCAGGAATTTCACCGCGGCCACCTGACGAGCCTTGGGAACCAGGTTGAACCGCACCCCATCCTGCCCGCCATGTTTCTCGAAGGAGTCGAAAGCGCCGACGATCTGCGTGACGTGGCCCATTTCGTTAGCCCACTGACCGACCACACGGCCGTAAACGGTTCGCAGATCATCCCAATCCTGGCCTTCGTGAGTGGTCGCCACTAGAAGGTTGTCCATCACGCGCTGGAGGTTCTTCAGGCCGAGGCCCGTGGAGTACACCGCGTCGGCATCACCCACGGCTTCCGTGTTCTCGCCGGAATCGGCGCCCTGCGCACGATCCGTGCTGAAGCGGAGCCAAGGCGTCTTCTCCTGTTCGCGCGCCCATGTGTCCAAGGTTTTGTTCTCGTCGTCCGGATGCTGGGCGCTGTTGATCGGCGCGTAGGCCCAATGGATGGCCCACTTGTCATATGGTCCGATCCCGGGGATCAGCAGCTTCGGATCGACCTTGTCCTCGGGCTGCGCGACGTAGTTAAAGCGCGAATAATCCATGATGGACGGCGTGTGGCTCATTGTCTTGAGCCATTCCGGATCGTGCAATTTCTCCGGCGGATACATCGAGCTGGCCTTCATGTTGTGCTGCAGGCCCAGCGTGTGGCCGACTTCGTGCGCTACGACAAAGCCGAGCAGATCGCCCATCAAATCGTCAGGTAACGGCAGCTTGCTCGCGCGCGGATCCAGCGGGCCAACTTGCACGAAGTACCAATCCTCCACCAGTTGCTGGACGTTGTGATAGAACTGGATGTCCGCATTCAGGATCTCGCCCGTACGCGGGTCGGAAATATGCGGACCACTCGCGTTTTCCGTGGTGGAAGGGAGCCAGCGCACCACCGAATTGCGGATGTCTTCCGGACTCCAATTCGGATCTTCTTCCGGCGTGGGCGCTTCCTTGGCGATGATGGCGTTCTTGAATCCCGCGGCTTCAAACGCCGATTGCCAGCTCTCGATGCCCTTCTTCAGATACGGAACCCATTTCTTGGGCGTGGCCGGATCCAGATAATAGACCAGCGGCTTCACCGGCTCGGATACAGCGGCCGTGGGATCCTTCTTCTCCAGGCGCCAGCGAGCCACGAACTGGCGCGTCTCGGCGCGATGCTCCGGACGGCTGAAATCCATCGTGGACGTGGTGAAGTAGCCAACCCGCGCATCCGCGAGTCTCGGCATCATCGGCTTTTCGGGAAGCTTCACCATGCTGAAGTGCACCAGCACGGTTCCAGAACCGGGCCGCATTCCCGCCTGAGGGCCGCCGCGCCCGCCCGCCGGACCCTGCTGATCGACGGGCGACGTGAAGGTCTGCGTGGACTCGGCTTCGATATTTTCCGGAAACGCGGTGACTCGCTCGATATAGCTACGGCTGGTATCCATTCCACGGCCGCGAACACGAGCGCGCGCGCTCATCTCCGGCACGTCGCTCAAGAACAACCGTGTGACGTCGATCACCGGCGCTTCGTTCGGACCGAATGCCGCGATTGGAAACGACATGATGATGGACGGATTATTGGCAGCCTGGACGGCCTTGGCGATCGGCTCGCCCGGATCGGCCGTGATGTCGTAAGTCACTTCGCGCAGGAATACGCGGTTCTCGCGCCGTTCCCAGCGGCCCACAAACTCGTTAACGGTCTGGCCGCCATAGCCGGCGCCGATCGTGTTTTGCGCAATCTGGCCGACGAAAAGAAAATCCTTGCCGAGCTCGGACGTCGGGATCTCGTAATAGTACGTGTCCGTTCCGCGCTCGCGAATCTTGTGGACCTTGAAGATGCCTTCGGAGGTTTTCGCGTCCTTGGTGATCACGCGGTCATACGGGCGTGGTTCGTTATTCGCGCCGCCACCACGTCCCCCGGGGGCTGCGGGCGCCGTTGGCGTTACTGCGGGAATATCCGCCGGCGGAGCTGGAGCGGGCTCGTCCTGGGCTCTCAAAAAGGGGATGGCGAAACAGAAACTACTAAGAATGATCAGGCGCTTCATGGAAAACCTCCACCCGACAGAATTCCGATGGGCATATTCTATCAAGTTGTTACAGTAGATACTTATGAGGACGCGTCTCCTCCTGGCCCTGGTTACGGTAATGCTGGCGGCGGACCAGACTGGTGCCCAGACCAGGACGTTCAGCGATGCCGAGGTAATGCGGGTCCACCGCTCGACGCTGCTCATCGACACCCACAATGATGTTCCCAGCCTCACGGTGGAAGGATTCGACATCGGTTCGCGTACGGGCACGGGCCACACCGATATAGCCCGACTCAAGGAAGGCGGCGTCGGGGCGCAATTCTTCGCGGTCTATGTCGCGGCGTCGTATGTCACTGGCAACCGGTCGGCTGATCGGACCCTGCAAATGATCGATACAGTGCGCCACGACATTATTGGACGATATCCCAACGATTTCGTCTTAGCGACCACCGCAAACGGCATCGAGGAAGCGCATCGCAGGGGCAAGATCGCCGCGCTCATGGGGATCGAGGGCGGGCATGCGATCGAAGATAGCGTCCGGCTGCTGCGCGATTATTACGATCTCGGAATCCGCTACATGACGCTGACGCACTCGAACACCAACGATTGGGCGGACTCTTCGGGCGACGTGAACGACCCGAACATCAAACACCATAACGGGCTCACGGAGCTCGGTAAAGAAATAATTCGCGAGATGAACCGTCTGGGTATGATGGTGGACATTTCGCATGTTGCCGACAAGACCTTTTGGGACGCTCTCGAAACCAGCAAAGCGCCCATATTTGCATCGCACTCTTCGTGCCGGGCGCTGACCAACCACGCGCGCAACATGACCGATGATATGATCGTTGCCCTGGCCAAGAAGGGTGGTGTGGTGCAAGTCAATTTCTACTGCGGTTTCATTTCGCAGAAATTCCGCGACAACGACGCGGCCGATACCAAGGCGCTGGATGCTCGCATGGCCAAGGAGACTGCGGGCAAGAATCTAAGCGAGCCCGATCGGCAGATCCTGTCAGAGAAGCTTCGCAAGGAGATGGGCCTTTCGCGGGCGACGCTTGCCGACGTTGTCGATCACATTGACCACATCCGCAAGATTGCGGGGATCGACGCGATCGGCATCGGCGGAGATTTCGACGGCGTGAGCTGCACGCCGATCGGATTGGACGACGTTTCGAAGTATCCCAACCTGACTCGCGCGCTGCTTGAGAAGGGCTACTCGGCGGACGATATTCGCAAAATTTACGGCGGAAACTTTCTGCGGGTCATGCGAGCCGTTGAGGCGGCAGCCGGAAAATGAAAATAACCTGGCCGATCATCCTGGCCCTGACAATCGCCGGCTTAACGAGTTGTACGAAAACTCCGCCCGGCCCACACATCGATCCGGCACTTTCGTCGCTGATTCCTCCCGACACGATCCTGCTGGCGGGCGCGCGCCTGGACAAACTGCAGGAAACGCCGACCTTCAAAAAGAATCTGGCGAATCGACCGGTTCCGCTGTTCGACGATTTTTCCAAACAAATCGGCTTGAAGGTCCGCCGCCAGGACTTGTGGGAGCTGCTGCTGATCTCCGATGGCAAGCAGAACGTCATTCTGGGGCGCGGCAAATTCTCCGATGAGGCCGAACCGCGCATCGAAATTCCCGGCTCGACGCGATTCGCCTATAAGGGCTTCAACCTGGTCGGCGACGAGCGGGAAGCGGTTCTGCTGGTAAGCCCTTCGGTGATTGGCTTTGGACCGACGCCGGCACTGCGGTCGCTGATCGATAACAAAGGTAAAAGCAACGGCCCGCCTTCCAATCTCGCCGCGCTGCTTAAGGACATGCCGGCCGAGGCCGTGTTGTGGGCGGCGTATGGCGGCGGCGTGAGCAAGCTGCCGTTCAACGCGCCCGGCGATATGGCCAACGTCAATAAGATCATCTCATCGATTCAATCGGGCTCGATGTATCTGGATTTGCGCGCCGGCGTGACCGGCCTGATCACGGGGAATTGCGCCAACGATCAGGACGCCAAGGGTCTCTATGATGCGCTGCGAGCTTTGTCCGGTTTGGGTCGCCTCGCGATTCCGAAAGACAAGCCGGAAGAAGGACGTCTGCTCGACGGGCTGCGCATCACCCTGGACGCCCACAAAGTCAATATCCACATCGAAGAGCCGGAGGAGTTGGTGGAGTCGCTGGTGGGGATACTGATGGGATTGGGGCCCGGGCAGGCGAAATAAATCACCCGCCCGAGCCTCATAACCGTCCGACTATTGAACCGCCGGAAGGGTGTTCACCGGCACGTCGAACAGGCAGTGGGGATGGCCAAACCCACCCGCGCTCACGCCTCCGTTGATATCGAAGACGATGTTGTCCGGACGAAGAGGATCGCCGGAAACTCCGCCCACACCACTAAGATGATCCAGCCCTAAAATATTCCGGACGCGCCAAGCGATATTGTGATCCGCGCAAGATGTATCGCCGCTCACGCCCACGGCGCCGACGATCTTTTTGGGAGCAACATACAAGGCAAGACCGCCGCCAAAAACGTTTACCCCGCCGATCTTTTCACCGACCATCGGATCGTTGGCCTTGCCGAAATTCGACGAGGGACCTTGGTAAGCGACGCCAGTGTCCACAGGATTACTTTCCTGGAGCCCGAAAAGGCTGCCGCCGGGCTGCACTGCCGAATACAGATTCGCCGTCGACAGGGCTAGTCCGTGCGGAAACTTCGAGCTGGCGGTGGGATCGCCCAAGCTGAACGAATTGGCGGTGTTGGCTTTCTGCGCCGAAATTACGCGGCTTCCAGGCCATTGCGAGCCGCGGTCCGCTCCGGAAAACGCGACGGCGCAAACGATGCCATCGCGATCGACGATGGTCGCCCACATCTGCATATCCAAGCCGCTCGATTCATCCGCCACCGCCGTCTTCAGCGCGGTTTGGAGCGCCGTCTGGCTGGGCAGGCTGGAACATGAATTACTGGCCCCATGGTTATCGTCCGCCCACACCGTGGCTGGCCCTACAACCATACATGTCAGGGCAGCTGCTATCGCTGCAGTTCTTTTCATTTGATGGATTCTCCCTATCGGGCTCTTGGACACTGGCCAAGCGATTATAGCCCTGGACCGTGGTAGTTGTTCAAGTACTAAGCGCATTTTTCGGTACCAAGATGGAGGAGAATGACCTTATGCCGATCAAGCTCAGGCTTACGGTTCTTCTGTTATCAGCGTGCTCCGCCTACGGAATCGAGTTGCGCTACTGGATCGAACCCTGCACGCGTTCCGAGACTGGCTGCCAGAAAGCCGATACCCAACTGGCCGAGTGGGCATTGCAGGCATGGCAGGCTACGTCGGACGGAAAGCTGCATCTGGAAAAGACTGACCACATGTCGCAGGCGAACATTCGCGTTCACTGGGCCGATGCTGAAATGGGCAAGTACGGCGAGACTCGCGCCTTCGACATAGGCGGTTTGCGCGGAGCCGAGGTCTACGTTCTTCCGGATCTGCGAGGCATGGGGCCGGACATCCTTGCCGCGGGCTCGCAGGATCCTTTGTTTCGGGACACGATCGTCTATCTCACTTGCCTTCACGAGACCGGCCACGCGCTGGGTTTGTCACATACCGCCGACTTCGCAGACATCATGTATTTCTTCGGCTACGACAAAGGCGACGTGCGCGAGTATTTTGGCCGCTATCGGCGCAAGCTGCGCGACCGCGCGGACATCGTGAAAAACTCGGGGATCTCGCCGCAGGATCGGGCGAGGTTTATTCAGACGCTGAAGTAGCAGTCTTCGGCGGCGGAATAGCGTCGCCCAAGTTCAACGAGCCGCCGCCCTCACTGACATAGTTCCGGTTCCAGGATGGAATCTCCACGGTCACATCACCCTTTATGACCGCCTGGCACGCCAGACGCGAGTGCGGAGTGAGACCGGGGGCGAAGTCCAACTTATCCAGCTCATCTTCTTCCGCCGGGGGAAGGTTATCATCGCCCGCCTTCACGATGACATGGCAGGTGGTGCAGGCGCAGACGCCGCCGCAGGCGTGTTCCAACTGAATCCCGAAGTTCATCGCTACGTCCAGAATCGATTCGGGCTTGCCATGTTCGTCATAGGGCAGCTTCCCCGATTCGAATTCGACGGTCCTGTTCAGATTGGAAAACGTAACCTTGGGCACTACATCCATTCTAGCGGCATGCGGCGAGGTGAACCTCCTTGCCATACTGGTTCTTCATGTTTCATCTCCTGGAAAAACGGATCGCGGAGGCGTTCGCCGCAAAGATTGAGTCCCTATATGGCGAGAAGGGTCCGATCCAGACCGAACAGCCCAAGCAAGCGTCTTTTGGAGAAATAGCCGTGCCGGCTGCGTTTCAGCTCGCACGGACGTTGAAGAAGGCTCCCAAGGCGATCGCGACAGAACTATCGAATGCAGTGGGCACGATTGAAGGCGTCGCGGGAATCGAGATCGCGGGCAACGGCTACATGAACGTCAGGCTCGACCGCGGGTTTTACGGGTCGGCGCTGCTCCAAAGCGAGACGCTGGGAACCAGCGTCGAGGCGGAAGCAGAAAAGACGATCATCGAGCACACCAACATCAATCCGAACAAGGCCGCGCACATCGGGCATCTGCGCAACGCGATTCTCGGCGATACCTTCGTGCGGATGCTGCGGGCAATTGGCCAGAACGTCGAAGTGCAGAACTATATCGACAACACCGGCGTGCAGGTAGCCGACGTGGTGGTCGCGTTCGAACATCTGGAAAAGAAATCGCCGGCCGACGTTCAGACGCTCATCGAAACCACGCGGTTCGATTATCTCTGCTGGGATCTCTACGCGCGAATGTCCGGCTACTACGCCGATCATCCGGAAGCTCTCGAATGGCGCAAGGCGACCCTGCATGCGATCGAGTCGGGCGCAGGAGCAACCTCGGAACTGGCCCACCTGGTTTCCGACGCCATCGTCCGCGCGCATCTGGCGACCATGTATCGCCTCAATATCGAGTACGATGTGCTCCCGCGCGAGAGCGAGATCCTGCATCTGAAGTTTTGGGCGCAGGCGTTCGAGCTGCTGAAGGAGCGCAAGGCGATCTATTTCGAAACCGAAGGCAAAAACAACGGCTGCTGGGTGATGCCGGCTTCGGCCTTCAAGACTTCAGACGACGAGGAGAATGTCGACGACAGCAAGGTGATCGTGCGGTCGAACGGCACCGTTACGTACGTCGGCAAGGACATCGCGTATCAGCTTTGGAAGTTCGGCCTGTTGGGCAAAGACTTCTACTATCACAAATGGCACACGTATCCAGACGGACACCAGGTATGGGCGTCGACCTCGGAGCCGCAAACGGGATCGCCGGCGTTTGGGCATGGGGCGCGCGTCTATAACGTCATCGATTCGCGCCAGTCATATTTGCAGGACGTGGTCGTGGCCGGACTGCGAGCGCTCGGTTTCGAAAAACAGGCCGAGGCCAGCGTGCACTTTTCCTACGAGATGGTCGCGCTGTCGCCGCGCGCCTGCATCGAGATGGGAATCGCATTGTCCGACGAGGACAAGAAGAAGCCCTACGTCGAAGTCTCCGGCCGCAAAGGACTAGGCGTCAAGGCTGACGACCTCATCGACAACCTGATCGGGAAAGCGCTGGAAGAAGTCACGTCGAGGCACGCCGAGGATCCGGAAGATCAACGGAGGCGCGTAGCCACGCAGATCGCGGTCGGCGCGCTGCGCTATTTCATGCTGAAGTACACGCGCAATTCGGTGATCGCTTTCGATTTCGCCGAGGCGCTGAGCTTCACCGGCGAGACCGGTGTCTACGTGCAATACGCCGCGGTTCGGGCCAGCAAGATCCTGGGTAAGCTTGCTGAACGCGGCGAGACGCTTCCTGACTTTCGGGTCGAGCTGTCTCGCGACGCCGTCACCCGCCAACTTGCGGATGAACGACTGTGGCAGGCTCTCCTGACAGCCTCGAAAGCAGATGCGGCCATCGAACAGGCGGTGACCAGCGGCGAGCCGTCGCATGTCGCACGCTACGCCTTCCAGCTCGCCCAGGCGTTCAGCACGTTTTACCAGGATTTTCCGGTCGTTACGGAAACCGACAAGGAGAAGAAAACTTTCCTGTTGTGGCTGACGACGTACTTTCGCGCGCAACTGGAACACACGCTGGGCGTCCTGGGAATTGAAGTGCCGGAGTACATGTAATCGGCTCGGCGGGATAAAATAAAAATATCCATGACAAGTCAGAATTCCTTTGGAGCCGCGGGCAAGCTGAAAGCCGGCGGCCGGGAGTACGAGATATTTCGCCTTGCCGCGTTGGAGAAGGCCGGGCTCGCCACGCTCTCACGTATCCCCTATTCGATCAAGATTCTTCTCGAGAACCTCTTGCGCTTTGAAGACGGCACCACCGTCAAGAAATCCGACATCGAATACGTCGCCAAGTGGGATCCCAAGGCTCCGGCGACGGAGATCAACTTCCGTCCTGCGCGCGTCCTGCTCCAGGATTTCACCGGAGTGCCCTGCGTGGTCGACCTCGCCGCCATGCGCGATGCTCTCACTAAGATGGGTGCGGATCCGAAGAAGGCCAATCCGCTGATCCCCGTGGATCTGGTGATCGATCATTCCGTGCAGGTTGACGAGTTCGGCACCAGCGGCGCATTCGCGGCGAACGCCCTGCTCGAATACCAGCGTAACGGCGAGCGCTATGCGTTTCTGCGCTGGGGACAATCCGCGTTCCAGAATTTCCGCGCCGTACCGCCCGATACGGGCATTGTTCACCAGGTGAATCTCGAATACCTGGCTCCGGTGATCTTCCACAACAACGGCAGCGCGTATCCCGATACCGTGGTCGGCACGGATTCGCACACCACGATGATCAACGGATTAGGCGTGGTCGGCTGGGGCGTCGGCGGGATTGAAGCCGAGGCGTGCATGCTCGGCCAGCCCGCGACCATGCTGTTGCCCGCCGTAGTCGGGTTCAAGCTGCATGGAAAGCTGCCCGAGGGCGCGACCGCGACCGACCTGGTTCTGACTGTCACGCAGATGCTGCGCAAGAAGGGCGTGGTCGGGAAATTCGTCGAGTTTTATGGCGACGGCGTGGGCGCTTTGAGTCTGGCGGATCGGGCCACGATCGCGAACATGGCGCCTGAATACGGCGCGACCATCGGCGTGTTCCCCATCGACAATGCTTCGTTGGATTATCTTCGGATGACCAATCGCGCGCCGGAGCAGATCGAACTGGTGGAGGCCTACGCGCGCGAGCAGGGACTGTTCCGCGTGGACGGCGCGCCGGATCCGGTGTACTCCGACACTCTTGGGCTCGATCTTTCGACCGTCGTGCCCTCGCTCGCGGGCCCCAAGCGGCCTCAGGATCGCATCAATCTTCCGGATGTGAAGAAGAACTTTCTGGACTCGCTAGGGACCGAGCCGAAGAAGACATCGACGATTCAGGACGGCAGCGTGGTTATCGCCGCGATCACCAGTTGCACCAACACGTCAAACCCTTCCGTGCTGGTGGCGGCGGGACTTCTGGCAAAGAAAGCCGTGGAGCATGGCTTGAAGTCGAAGCCCTGGGTGAAGACTAGCCTGGCCCCGGGATCGAAAGTCGTCATCGATTACTTGGCCGACGCGGGATTACTGCCCTTCTTGGAAGAGCTGAAATTCCATCTCGTCGGCTACGGGTGCACCACCTGCATCGGAAATAGCGGTCCACTGCCGGAGGAAGTCGGATCGGTCGTAACCAAGGAAAAGCTGACGGTGGCCGCCGTGCTCTCCGGAAATCGCAACTTCGAAGGCCGCGTGAACCCCTTGGTGCGCGCGAACTACCTGGCATCGCCGCCGCTGGTGGTGGCGTATGCTCTGGCGGGACGCGTCGACATGGACCTGGTCAATGAACCTCTGGGCGAGGGTAAGGACGGCAAAGCCGTCTTCCTGCGCGATATCTGGCCGACCGACCAGGAAGTGCAGGCGGCTGTGAAGAAATCGGTCCGGCGCGAGATGTTCGCCAAACAGTATTCGCAGGTCTTCGAGGGCGACGCGCAATGGAAGGCGATCAAGGTTCCGGCCGGCGACCGCTACCAATGGGACGAATCGTCGACTTACATCAAGCGCGCTCCCTACTTCGACGATCTCGTCAATCCGGCGACTCACGTGAAGGACTTCAGCGGCGTGAAGGCTCTTGCCGTACTGGGCGATTCCATCACAACCGATCACATTTCGCCTGCCGGGAACATCGCCAAAGACAGTCCCGCCGGGCACTATCTGATCTCGCTGGGTGTGAAGCCCGGCGATTTCAACTCCTACGGCGCGCGGCGCGGCAACCACGAGGTCATGGTTCGCGGCACGCTGGCCAATATCCGGCTGCGGAATCTGATGGCTCCGGGAACCGAAGGCGGTTGGACCACGCACGTCCCGTCCAAAGAGCAGATGTTCATCTACGACGCATCGGTCAAATACCAGAAGGATGGCGTGCCGTTGTTGATCATCGCGGGGAAAGAATACGGGTCGGGTTCATCGCGCGATTGGGCGGCAAAAGGCGTACTCTTGCTCGGCGTCAAAGCCGTGATCGCCGAGAGTTTTGAGCGTATTCATCGCTCCAACCTGGTGGGCATGGGCGTGCTGCCGCTCGAGTTTCTGGAAGGGCAGAACCGCGAATCGTTGGGATTAACGGGATTCGAAACATTCTCGATCGAAGGAGTTCCCGCGGCGGTCGATTCGTGCGGCAAATCACGCGTCAAAGTGAAGATTGACGGCAAAACCTTCGAGGCCAAAGCCCGAGTGGACACGCCGGTGGAAGCGGAGTATTATCGCAACGGCGGGATTCTGCCGTACGTGCTAAAGCAGCTCGCCGCGCGCTGATCTAACGTGGCCTTCATTTCCGTAACGCGGTTGAGAGTCCGGTCACTGTGGTACTTGCCCGGATTCGCCTTCTACGCGTTGTTGTCCGGCAATCAGGCCCGGAGCGCTCCGGGCAACCTGGGCGTGGATCTCTTGCGGGATATCAAGAACACCTTCTGGACGTGCACGGCCTGGGAGGATGAAGCCGCGATGCGGGCCTTCATGATGGCGATGCCGCATCGTGGGGCGATGGGCAAGCTGGCGAATTGGTGCGATGAAGCATCCGTCGTGCATTGGACTCAGGCGACCGCGGATCTTCCCGACTGGCAGGAGGCGCATCGGCGAATGGCCACCGAAGGCCGACGGTCGAAAGTGCGGAATCCGTCGGAGGCGCATCGGGACTTTCGGATCCCGCCGCCCAGGTTTTGAGTCGGGGATACGATCGCCTTACGCCGCCGGCGTTCGGGCGCCGATTTCGCGCAAAATCTCCGAGAGCTTTGCGTCCTGCACCGGGCGCGATAGCAAGAACCCTCCGCGAGGTCCCAAGCTTTGTGCAAGCTGAGGATCGTAACTATCGGCGATCAGGACAAACGCCGGGATGGAGGCGCGGTAGCGGTCGTGAAACTCGCTCCAGCCGCTGCGGCCGGGACGCACTGCCCAAAGAACGGCATCGAAGCGCAGACGCTGGACGATATCTCCGGCGCCATCGGCGCTCGACGGCACCACGCGATGCCCCTTCGACCCCAGCGCGCTTACCAACCCGCGCTGCGCGGATAATTCGGGATCCACCAGCAACAGCGTCAATGGCCGCGGTGGTTGCTGGCCGGATGGGCCGGGGGCGTGCGGGGCAGTTTCTTTGGACTCGGGCGCCAATGGCAATTCAATTTCGATTCCGGATAGTCCCGGCCGGTGTCGCGACCGCGCATCGCCTCCGTGATTCCTCAGAATCCCCAGGCAAACCTCGAGCGTGGGTCCGCTGGATGCTCCCGCCGGCGTTGCGTCCGCGAACGGGTCCGGCTCGGCATCGGTATCGTTTGGCGGGGAGTAGTCGATTTCCACCAGTGCCCTGCCCGCCAGCACGCTGGTCTTGACCGCGATGGTTTTAGCCAGGGATTCGGCGGCGCGCTGTTCGGCGTAAATGAGAACGTTCAAACAAACTTGTTCGATCTGACTCGCGACTCCCGCAACTTCGGCGGGCTCGGAGCTAATTTGAGACTGGTGGCGCAGGCCGAGCACGCGCCATTCGGGTTCACGGAATCGAGTGAGGCTAGCCACTAGCTCGTTCAAATTCACCCGCTGGGGCGCCGATTGGTCGTGGCGTGCGAAGGACACCAGCCGCCATACGATTTCGGATGCGCGATTGGCTTCGGCGGATAACCGTTGCAGGTCTGCTTCCACCACAGGGGCTCCGGCGGAAGCCGACAACGACTCCGCCAACCGGACGATACTGTCCAGAGGAGCGCGAAGATCGCTGGCGACGCCCGAGATAAGTTGTCCCGTCGCGGCCAGCTTCTCGCTGCGGAATAGTTGCTCGCGCATCGCATGCTGGTCCTGGAGTTTCAGCGACGCCGCGGCCTGGTTGGCCAAATGATGTACCGCGGCTTGTTCCTCGGGCTTGAAGTAGCCCAGCTTGTGATCGTTATGGACCTCCAGAACGCCGAGGACCTCGTTCTGCGCCATTAATGGCATGAACAGGGCCGCACGCGGCAGGCTAATCTTCGACCCTACCTTGACCAACGGGCTGCGCCGCACATCCGGGATGTTGAGCTGAGTCCGGTTGCGGAAACAAACCACTGCGGCGCTAGCGAGACCCTCTGGAGGTGAGTCGACAGGCGCAGCCATGGGTTCGGGATCGGCCGCCGTGGGTACCCGCTCCAAAACCTTATTGCGCAGATCGACCAGATACAGATTGCAGGAAGTTGCACGGGTGGCTTCGGGCAATCTGGCCGCCAGGATCTCGGCGATCTCAGCCGGCGAGGAGGCGGCAATGATGTCCTCGCTCAACGCGTGGAGCGCCCGCATGGCACGCCGTTGGGCGCCGAGGCGTTGCTCCCGAATCCACCATCCGCCCGCCAACAGCGCGAGCACGGCCGCCGCGGCTAACAGCAGCGGAGCCGGCGGAATGAATCCGTCTCCCACAATCATTCTATTATAGAGTAGTCCCCAACTCTACAGCCTGCGGTAAATCACCGATTTATCTATAAATACCATACCATTAAACACATATAGCACTGCCACTTTCGCCCTTCAGTCCTCGCGCAGCATTAACGCCGGGTCAACGCGGACCGCTCGAAGAACCGGCGGAGCAGCTGCGCTCGCCCCAATAGCGATCAGCAAAAGAAGGGCAGCGCTGGTGGACCAAGGGTCGAGGGGTTGCACACCGTAGAGCAGGCTACGGACCCACGTACCTGCCAGTAAGGACAAGGCCATCCCGGCCAGGATGCCCGCCGCGAGCGCTGGGATCACGCGCTTTATGACGAGCCCTATGACGTGGCCCGATTCCGCGCCCAGCGCCACCCTTAGCCCGATTTCCCGCTGGCGTGCCGATACGAAATACGCCAGGATTCCATAGAGACCGATGGCCGAGAGCATCATCGCGAAGACGCCGAAAGAAGAGGCTAGCGCGACCAGCAATCGCTCCTGCCAGAGGGAACGGTCGACCTCCTCCGAAAGGGTCGCGACTTGATAAAACGGCACAGTGGGATCTATCGATCGCAACAGATCACGTATGGGCTGGATGATCGCGCGAGGGTCCCCGTAGGTGCGGACGTGGAGGATGAATGAGTTCGGATACGCTTTGGGTCCGAACTTGTACGCATAGTATATCGGTGGCGGAATCTCACGGAGCGAACGGTAGTTCGTGTCATTGACGACACCGACGACTTCATACTGTGGTTTTGTAAATTCCTTACCGTTCGCGAATTGCCGCCCGATCGGATTCTGGCCCTGGAAGAATCGGCGCACGAAGGCTTCGTTCACAATCACGTTCGCGACTTTGCCGTCCTCTGATGTGTCACCCGCGACGAACCCTCGGCCTTCGAGCACATGCATTCCCATGACGTCGAAGTATTCGGGACTCACGGCATTGTAGCTAGTGTTGCTGATGCCATCGCCTTTTTGACCCGGGAAAACGACCGAATTTACCAAACCGATGCCGCGCATCAAAGCCCGGCCTGCGAGCGCGGCGGACTCGACACCGGGCAGGGTTCGTGCGCCCTCGACCAAGCGCTGCTGGAGCGACCAATTCTGCTGGCTATTGAACCCGCGAACATTCGGATCGACAGAGAAGATGACCACGTGATCGCGGTCGAAACCGGTATTTAGAGTGCGCAGGTTTGTCAGACTGCGCGCCATCAGACCGGCGGAAATCAGCAGGACCGTGCAGAGAGCCACTTGAATCCCGCACAGCACCGATTGAAATCGCTGGTGCCGCTTGTCGCTGATAGTGGTCTTGAGCGCGATGTAAAGATCGTGACGCGAGGAGCGCCAGGCGGGCGCGAAGGCCGATAGCGCTGCTGTAAATGCGCACGCGCCGATGGAGTAGGCGACGACCCGGAGATCCGGGTGCAGGTCGAGCGACAACGTTCGAAGTTCGGCGGGATCGAGACCGATACCGCGCGCGGGCGGCAGCCAACGCGCCAGGATCGGCAAGCTCAAGTACGCCGCCGTGATTCCCGCGCCGCCACCCACGAGAGTTAACAACAGACTCTCGGTAAGCCACTGGCGAATGATTCGGCCGCGGCTGGCGCCCACAGCTAGCCGGACCGCCGTCTCCTTTTCGCGCGCGGTGGCGCGGGCCAACAGCAGTCCGCCGACGTTGGCGCACACCATCAGCAGGAGCAGTCCGGTTCCGACCAGCAGGAGCACCAAAGCCGTGCGCGATTGATCACGGATCGGCGATAGCCCGTAGGCGATCGACCGCACTTCCAGCCGGCCGTCCAGGTGGTCCTTATAGTTTTGAGGCGCCTTTAAAGCGGCGTCTTCCACATAGCGAGTCCACAGGGCAGCGGT
>Ga0265314_10002282_pt1 | contig 19846 bp, 12 predicted proteins | sample 4126metaG_FD_203106 | JGI IMG/M metagenome (GOLD analysis project Ga0265314, IMG submission 203106) | Rhizosphere microbial communities from Carex aquatilis grown in University of Washington, Seatle, WA, United States - 4-1-26 metaG | ecosystem: Host-associated > Plants > Roots > Rhizosphere >... | reverse complement strand
CGCGGTAAAGATCACCGCGGCGCACGACTTCAACGACTTCGAGGTCTGGTTGCGCCATCGCGATAAGGACTATTTCAAGAAGCAGTTGAATGGCGGCCTGATCAATCTTTTTACGCCCGAGGCCAAGCTGAACGAGAACACGCCGCCGCAATATCGCGGGCTCGACCGTTACGAGGCGCGCAAACGCATCATCGCCGATCTCGAGGCGCTGGGGCTGCTGGACCACATAGAGACCGTTACGAACGCGGTGCCGCACGGCGACCGCTCCAATGTGGTCATCGAGCCCTATTTGACCGAGCAGTGGTACGTCAACGCGCAGGAACTGGCGAAGCCGGCCATCGCCGCGGTGCGCGATGGCAAAACGAAATTCGTGCCGCAGAACTGGGAGAACACCTATTTCAACTGGATGGAAAACATCCAGCCGTGGTGCATCTCGCGCCAGTTGTGGTGGGGCCACCAGATTCCGGCGTGGTATGGGCCGGACGGCAAAGTGTTTGTCGCGCTCGACGAAGCGGCGGCGCAGGCCGAGGCCACCAAGCACTACGGCAAGGCGACCGCGATCAAGCGCGACGAAGACGTTCTCGACACCTGGTTCTCATCCGCGCTGTGGCCGTTCTCGACGCTCGGCTGGCCGGACGAGACCAAAGAGCTTGAGCGTTTCTACCCGACCTCGGTGCTGGTCACCGGCTTCGACATCATCTTCTTCTGGGTCGCGCGCATGATGATGATGGGCCTTCACTTCATGAAGGACGACAAAGGCACGCCCGAAATTCCGTTCCACGACATCTATATCCATCGCCTGGTGCGCGACGCTTCGGGCGCCAAGATGTCGAAGTCGAAAGGCAATGTCGTCGATCCGCTGGGCGTCATTGACGAATTCGGCGCCGACGCGCTGCGCTTCACGCTGATGCGCAACGTCGCGCCGAGCCACGACATCCGCCTCGGCCCGCAGGACGTCGAGAACAACCGCAACTTCGCGACCAAGCTCTGGAACGCCGCGCGCTTCGTCGAATTCAACGGCGCTGCCCGCGTCGAGGGCTTCGATCCGACGCAGGCCAAGGAAACGCTCAACCGCTGGATCGCCCACGAAACCGCGAAGGCCGCCGACGATATCACGCAGGCGATTTCAACCTACGCTTTTGCCGAGGCCGCGGGCGCCGCCTATCGCTTCGTCTGGAATGTTTACTGCGACTGGTATGTCGAACTGTCGAAGCCTCTCCTGACGGGTCCCGATGGCGCGGCCAAGGACGAGACCCGCGCCATGGCGGCCTGGGCGCTCGATGAAATCCTCAAGCTGCTACACCCCTTCATGCCCTTCATCACCGAAGAATTATGGACCGTGACGGCCGAGCATGGGCCGAAGCGTTCCGCGCTGCTCGCGCTCACGCCGTGGCCGGCGCTCGAAGGTCTCGCCGACGACAAGGCCGAAGCCGAAATCGGCTGGGTCATCGAGCTCATCACCGCCGTCCGCTCGATCCGCGCCGAGATGAACATCACCGTGCCGGCGCCGCTGGTGCTGGCCGGCGCTTCCGCCGAGACGCAGGCGCGCGCGACGCGCTGGGCCGATTTCATCAAGCGGCTGGCGCGCGTGTCGGAGATTTCGTCGGCCGCCGCTGCGCCCAAGGGCTCGGTGCAGCTTGTCGTGCGCGGCGAGGTCGCGGCGCTGCCGCTGATCGGCATCATCGATCTCGACGCCGAGCGCGCGCGGCTCGCCAAGGAAATGGCCAAGGCCGACGCCGACATCGCGCGGTCCGACAACAAACTCAACAATCCGAACTTCGTCGCCCGCGCGGCGGAAGAGGTGGTGGATGAGGAAAAGGCCAAGCGTGACGACGCAGCCGCCCGTAAGATCAAGATCGCCGCGGCGCTTGAGGCGTTGAAGGGGGCATGAGGCGGCTCAAGCCTTGAACGGCTTGCTCAGAAACTTCGACCCCTTCAGCCCATAGCGCCACGGCTCGTCGACCGCCTTGGTGATGCCGATGCGGGGCCCGACGGCGATCTCCGGCGTGTCCACCCGCTCCCGCAGTTCGAAGGGCGGCCGGTCGAGCGCCAAGCCGTTGTGCTTGTGGGTCACGCCCATCGCCTCGCACAATTTGCCGGGGCCCGAGCACAGGTCGCGCAGCTCCGGCAGCCCGCGCCTTCGCCGCATCGCGGCAAGGCCGGCCGTCGGCTGCAGCGCCCGGATCAGCACGGCGCTGGCAGAGCCTTCCTCTTCGCAAACGAAATTCAGGCACCAGTGGATGCCATAGGAGCGGTAGACGTAGGCGTAGCCGGGCGGCCCGAACATGACGGCGTTGCGCTCGGTCGGCCCGCCATAGGAATGCGCGGCCGGATCGGTGTGGTGATAGGCCTCGACCTCGACGATGATCCCGCCGGCGCCGTTGACCAGGAGCGTCGCCCCTATCAGTTCGGGCGCGACTTTGTGAACCGAGCGGTTGAAAAACGCGCGGCGCAGGCGGGGCGGCTTCGGCATCGGCTCCGTCTCGGTGGCGCGGCAGACACGGACCACGGCAGGGGCCTGCCGTAGAATTTCTGTGTCCCGCCTGCAACACCTTTAGAACATTTAAAGTTTGCCGCGCCATCATCCCCGCGATGCCGCGATTTGGCCATACCCTCCAGTGACATCGAGGGGGACCGAGCCACCGAACAAGCCGTTGGCAGGTCACCGGTTTTTAACGCCGGTTAACGACCCTCGTTTAAGGCCTGCCGGCGTATGCGGCGGGCATAACAAGGGGCGGGGACGACCAGGACTATGGACGCAAAGACCAATCTCAAAGCAAAGCTGCCGAGCCGCCATGTGACGGAAGGCCCGGAGCGGGCGCCCCACCGGTCGTATTATTACGCCATGGGTCTGACGACCCAGCAGATTCACCAGCCCTTCGTCGGCGTCGCCTCGTGCTGGAACGAGGCCGCGCCCTGCAATATCGCCCTGATGCGCCAGGCCCAGGCCGTCAAAAAGGGCGTCGCCTCGGCCGGCGGCACGCCGCGCGAGTTCTGCACCATCACCGTGACCGACGGCATCGCCATGGGCCATGCCGGCATGCGCTCGTCGCTGCCGTCGCGCGAAGTGATCGCCGACTCGGTCGAACTGACGATGCGTGGCCACGGTTACGACGCCCTGGTCGGGCTGGCCGGCTGCGACAAGTCGCTGCCCGGCATGATGATGGCGATGGTGCGGCTCAACGTGCCGTCGATCTTCATCTACGGCGGCTCGATTTTGCCCGGCACCTTCAAGGGCCAGCCGGTGACCGTGCAGGACGTCTTCGAGGCGGTCGGCAAGCACTCGGTCGGCCAAATGTCGGACGAGGACCTCGAAGGCCTGGAGCAGGTGGCCTGTCCATCGGCCGGCGCCTGCGGCGCGCAGTTTACCGCCAACACCATGGCGACCGTGTCCGAGGCCATCGGCCTCGCTTTGCCCTATTCGGCCGGCGCGCCCGCGCCTTACGAAATGCGCGACAAGTTCTGCATGACCGCCGGCGAGCAGATCATGGAGCTAATCCTCTCCGGAATTCGCCCGCGCGACATCGTTACGCGCAAGGCGCTCGAGAACGCTGCCGCGACGGTAGCGGCCTCCGGCGGTTCCACCAACGCCGCGCTGCATCTGCCGGCGATTGCGAACGAGTGCGGCATCGAGTTCACGTTGTTCGACGTCGCCGAAATCTTCAAAAAGACACCTTATGTCGCGGATTTGAAACCGGGCGGCCGTTATGTCGCCAAGGATTGGTTCGAAGCTGGCGGCGTGCCACTCCTCATGAAAACGTTGCTCGACCATGGCTACCTGCATGGCGACTGCATGACAGTTACCGGCCGGACCATCGCCGAGAATCTGAAATCGGTGAAATGGAACCCGGACCAGGACGTCGTGCATCCGGCCGATAAGCCGATCACCGTCACTGGCGGCGTCGTTGGCCTCAAGGGCAATCTCGCGCCCGAGGGCGCGATCGTGAAAGTCGCCGGCATGAAGAATCTGACCTTCTCCGGTCCGGCGCTTTGCTTCGACGGCGAGGAAGCCTGCTTCGAGGCGGTCAAGAACAAGAAATACAAAGCGGGCGACGTCTTCGTCATCCGCTACGAAGGGCCGCGCGGCGGTCCCGGCATGCGCGAAATGCTCTCGACCACGGCCGCGCTTTACGGCCAGGGCGCGGGCGACAAGGTCGCGCTGATCACCGACGGACGCTTCTCCGGCGCCACCCGCGGCTTCTGCGTCGGCCATGTCGGGCCCGAAGCCGCCGTCGGCGGCCCCATCGGTCTGATCAAGGATGGCGACATCATCGAGATCGACGCCGTTAAAGGCACCATCAGCGTCAAGCTGTCGGACGACGAACTGGCCAAACGCAAGGCGCAATGGAAGCCGCGCGAGACCGACTTCACGTCCGGCTATTTGTGGAAATACGCCCAACAGGTCGGCCCCGCCGTGAACGGCGCGGTGACGCATCCGGGCGGCAAGGCCGAGAAAGTGTCCTATGCGGACTCTTAAACCCCTGTTGCGCGCTTGGGTGCTCGGCATCGGCCTTACGGCCGCGCCGGCCTTTGCGCTCGACGGCACCAAGTCCGATAACGCCCTCTCGGCGGCGCCGGTGGCGATCTCGCCCACCGAGGCGTTCCGCTCGGGCGCGCGGTGGCTCAAGACCGGCGACACCGACAAGGCCGTGCACTCGCTTGAATACGCCGCCGAGAAGGGCCACGCGCTGGCGCAATGGAAGCTCGGCCGCATGTATGCCGAAGGCGAGGGCGTCGCGCAGAACGACCTCAAGGCCTTCGAATATTTCCGCCGCATCGCCGACAGTCACGCCGAAGATAATCCCGACATGCCGCAGGCGCGCTTTGTCGCCAACGCCTTCGTTGCGCTGGGCCACTATTACCTCGAAGGCATTCCGAATACGGCGGTGAAGGCCGATCCGGAACGCGCGCGCGAGATGTTCAACTACGCGGCCTCATATTTCCGCGATCCCGACGCGCAGTATTATCTGGCGCGTGTCTATCTCGACGGCACCGGCGTGCCCGCCGATCCGCGCCAGGCGGCGCGCTGGTTCGGCCTGTCGGCACAGAAGGGTCAATGTCAGGCGCAGGCCATGCTCGGCGCCATGTTGTTTGCCGGCGATCACGTACCGCGCCAGGCGGCGCGCGGCCTGATGTGGCTGACGCTGGCGAAAGATTCCGCGCGCACGGGCGATCAGGCCTGGGTCGCCAAGTTATACGACAGCGCGTTCAATCAGGCGACTGATGACGAGAAGGCGATGGCTGCGGTCTATCTCAAGCGCTGGCTCGAGACGCGGCACGAATAGAGGCCGCTTTACGCGCGTGATGGCGCGTCCCTTTCAAATCTGAATTTATTTCAGCCGCACGGCTCGTTGCCTTGCGCTTTCCATCCGGCTGCGGTGCCGCTCAACGGCTATCGCACGCGCCCCGTCTTAATCCGGATTATCATTCTGCGATATCGATCTGAACCAAGCATCCGCTAAAGCCTTTGCTTATGCCTTGCCGCGTAAAGTATCGGCGCTGAACGGGCGCACCCCCGACGGCGCTCTCAATATTGACCGCAAGTGGCGAGTTTTGGCGCATGCAACAGAATTCCGAATCGCTGGAAGCCGATATCAACCCGGTCGCCGCCGTTGCGACAGCGGCCACGCCGCAATCGATCAAGTTCATCAGCTTCGCCATTGGTGAAAACCAATACGGCGTCGACATCATGGCGGTGCGCGAGATCAAAGGCTGGTCGGAGATCACGCACCTGCCGCGCCAGCCCGAATATGTCCGCGGCGTGCTCAATCTGCGCGGCACCATCGTGCCGATCATGGATTTGCGCTGCCGCTTCGGCCAGGGCCTGACGGAGCCGACGCCGCTGCATATCGTGATCATCGTCCAGATCGACGGCCGCCAGGTCGGTTTGATCGGCGACCGGGTCATCGACATCGTCTCCGCGGAATCCGCCGAGATTCATTCAGTGCCGGATACCGGGCACGGCGCGTCGTCGGATTTCCTGTCAGGTCTGGTCAATCACGACGACGCCATGATCGCCCTGATCGACCTGCCGCATTTGCTGACCGAAGACGGCGTTACCTTCAAGGACGCCGTGCGCGCTGCTTAAATCGTAGACATCCAAGAACTGGAATGGGAATTATGGTCAAGATTGTAAGGTCTCCGGACGTCCAAGCCTCAGGTCTTTCGCGGCTATTTACCGACCGCAAAATCAGCACCAAAATTATGATCGGGTTCGGCTGCGTGCTGGCGATCACGGCGACCATTTCGGCCGGTGCCTACATGGCCTTCGGCAAAGCCGACGTCGGACTGCAAACGCTGGTGTCCTCGACGACCAACGCCCGCAAGATCGGCGAACTGGACCGTCACGCCATCGTCCTGAAAGCGGCGGTCAAGGAATATAGGCAAAACAGCAGCCCCGCGGCGCGCGACGAGGCAAAAAAGGCCATCGCCTCGCTCGTAAGCACCAGCCAGTCGCTGGCGCAGTCCATCAAGCATCCCGGCCGCCGGCAGCAGGCGGAAGAATTGACCGTCAAGTTCGGCGAATTCAGCAAGCCGCTCGACAGAATTATCGCGCTGCGCGAGCAGCAGGTCGCGCTCACCGCTGAAATTCTTACTCCTAATGGCGACCGCCTCCGCGCCGACTTCCTGAAGCTGCGCGACGCCGCGGCGGACGAACCGGCGCTGTTGGCTGCCGCCAACGAGGCCAACGACCTGTTCATGCAGCTTCGCATCAACTCGGTGAAATACAATTCCCGCCACGACAAGGAATCCGGCGACAACGTCGAGAAGTTCTACGGGCTGGTGACCAAGCTGATCGGCGGGCTTGGCGGTCTGATCAAGGACGACCAGCGCAAGATCTACGACGACATCAAGGCGTCCCTCGCCAAATATCGCGAGGGTTACGTCAAAACCGGCGCCGCGGCGGAAGAGTTGCTGCGTATCGACGGCGACCTCGAGCGCGTGTCCAGCAGTCTCGAAGCCGACCTCTCGCGATTGCGCGAAGGCGTCGTCAACAACGGAACGGTGACCGAGCGGGAAACGCGCGAACTGATGTCCAGCGCCAGCGACCTGATCCTGGCGCTGGCGGTCGGCGGTCTCGCCATCGGCCTCGCGCTGGCTTGGCTGATCGGACGCGTCATCGCTAGGCCGATCGTCGCTCTGGTTCCCGAACTGGAAAAGCTGGCGCATGGCAATTTCAACGTCAGCGTCCCCGGCCTCGGCCGCAACGACGAAGTCGGGCAGATCGCCGGCGCGGTAGCGCTCATGGCGGAGAAAGTCTCGGCGACCATCGGCGAGATCAAGGCGTCGGGCCGCGAGGTCACCAACGCTTCGGCCGAAATCGCCGGCAGCACCACCGACCTGTCGCAGCGCACCGAGGAGCAGGCCGCGAGCCTGGAGGAAACCTCGGCGGCGATGGAAGAATTATCCTCGACCGTGAAAAAGAACGCGGAGAATGCCCAGCACGCCAGCCAGTCGGCCAGCGCCACGCAGGATGTCGCCAACCGCGGCGGCCAGGTGGTCGCCCAGGCCGTGCAGGCCATGGCCAAGATCGAGGATTCCTCGCGCAAGATCTCCGACATCATCGGGGTCATCGACGAAATCGCGCGTCAGACCAACTTGCTGGCGCTCAACGCGGCGGTGGAAGCCGCGCGGGCCGGCGAGGCGGGACGCGGCTTTGCCGTAGTCGCTTCGGAAGTGCGCAGCCTGGCGCAACGCTCGTCGCAAGCGGCCAAAGACATCAAGGACCTGATCACCGACAGCAATGGCCAGGTCAAGGAGGGCGTCGATCTCGTCAGCCGCGCGGGCACGTCGCTCAACGAGATCGTCGAGTCGATCAAGAGCGTGGTGGCGATCGTCGCCGATATTGCGACCGCCAGCAACGAGCAGGCCACCGGCATCCAGGAGATCAACAAAGCCCTGACGCAGATGGACGAGGTCACGCAGCAAAACTCGGCGCTGGTCGAGGAGAACGCCGCCACCGCCAAAACCCTCGAGCATCAGGCCAAGGCGATGGACGATCAGGTCGCCTTCTTCCAGATCGACGGCGGCGGTTACGCGGCGGCCTCGGAAGAGGCGGGCGAGGCGCGGGCCATGTCTGCACCGCCGTCGCGCGGGCCGGCGCGAAAACAAAGACCGCGCGCGGCGTGATGCGCCGGCGCTCAGCGTCCCTCAATGTCGAGATCGATCCAGACCGGCACGTGGTCGGACGGTTTGTCCCAGGAGCGAACGTGCTTATCGATGCCGCAGCCGGTCAGGCGGTCGGCGGCCTGCGGCGACAGCAGCAGATGGTCGATACGGATGCCGTCGTTCTTCTGCCAGGAGCCGGCCTGGTAGTCCCAGAATGTGTAAAGGTCGTCGGCGTCGCTGCTGGCGCGCAACGCGTCGGTCAGGCCGAGATTGAGCAGGCCGCGAAAGCGCTCCCGAGTCTGCGGCAGAAACAGCGCGTCCTTGACCCAGGCCGCCGGCCGCTTGGCGTCCACCGCCGCCGGAATGACATTGTAATCGCCGGCCAGAACAAACGGCTCTTCCAGTTTAAGCCGTTCGTGCGAAAACTTAATAAGCCGGTCCATCCATTTGAGTTTGTAATCGTATTTGTCTCCCGGCGCGGGATTGCCGTTGGGCAAATAAAGGCTCACCACCCGTATGACGCCGGTTTTGGTCGAGACCAAAGCTTCCAGGAAACGGGCCTGCACGTCATCGGCGTCGCCGATCAACCCCGGCGCCACCTCGTCGAACGGCAGTTTCGACAGCAGCGCCACGCCGTTGAAGGTCTTCTGCCCGTGCACGGCGACGTTGTAGCCGAGCGCCTCGATCGGCTCCCGCGGGAAGGCTTCGTCGACGCATTTAATCTCCTGCAGACAGACAATGTCGGGCTGCCGCTCGGTCAGCCAGGCGACCAGGCTATCCATGCGCTGACGGACCGAATTGACGTTCCAGGTGGCGATTCGCATGGGTTTAGGCTCCGGCCGGCACGAACCGGGCTCGATAAACGATATATGGGCCTGTTTACCAGCCCCCAGGGGGGATGTGCACTTAGCAACGTTTATATGCTAGTAATCCGGCAAACGCGGGTGGGAAAAACGTTAAAACCGCGACAGAGAGGGAGTGTCCGGCCGTTGCAGAAGCGGCGGGACCGATGCCAGTGATGATCAAGCGAAAGTGGCTATTCGGCCTGGCGGCCGTTGCCGTCGTCGGCGTTATCTTGCTCGCCCGCGGGCTATGGACGACAGACAGCGCGGCTCAATCCAAAGGCGGCGCGGCGCGCGTGGTCCCGGTCGAGACCGCCGTCGCGGAACGCAAAAAAGTCCCGGTGCGTATCGAATCGCTCGGCAGCGTGACGCCGATCGCCAGTGTCGCCATCAAGCCGCGGGTCGATACCGCGATCATGGCCGTCCATTTCCGCGACGGCCAGGCGGTCAAGAAGGGCGACCTGTTGTTCACCCTCGACGGCCGCGCCATCGAGGCGCAGATCGCGCAAACCGAGGGCATGGTGGCGCGCGACAAGGCGCAACTCGCCGGCGCCGAGCGCGACGTCACGCGCTACACCGATCTGGTGGCCAAGGCCGCAACGCCGGTGGTCAATCTCGACAACGCCAAGACCCAGTCGGAAGTCTTCAAAGCGGCCATCATGTCCGACGAGGGCCTGCTCAATAACCTGAAGGTCCAGCTCAGCTATTGCACCATCACCGCGCCGATTGACGGCCGCATCAGCGCCGCCGCCGTCAAGGTCGGCAACTTCGTCCGCCAAGCCGACCTGCCGCCGATGGCGACCATCAACCAGATGGCGCCGGTCTACGTGACCTTCACGGTGCCGCAGAAGGTTCTGCCCGACATTCGTCAGGCGCTCGCCGCCGAAAGCGCGACCATCGAGGCCGTCATCCCGGGCGAGCAGAAGCGCGCCAAGGGCCAGGTGACCATGATCGAGAACACGGTCGACGCCGCGACCGGTCTGGCCACGATCCGCGCCACGATGCCGAACGACCAGGAAGTGCTGTGGCCGGGCACGCTGGTCACCACCGAATTGACCTTGCGCGTCGAGGAGGCGGTGGCAGTGCCGTCGCCCGCCGTTCAGGTCAGCCAAACCGGCAGCTTTGTCTTCGTCGTCAACGACAACGTGGCCAAGGTGCAGCCCGTCAAAGTGTCGCGCACGATCGGCACGGAGTCGATCATCGAAAGCGGCTTGAACGGAGGCGAGACCGTCGTCACCGACGGGCAATTGCTGCTGTCCAACGGCACGCAGGTCAATCCGCGGGGCGCCAAAGCCGGGCCGAGCGGTCAAAAACCCGCCGGTACATGACGCATGACCCCGAAAAGTGGGAACCGGTTTTCGGCTAAGGTCATGCGCTTGGAAAAAGCTCGATGAACATCTCAGAACTCTGTATTCGCCGCCCGGTTTTGACGACGCTGTTGACGGCGTCCTTGATCGTGTTCGGCGCGTTCTCCTACCGGCTGCTGCCGGTCGCGGCGCTGCCGGCGGTGGATTTCCCGACCATCCAGATCACGGCCCAGTTCCCGGGCGCCAGCCCCGAGACCATGGCCGCGTCGGTGGCCTCGCCGATCGAGCGGCAGCTCTCGACCATCTCCGGCATTTCGTCGATGAACTCGTCGTCGGCGCTCGGCATATCGCAGATCACCATCCAGTTCGATCTGGGCCGCAATATCGACGGCGCCGCGCTCGACGTGCAGACCGCGCTGGCGATCGCCGCCAAGCTGCTGCCCGTCGAAATGACGACGCCGCCGTCGTTCCGCAAGGTCAATCCGGGCGACTTCCCGGTGCTCTATGTCAGTTTGGTTTCCGATACGATGCCGTTGTCGACGGTCGACGACTACGCCGAAACGGTGCTGGCGCCGCAATTGTCGCAATTGCCGGGCGTCGCCCAGGTCTCGGTCTACGGCGCGCAGAAATTCGCCGTGCGTGTCCAGGTCAATCCGGTTCAGGCGGCAGCGCGCAATATTTCGCTCGACGACGTACGCAAAGTCGTTGCCGGCACAAATTCGAGCACGCCGGTCGGCACCCTGACCGGACCGAAGCAAAGCGTGACGCTGACCGCCACCAGCGCCATCGAGCACGCCGCCGATTACCGCAACGTCGTGGTCGCCTATCGCAACGGCGCCCCGATCAAGCTCAATGAGATCGCCCACGTCATCGACAGCGTCGAAAACGACAAGGTCGCGACCTGGTACAACGACGCCCGCGCCATCGTGCTGGCGATCCAGCGCCAGCCCGACGCCAATACCGTCGCCGTGGTCGACATGGTGCGGGACAAGCTTCCGACCATGCGCGCGCAGATTCCCGCCTCGATTCAGATGCAGCCGCTGTTCGACCGCTCGATTTCGATCCGCGCGGCGGTGAGCGACGTGCAGGAAACGCTGATGATCGCCATCGCGCTGGTGGTCATGGTGATCTTCCTGTTCCTGCGCAAGGTTTCCGCCACCATCATTCCGGCGCTCGCGGTCCCGGTGTCGCTGATTGCGACCTGCGCGGCGATGTACGCCTTTGGCTTCTCCATCAACAACATGACCTTGCTGGCGCTGACTTTGTCGGTCGGCTTCGTGGTCGACGACGCCATCGTCATGCTCGAGAACATCGTGCGCCACATCGAGGGCGGCATGCGGCCTTTCGAAGCCGCGCTGAAGGGCTCGCGCGAAATCGGCTTCACCATCGTGTCGATCACGTTTTCGCTGATCGCCGTGTTCATCCCGGTGCTGCTGATGGGCGGCATGGTCGGCCGCGTGTTCCGCGAATTCGCCGTCTCGATCGCGGTCGCGATCATCGTTTCCGGCTTCGTGTCCCTGACGCTGACGCCGATGCTGTGTGCCCGCGTTCTCAAGGGCCATCATGGCGACGAAAAGCAGAATATCGTGCTGCGGACCTTCGAGCGCCTGTTCGAGACGCTGTTGCGCAGCTACGAATGGGCGCTGGATCGCGTGCTGGCTTACAAGTCCATCACCCTGATGATCACGATCGCGACCCTGGCCGGCACGATCTGGCTTTATATCGTCGTGCCGAAAGGCTTCTTCCCGATCGAGGATACCGGCTACATCAGCGGCATCACCGAGGGCGCCACCGACGTTTCGTTCCCGCAAATGGCGAGGCTGCAGCGTCAGGTGGCCGACCTCGTGCGCGCCGACAAGGCCGTGGCTTACGTGAACTCCACGGTCGGCGCCGGCGGTCCCAACACCGTCGGCAACAGCGGCCGCATGCTGGTGGCGCTCAAGCCCAGGAATGAGCGCGGCGAGAACGCGACCGAGGTGATCGCGCGGCTGCGGCGAACCGCCAACGTGGTGCCCGGCATCGCGATCTATTTCCAGTCGATCCAGAACATCAATCTCGGCGGCAAGCTGGCAAAGAGCCAGTACCAATACACCATGACGTCGAACGATACGGTGACGCTGTACAGTCTGGCGCCGCAGCTGCGCGACAAGATTGCCACGATTCCGGGTCTGCTCGACGTCACCACCGACTTGCTGGTCAAGAATCCGCAGGTGACGATCCAGATCGACCGCGAGAAGGCGGCGGTTTACGGCGTGAGCATCGATACCGTGCGCCAGGAGCTCTACAACGCCTTCGGCGTCCGGCAGGTCGCGACGATTTATTCGCCGGTGAACTCTTATCAGGTCATTCTCGAAACCGCGCCCGAATTCCAGGTCGGACCGGACGATCTGGCGCACATCTTCTTGAAGACCACCAGTGGCGTCGTGGTGCCGCTGTCGGCGGTGACGCAGTTCGTGCGCACGGTCGGTCCCTTGCAGGTCAATCACCAGGGGCAGCAGCCGGCGGTCACGATTTCATTCAACCTCGGTCCTGGCATATCGCTCGGCCAGGCGACCGACGCGGTCGAAAAATTGATCCGCGACGAGCGGCTGCCGGCGTCAATCACGATCGCATCGCAGGGCACCACGCAGGTGTTCCAGGATTCGCTGCGCGGGCAGGGCATCCTGATCCTGGCCGCGATCTTTGCCGCCTATGTCGTGCTCGGCATTCTGTACGAGAGCTTCATCCATCCGATCACGATCATTTCCGGCCTGCCGTCGGCCGGCATCGGCGCGATCCTGACGCTGATCCTGTTCAAGATGGACTTGTCCGTGATCGCCATGATCGGCATCGTCATGCTGGTCGGCATCGTCAAGAAGAACGCGATCATGATGATCGACTTCGCGCTCGAACGGCGCCGCGTCGGCCTGTCGGCCGATGCCGCCATCCGCGAAGCCTGCCTGCTGCGCTTCCGCCCGATCATGATGACGACTTTCGCCGCGATCTTCGGCACGCTGCCGATCGCGCTCGGCACCGGCGCGGGCGCCGAATTGCGTCAGCCGCTCGGCGTCGCCGTGGTCGGCGGCCTGTGCCTGTCGCAGCTGCTGACGCTGTTCATCACGCCGGTCATCTACCTGTATCTCGACAAGTTCGACCGTATCCTCAAGCGCCGTCTCGAGCCGCAACTCGCGGAAGTCGAGGACCTGCACGGCAAGCCGCCGGCGGTCGCGGCGGAGTAACCGCCGTCAGAGCGAAAAGCTGGTGCCGCAGCCGCAGGACGCGGTGGCCTTCGGGTTTTTCACCTTGAACGAGGCGCCGATCAGGTCGTCGACAAAGTCGATCTCGGAGCCCGCCATGTAATCGACCGACACCGGGTCGATCAGCACCACGGCGCCGTCACGGGCGATGACGATGTCGTCGCTGGCCTTGGCGCGTTCCATGTCGAATTTGTACTGGAAGCCCGAGCAGCCGCCACCCTCGACGCTGACGCGCAGCATGGTGCCTTCCGGCTCGTTCTTGAGGATCTCGCCGATCCGCCGGGCCGCGCGTTCGCTGACTGTGACGCTGGTCGTCATCGCTTGTCCTTTGGCCTTGCTGATAGTTAAGTGCGCCGACCGTTCAGGTCAATGTGGCCCAAAAGGCAGCTATGGCGATCCAAACCTTAGGCCCGCGGGCCACTTTCGCCGCCGATCCGGCCAAAAGCCGGGGCCGGCGCCATGCCGAAGCGCCAAGCCCGACCCGCAACCCGTTCCGGCGCGACTGCGACCGCATCATCCATTCCGCCGCGTTCCGCCGCCTGGCGCACAAGACGCAGGTCTTCGTCTACCACGAGGGCGACCATTACCGGACAAGGCTGACGCATACCCTCGAGGTCGTGCAGATCGCCCGCTCGCTGGCCCGCGCGCTCGGCCTCGACGAGGACCTCGCCGAGGCGCTGGCGCTGTCCCATGATCTCGGCCACACGCCGTTCGGCCATGCCGGGGAACGCGCGCTCGACCGGGCGCTGGCCGGTGTCGGCGGTTTCGATCATAACGCCCAGGCGCTGCGCATCGTCACCGACCTCGAGCGGCGCTATGCCGGCTTCGACGGCCTCAACCTGACCTGGGAGACGCTGGAGGGCCTGGTCAAGCATAACGGGCCGCTGATCGACCGCGCCGGCCTGCCGGCCCCGCGCTATGCCAAGCACGGTGTGCCGGAAGCGATCCTGGCCTACAACAAGATCCAGGATCTGGAATTATGGACGCAAGCCGGGCCCGAGGCGCAGGCCGCGGCCTTGGCCGACGACATCGCCTATGACGCCCACGACATCGACGACGGCCTGCGCGCCGAACTGTTCACGCTGGACGACATCGCCGAGGTCGAACTTGCCGGCGACATATTGCGCGGCATCGCCGGGCAATATCCCAAACTCGAACACGCCCGCCGCGTCCATGAACTGGTCCGCCGCCTGATCACGCGCATGATCGAGGACGTCATCGCCGAGACCGCGCGCCGCGTGGCGCGTCACCAGCCCACGATCGGCGAAATCCGAGCCGCTGCCGGACCCTTGATCGCGTTTTCGCCGGACATGCAAAAGGCCGACGCCGCCATCAAGGGTTTCCTTTATCCGCGCATGTATCGCCATCACCGCGTCATGGCTGTGATGGACGCCGCCGAGCGGGTCGTTGAGGAACTGTTCGCCCATTACGTCCGGGCGCCGGGCGATCTGCCGCCGGAGTGGCGCGTCGAATCCGCCGACGAAAGCGCAAAGGCGCGCCACATCGGCGATTTCATCGCCGGCATGACCGACCGCTATGCGCTCGTCGAGCACGCCAAGTATTTCGACACGACGCCCGAGCTGATTTAGGCCGACTTCGCCTGCCGCGGCAGGGAGTCGGCAAGCAGGCGCGACACGTCCTTGAGCGGCTGCGGCCGGCCGAGGTAATAGCCCTGCGCCTCGGTACAGCCGACCATGCGCACCAGTTCCATCTGCTCGGCGGTTTCGACGCCCTCGGCGGTGGTGACCATGCCGAGGCTCGAGGCCAGCGCCGTCACCGAGCGCACGATGGCGAGCCCGTTGTCGTCGTCCTTGGACAAGTCGCTGATGAAGCAGCGGTCGATCTTGAGTTTGTCGAACGGAAAGCGGCGCAAATAGCTCAGCGACGAAAAGCCGGTGCCGAAATCGTCCATCGAGATCTTCACGCCCAGGCTTCGCAGCTGATGCAGTGCCGCCACCGTCTGCTCCGTGTTTTGCATCAGCACGGATTCGGTGATCTCCAGTTCCAGCCGCGACGCCGGCAGCCCGGCCGCGGCGAGCGCGCCGACGACGACCGGCACCAGTTTGGCGTTGAGCATCTGGATCGGCGACAGATTGACCGCGACCTTGATGTTGTCGGGCCAGGTCGCGGCGTCGGCGCAGGCCTGGCGCAAGACCCATTCGCCGATCGCCACGATCAGGCCGATTTCCTCGGCGACCGGGATGAATTCGGCCGGGGGCACCATGCCGCGCACTGGATGATTCCAGCGGATCAACGCTTCGCAGCACGACATGGTGTTGTCGTCGAGCTTCAGGATCGGCTGGTAATGCAGGGTGAACTGACCCTCGAGCAGGGCGTCGCGCAGCGCGCTTTCCAGCGCCCGGCGCGCCTTGATGACGGCGTCCATTTCCGCCTCGAAGAAGCGGAAGGTGCCGCGGCCGTCGGCCTTGGCGCGGTACAGCGCCATGTCGGCGTTCTTGATCAAGGCGTCGGGCAGGGTGCCGTTGTCGGGCGCGACCGCGACGCCAATGCTGGTTTCCGTCACGACGCTATGGCCGAACAGGTCGTAGGGCTCGCCGATCACGGTGCAGATGCGCTGCGCCAGCGCCGATGCCTCGGCAAGATCGGCAATGCCCGGCACGATAACGGCGAATTCGTCGCCGCCGACGCGGGCGACCGTGATGGATTCGGCCGCACTGCCGCGCAGCCTTTGGCCGACCTGCTTGAGCAGTTCGTCGCCGAACTGATGGCCGAGCGTGTCGTTGACCGCCTTGAAATTGTCGAGGTCGAGATAGAACACGGCGAGCTTGCGGTCGGCGCCGAGGTCGACCAGGGACTGCGCCAGCCGCTCCTGAAACAACACGCGGTTCGGCAGTTCGGTCAATGAATCGTAATGCGCCATGTGCGCGATGATCTTTTCCGCGCGCCGCCGTTCGGTGATGTCTTCGTGGGTCGCCACCCAGCCGCCGTCCGGCATCGGCGAGTTGCAGATTTCGATGGTGCGGCCGTTCGGCAAATCGATATCGGTGTTGAAGGACAAACCGCGCGCGATCCTGGCCCGCAGGTTGGCGACATAGTCGTCGGGATCGCCGGAAAACGTGCCGACGGCGAGACGCTTGCGCAGCAGTTCCTGCAAGACGACGCCCGGGCCGACGTCGTCGGGCGCCAGGCCGTACATTTCGCAATAGCGCTTGTTGTGGATCACCAGGCGCGACATGCCGTCGAACATCAGCAAGGCTTGCGACATGTTGTTGAGCGCGGCGTCGAAGCGCAAATTCTGTTCGCGTAGTTCGGTCTCGCGTTTGCCGAGCGCGACCGTGCGTTCCGCCACCTGCAGCTCGAGGGTGCGGTTGAGTTGATCGAGTTCGTCGATCATCAGGGCGATCGAGCGTTCGGTGCGGCGATGGTCGCGGTCTGTCTGCTCATAGGCGTCGGTGATAATCCGCGCGAGTGCGTCGAGGTCGACGGTGCCGTCGGGCCCGGTCGCCTGCAGTCGTTGGCGGGCAAACAGGCGATGCACGGGCTACCTGGCGCTTTCCGTGATGGTGGTGACCGTCATGGTCTGGTTATGCAGCTGAGAGAGGCCGGACGCGGCGTGCGGCGAAATCTCGCCATATGAGTAGAAGCCGAGGGCCGGCATCGTGGTGCCGAGCGCCCGACCGGCGGCCTCGACTTCCTCGACGGTACGCTGCCCCATGAGCAGGCGGCGGCCGATGCAACTCACCAAAATCGCGACGCTGTCGGTGTCGCCGGGCTGCGCGAAGGCGGCGACCGATTGGCGGGCCGCCTCGGCGGCTCCCGCGGCGAGCCGGTTGAAATTGCCGCGCATCAATTGCGAGACGAAGCCTTGCGGCATGTCGCCGGCAAAGGTCATCGAGCCGTTGTCATGGTCGACCGCGAGCACCGTGCGCACGAGCGCGCGTTCCGGCCGCAGCGGATCGTAAATGCGCAACGGAAACAGCAGGGCGGTGCCCGGCAATCCGGCAGCCTCGTCGCCGAGATAGCGCTTGTAGAGATCGAGCGCGGGCGCGCCGTCGAGTTCGAACAGGACATTGCCGCTCGCGCGCGTAATGCGCCGGCGCGGTCCGAATTCGTCCCAGCCGCCGGCATTGCCGTGGCCGATACGAACCGCCGCGCCATAGAAGCCGATCGCCGCCACGGTCTGCTTGCGCGGCGCGAAATCGCCGCCGACCAGCGTTTCCTGAAACTGCGCACCGTCGCCGGCGAGGCCGCCCGTGACGGGCACACTGTCGCCGGCCGTAGCGGTGATGCCGGCGACCAGCGCGCTGCCGTTGACATTGAGGCCGTCGGACAGAACGAAAATTCCCGCCAGATCGTCGGCGGCGAGCACGCGGCCGATACTTTCGCCGCAGGCGCGCGACGTCTCGGCGGAGGACGCCACCGCCGTCGCCAGCTTCAGACGCGTCTGCGCGAAGTTCAGCGCAATGGCCGCGATGTCATCGCTGACGTCGTTGTTGCGGATTTGCCCGCCGGTCGAGCAGCCGACGACATGCGCGTGGGGAAACATGTCGCGCAATTCGTTGTAGCGCCTGCCATCGGCCAATGCCGCCCGCCCGCCGAAATACAGCACCAGCCCGGCGCGGTCGGGGATCTCGCCTTGGCCCTGCCAGCCGGAGATTCCGTTCCACGATAGTTGAACCGCGTGCATGACAATCCTCGCTCGTGGTGACAGCGCGGACGGTACCCGGCACCTGCGAAGATAAAGTTATGCCAAGCGTTTTTCGGCCTTCATCAACCATCAACCATACCGCGGCTCCGGTGCTGGAAACATAGCAATGACGGGCTTTTTCACATTTCGGTGCCTTCAAATGCGGGCAGTTGCGATACGCGAATTTAACCGTAGCGCCGGGTTGGCGCTTGCGGTTTTGCAAAATGGTATGTCGGCACCGGCGTTTTGACTCACGTAGCGATTTCGACTACTCGCAGGCGCAATGACCCAACACCTTTTCACGACCATGCTCGCGCGCGTGCGCGCCGCCGCCGCGCCGCTGGCGGGCCCGGCCGATCTGTCGCGCGTCGTGGTCGAGCCGCCGCGCGAGGCAAGTCATGGCGACATGGCGACCAACGCCGCCATGGTGCTGGCGAAAGATGCCGGCAAGAAGCCGCGCGAACTGGCCGACGCCATCGCCACAGCCTTGCGCGCCGATCCGCTGGTCGGACAAGTCGACGTCGCCGGTCCAGGCTTCATCAACCTCACGCTGAAGGGCCACGTCTGGGGCGAGGAGCTCGGCGTCATCCTCAGCGCCGGCAAGGACTACGGCCGCTCGACGATGGGTGCGAGCGAAAAGGTCAATGTCGAATACGTCTCGGCCAATCCGACCGGCCCTTTGCATGTCGGCCACGGCCGCGGCGCGGTGTTCGGCGACGCGCTCGCCAACCTGCTGGCCTTCGCCGGCTATGACGTGACGCGCGAATATTACATCAACGACGCCGGCAAGCAGGTCGAGGTGCTCGCGCAGTCCGCTTACCTTCGCTACCGCGAGGCGCTCGGCGAGACGATCGAGATCCCCGACGGACTTTACCCCGGCGATTATCTCAAGGAATGCGGCCAGGAGCTTGCCACCGACTACGGCGACAAGCTCAAGACCATGCCGGAGGCCGAATGGCTGCCGATCGTGCGGCTGCGCGCCATCGACATGATGATGGCGGAAATCCGCAACGACCTGATGCGGCTGCGCATCGTGCCGGACGTCTATTTTTCCGAGCGCTCGCTGATCGACGGCGAGGAGCCCGATCCGTTTTCCCATAAGCCGCCGGTCGAGCGGCCGAAAGATATCGTCGCCGTCGCCATCGCGGCGTTGCGTGACATGGGTCACGTCTACGAGGGCCGTCTGCCGCCGCCGAAAAGCGGCGCGGTCGAAGACTGGGAAGATCGCGAGCAGACTTTGTTTCGCTCGACCGAATTCGGCGACGACGTCGACCGGCCGCTGTTGAAGTCGGACGGCAGCTACACCTATTTCGCCACCGACATCGCCTATCACAAGTCGAAGGTGGACCGCGGCTTCCGCCAGTTGATCGACGTCTGGGGCGCCGACCACGGCGGCTACGTCAAGCGCATGAAGGCCGCGGTCAAAGCGCTCGGCGGCGGCAAGGCCGAGCTCGACGTCAAGCTGGTGCAACTGGTGCGTCTGTTGCGCGCCGGCGAGCCGGTGAAAATGTCGAAGCGCGCCGGCGACTACGTCACCTTGCGCGAGGTGATCGACGAAGTCGGCAAGGACGCCGTGCGCTTCGACATGCTGTACCGCAAGAACGACGCGGTGCTGGATTTCGATCTCGCCAAAGTCATCGAAGCGTCCCGCGAAAATCCGGTGTTCTACGTCCAGTACGGCCACGCCCGCGGCCAGTCGATCTT
>Ga0265314_10002277_pt1 | contig 19883 bp, 13 predicted proteins | sample 4126metaG_FD_203106 | JGI IMG/M metagenome (GOLD analysis project Ga0265314, IMG submission 203106) | Rhizosphere microbial communities from Carex aquatilis grown in University of Washington, Seatle, WA, United States - 4-1-26 metaG | ecosystem: Host-associated > Plants > Roots > Rhizosphere >... | reverse complement strand
GGGCCGTGGAAGCGGCTTGGCGCGGCCTCGATCGGCTGGTTCGCGCGCTCGAGCTCGACGAAACGCTACAGATCTTCGTGCTCGACATTAGCCGTGCGGAGCTGGCCGAGGATTTCGCGGCCGCCCCCAGCCTGGCCGAGACCGCCATGTACGGCATCGTCGTCGATGGCGTGGGCGACAAGCCCTGGTCGTTGCTCGTCGACTGCAATGCCTACGGCCGCGGGCAAGAGGATGCGGCCCTGCTGGCGCGCCTGGGGACCTTGGTGCAAGAGGTTGGCGCGGCGGTGGTGGCGGGCATGAACTGGGCGGCCTTTTCCGCTGGCTTCGTCTCGCGCGAGGACGAGCGGGCGTGGACGGCATTGCGCAACAGCACGGCGGCAACTTCCATCGCGGTGGCGGTGCCAAGCGTTCTGCTTCGCCTGCCCTACGGCAAGAACACCGAACCCGTCGAGCGCTTCGCGTTCACCGAGCAAACCTCGCCGCCCACGCCGGGCCGGTACCTGTGGGGCTCGTCGGCCCTGGCCGTGGCGCAGCTGGTGGCCCAGTCGTTCGCGGCCGCCGGCGGGTGGGATTTCGCCCTTGGTGACGAGTCCTTGATCGCCGACTTGCCCACCCACATCAGCAAGCAGGATGGCGAATCGGTCCAGACCCCCTGCGCGGAAGCCTGGTTGCCGGAATCGAAGATCGACGCGCTGATTAGGGAGGGTCTGATGCCCATGGTGTCGGCCCAAGGCCGCGGCCAGGTGCGCGTGCCCCGATTCCAGAGCATCGCGCTGCCGCCGGCGGCCCTGGCCGGGCGCTGGCGCAACGACTGACCGGGGGAAGTCGCAGGTCTTCGCGACATCCATGTCGGGATCCGGTCGCGCGGGCACGCCCCAAGCGACGGACTTGTTGGGGCTGGCGGTTGGAACGAGCCTTGCTATCGATATCGACATCGAAAGGGTATCGAGATGCAGGACGTGCTTCGTGCAACGACATTTGTGGTAGCGTTCCATTCGTGGGTCGCTCGCTGCGTGCATATCTCGCCTTCACCGCGGCGCTCGGATTGTCCGGGTGCCTTCTCTTCACCGATCCGATCAATAAGGCGCCCGTGGTGAGAATGAATCCTCACACTGGTCCGGTCACGCGCGGCATCCCAGCCTACTACACGGCAACCGTGACGGACGACAAGGACAACCCGGCGTCCTTTTTGCTGGAGTGGGCTGAGTTTCCGGCTCCACAGCTTGGGTGTGGCACGATCACACTCGCAAACTGGGGCTCGAACTATCCGTCGACGACCTTGGGTGCCTTCGAGCCGTACCCGTTCACGCCCGCCAATCTGAACAAGGTCTGCCTGTGCGCTCGCGCCACCGACCACAACGGGGCCACCGGGTTTGGCTGTACAGAGCCGGCGATCGCTCCCGTCAACGCACCGCCAGTTGCCGTCATCGAAGATGTCTCTGGCGTTGCCTCGGGGGTGCAGCGTCCACTGTGCTCGCAAGTGCATCTTTCCGCGGAGAGCTCGACGTTCATTCCGGGCGATCAGTTCAATTGGACGCTCCAGGATTCCACGGGCAAGTCCATCCAACTTTCCCCTTGCGCTGGTTTCGATGCCAATCTCCACCGATGTTTCACCGCCGGCTCAAAAGGAGCCACTGTCACAGGCACCTATACCGTGACCTTGCAGATCGTAGATTCGGTCGTGCAGAACGGAAACACGACCACCACGCCCAGCCTGCCTGCCACGTTCGTGATTCCAGTCGCCGCGGACACTCCGCCGTGTCTTCAGCGAACCGATCCCGATAGGTCCGAGAAGCGGATTCTACTTTCGAGCAGCGCCAACCTAAGTGGAACCTATCAGAGCCGCACCTTCTCGGTGCTGGGTGTCCGGGACGATTGCGAGCCGTATCCGTTGCCTGCGGGTTTGCCCGGCCCGCAGACCCAGTTTGTCTGGACGATCTACGATTCGACACAGCCCTCGCCGGGCTGGACCTATCAGGCCAACGTATCCGACTCCTTCACGGTCAGTCAGTCCTCGTTCCCCAATGCGCGGCCCGGTGACACCGTTAAGCTGCGTGTCGAGGTGCAGGACACGCTGGTCCAGCAGAAACTCCAGCTGTCGGGTGGCCTGTCCCAGGCATGCACGTCGGACATCGACATTTGTTGTGGAGGCGCCGCCTGCGGCACGACCAACGACCAATGCGTCCGCTGGACAACTTGGACGGTGCAATTTCAGCCATGACGGGTGCACGCCTCATGTTCGTGCTTGTGGCTGCGCTGGCGGGTTGCTCTGCTAGCGGCTCAGCGACAGGCGCGGGAAACAGATCCGGCGGCAGCAGCGGAGGCTTCTACGCGTCCGGGATGGGCGGAAGTATCGGCAACGCGGGCGCGCCAGGCGGCCCGGATGCGGGAGTCGTGCGGGACGGCGGCAATCCGAAGTCGGACGCCAGTCGCGGCGAAACTTTGCAGCCTAACCTCTCGGCCGACGCGCCGACTTTTTGTTGGGGGCAATCGGGGACGTGCGCAGGTTTCGGCGGCAGTAGCGGCGTCGGCGGCAGCAGTGGGAGCAACGGCGGTCGCACGGGCACCTCGGGCGCGGGCGGTTTGGCAGGCTCTGGCGGTTTGGCAGGCTTTGGCGGTTTGGTAAGCTCGGGCGGTACGACGTCGGCGCGCTCGGGGGGCGCCCAAAGCTTCGGTGGCCAAACGAGCTCAGGCGGCGCCACCAGCGTTGGCGGCTCTTTGGGCATGGGCGGAGCTCGTGCTTCAGGCGGTGCGTCGGGGGGCCGGGGCGGGAGTCCTGGATCCGGAGGTATTGGCCCTCTGGACGCGGGACCGTCACCTGATGGCTCGATAGTCTCTGTCGACGTGGGCCCGCGCGATGCTGGAGCTGATGCACTGGCCGGCGACCTCAAACCCGCCGACAGCCTGCCGGCCGACACCACCACCCGCTGTGTGGCGCAGATCGCGGCCGTGCTTCCTGTGACGGATTCGTTCGAGACCTTCCACTGGACGGCAGGCGCCAACGCTCAGGTCGTGCTGCGCGCCAGTGTGGCGTCAGGCGGGCCGCCAGCCGGCGTGAGCTGGTCCTGGCAGGCAAACCGGGATGGCACGCCACTCGCGGCGACCCTTGGCACGCAAGACCCGGCGTCGGCTGCCTTTCCCATGACAAGTGCTGGCAACTACTCCTTCACTGCCTACGACAAGACCACCGGGGCATGCTCGAAAACGGTCCAGTTATCTGCGGTGGCCGCCAATGCCTGCGGGTTTTGTGACAGCTCGGTCATTGTTCGGGCGGCACCACCTGCCTCCTCGGACCCATCTACGGATATTCCCGTGCAGACGGGGGCGCGGACTTTGAGTGGCAGTCCGCCCTTTAGCCAGACCAACATCATTCTGGACCATGGGGTGGCAGTGCGGGTTTCCCCGAGAGTGGGGAGCAATCTTCTAGAATCCTACGTACGCATCAGCAGCGTCATCAGCGGCGAGTTGACCGTCGACGGATTGGCCGATCCTCAGACCGGCGGATTCGTCTCTCGACTTCTCGCCGTGAACAGCGATCTTGTCGTGCTCAATTACGACGTGCTGGTCGTTCCTATCGACGGCGTGGGCGGCAGCGCGGTGGCAGCGACGTCGCCACAACTATACCAGGGCCTGACCGCCAACAATATCAGCAGCACTGCCTTTGTTCTGGCCGGTGGTGTCAACGTAACCGGCACCACGGTTGCCTCGACTGGCCCGGTATCCGACGTGCGCGTGATGTTGACCAACCAGGATCCGTCCGCTACCCAGCCGAACAAGCTTATCTTTTCCTCGGTGGGGAGCAGCGACGCCAGCAATGGGGGCAGCTACTTGCTTCATGCCCAGCCTGGAACCTACTGGGTTTCGCTCTCGCCGCCCGACGGGAGCGGTTTGCCTGATGCTCTCTCTCCGACTGCGGTTACGCTCACCGGCGATACCACGATTGGTTTCAAGTGGAACGCGGTCAGTACTGCCACGCTGGTGCTCAACGTGACGGACGCGGCCGGAAATCCTAGCATAGGTACGCGCGTCAGGCTCACCTCGGCGCAGGCGAACGTGGTGGGGACCCTGACCGTGGGTACCACTCCGCAATCCGCCAACGGCAATATTCAAGTCGAGAACACGACATCCGCCTCGGGGACCGTGACCTTTGCCAACCTGCCCGACGGCGTGAGCTACAACGCCTTGCTGGTGCCGGTGATCGTGGGACCTTACGCGGCCACCACGGCGATTTCCGTGGCGTTGCCTCAAGGTGGCGGCACCCAGACCGTTGCCCTCCAGGCACAGGGGAGAATCAATGGGAAACTCCTAGCGGGTTCGAAATCCGCCATCGACTGGTCCACCGTGCACGTCGTCGCTTACGACCGCAGCACCGACACGCCGGAGGCACCCTTGAGCGTGGTCGCGCAGAAGGATGGTACTTTCTCCCTGGCTGTGAGCCCGGGCAGGCCCTACGTCGTGCTGGTAGTGCCGGACGCGAGCAGCGGGCTTGCACGGACTTTCGTCGCGCCGGGCCCGCTCCAGGCCAGCGAATTCACCCTCACTCAAAACGTGCAATCCGCCATGGCGTGGTCCGCGACGGTGATGGACACCTCCCAGGTTGGCGTGTCGGGGACCGCGCTCCAGGTCTTCTGCGACGCCAGTTGGCCGGGTTGTGTCGACCCAACCATCCCGCTTGCGGAAACGACGTCGGGCGATGGCGGCGCTTTCCAGCTCGCGCTGCCCGACCCGGCCACGCGATAATCGTTCCTGTCTATTTTCCCTGGTAGCGCGGGGGCCGTTTTTCGGCGAAGGCGCGCAGGCCCTCGTTGCGGTCCTGGCTGACGAGCACGCCCTCGTAGCAGCCGCGCTCGATGGCCAGGGCTTCGCGCATTGGCTTGCCGAAGCCAGCGTCGATGGCGCGCTTGGCGGCCGACAAGGCCAGCGGGCCGGCGGCGGCCAGTTCCTCGCACAGCTCTGAGATCGCGGTGCGTAGGTCAGGTTTCGCCGCCACCCGCGAAACCAGGCCCAGCTTCAGCGCCGTGTTTGCATCGATTCGTCGGCCAGTCAGGATCAGCTCCTTGGCGACCGCGACGCCGCACAGGCGGGACAGGCGCTGCGTGCCACCCGCGCCCGGAATGATGCCGAGGCGCACCTCGGAAAGGCCCATGATCGCGCTTTCGTCCGCCAGGCGCAGGTCGCAAGCCAGCGCGATTTCCAAACCGCCGCCGAAAGCCGCGCCCGAGAGGGCGGCGATAACCGGACGGGGAAAGTCCTCAATGGCTTGCACCAGGGCTCCGAGTTCATCGAGAAACGCGCGCGTCTCTTCGAGTGTCATGCCCAGTCGTTCCTTCAGATCCGCACCTGCACAGAAGGCCTTGTCTGCCGCCCCCGCGAGCACCACCGTGGTCAATTCGGGCTGGCCGGCGAGCGCGGCCAGCTCGGCGCGCAGGGCGGCGACCAGCGCGCGCGACAGGGCGTTCGCGGCTTCGGGCCGGTTCAGCAGCAACCACGCGACACTATCCTGGCGCTCGACCAGCACAAGCGGCTTGGCCGAGTCGTTTGCGTTCTTGCCTTCACCCATCGTGTTGCCTCGCCTCTTCTCAGCTTCGCCACAGCTTTTCGAGCAGGTCGTCGCTGACCTGCTCCAGTGTGTCCACGATGACGTCGGCGGCCGACTGGTCGTAGCCCATCCAATTCGCCCGTCTGACCGCAATGACGTGGGCTCCCGCCGCCTTGCCGGCCAAGATGCCCGGCTCGGCGTCCTCGATGACGATGCACGCCCGCGGCGCGACCCCAAGCAAATGCATGGCGGATTGGTAGCCCTCGGGATGGGGTTTGCCCTGGCTATAGTCCTCGGCACCGAGCAAGTGCTGGAAACATTCGGTGAGCCCAATGCCGGCGATGGTTTCGCGCACTTCCACTCGGCTTGACCCTGAAACGATCGCCAGGCCGGTTCGCCCGCACAGGCGGCGCACGAGCGCCAGCGCGCCCGGCAGCGCTTGATAGCCCTGGCTGGCGAAGAGAACGCGCTTTTCTTCCACCGCTGCGGCGATGAGCACGCCCATGTCGACCTGCAATCCGTAGTCGCGCTGAATTCGCGCGTGGATCTCGTTCCACGAGTGCCCGACGATGAACTTGCGCATGTCGGCGTCGAGCTCTACGTGCCAGCGACGGGCGGCCAGCACCACGGATTCGACGTTTTCACGTTCGCTATCGACCAAGGTCCCGTCGAGGTCGAAGAGAACGGCTCTGTCTGGTTGCATAAGTGGGCGGATTATACGGAGACAAGTTGGCGGGGCCGACGGTTTTTGCTAGAACCTTGCTTCTAGGAAGTTGATTTGGCTTTAAACGCGATGGAATCGCAGTCCAACATCGCAGAGTTGCAACGTGAAAATGAGAGCTTGCGCCGGGAAGTCGCGAAGCTCGAGGATCTGCGCGCCCTCACGTACCGGGATGGCTTGACCGGGTTGTGGAACCGGCGCTACTTCGCCGAACGGCTCGGCTCCGAACTCAGCCGCGCGCGCCGGGCTTCGGGCCGGCCGTTCACGGTGCTGATTCTCGACGTCAACGACTTCCACCTCATCAACAAGTCGCACGGCCCCGGCGAGGGCGATCTGGTTCTGCGCTGGGTGGCCGAATTCCTGGAAAAGTCGGTGCGCGCCCACGACGTGTGCTGCCGCATCGAGGCCGACGAGTTCGCGGTCATCTTTCCCGACATGGCTCGGGCTTCCTGCCAATTCCTCGTGCAGCGGCTGCGCGACAAGCTCGCCACGCTCAGCGTGCGCGCGCCCTTCTCTTTCGGCCTCAGTATGGGAACCGCCAGCTATCCCGAGCAAGGCACCACGTTCGACGCCCTGGTGCGCGTGGCCGAGGAAGGCCGCATCGAGGACAAGCGGCGCCAAGAACCTGCAGCGCAGGATCGGATTTTGGGCAGTGATTCCGCGGCCAAGACGGGCCAAACGCCGCCCGTACGGCGCCCAAGCGACGGTTAGCTCGCGCTGCTTTTTCCAGAAATTCCGACCTGGCGGTTCATTTACGGGGGTACCGCACGGGGGTACACTAGGCCTGGGTATGTCAGACTTAGCGTTCCAATGGCCTAGGGTTGCGAGGTATGTCCTCGTGTTGGTGCTGGTGGGAAGCGGCTGCGCGAAGCGCACGACGCAATTTCTCCTGCCCACGGATGTGAGCGCAGTGGATGGCGGCTCGGGGATTGCCATCAAGCTCGACGCGCGCCCAAATCAAGGCGAGGCCGGATTGGGATTCTTCAATGACGGCGGGGTGGGCTGCACGGGCACGCCCGAGTTGTGCAACGGCATCGACGACGACTGCGATGGTGTCATCGACAACGGCTTTGACCTCAAAACCGACCCTTTCAATTGCGGCGCCTGCGGCATCGTGTGTAGCGCGTCGGCCGCGACCACGGCCTGTATTGGCGGGCAGTGTGTGATTTCCGGCTGCACGCCCGGCTACGTCGACGCCGACAAGAACCCGGTCAACGGCTGCGAGTGCATGCTGACCAACGGGGGCAAGGAGATCTGCGACGGGGCCGACAATGACTGCGACGGAGTCATCGACAACGGCTTCGATTTGCAGAACGACCCCAACAACTGCGGTGCGTGCGGGGTCGTCTGCGCCGCCGCCAACGGGATTTCCTCGTGCCAGAAGGGCGTGTGCGCGTTCACTTGCAAGCCCGGCTTCTACGACGCCGACAAGAAGGCCAGCGACGGATGTGAATACGCGTGCAAACCCACCGCGGATCCGACCGAGGTCTGCGACGGCGTCGACAACGATTGCAACGGCCTCATCGATGGCGACGATCCCGGCCTAGTGTACACACCCGCGGATCGCGTCTGCTACAGCAGCGCGGCTGGCTCGTGCCAGTCCGGGCTCACGACCTGCATCGCGGGCAGCCTTGTCTGCGTGGGCGCGGGGCCACCGTCCGAAGAGATCTGCGACGGCCGGGACAACAACTGCAACGGCCTCGTCGACGAGGCCGACCCCAACCTGGGCAAGTCTTGTTACGCCGCTGGGGTCGCGGGTTGCGACGCCACGACTTGCGTCGGCGAGTGCAAGCGTGGCGCCTACGTCTGCACCAAGGGCAGCCTGGTGTGCGGCGGCATGGTCACGCCGCAAGTGGAAATCTGCGACGGCAAGGACAACGACTGCGACGGCGTGGTCGACAACGGCTTCGACACCGACAACGATCCGAACAACTGCGGCGGTTGCGGGCACAAGTGCAGCTTCGCTCACGCCATCGCGGCGTGTGTTCAGGGGGGCTGCGTCTTCGACCCGAAAGATCGCGAAGGCGCTTGCGCCGATGGTTGGGTGGACGCCAACCACAACCCGGCCGACGGTTGCGAATACCAGTGCACACCGAGCGGACCCGAGGTGTGCGACGGCAAGGACAACGACTGCAACGGCCTAGTCGACGCCGCCGATCCGGGGTTGGTTTTCCCGACCAATTTTTGCCTGCAGGGAGGCGAGTGTGGCAAAGGGCCCGGCGGCTCGACCCATCCGGGCTGGGAGACGAGCGCCTCCTTCCCGGTGTGCACGGTCCGAGCCGGCGCTCCCGCGGGGACTCCGCCGTCGTGGGTGTGCAACTATCCCGCGACCGTGCAGACCTCGGCCCTGGGGCAGATCGTCGCGCAGGAAACTTGGTGCGACGGCAAGGACAACGATTGCAACGGCGTGGTGGACGATGCCTACGCCAAGCAGCTCGGCACATCGTGTACCGATCCTGCCAGCACAGCAGTGGGCGCGTGCGTGCGCACGGGCACCTGGCGCTGCCAGGCGGACAAGACCTTGCCCGCTTCGTGCGATTTCACCGGCGTGGCGCCCGCGGCCACACCCACCGATGAGATCTGCGACGGCATCGACAACGACTGCGACGGCCTAGTGGATGAATCCTGGGACAACCCGCCCGGCCTCACCCAGTGCAGCGGCCACGACTGCCTGGGCGTGCGCGACGATAATGTGCACGTCAATGCCTCGGGCGCGCCCGGCGGCAGCTACTACATCTACAAGTTCGAATCCAGTCGGGTCGACGCCAGCGCGGCTTTGCAAGGCACCTCGACCGCGCGCGCTTGCTCGCGCGCCCAGGATGGGAAAGGCGGTCTGGTGTTGCCGTGGAGTAGCGTCACCTGGAATCAGGCCGATGCTGCTTGCCGCGCGGCTGGCATGCGCCTGTGCAGGGTCGCGCGCACCGCGGGCAACATCGTGACCGACGAATGGGGTTTTGCCTGCCAGGCCGGTCAGTCCTGCACCAGCGGCATCTATCCCTATTCATGCAGCTACGGCGCCGCGACTTGCAACGGCGCGGACATGAACCTCGGCAAGGCGGTCGCATGCGGTTCACTTGCAAGTTGCATCACCTCGGGCGACTTGGACACGGCCAGCAGCAGCGACCATCTTTTCGACATGAGCGGCAACGTGGCCGAGTGGACCGACGATCGGCGCGACATCCTCGATACCACGGGATCGCCGGCCGGCGCGGGCTCGGACAGCGCCATCTACACCACGCGCGGCGGGGCGTTCGACAGCTTCTTCCGCGGCATGGCCTGCGATTTCACCGGCACCCAGCTGCACCCGACGTTCTCGTACCCCGACACGGGCTTTCGCTGCTGTTCGTCGTGCCCGCCCGGGCAGGCGGACTGCGCGGGGGCGTGCAAGAACCTGGGCACCGACAGCGCCAACTGCGGCGCCTGCGGCGGCGCCTGCGCTGCGGGCACGACTTGCCAGAACGGCGCGTGCAAGTAGCCCTAACCCGGATCGCGCACGAAGTGGGGTAGGGGTTCGGGTAGCACAAAGCTCAGTTCCACCACGCCGGAAAAGACGCCGTCTTTGTACCAGGGGATCTGGTGGACGAGCTTGCGAACACCGGCTTTCTCGATGGTGTAGCTATTCGAGGCAGGTGCGGCCAGCTGTGCGACGAAACGCGAGCGCGCCGGTTCCGGATGGCAGTCGAGTAGGTTTCGGCCCACGAGCGCACGTCCGCCGTCCTTGGCGAAGACTTGGGCCGCCCACTCGTTCACGTACAGGCAGACGCCTTGGCGATCGCAAACCGTGGCAGCGACCTCGATGCCATCGAGCCAGGCAAAGGTGGCGGGTTCGTCGTTGGGAGAGATGATCATCCCGCATTTCTACAACGCCTTGAAAAAGAAAAGGGCGAACCCCGCAAGGTTCGCCCTTTCGACTTGGCGCCGGCAGGAGGTTCATCTCCGCCGGCTAGGCCAATGCTACTACTGGTGCACTTGGGCGATGGCAGCGACGGTTCCGGGGCCGTGGCACATCATGCAAAGCTCGGACTGGCCCTTGGCGGCCAGGCGTGTTCCGTAGAACGTGCCGCCCATCTGCTGCATGTGGGTGATCTCGTTCGGCGAGTCGTGGCAGGTGGAGCACGCTGCGGTGATGGGTGATTTCACCCGGGTCGTGTAGGAGGGATCGCAGGGTGCGGCCACCGTGCAGACGCAAGGGGCAGCGGTTGTGCAGGCGACGCCGTCTTTGTACCCGGTGGTCAGGTTGGCCGTCGAGAAGTTGGTCCCATAGTCGGTATTGCCATCCGCTATCACGTAGGGCGAGTTGCTGATGGCGGGTGTGTATGTGCCGGTGGCTACCGTGCTCATGAGGAGGTTGGGCAGTGCGGCCGCCGAGGCAGTGGCGCTGAAGTCGTAGGTCCCGGGCAAGTGGCACTGCTGACAATTGTTGAGGATACCCGGATAGGTGACCTTGGCGAAATTGGGATCGGCGTTGTCCAAAGTGCAGGTCCCGTCTGTGATGGATGTCCCGGTCGGGCAGGCAGCATGCCAGTTGAAGGGGACGGTTCGCTTGGATGCGCCGTGGATGCCGTGGATGAAGGTCGAGGACGACGCCGACCAGCCGCTGCTGGTTCTATTCGGGTAGTGGCAGAAGGCGCACGTCGCGCCGTCGTTGCGCTGGCCCGCGTGGAAGGATGGGTTGGCCCCCAGCTGCTCGTGGCACTTGAGGCAGTTGGCGTTGGCCACGATGGGACGACGAGCGCTGTACGCCTTGCCACTGGTTGCATCGGTTGCCACCATGGACACGTCCAGGGCCGGGACCACGAGACCGCCGCACTTCAGGCCCGTGGCGCAGGTCGGAATCACGGTGGAATCGCCGTACGGGTAGGCTGGCAGGTTGATTTGCGTAAGCGGCAGCGAGGAAGTCACGCTGTAGGTGTAGCCGATGCCGCCGGTGAGCATGACCGCGCTGTCGGGGACGGTGACACCGGTGAGCGTGATGGTGTAGTAGCCCGTCGTCGCATCGAACGTCATGGTACCGGCGCCAGCGCCGGTGGCGGTGCCGTTCCAGATGTTCTTGATGTAGCCGCTGGCCGTGACGTTGAAATCCGCCGGCGCCGTGATTCCATCCTGGGGAAGAGCATAGGCGAAGTACGCGCTTGGCGAGTTCGCGAATCCATCCATCAGTTCTGTGACCGTGCCGGCAGCGTAGGTGTTGAAGACCACCGGTTTGCCACCCGGCGTACCGTCCTGGATCACAAAGCGGAAGGTGATGCTGGGATGCTTGTTGACGTCGCGGGTGACGCTCTTCACGTTGTACGCAATCACGACGGCGCCAGGTATTTGCGTTACGGATCCGGCGGCAGGCACGTATCCAACGTTGGTGTTCGGGTTGGCAGTGCCCGCGGTCGGATCCGGCAGCGCAACTGCAATGTGCGAGTCGAGGACGCCGTAGGTGGCCAATGTCTGGGCACCGGTCTTCGGGTGGCAGGTCGCGCAGAGCGAGTCGTCGGTCTGCGGGCCGCCCTTGTGTGCTGTGCGGCCGGCGGGGACGGCGGTTAGGGCCAAGAAGCTCACGTCGTCGTGGCACGAACCGCAGGCGCGTCGGCTTGGCTTGGTTGCGAAAGTCGCAGCCTGGGCTGCCGGGGCGCGGTGGCACTTGTCGCAGTTGCGCACATCTTGCGGATAGGTGATGTCGTACGGCGTGGCGACACCTGTGTATTGGCCGCCCGTGAGCGTGAGCTGATCGCCCATGTGGATCTTGTGGATCCAGACCGGGAAATTGGGGAAGGCTTCACCGTTGATCATGACCGCGTTGCCCGCCCAAGCGAAGGTCGTGGGATCCACAACGCCCGGCGCATCGAGGTCGACGTTGGGTGTTGCGCCCGTGCCCGGAATCGCCTGGTAGCGCTGCTGATCGTTGTGGCAAGTGGCGCACATGCGCACGTCGTAGATGGAGCCACCGTGGAAAGCTCCGGTGCCGCCTGCCTTGGCGCGGAAGGAGCTGTGGCATTCCAGGCAGGATGCGCCATCGATCTTGTCGTTCTGGCCCGTTACATCCGCGCCCGTGGCTGGGATGAAGTCCTTAACGACATTGGCTGCCGCAAATACCTGCAAGCCATTGGCCGTCTGAGACAGCCGCATGGAGAATCGGTGCGTGGCCGTGGCATCGTAGGTGGTGCCCGCGTTGGCCGCATCGGTCACGTTCTTGGCGAAGGTGTAGACGTAGGTTCCGTCTCCGTTGTCCATCAGCACGCCGCTAACCGCGGGAGGAGTGGCGACGGCGCTCTCCATGCTGGCCACGCTGGTCGCGTTGGCAGCCATGTAGCTGACCCAGGTGTCGTTGCCGCCCTTGGTGGCCGGAACCAATTTGAGCAGTGCGAAGCGCATGTCCGCCGCGGGCAGGCCCGAGATGGCATTGCCGCTGTTGTTGTCCGTGGCCTTGAAGGCAACCACGGGCTTGCCGCTGGCAGGGATGGTCACGCTGGCGAGCGTGATCTTGAGATCGAGCGCCGCCAGCTCGTCAGCGCTCAGGCTTGCGAAATTCGACAAGGCGCTCTTGATCGTGGTTGTGAGCGTGCCTCCGTCGAGACCAGGGCAGGTCATCGTGCTGGTGCCGTCGCCATTGCTGACGACGGTGCACGAGGAGCCGGTTGCTCCACCGCTGCTCGTTACGACGGTGGTCGGAATCACGACTTCCGTCCCGTCGGGGCAGACGATCTTTTTCGCACCGCCGTCAGGAGCTACGATGGTGCAGTTTGTGGCCCCGCCATCGTATTTGGGAATGACGGCGCTGCCCAGCGGCACGCTCGTGCCATCGTCGCAGACCAACGTGCTGGCACCGGTGCTGTCGGTCTTGACGGTGCAGGATTTACCGTTCTTGCCGTCCGAGCCTGAGCAGGCTGCGAGACAAAGCGCGAGACCGGCGGGAATTAGACTACGCACAAAAAGCCCTCGGTTCATTGTCCTCTCCTTGGCGAAGCAGTTGCCGCGAAAAAAGTAGCACAGTGGTCGTGAAAGTTGTAACGAATAATGACCTTTCAGGTCCGAAATGTCCGGATTCTCCCCTGCGTTGATTCTGTGAGCAAAACGATAGGGGTTGTAGGTTTCGGCAGCATCTCGCGAATACTTGGTTGCAAACAAGACGAAAGTTGTCGGAAGAATGGCACGGCGGCGCCTGGGATTATGAACTCGGACGAGATTGCTCCGAGAAAGCCCAAAAGATTAGAGTGCTTGGCCATTCGGCAGAACTCGCACACGGCGAAGATCTCCAAATAGTGGAAGAGCCGTGATGACCCTGGCTGCCAGCGGCGCCAGTGCGGCTTGGAAGCGGACTCGCCCAGTCCAGGGGTCTTGAGAAAACTACGGGCAGGCTGGATCGGCCGTCCAGGCCAAAGGAGTCGCGGAATCGCTGACTGTGATGACCAGTGCCTGGCCGCTCGCACTGACCTTCAGTTCGCCGGTCGCCGAAAGCGCCTGCACGATGACGGTGGGTGGCGGCGCGGAAAATTCGATTCGCCACGCGACTGCGGTGGTGGCGTAGTCGGCACTTGCCTGCACGAGAAGGAAGTCGCCCGTCCAGGTCTGTGCGGTGGCGAAGGCCACGTCGTGGGCTACGCCCCAGCCGCGCAGGAACGTATAGAAGAGAAGGGCGCCGAATTGATCCGCGCCTGTCGTGTCACCGGACGTTGGCAACGAAGAGACGCAGGGTACCGGGCTCACCTCGCCCGACGTGACCGTGGGAACTCGGCCGTCCGGCCCCACCAGGAAACCGACCATTTGGTGGGGTTCTTTGGCGTAGCCATGCCGAACGGCTGCGTTTCCGCCCGAGTGGTACGCCGTGGCTTCGTACTTCGCGCCCAGCGGATAGACCAGGGCCCGGGCCGCGAACATCGACGACTGGAAATCGCCCAGGCTCGTGTAGTAGTCGTTCAACGCGGAATCCGCCGCCTGGATGATGTTCGACTGGGTGTACCCGAGGTCGAGCAGGTCGTTCGCGAACAGCGTTTCGTAGAAGCGGGCGTCACCCTCGATGATGGAGTCGTAGGCGAAGTACTGGTCGGAGGTTTGGAAGTCGCTCTTCTGGAGGTTGAGCTCCACATCCTGGAGAGAATGGATGAGCTCATGCGCGAGGGTGATCATCGCGTTCTCCTCGACCTCGGAACCGGTTTGGCTTGGATGGGAGATGATGGTCACGTTCTTCTGGGTCGAATCGTAGAACGCGTAGGTGTGCGTGGCTTCGTCATCGATGGTCGCGTTGCCCGTTCCACCGTCGTTGTTGGTTCCACCGTCGGCGCTCGCGCTCGCGGAGCTGTTGTTCGTGGTGAAGTGGAGGAGCACCATGGCTTCGTCCCACGGGCTCGGTCCGCTTTGCGCGGCGGTGGCCGCTGCTTGCTCAAGCTGCGCCCGATATTCGTTCTCGGTGATGACCGTGACAGGCGGCAGACCATCGAAGGGATCGTAGGCGTCGCCACGCAGGCTGAGATCGTGATAGTAGACCGCCTGCTGACAAGCGCGCTGGGTGATGTCGCAAACGGCGAGCTTGGGCTGGCTGCACGCAATGCCCGAAGCAAGCAGCGACAGTCCCAGGCAGGACACCGCGAAACGATGCTCGCGCCTCATAGTTCGATCTCCTTGCCGAGGTGGAAGCCCCAGCGCTCAAGTCCGGCGGCGCCCCCCAGCGGCTCATCCAGATTGATGAGGAGCCCGGCGAAGAATCGGCCGGCCTTGGTCTGAAGAGTTCCACGCAGCACGGCCGAGCTTTGAAAGCGGTTGACGCTTGTCGATGGCATGAGCACGGTTTGAAAGCGGGGACGAAGCACGAAGCTTTGTCCAATGGGGAACTCGACCTCGAGCGCAACCTGCTGAAGGGACTCGGTGCCGGTGGCGTTTCCGCGTACGCCGAACACCACGGCGCTCGCTTCTTCGAACGAGAACGCCAGTCCGCCGGAAAGGGTGTAGCTCACGCGAAACATGCTTGGCAGCGCCATGCGATCCGGCGACCACAGCCACAGGTTCCACATGCCCCACATCGCCATGGTCTGATTGTAGAGGAAGTTGTACAGCCTTCCGTCCGGGCTAAGGGGAACGTGCGCGAGGGGGGCGGTCACGCCCACGCCCGCACGAAAGCGCCAGGGCCCGGTGTCGGCGTGAAAATAGCTGGTGAATTGGGGGTTGCCCGCGCGGAATGTAGACTCGCCAAGTCCCTGATTGTCGACGAGCCAGCCGAACCCCCAGGCTAGGTCAAGAAGGACGTTCGGATGCACGGCATAGGCGCCTTCGAGCAGGGGAGAAAGCACGACCGAAGTCGAGCCCGTTTCACTTTCGCCGGAGCTGGATAGGACCGCGCCGTACGAAAGTCTTGTGCTTGCGACGGGGACTGCCTTCGCCAGCGCAATGGCCGGAGGCGCCGGCGCGGGAGCATCGAGGGCTGGCGGATAGGGGTAGTCGTTGGGCGCGATGCCCAGCGAGGCCGCCGTTGTGGGTGCGGGATTGGCCGCCTGGGGGTCTCGTTCGGCGGGTTGCGCGTGCGACAAACGCGATGCTGTCAAAGAAAGAAGTACGGCGAGCAGCTCCGAACAACTGCCTGCCAAACCCGAGGAGCCTCGACGGGTACGAGAATGCATGGTGCCTGGCAGTTTATCAGCCACCAGGTGTTTTGCGAATCGGCGCCGGCGCTGGCTAGGACGGCACGGCGGCCTTGGCGGCGCGGATCAGGGGCAGCTCCAGGGCATCGCGGAGGGCCTCGCAGCTGGCCTCGATCATGTTTTGCGACACGCCGATGGTGCTCCAGCTTTCGCCGCGCATCTGCGACTCGATGAGCACGCGGGTCTTGGCCGCGGTGGCGGCCTCGGGATCGAGGATGCGCATCTTGAAGTCGGTCAAGTGGACCTCGCGCAGAAGCGGAAAGTGATGGTCGAGTGCCTTGTGAAAGGCGTGATCCATGGCGTCCACCGGGCCGGCGCCTTCGGCGACCACGTGCGAGACCTCGCTTCCGACTTTCAGCTTGACGGTGGCTTCCACGAACACTTCGCTGCCGCGCCTCTGCTCGGAAATCACGACCAGATCCAGCACCTCGAACGGCTCGGCGTAGCCGGGCTGCGCGCGGCGAACCATCAGCTCGAACGAGCCCTCGGCGGCCTCGAACTGGTAGCCCTGGTTTTCCAGCTCTTTCACGCGCGCGAGCAAGGCCGGCTCGTAGCCTCGCATGTCCACGCCCAAGTCGTGCGCCACCATGCGCACGTTGCCGCGGCCGGAAAGCTCGGACACCACGACCTTGCGCTGGTTGCCCACGGCCTCGGGCGTGACATGCTCGTAGGAGGCGGCCAGCTTCTCCACCGCGGCGACGTGGGCGCCGCCTTTGTGCGCGAAGGCGGACGAGCCGACGTAGGGCGCGTGAGCGCGCGGCCGGATGTTTGCCAGCTCGCTCGCCGTGCGCGACAGTTCCGTCAGGCGCTTGAGGTGACCCTCGGGAACGCAGGTGTGGCCCATCTTCAATTGCAAGGCCGGGATCACCGAGATCAGGTTGGCGTTGCCACAGCGCTCGCCCCAGCCGTTGAGCGTACCTTGCACCATGGTGGCACCGGCTTCGACCGCGGCCAGGGAATTGGCCACCGCCATGTCGCCATCGTTGTGGGTGTGGATGCCAATGGCGGTCTTGGTGACCTTCTTCAATTCGCGGATCGCCTCGGCGATAAAGCTGGGCAGGCTGCCTCCGTTGGTATCACACAGGGCCAGCCAGTCCGCGCCAGCATCGGCGGCGGCGCGCACGGCCGCCAGCGCGTATTCGCGATCGGCGCGGAAGCCGTCGAAGAAGTGTTCGGCGTCGAAGATGACTTCCTTGCCGTTCTTTTTCAGGAACGCCACGCTGTCGGCGATCATGGCCAGGTTGTTTTCCGCCGTGGTGCCGAGCACGTGGGTCACGTGCAGAAGCCAGGTCTTGCCGAAGATGGACACGGCGGGCGTGCCGGCGGCCACCAACGCTTGCATATTGTCGTCGTCGGCTGCGGCTTTCTTCGCATGGCGGGTGCTCCCGAAAGCGGTCAGCTTGGCCTGCTTGAGCCCCAGCTCGGGCGCGCGGCGAAAGAACTCCACGTCCTTGGGGTTCGAGCCGGGGTAGCCGCCCTCGATGTACTGGATGCCAAACCCGTCGAGCAGCCGAGCAATCTTGATCTTGTCCTCGACCGAGAGGGATAGCCCCTCGCTTTGGGTTCCGTCCCGAAGCGTCGTGTCGAAGAGTGCGATCTGCATGATGGTGCCCAGCTTTCTTGGTTGAGCCGCGCAATCTACAAAATCGCGGGCGTCGGCGCAAAGGGTGCGTCGACGAAGAACTACTTGTCCAGCAGCCTGCGCACCTGGTCGCGCACTTGGCCGTAGTCGTTGGGCAGGTTGATGGGGGTGTTGGCGTATTTGCACACCGGCACGTCGGCCAGCTTGGATTCGTGGTAGCCGACCTTGAAGTCGGTGAATTTGAGGCCGCTGGCGGTGCTGATGACCACGGCGCGCTCGGATTTCTTGATGGTGCCAGCCGCGATGAGCTTTTCGAGCGCGGCCAGGGCGACGCCGGTGTGCGGGCAGTTGAACATGCCGGTCTTGTCGGCGCGCGCGGCGGCGTCGGCCAACTCGGCTTCGCTGGCCTGTTCCACCACGCCGTCGTATTCCTTCAAGGTGCGGATGGCCTTGGCCACGCTGACTGGATTGCCGATTTGGATGGCGGACGCCAAGGTAGTCTTGGGGACCACGGGCTCGAACATGTCGAAGCCCTTCTTGTACGCCGTATAGAGCGGGTTGGCGTGTTCGGCCTGAGCCACGCAGATGCGTGGCCGCTTGGTGACCAGGCCCAGCTCGCGCATCATGTTCAGGCCGGCGCCGAGCGCGCTGACGTTGCCAAGGTTGCCGCCCGGAATGATGATCCAGTCAGGCACTTCCCAGTCGAACTGCTGGACGATTTCGATGCCGACGGTCTTCTGACCCTCGACGCGCAGGGAATTCATGCTGTTGGCCAGGTACACACCTTCTTCGTTAGCCAAGCGCTGCACCACGGCCATGCAGTCGTCGAAGTTGCCGTCGAGCGCCAGCACGGAAGCGCCATTGGCCAGCGGCTGCACCAGTTGCGCTGTCGAGATCTTGCCGCGCGGAAGGATGACCATGGCGCGGATGCCGGCCGCCGCGGCGTAGGCGGCCAGCGCCGCCGACGTGTCGCCGGTCGAGGCGCAGGCCACGGCCGAGATCTTCTTGCCGTCGGCGATCATCTGTTTGACAGCCGAGACCAGCACGGTCATGCCCAAATCCTTGAACGAACCGGTGTGCGAGTTGCCGCACATTTTGATCCACAGCTCTTCGACCCCCAGCTCCCTGCCGTAGCGCTGGGCCCAGAACAGGTTGGTTCCGCCCTCGAACATGGACACCACGTTCTCGTCGCGGATGCCGGGGTGGACCCACTCGCGCTTGCCCCAGATGCCCGAGCCGAGGGGCCACTTGGTGCTCATGAAGCGGCCTTCGAAGACCTCTTTCCACACCTCCGCGGTGTGCCGCTTGAGGGCCTCCATGTCGTGGACGACTTCGAGCAGGTTGCCGCACTTGGGGCAACGGTAGATGACTTCGTCGAGGGGATACTCGCCCTCGCAGCGGGCGATACAACTGAAGTGGGCGCGATACGGAATCATGGGCGCAAGATAGCATCAGCACGGGCTTGGATGGGAGCCCGAAGAAGCCACGAAACGATGACGGGCAGCTACGGTTGCTGCCGGCAACTTCCGAGGTTGGCCTCGTCGGAGGGGCCACCCAACACTGAGCAGAGCGTACCGCCCGTGTTTGCGCCCGAGCAGCTGGGCGTTCCACCACTCGCGGTCGAGCAGAAGGACGAGCAGAATCCGGTCGCGCCAACCGTCAGGCAGGTGCTGCCCCTGGCGCAGTCGTTGGCATTGACGCACGTGCCCCCTGGTTGAACCGAGCCAGCCCCCGCGCAGACCGCGCCCTTCGTGCCGTAGTAGCAAGCCTGATCGGATGAGGGACACCCCGTCTGTTCGAGCGGCTGGCACGGCGTGGTCGCCTGGCAGAATTCCAAACCCGCCAAACCGCCCACGTCGAGGCTGCACGTTTCGGTGCCTGGACAGGTATCGGTGTTCCCGCCCGTGGCACAAATGCGATGGCAGACTGGACTTTGGCCGAGCACGGAGAAGCAGGCCAACCCGTCTCCACAGTCGTCGCCAGTTTGCGGTCCGCTGGTCGGGATGGGCGTGCACAAATCTCCTTCGCTCTTGCTGCCTTTGCTGCCGCAGCCGACGGCCAGGGTTTGGTCATTTCGCAGCGTCGAGCATTTTTCGCCGCTCGTGCAGCCCGCGTTCGAGAACGGGTCGCATGGGCCGTACGAGGTTGCCCCGTCGTTCTTGCCGTTCGGGCCTGAAGTATCCTTGCCGTTCGCGACCGAGCCGGTGTCGCTGGTTCCGCCGTCGGGGCCCGGGCCTACGCCGACCTTCGCGCTCGCACACCCCAAGACCTGACAGCCTAGGACGGTAGCGACTATGCAGAGCAAGTTCATCGTGCCCGCGTCGGCCTTCGTGGCGGGTGCGTTCGATCGGTGGATAGGCATGTGTGCTTCCTTTCTATCCCTTGCCCTTGCCCTTGCCCTTGCCCTTGCCGCACTGAGTT
>Ga0265314_10002276_pt1 | contig 19887 bp, 15 predicted proteins | sample 4126metaG_FD_203106 | JGI IMG/M metagenome (GOLD analysis project Ga0265314, IMG submission 203106) | Rhizosphere microbial communities from Carex aquatilis grown in University of Washington, Seatle, WA, United States - 4-1-26 metaG | ecosystem: Host-associated > Plants > Roots > Rhizosphere >... | reverse complement strand
GGGGAGGGGAGCACGAACGGACATCATCATGGCCTCCCTTCACCGCGACATCCCCATCGACGCCTCGCCCGACTCGGTCTGGGCCGTGGTTCGCGATTTCGGCGCCGTGCAAAAGCTGGCGCCAGGCTTCGTGATCGAAGCGCGGCTCGACGGCGCCGCCCGCATCGTGACGTTTGCCAACGGCAATGTCGCTCGCGAAATGCTGGTCGATTGCGATGAGGCACGGCGGCGGCTGGTCTACGCCATCAGCAATGAACGGGTGCAGCACTACAACGCCTCGGTCGAGGTGATCGCCGACGGCGCGGCCAATAGCCGGCTGATCTGGACCGTCGATGTGCTGCCGCACGAGATCGCGCCGTACATCGAAAGCCAGATGGAGCAGGCCGCGCGCGCCATGCAGCAGGCGTTGGGAGGCGGCGCATGACCGGCTCTGCTTTACTCGATGCGCTTGGTGCCGATAGCCCGGCGACCGACCGTGCCGGCAAGATGGATCTCTACGGACGGTTCGTCGGCTCGTGGAGTCTCGACGTCACGCAATTCTCAGACGACGGCACGCCGCGCCGGCGCAGCGGCGAGTGGCATTTCGGCTGGGCGCTGGAAGGCCGCGCCGTGCAGGACGTCTGGATCGTGCCGCCGCGCGGCGAATTGCGCTGCGGCGACGCGGCGACCCACGTCAATTCGTACGGCACGACGCTGCGGGTTTACGATCCCGATATCGACGCCTGGCGAATCCAGTGGACCGAGCCGGTGACCAGGAATTTCCTGCAGATGATCGGCCGCGAGCAGGATGGCGAAATCGTGCAGATCGGAACCCGCGCCGATGGCCGGCTGGCGCGCTGGCGCTTTACGCAGATCAAGCAAGACTCGTTTCGCTGGCTCGGCGAGGTTTCGGCCGACCAAGGCGCGAACTGGCGGTTGGTCACCGACTTCACCGCGGTGCGGATGAAGCCGGCACCATGATCACATTCACGACAACGCCGGCCGCACCGCCGGCACCGGACCACTGCCGGGTCCCCACCGTGTCAGCACCACGCTGAGCGAAGACAAGGTACCGAGCACAATCATCGAGAGCGAGGCCAGCGTGAAGAAATTGCCAGCCGACGCGTCATGCGTCGAGAGCCAAAAGCCGCCGCCGGCGATAAACAACAGCCGCGCGGTTTGCGCCAGCACCGGTCCCAGCACTTTGGCGGCGCCCTGCGACGAGAAATACATCGACGACGCCAGCCCAATGAAGGCGTACATCGGCGCGGCGGTCGACAGATATTGATGGCTGGCGGCGCGCACGCTCGCGTCCGTGGTGAACAAATTGACCCAGAGATCGGGGAATACCGCGATGAGGCTGCCGATCAGCCCGACCGAGCCGAACGAAATCACCCCCGCGGTCCAGGCGATCCGCCGGGCGCGCGCGATGCGGCCGGCACCGATCGACATGCCGATCATCGGCACCGAGGCAATGCCGACCGCGAACGCGACCGAAGTCAGCATGAATTCGAGCCGGGCACCGATGCCGTAACCGGCGAGAATCGCGGTGCCGAAGCCCGCCAGCAAATGGGTGAAGATCGAGATGGTCAGCACCGACTGCAGCGGCGAGAAGCACGAAACGAGGCCGACCTTCAGGATATCGAAAAACATCGCGCGCTGGATGCGTAAGCCCCGGATTTTGGGGACGATGCGGGCCCGGCCGGAAAACAGATACCACCACAGGATCGTGAGACTGATGGCATAGGCGGTCAGCGAGCCCGCGGCGACGCCGCGCATGCCGAATTGCGGAATCGGCCCGAGCCCGAGACCGAGCGTGCCGCCGAGAATGATCTGGCACACCGCCGAATTCAGGATCACCAGCGACGGCAGTTTCATGTTGCCGGTGCCACGCAGGATTCCCGCCGTGGTGTTCATCAGCCAGGGCAGTATCGCGCCGCCGAAAAAGATGTGCGCATAGCCGACCGCGTTGGCCAGCACCTGGCCGCGGCCGCCGAGCAACTCGAGCAGCTTTGGCCCAAAGATCCCCATGCCGACCACGAAGGCGAGCCCGAAGCCGAGACCGATCAGCAACGCATGGCTCGCCAGCGCCGAGGCGCGCTCGATGTCGCCGGCGCCGAGCGCGCGCGCGATCGACGACGCCACGCCGCCGCCCATCGCGCCGCCGGACATCGTCATGGTAAGGATCACGCAGGGAAACAGCAGCGCCATCGCGGCCAGCGATTCGACGCCGAGCCGGCCGATATAGGAGGTCTCGGCGATCACCACGCAGGTGCCGGCGGAAAGCGCAATGACGTTGGGCCAGGCCAGCCGCAGCAAGGTGCGCAGGATTGGCCCTTCGACCAGCACATTCCTCGCCGGCGCCTTGAGGACCGGAAGCGGTTGTTCGCCGTCGTCAACGGGAATTTCGGCGACAGCGATGTCGGACATTTCCACTCCAGGGAAGCGGCTGACGCCGCGATTCCCCGCTTCCTAGCACGGACCACGCGGCCGCCATGTGCGCCCCACGCATGGGCCGCCTGCGCGATCGGGCTTTTTGCCTTCTGCCTCTCCCCGTTCTTCACGGGGAGAGAGTCGGGGTGAGGCGCTCTCCGCCCTGCGAATGCTGAGTGCGAGGTCCGCGCACTGCCTTGCCCTCACCCGAAATTCGCCTTTGGCGAATTTCGACCTCTCCCCGCAAAAGGGCGGAGAGAGGTTAAGGAGAACGCTGCGCCTCGTTCAGCCGATCGACCAGATCAGCGGCGGGAGGCCGCAAGGGCTCGGCCGCAGATCAACGGCGATGCGGCGGCCGCAGCCGGCGGCGAGACCCTCGAACAATCCTTCCAGCACCTTGGTGCATGCCGGGTGATAGTCCGCGACACCGGTCATCAGTTTCCAGCTCTGCTGCCGGATTTCAAAGGTGTCGCCGGAGCGGCTGACCTCAACCGCATCGTCCTGCGCCTCGAACAACGCGCGCAGGAAGCCTGCGAAATTTGACGCGTCGCCGCGGCCAAAACCGAGCGCGCCCGCGATCTCGTCGAAATACTGCATGCCGATCAGTTTTCCCGTGAGGTGAAGCAAATAGCCGGCATCTTCCGGGCCGAACAATTGCACCATCGCGGGCGCCGCCGTGCGGACATATTCCATCGCGTAGTTGCGGTAGGCCCGTTGCAGCCGTGGCTTCGGCCAGCTCGCGACCGGCAATGCCGGCGCCTTGTCGGCATCGAACAGCGGCGCTTCGAGATGCCGCGCGAACACCAGGCGCTGGTCGAGTTCGAGCGCGTGATCGTATTCGTAATAATAGCCTTCGAGGCCATCCTGGCCATCGACGCTCTGCTTGGTGCAGACAAAACCGAGTTTTGGGTTGCCGAGCGTGACGCCGTTATTGGCGTGCCAGCCGCGCAGCATGGCGCGGGAAACTTCGCCGGGCACGCCGCAGATCGCAGTCCCCCGCCAGATCCAGCGCGGCGGCGGATAGCGGATCCAGGCCTTGCGATCGCTTTCGTACATGTATTCGACATGGACGCCGCCGATCCAGTTGGAGAGATAATGATATTGCGCGGCCGCCACCGCGGGCGGCAGGTGCTTGAGGCCGAGCTTGTCCAGCCCCGGCAGGAAACGCTCCTGCTGCTGGCGGCGAAACACCCGGAACATGAATTCGGCGGCATCCGCCGTGCCGCGCCGGGTCACGACGGTGAGGATCAGGCCGGTGAAATAGGCATGGTAGAGGTCGGCGACGCTGCGCCATTTCCGCCATTGCGCTTCTTGCTGGCCGGCTTGCGAATTGTCCCCGCTCGAATTGTCTTTATGCAGATTTTGCTCGCCACCGCTCATCTTCGCTCCCGCATCGTTTTGTTTGATCGCAGCATAGAGCGTCGCGCGGGCGATTTCACATGGATTTAATGGCCGACTATTGCGCCAACGCCAGCAAGCCACCCGCGAGGGAATGCCAGGCGGGAGTCGCGCTGACCGGCAGGTTCAACAGCTTCAGAGCAACCAGCGCGATGCCGCCAACCACATAGACCACATGGGGCCGTCCCCGCGTCCGCCAGTCGAAAACGATTGCCACCACGAGCAGAAGATAGGCCACCAGCGCCGGTGGGATGGTCACGAAGACCGGCGGCGGGCCGGCGGGGCCCGGCGGCGCCAGAAAGGTCAGGAACCAGCGCGCGACCGCGGCATCCAGCAGCGAAATTCCCGCGAGCAGCATCAGCCGCTTGTGATATTCCGGCCGCCGTATCTCGGTCATCGCGAGGATAAAGATGATGGCAAAGAAGGTGATGCCGCTCAGCGGCACGATTGCAAATGCAATCCCCTCCTCCCTTTGCCCCAGCGCCGCGGCATTCTTCATGATGTTGATGGAAACCAGGATCCCGAAAAGCGTCATCGCGGTAGCAAAGGAGACGCCGATCAGTCCGACCGCGCGATGCCTCACGATGCGGCCGGACGCGGCGAGCCAGCTCTGGAAAACGAAATACAGGGTCCACGAAAAGAAAATCAGCCCGTGAACATGCACGACCGGATTTGCCTTGAAAGTTCCCGACGCGATCGGCAGCCAGTAGGTCGGGGCGAAGCCGAGAAAGGCAACGGCCGCGCAGGACAGCGCCATATAGAAATAAAAGTATGTCGAGCCTGCGCGAACCTGTGCGCGCGGGGGAGCCTCAGCGAAGACGGTCATAAGTTTGTCTCTCCGGACGGAGTTTGCAGATGCGGCATGTACCACAGTGCGGTACATCCTTGCCGACGCAAATGCAGAAATTGCGGGCGCGCCGGACTGTCCACAGGCCGAGCGGCGATGCCGGGGCTGCCCCGATAGGTAACGCCCAATACGACCCTCAATTGTTCGCGACAGGTAAACTCGCCCTGCCGCTCTACTCCACCACGTCGTCCGCGGTAGCGAGCAGCGTCGACGGCACGACGATGCCGAGCGCTTGCGCCGCCTTGAGGTTAATCACGAGTTCGAATTTTTCCGGCTGCACCACCGGCAGGTCGGCCGGCTTGTCGCCCTTGAGAATACGGGCGGTGTAGTCGCCGGCCAATCGCATCACGTTGGAATAATCCGCTCCGTAACTGACCAGCGCACCCGCGTCGACATAATCGCGGACATCGAAGATCGCCGGCAGCGCGTGGCTTGCCGTCAGCGCCGCGATCCGCTTGCGGTGACCATAGAGGAACGCATCCGGGCTCGACACCAGCACGGAGCCGCCCTCGCGCGGCAGGCCGGCAAACGCCGCATCGATTTCGTCTTCGGTTGAGGCGTGCAGGATATCGATCGCAACGCCGATGGTCGCCGCACCCGCCTTGAGTTGCCTCGTGACCGGCCCCGCGAGCGGCGAAGCGGGATTGACGAGCCCGAAATAATGCGCCGCTTGCGGCACCATCTGCTGCAGCACGCCGAACCGCTTGGCCGAGACATCCGCATTGATCGAGGTGATGCCGGTGAGGTTGCCGCCGGGCCGATTGAGGCTCGCGACAAGGCCGAGCTCGACCGGATCGCTGCCGCTGGTGAACACGATCGGTATGGTCGAGGTGGCATGCTTGGCCACGATCGAGGCCGCCGTGCTGCCGGGCGTCACGATCACCGCGACCTGACGGCGAACCAGATCGGCCGCCATCGCCGGCAGTTCGTCGTCCTGATTGCCGGCCCAGCGATATTCGATGGTGACGTTCTTGCCGTCGACGAAGCCGGCATCGTGCAGCCCCTGGAGATAAGCGCCCGTGCGCTTGAGGTTGGCTTGCGGCAAGCCGGAATGCAGGAATCCGATCACCGGCAGCGCGGCCTGTTGTGCGACAGCGCGCCACGGCCGGGCGATCGACATCGCCGCCGCGCCGCCAACAAGCGTGATAAATTCCCGCCGCCTCATATCCGCCCCGGGGCTGCGACGCATGCGAAAGGCATGCGTCTGCCAGACCCGGTTATCGACCCCGCGGCTGTCCGGTTCAAGCCTCAAACGTCAGCGCATTTCAGCGGGCTCACCGCCGACCACGGCCGATCCGGACCCGCTGCAGCCGTTTTCGCCATAGCGGACGAACTTCTGGACGCGCTTTCCGGTGTCGACTTCGCCGGTGTAGATATTGCTCCTGCTGTCGATGGCGACCTGATGCAGCCAGTGGAAATTGCCGGCCATGCGGCCGGCGCGCCCGATCCGGCCGAGCTGTTCCAGGCTGTTGCGATTGAGGATGAAAATCGTCTCGCTGTCGAGGTCGCCGACATAGAGGCAGCTCTGCGCCCTGTCCCTGGAGAAGTTGACCGACACCGCGGTGCCCGGCATCACCGGCTGGGTGTAGCTGTTGCCGCTGATAAAACGTTCGGTCACGAAGCCGCATTGGCCGGCATCGCCGTTCGGATTGCTGCATTCCTTGCCGAGCGCGGGATCCTTGCTGTCGAATACCTGAATGCGGTCGTTGCCACGATCGCAGACGTAGATCTTGCCATCGTCGGCGATCTTCACGCAATGCACGGGATTGCGGAAGAAAGCCGGCTTCTTGCCTCCCTTGGCCGAAGCCTCGAACCAGGTGCCGGCGGCGGCAGCCGCCTTGTCGTCGACCGGATTGTTTCCGTAGGCGCCGAAATGGCCGATATATTTGCCGCTGTCGGCATCGACGATCAGCACGCGGCGATTGCCGTAGCCGTCGGCAATATAGAGACGGTTGGTCTTGGGATCGACCACCATATCGGCCGGCTGGTACAGCATCGGCGTGCCGTTGGTGCCACCGTCCTTGCTGTTGCTGTCGGGACCAGAGGGCGTGCCGCCGATCCGCATCTTGAAATTGCCGTCGACGTCGAACTTCATGACAAAGCCGTCGCCGCCATTTTTGTTGGTGGTCCAGGGGATTTCCTTGGCGCCCGGCTGGGGCGCCGCGGCATTGCCGGCGATCCAGACATTGTCCTTTGCGTCGACATAGATGCCGTGTTCGCTGTTCGGCCAGACGCAGCCGTCGTCGATCTTGCATTTGCTGCCGAGGAAACCGGGATCGGAAGGGCCGCCCCAGGCCCGCAGCAGCCTGCCGTCGGTGTCGAATTCCAGCACCGAGGGCGCCGCGCGGCAGCAATCGGCGCCAAAGCCGTTGACCCGCGCAAAGCCCAGCGCGTTGGCCGGCTGCCCCTTGGCGTCGGTCACACCGGGAAGCGGTTTCTCCAGGCCGACCTCGTCATCGTTGAGGGTACGCGGCCGGTTGTAGACCCAGATATGGTCGTGGCTGTCGACATAGAGTCCGCCGATCTGCCCAAGCAGCCAGCTATGCGGCAGCGGGCGCGGCCAGGTCGGATCGTTGACGAAGTCCGGCGTCTTGCCCGACTTGGAGCGATCGTAGACGCCGGTCTGCTTGATCAGCAGATCCAGCATGCCGTTCTTCTTGAGGCCACCGTGGTCGCTGGCGATCACAGGCGCTGCCAGTGCTACGACCAACAGACAGGACAATGATGCTGCGATTTTGAAGCGGTTTCTCATCCCGGGCTCTTTTCTTGTTTTGCGGGAAAAAACTGTCGTTCGATTTTGGCCGGCTGTCAATTCGCCGGCCTTCACGATCCGTCATCGGCCGGTCAGCGACGACCGGCCTACTCGCCCAGGCGCAAGGGCTATTCGATCACTTCGTCGGCCAGCGCCAAAAGCGTCGGCGGAATCTCGATGCCGGCGCTTTTCGCGGCTTTCAAATTGATCGCGAACGGATACTTCGTCGGTTGCTCGAACGGGAGATCGGCCGGCTTCGCGCCCGCGAAGACGCGGGCGACCAGCGCCGTCGCCCGCTCGAACGATTCCGTCATATCCGGGCCGTAGGACATCAGCCCGCCGTCCTGCACGATGAAATCATATTCATAGATCGCAGGGAGCTTTCGGGCAGCGGCGAATTCGAATACGCGCTTGCGATTGAGGTTGGTCAGCGCATCCGCGACCATGAGAATGCCGTCCGGCATATCGTGGTCCATGATCTCGAAGGCCTCCTTGAAATCGTCGGGCTCGCGCACGCCGACAGCCTGCACCTGGATGCCGATCGATCCGGCGACGTCCGCTGATGCCTGATAGCGCATCGACATGCCGAGATCGTCCTTGTTCCAGATCATCGCGACCTTGCGCAGGTTCGGCGCCAACTGCTTCAACAGCGAAAGCCGCTTGGTCGTAAGTGTCGCAGCAACATCGGAAATGCCGGTGATATTGCCGCCGGGATGCGCCTCGCTCGCAATCAGATGGGTGGCGACGGGGTCACCCAGGCCGACCGCGCCGATCGCCGGCACGCCGATCGATTTCGCGGCCTGCGCCGCCGGATATCCGATGAGTATGATCGCATCGACATTGTCGACTTTCAGCTCTTGCAGCAAAGCCGGAATTTTCGCGTTGTCACCCATCGAACTGCGGGCAACCAGGGTCAGATTCTGGCCGAGGATATAACCGTGCTGCGCCAGCACCTTGACGATGATCTTGCCGAACGGGGTGCTTTCGGTCATCGGCACCACGGGATGGAACGTTGCCAGGCGATACATGCGACCCGGGGTCTGTGCCCGGCCGCTCCGCACGCCCAGCAGCCCCGCGGCGGCAAGCGAACCGATGAACTCACGACGTCGCATGGGCCCTCCTTCAATCAGGTCATCGCGGGCCGGAAAAAGGCACGCGATCGGCCTCGAAAAATCGATCGGTCGATGCCGGCCACCGGGTACCCTGCCGGCTCCAAACACCTTTCCGGTTGTCTATTCCAGTTTCATGCTGACGCCTTTGGCGCCGTTCAAGAGCCGCCGCAGATGAAAACCCGCCAGCGCGTCGTCGGCGTGCGAGCCGACCAGGGCGGCAAAAGCCGGCATCGCGGCCGCGTCGCCGGCTTCGAGCTTGGCGAAGGCTTCGGAATATTGCGTCGTCGCCGCGCCGCTAAAACGCTCCGGCGGCAGCGCCTCATAGGCACGCAACGGTTCGCTGCGGCCGCGCAGCACCAGGTCGCCGACCGGCCGGCCCTGGAAGCGCTCGACACCATTGGCAATCGCCGCGCTGACGCAAATCCGGGTGCCGAGAAACTTGTTGGCCGCCTCGAGCCGCGCCGCGGTGTTGATGGTGTCGCCGTAAGCGGTGTAGTCGAAGAACCGGCTGCCGCCGAAATTGCCGACCAGCGCCGGACCCGCATGCACGCCGATCCGGGTGGCGCCGAAATTCACGCCCTTGTCCTTCCAGCGCTCGCGGAATTGCTCCGCCCAGATATCGAGATCGTGCGCGCAGGCGACCGCGCGGGTGGCGTAATCGGGCTGCTCGCCGGGCGCGTTGAACAGCACCTGGATGGCGTCGCCGATGATCTTGGCGACCGTGCCCTCATGGTCGAACACGATGTCGGTCATGCCGCCGACATATTCGTTGAGCAGCGCCCCCAGTACTTCCGGCGTCGCGCTTTCGACCAGGGTCGTAAAACTGGTGATGTCGGTGAAGATGGTGGCGATCTCGCGCCAATGCACCGCCATGCCGTCGGCCTCGCCGTCGCAGGCGAGCCGGCTTGCGATCTGCGGCGAAAAATACCGCGACAACGAGGCGTGCGCGCGCTCGGCCTCGGCCTGCCGCCGGCGCGCCTCGCGCATCATCTCGACATGGCGGATGGTTTTGTCGATGGTCAGTTCGAGGTCGCCGAAGTCGATCGGCTTGGTCAGGAAGTCGAAGGCGCCGCGATTCATCGCGGTGCGGATGTTGCTCATGTCGCCATAGGCCGAGACGATGACGGTGGATTTCTTGTCCTCGGCTTCCTGCAGCTTTTGCAGCAGCGACAGACCGTCCATCCGGGGCATATTGATATCGGACAGCACCATGTCGACAGCCGGATTCTGCTCGATCGACTGCAGCGCCTCCAGACCGTCATGGGCGAAAATGAAACTGACGACGCCGTCGCGGATCTGCTTGCGGAATTTCTGCAGCACCAGAGCTTCGAGGTCCGGCTCGTCATCGACGACAAGGATGATTGCGGTCATGCGGCCTGCCCGAACCTGCTGTCGATGCCGTGGCGCAGATCGACGACGAGAATGTAAACGCTCAAGTCGCGTCTCCCGTGGGTACTTGACGATTGGCTTTATTGGCCTGCGCCGCCGCGGTGCGCGGCAACGTAATGACGAATTCGGTGAATACGCCCGGCTCGGTCGAGACGTCGATCGTGCCGCCATGTTGTTTCACGATGATGTCGTGGCTCATCGACAGGCCAAGCCCGGTGCCCTCGCCCGCCGGCTTGGTGGTGAAGAAGGGATTGAACATTTTCTCCTTCACTTCCTTGGGGATGCCGGTGCCATTGTCGCGAATCCGGATTTCGACCTTGTTGCCGAGGCTTTTGGTGGCCGCGCTCAGCGTCGGCTCGAAGTCCGCCTCGCCGGATTCCTTGCGTTTATTGGCCGCGTAGAAGCCATTTGAAATAAGATTGAGGAATACCCGCGTGATCTCCTGCGGATACAGGTCGATCATGCCGGCCGCGGGATCGAAATCGCGCCGCAGCGTGATGTTGAAGCCGGATTTTTCGGCGCGCGCGCCGTGATAGGCGAGATTGAGGCTCTCCTCGACGATGGCATTGATATCGGCGGGGCGATGCTCGCCGGAGCCTTCGCGCGAATGTAGCAGCATGTTCTTGACGATGGAATCGGCGCGCTTGCCGTGCTGCACCACCTTTTCAAGGTTGCTCTTCAGCATGTGCGTCAGTTCGTCGATCTCCTCCCGCGTCTTGTCGTCGAGCGCGGCAGGCTGCAGCACGTCGTTGAGTTCGTCGATCAATTCAGCCGAGAGCGACGAGAAATTATTGACGAAATTGAGCGGATTTTTGATCTCGTGGGCGATGCCGGCGGTGAGCTGGCCGAGCGAGGCAAGCTTTTCGGTCTGCACCAGCCGGTCCTGCGCGGTGCGCAACTCGTCGAGCGACAGCGACAATTCGCGGGTACGTTCCTGGACCTGGTTGAACAGGCGCGCGTTCTCGATCGCGATCACAGCCTGGTCGGCGAAAGTCCGCACCAGTTCGATTTGCCGGTCCGAGAACGGGCCGGGAAGCGGCCTGGCGAGCGAGAGTACGCCTTCGATCGCACCGTTGCGCATCAGCGGCACGGCGAGCGCGGCACGAAACCTGCCGAGTTCCGGCGCGGGGCCGAAATCGAATTCGGGATCGTTTCTGACATCCGGCAAATGCGCGATCTGCTCGGTCAGGAAAGCACGTCCGGTAAAGGTCTTACGGCTTCTTACGATGGGATGGGCACGCAGGAAATCGACCAAAGCAGGCGTGCAGCCGGATTCCGCCTGCAGCTGCAGCACATCTCCGTCCCGCAGAAACACCACACCGATCGCGGCGCCGCATAGCGCCTTCGCCGAATCGGTCAGCGTCGTCAGCACCGTCTTCAGATCGAATGCCGAGCGGCTGATGACCTTCAGCACGTCGGCGGTCGCGGTTTGCTGCTGGAGGGATTCGCTTAGATCGTCGGTGCGCTCGCGCAACTCCTTGAGCAGCCGCGTATTCTCGATGGCGATGACGGCCTGGTTGGCGAAGGATCCGATCAGTGCAATCTGCTTTTCATCGAAGCCGGCGGGCTCGTGACGTGCAATCCCGATTGCACCAACAACCTTGTCGCCCAACAGCATCGGCGTGAATATCACCGAATCGAAACCGAAATCCCGCGCAAACTGCTGAGTCGTCAGAGGCGCGGCAGGGTTGTCCAGAACAGGAAAGAACTGGACGGTCTGTTTGGACAGCATCGCCAAACCCCCAACCGTATCATCGGCGAGGGGCCGCGGATATCGGTCGATCAACCTCTCGAAGCCGGGTTCGCCATCCACGGCGGGCATTTCGACCGTTCCGTCGTGCAGTGTCTGTACCACGGCGAAGCGTGTACCAAACAGTCGCAGCAGATTACGCACGATCGCGTCGAACACGGGTTTGGTATCGGTCAACGAACCGCTGATGGACGAAAGAATTTCCGCGGTTGCGGTCTGTTGCTCCAGCGACTCACTGAGCTCCGCAGTACGCTTTTCGACCTTGCCTTCGAGGTCGGCATAGGATTCCTGCAGACGGCCGCCCATGTCGTTGAACTGGTTGGCGAGGCCTTCGAGCTCGTCGCCGGTCTTGATCGAAATGCGCTGGCTGAAATCGCCGGCGCCGATCCGCTCGGCGCCCTCGCGCAGGGCCTGGATCGGGCCGACCATGCGGCGCGCCAGGAACATTCCGGCCAGCACCGCGAAGATCGACGCGCCCGCCAGCACGATGGCAAGGCGCTGCAGCGCCAGATACAGCGAGGCATAGGCTTCCTCGACCGGAAGCTCGACGAACATGGTCCAGCCCAGCGGCGCGATCGGCGCCGACGCGGTCAGGACTTCCTGGCCCTGGATATTCTTCGCCTCCGAGGTCGGATCCGCGCCGCCGGTCCGCGCGGCCTGGACCTGCGTCAGCTTCGACATGTCGGTGTTGCGCAGCACCAGGCTGATGTCGGGATGCGCGATCAAGCGGCCCTGCTCGCCGACCACATAAGCGTGGCCGTGCTCGCCGACCTTGATTTGCGACACCACGTCCCAGATCAATTTCAGATTGACCTCGGCGATGCTGACGCCGGCGTCCTTGCGGGTGCCGGCCAGCGCCAGCGTCATATAGGGCTCGGACTCCCGGCGGAAATAGACCGGGCCGTAATAGACCTTGTTGGCGACGGCCTCGGTGAATTTGGGATCCTTGGAAAGATCGAGCCCGCTGTCGAGCACGTCCATCGCCAGACGCGATACGCGCAGCCGCTCCTTGCCGGTGGAATCGACCTGGGCCAGTTCGGTGATCGCCGGCACCTGCCGCAGCAACCGCAGGGCATCGAACCGGCGCTGCTCGATCGATCCCGCCGACCACGGCAGTTGCGTGGTCCAGCCGAGCTGGCTTTCGATCTCCTTGATGAACTGGCCGATTTTCGCCGCCGCCGCCTCGGCCTGCTCGTGCTGGATGCGGATCAGCGCGACCTTGTGTTCGCGGTAATAGAAGAAAACTTCGAAAATGCCGTTCGACAGCAGCGCGATGGCGACCACCGCGACAAACAGCGCGACGTATTTGGTAAACAGCCGGCTGCGGATCTTGGTCCGCGACGGCTCCGCGGCCGGCGCGGCCGGCGCCTCGCGCGAAGCGTCCAGCGCCCGGCCCTGCGGCGCGTCGGGGTGCAGCGAAATGCTCATCCCGGCCAAACTAGCAAGAAGGGCCGGGCTTGTCTCTTGCCGCGATACGGAAAGGATTAATGAGAAGGACCTTTAATGAGAAGGACCTGCGGTTGCGGACCGTTAGGCCGCCTTTTTCTCCAGATCGGACCGCCATTGTCCCCGGGCGGCCAGCGAATTCATCAGGGCGCGATGGTTAAAGGCCTGCTGCCCGGCGGCGACATTTTCGGCCTTTCCGGACCACGCCCGTTGCGGCGCCTCCTGCAGCGCCCGGCCATAGGAGAAGGTCAGCGGCCACGGCAGGCCGCCGATCCGGTTCATGGCGTCGAGATGGGCGGTGGCTTCCTCATCGGATTGGCCGCCGGACAGGAACGCGATGCCCGGCACCGCCGCCGGCACGCAATGTTTTAGCATCCGCACTGTCTTTTCCGCGACCTCCTCAACCGAGGCCTGCTTCGCGCATTTCTTGCCGGAGATCGCCATGTTCGGTTTCAGGATCATGCCCTCGAGCGCGACGCGCTGGATCCGTAACTCCTGGAACACCTTGTTGAGCACGCGCGTGGTTACCTCGTAGCAGCGGTCGATGTCGTGATCGCCGTCCATCAGCACTTCGGGCTCCACGATCGGCACGATCTGCGCCTGCTGGCACAGCGCCGCGTAACGCGCCAGCGCGTGCGCGTTGACATGGATCGCGGTCATGCTCGGAATGTCCTTGCCGATGTCGATCACCGCCCGCCATTTCGCAAAGCGCGCACCCTGCTTGTAATAAGCCGCCAGACGTTCGGCGAGCTTGTCAAGGCCGACGGTGATGAGCTCACCGGGACAAGCCGGCAAGGCTTGCGTGCCCTCGTCGACCTTGATGCCGGAGATGGAGCCCGCTTGCTCGACCAGTTTTACCAGAGGCGTGCCGTCTTTTGCGTTCTGCCAGATGGTCTCGTCATAGAGGATGACGCCGGAGATGCATTTCGACATCGCATCCTTGGCGCGGAACAGCATCTCGCGATAGTCGCGCCGCGTGTCTTCGGTGGATTCAACCCTGATCGCGTCGAACCGCTTCTTGATGGTGCCGGTGGATTCATCTGCCGCGAGCAGCCCCTTGCCCGGCGCCATCATCGCGACAGCCACCTTGTTGAGGTCGGAAAGATTCATGACGGGTCTCCCAAAAGCCGTCTTTCCGCAACGCTGTGGCGTTTCTTTCTAGTTCTTCTGCGCGGTCCAGTAGCCAAGGCAACGCGTCGTGCCGGAGCGGCCAGTCCAGGTGCCCTTGCCGGAAGAGCCGAACAATCGGCCAGAGCCAGATGCATATTTGTCCTGCACTGTGACAGACGCGTGAACGAGGCCCGACCTTTGCACGTAGCCCTTGAACCTCACCAGGTTCGGGTGCGTGACCTGCCCATTCGAAACGTCGACGGTGAAATTGTAGGTCGGGTCGCACGTTCCCGATTGCGTGACGAACGCAAGATTCCATGACCCATCATAGGGCGAGGATGATGCGGCGGCGTGACCTGATGCCATGCAGCCAACCGCAACCAACGCCGCCAAAACAACGCTCTTCATGATGTCTTCTCCGATGAAACAATTTCCCGCCGTCGGTCTTGTCCAACTGGCGCTAGTTTCGTCCGCGTTCCTTCCGCCTGCCATTCAACCTTCGGAACCAGCCGTCATATCAAGGTATGAGCGATCTCTCCCAACGTTGGATGGCTCGGCCAGGAGCAACTGAACACTATCTGTTGAATCGGAGCTGCCCCGAGGGCGCGCTAATCAACGAGCTGCAGCCGCGAGCCACAGAAGGAAGCATCCAATGATGTTGAACAGGCCGTCGACCGAGGTTGAAGGCTCCGAGAGCGAGACTGCTGTGGTGGCGCCGCCATGCGCCATGGTGATCTTCGGCGCCGCCGGCGATCTCACAAAGCGCCTGGTCGTGCCGGCGCTCTACAATCTGGTAGCCGCCCGCCGGCTGCCTGACGGATTTCGGCTGGTCGGCGTCGACCTCGCCGATCAAACCGTCGAAGCATGGCGCAAGGCGCTCACCGACCAGATCAAGCAATTTGTCGGCAAGGATGGCGAGTTCGAACTCGGCCGGCTCGATCAGGACACGTGGGCGTGGCTAACCGAGCGGATGAGCTATGTGCAGGGCGACCTCAACGATCCCGCGGCGTACGAGCGGCTGGGCACGCATCTGGCCGGGCTCGACAAGAACGGCACCGCGGGCAACCATCTGTTTTATCTCGCGGTCGCCGATCGCTTCTTCGGCCCGGCCATCGCGCGGCTCGCGGCTGCCGGCCTTACGGCCGAACGCGACGGGCAATGGCGGCGCGTGGTGGTCGAAAAGCCGTTTGGCCATGACCTCGCTTCCGCCAAGGCGCTCAATGCCGAGATCCTGAACGCGCTGGAAGAGCACCAGATTTACCGGATCGACCATTTCCTCGGCAAGGAAACGGTGCAGAACATCATGGCATTACGTTTCGCCAACGGCCTGTTCGAGCCGCTGTGGAACAGGCAGCACATCGACCACGTCCAGATCACCGCGGCGGAAACCGTCGGCGTCGAGCGCCGCGGCAGGTTTTACGAGAAGACCGGTGCACTGCGCGACATGGTGCCGAACCACGTATTCCAGCTACTGGCGATGACCGCGATGGAGCCGCCGATCTCGTTCGATGCCGATGCGGTCAGGGCCAAGAAGGCAGAAGTCATCCAGGCCATCCGTCCGTTCGAGGCCGCGCAGGCGCTGAACGATGTGGTGCGCGGCCAATACGGCGCCGGCACCGTGCTGGACCGCACGGCACAAGCCTATCGCAGCGAACCCGATGTCGCCGCGGATTCCAACACCGAGACCTACATCGCCTGGAAGCTGAAGATCGACAATTGGCGCTGGGCTGGCGTTCCCTTCTATTTGCGCACCGGAAAATATCTCAAGCGCCGGCTGACCGAGATCGCGATCCGTTTTCACCAGGCGCCCTACACCCTGTTCCGCGGCACCGACGTCGAGCACATGAACCCGAACTGGATGATCCTGCGCATCCAGCCCGACGAGGGCATCGCGCTCGAATTCGCCGCCAAACGCCCTGGTCCGAGCGTTAAGCTGAGTACGGTCAGCATGGACTTCGCCTACAAAAATTACTTCAAGACCGAACCCGCGACCGGCTACGAGACGCTGATCTTCGACTGCATGGCCGGCGATGCGACGCTGTTCCAGCGCGCCGACAATATCGAGGCGGGCTGGCATGCCGTCCAGCCCATCCTCGATGCCTGGGCCACCAACCCGCCCACGGATTTTCCCAACTATGCCGCCGGCGGAAGCGGCCCCGCCGCGGCCGACGAGTTGCTGGCGCGCGACGGGCGGGCCTGGAGGCCGCTCGCCTAAATCGGCGCAACGGAAGCGACGTCGCGAGCTTTGTGCCTAAACGTCAGGCATCGTTACCGATTACGACGCAAATGTGATGCCAGCGGACGACAACTCAACTGGCCGCTCATACATTGATATGAGACGCTTCTTCCGAAGGTCGAATGGAAGCGGTCAAACAACAGCGGCAACGTGGTGACCGCGCTGGCTCTGTGAAAGTCGAAGCGGGCGCATCCTTCAAATCGGCGTGATGATCGTTGGGAAACGTGATGGGACAATCGCTTTCAGTCGATCCTGACCCGCCGCGCGGCAAAAGTTCCGGAAAGACGGACGCGACGCACCGGATCGTGTTCCTGGTCGATGTCGACAACACGCTGCTCGACAATGACGGAATCCAGGCCGACATCAAGTCGCATTTGGCGCGGGAATACGGCGACGCCTGCCGCGATCGCTACTGGGTCATTCTCGAAGACCTGTTTACCGAACTCGGCTATCGCGATTACCTCGGCGCGCTGCAGCGCTACCGTGTCGAGCACCCGCAAGACATGCACCTGTTGTCGATGTCGTCGTTCCTGGTCGACTATCCCTTTGCCGATCGTCTCTACCCGGGCGCGCTGGACGTGCTGGCGCTACTCCGTGGATGGGGTCCGACCGTGCTCCTCACCGACGGCGATGTGGTGTTTCAGCCGCGCAAGGTGGAACGGTCGGGTCTTTCCAAAGCCGTCGATTCGCAGGTGCTGATCTACATTCACAAGGAGCTGGCGCTCGACGATGTCGCGGCGCGCTATCCGGCGCATCATTACGTCCTGGTGGACGACAAGCCGCGGATTCTCACCGCGGTGAAAAACGCCTGGGGCGATCGCGTCACCACTGTGCTTCCCCGGCAAGGACAATACGCTCACGACACCAAAACGCTCGCCTCCTCCCGTGTGCCCGACGTTACCGTGGAGCGCATCGGAGACCTGCTAACCTGCGATCTGGCCAGCCTTGTCGCAGAAGACGGCTGGGCCCAACGTCATGTGGAGATGCCGCAATGAAAGCCACGCAAAAGCTTCATGAACTCGGCCAGAGCATCTGGCTCGACAACATCACCCGCGAGCTGCTGACATCAGGCACGCTGAAGCGGTACATCAGCGAGCTGTCGGTGACGGGCCTGACCTCGAACCCGACGATTTTCGACCAGGCCATCAGCCGCAGCGCCGCCTACGACGCGGCGATCCGCGCCAAGATGAGCGAAGGAAGGTCGGGCGAGAAGCTGTTCTTCGAGCTCGCGATCGAGGATCTGTCGCAGGCCGCCGACATGTTTCGACCGGTGTGGGATCGAACCAAAAGCGTCGATGGCTGGGTGTCGCTCGAGGTCTCGCCATTGCTGGCTTACGACTCCGCCGGCACAACCGCCGCGGCAAAGGAACTGCACGCACGAGCGCAGCGGCAAAATCTTTTCATCAAGATACCCGGGACCAAAGAGGGTCTGCCGGCGATCGAAGAAGCAATCTTTGCCGGTATACCCATCAACGTGACGCTGCTGTTCAGCCGCAAGCACTATGTCGCCGCCGCCGAAGCGTACCTGCGCGGCATCGAACGGCGCATTGCAGCCGGCCTCAGCCCTGATGTTGCCTCCGTCGCTTCCCTGTTCATCAGCCGCTGGGATGCCGCCGTCGCCAGCCAGGTTCCGGCCTCGTTGCGCAACCGGCTCGGCATCGCCATCGCGCAACGCGCCTACAAGGCTTACCGCGAACTGCTCGGTTCCGCGCGTTCGCAGCGGATTTATAACGAGGGCGGGCGGCCGCAACGGCTGTTGTGGGCAAGCACCGGCACCAAGGACCCCTCTGCTTCCGACATTCTCTACATCAAGGCATTGGCGGCGCCGTTCACGATCAACACCATGCCTGAGGCCACCGTCAAGGCGCTCGCCGATCACGGCGAGGTCGGAGATATCCTTTCCCCCGATGGCGGCGACTGCGAGGAAGTGTTGGCGCAATTCGCAAAGGCCGGCGTCGACGTCGATGCGCTGGCGGCAAAGCTGCAGGACGATGGCGCCAAATCGTTCGTCAAATCCTGGGAGGAACTGATGAAGGTCATTTCCGCCAAAAGCGACGTACTTGCCAAAGCCAGCTAGAACCCGATCGAGCAACAGGCGCTGCCATGAATATCCTGGCCATCGACGTTGGCGGCACCCACGTCAAGATCCTCGCCAGCGGCGAGAGCGAAAGGCGGGAAATCGATTCCGGACCGGCGATGACGGCGCGGCAGATGGTGTGGGATGTCGAGAAACTGGCGCACGACTGGAAATACGATGTGGTGTCGATCGGCTATCCGGGCCCGGTGGTGGATCATCATCCGACCGCCGAGCCGCACAATCTGGGCGGCGGCTGGATGGGATTCGACTTCGCCGCCGCGTTCAAGCGGCCGGTGAAGGTGATCAATGATGCCGCGATGCAGGCGCTAGGCGACTATCACGGCGGCCGGATGTTGTTCCTGGGACTCGGGACCGGACTCGGCTCCAGCATGATCGTCGACGGCATCGTGCAGCCGATGGAGTTGGCGCATCTTCCTTACAAGAAGCGAACCTACGAGGACTATGTCGGGCTCCGCGGCCTGGAGGAATTCGGCAAGAAGGCCTGGCGAAAGCACGTCGAAGAGGTCGTCGAAGTTCTGGTGGCGGCGCTCGAACCCGACGATGTCGTGCTTGGCGGCGGCAACGCCAAGAAGCTGAAGGACATACCGCCGATGTGCCGGCTCGGCGATAACGCCAATGCATTCAAGGGCGGGTTTCGGTTGTGGGAAAGCACGCCGCCGGGGCACAAGCGCCACCCCGGCAAACAGGCTCAGCCGGCTCCGATCAAGCTTTAGCAAGCGTTGAGACATTAAAAGGCGTTCAGACATGGCGATATCCACCGCGCCCCTTTCCGAACCATCAGCCTGGAATGCGCTCGCCGCGCACCACCGCCAGATCAAGGGGCTGCATATGCGCGAGCTGTTCGCGAAAGACCCCAAGCGAGGCGAGCGTTTCGCGGTCGAGGCGGCGGGGATTTACCTCGATTATTCGAAAAACCGCATCACCGATGAGACGCTCGATCTGCTGTTGGGCCTCGCCGAAGAAGCGGGCCTCCGCGCCCGGACCGATGCGATGTTCGGTGGCGAGAAGATCAACACCTCGGAAAAACGTGCTGTTCTGCACGTCGCGCTGCGGGCGCCAAAAGGACAATCGATCCTGGTCGATGGCCAGAACGTGGTCCCGGGCGTTCATGCCGTGCTCGACCGAATGGCCGATTTCTCCAATCGGGTGCGCAACGGCACATGGCTGGGGCATACCGGCAAACGAGTCCGCAACGTGATCAATATCGGCATCGGCGGCTCCGATCTCGGTCCTGTGATGGCCTATGAGGCGCTCAAGCACTATAGCGACCGCGCGATGACCTTCCGCTTCGTGTCGAATGTGGATGGCACCGATTTTATGGAGGCTGTCCGCGATCT
>Ga0265314_10002275_pt1 | contig 19888 bp, 19 predicted proteins | sample 4126metaG_FD_203106 | JGI IMG/M metagenome (GOLD analysis project Ga0265314, IMG submission 203106) | Rhizosphere microbial communities from Carex aquatilis grown in University of Washington, Seatle, WA, United States - 4-1-26 metaG | ecosystem: Host-associated > Plants > Roots > Rhizosphere >... | reverse complement strand
GCGAATCATCGTGCGAAGCTGCAGCACCGAGATACCCAACTGCTCGGCCGCCTCTGTTTCCGAGTACTGCCCTTTGCCCGGTCTGCTACTAACCTGCACGCTCATAACTGCATTGTAGAGTGGCGTCGCAAAAGACCCAATCAGCAATTGCCTTATTTAGGCTCAGGTATCGCCTGACGTACGAACGTACTAAGGGGTGCCCATTTGTCGGGCGAAGAGTACACGGCACCCCGGAGTTACACTTCAAGGTGATGGCAGACGAAAAACCCGGCTTGCGATCTTCCACAGAAGTACTCACGCGCGGATTCGATCCACGCTTATCGGTAGGCTCGGCCCGACCCGCTGTATTTCGCAGTTCTACGTACGTGTTCTCGAGCCCCGAGGCGGCCGAGCGCGCCTTCGACTTAGTTGCGGGACGAGCCAAACCCCAACCAGGCGAACAGCCTGACCTGATCTATTCCCGCTTCAATCATCCCAACGCGGAGATCTTCGAGAGCCAGATCGTGCCGCTCGAACAAGGCGCGCGCGCGGCGATCGTCTTCAACTCCGGCATGGCGGCGATCACTACCGCCCTGTTCACCTTTATGCGGCCCGGCGACGCGATCGTCTACACTGTGCCGATCTACGGCGGCACGCAGTCGCTCATTGAAGGGTTTCTCGAATCGTGGGGTATCTCCGGGATCGCAGTCCAAGCAGGCGATACCGCGGCCATCGAGGAAGCCATTCGCACAACTCCCAACTTGCGCGTGATTCTGATCGAGACGCCGGCCAATCCCACGCTGACCATGACCGATATCCTCAGCGCGGCTCGTGCGGGCGCAGAGGCGGGTACAACACGGCCGGGTGAGGCGCCTTTGCTCATGGTCGATAACACGCTGCTGGGTCCAACGTTTCAACATCCGCTGGATCGCGGCGCGCACCTGGTGTTGTATTCGGCGACCAAGTATCTTTCCGGATTCAGCGATCTGATCGGCGGCGTCGCGCTGGCGAGCGATCCCGAGCTGATTCGCAAAATGCGTCTGAAGCGCAATATGTTCGGCAACATCCTGCAGCCGGACGAGTGCTGGATGCTGGCGTCGCGCCTGCCCACGGTGCGCTTGCGGATGAACCGGCAGAGCAAGAACGCGCAACGTATCGCGGAGCGGCTTGCGTCGCACCCGAAGATCCGTAAGGTCCACTATCCCACGCTGTTCGACGATCCCAACCAGATCCGCATTCACGAAGCGCAGTGCGATTTCCCCGGCGCGATGTTTTCGCTTGAGCTGCACGGCGGCAAGCCCGCGGCATTCGACTTTCTGCGGAGGCTCCGCCTCGCTTATAACGCCGTCTCGTTAGGTGGGGTAGAGACCCTTGTGTGCCATCCCAAGACTACGACTCACTCAGGCTTCACCGAGGCGCAATCCGCCGCGGCGGGCGTGACCGATGGATTGGTGCGGGTGTCGGTGGGGATCGAAGACTGGCGGGATTTGCTCGCCGACTTTGAGCAGGCGCTGGCCTGAACTTCGGAGCGCACAGCACGCGACACGCACCCTCAAGTTCAAACTTATACGTGTCGCGTTGCGTTGTGCGCGATTCAAAAATAGAAACGGCGGCCCGATCAGGAGGCGATTGAGCCGCCGTGGACCAATCCCGGAAACTCCCCGCGGACGGGGGTGACTGCGTCCGGGTGATCCGAGATCGTCTTGCCTTAGGGCTGCACCTGCAGCTCGTTGGTCACCGAGAATACTCCGTGAACTCCATTGGCTCGCACGTACGCCATCTCGCGGTCCATCGTGTTCGCCACTACGCCCGTCAAGGTCACGTTACCGTTCTTCACGATGATGTGGATGGTCGGATGCGAATTCAGCACGTAACGATTCAGCGCGGGATACCCATAGATCGCGCGGAGGGTTTGCCCGCGAATCTGGTCATCGAAATTCGACAGCGGTAAAACTTCAATCTGATCGTTCACTTGCCCGACGCCAGCGATTTGCTTTATTGCGCTTTCTGTCTGCAGCTTCAGAACGGGCTGCCAAACTTGTCCACTTAATGTGACGTTATCGCCGTCCACGCGGAACGAAATATCGTCGAACACGCCGTAATAAGGGAGCATGTTCAACTCATGCCGAACCTTCTCTTCCAGCGTTTTGGGAACCGTTGGTCCGGAACCGTAGGCAAAGGGAGCGGCCAGCAAGGCCGCTGTTGCCAGAAAACTACTGAGTTTTCCAACTCTCATGATCTGTCTCCTCACACTCCATTGGACGCAGAGAGTGGAAGCCCGGTTGCAGGCCGGCTAACGGAGCTGAGCGATGGTGATTGCGCGGGGTTTAGCTTCGCGCGCGTGTTGCCGCAGCAGCCTGCGGAGGAGCAGCCGCCGGCGGAGCCGCTACGACAGGTAGATCGGCGCGCACCAGGCCCAGTTGCTTGCGCAGCTCCGCATCGACCTTTTTGAACACGTCGGAGTTTTCGCGCAGGAATTGCTTGGCGTTTTCGCGGCCCTGTCCGATGCGCTCGCCCTTGTAGCTGTACCAGGCGCCGCTCTTTTCGATCAGGTTATGCTGCACGCCCAGGTCGACCAGGTCGCCTTCCTTGGAGATGCCTTCGCCGTAGATAATGTCGAACTCCGCCTCGCGGAACGGCGGAGCCATCTTGTTCTTGACGATCTTGATCTTGGTCCGGTTGCCGGTAACGACTTCGCCATCCTTGATGGCGGCGATCCGGCGGATATCGGCGCGAACGCTCGAGTAGAACTTGAGCGCACGGCCGCCGGTGGTGGTTTCCGGATTCCCGAACATCACTCCGATCTTCTCGCGGATCTGGTTGATAAAGATCAGGCAGGTATTCGATTTCGAAACGATTCCAGTGAGCTTGCGCATGGCCTGCGACATCAGGCGCGCGTGCACGCCCATGAAGCTATCGCCCATTTCGCCGTCGAGCTCGGCTTTGGGCACTAGGGCCGCCACCGAATCCACTACCAATACGTCGATCGACCCGGAGGTGATCAGGGCGTTGGTGATCTCGAGCGCCTGCTCGCCGTAGTCGGGTTGCGAGACCAGCAGGTTATCGACATCCACGCCGAGTTTACGGGCGTAGACCGGATCGAGCGCGTGCTCGACATCGATGTAGGCAGCCATGCCGCCAGCTTTCTGCGCTTCGGCGACCACTTGCAGCGCAAGCGTCGTTTTGCCGGACGATTCCGGGCCGAAGATTTCAGAGATGCGCCCGCGCGGAAATCCGCCGATCCCGAGCGCGGCATCCACCGAAATCGATCCCGTGGAAATGGTGGGGACAGCCTGCACGGCTTGCGCACCCAGGCGAATCACGGAGCCTTTGCCGAACTGTTTCTCGATTTGGCCCAGGGTCGCACCCAGGGCACGCGCGCGTTCTTTTTCGTCCATAGAGGGTTCCTCGCGATCTCGGGGGAACCTTAATTATAGCGCGCTGTCCAAAACAAATTGTGCAACTGTCGTTTTATTAACTGTCGTTCTATGAACTACTGTTGCGCGGCGGAATCCGGAGACGCCGTTTGCACGCGGCTGATCTGCTGATCCAGTTGGCCCAGCGTCTTTTCCACCTGCGCTTTGTCGGTCGCGTTGGGCGCGGCCCTCAGGTACGCCCGAAAGTTTTCCGCCGCTTTTGTCCAATCCTTCTTCTGGATCAGAATTGCGCCCAGCAGATAGTGCGTCTTCGGATTGGCCTGTTTCCGGTCGGCCTCCACTGCCTGTTGAGCGCTCTTCTCAGCCGCGTCATATTCCTTCATTTGAAGATGCGCGAGCGCATTGAAGTAATAGGCAATGGGAAACTCGTAGGGATCCAGATGCAGCAGCTGATCGGTTTTGTTCGCCACATCCTTCCAGTTTTGCTCGCGCACCGCCATCTGGTAGAGCTTCTCATAGGGATACACATACTTCGAATCCGCGGCCAACGCGCTGGCGTAGGCTTCGCGCGCCTCCGGATCATGCTCTTTCTGCTCGAGCATCTTTCCTAGTTCCAGCCACGCCTCGGCGTACTTGGGATAGATCTGCACGGCCTTGCGGAATTCCTGCTCGGCTTGGTCGAGTTTGCTCTTCTTCACTGCGTTGAGCCCTTTTTCGTAGGCCTTCCGCGCGTCCTTGGGCGCCTGGCCGGAAGTCGCGCTGGCAGTCAATCCTTGGATCCCCGCGATGGGATACAGCAGGATCACACCTATGTCCGGGTTATCCATCGGACGCCGACCGGCGAGCGAGATGGTATCGGACCGATATCCAGGCAGCCGCGCGCGCAGATCGCAGTCCCAGTAAGCCGAGTCCTGGCTCGCATTGTTGTTCGCTCCGCCCGTGTTGCCGTTGGCGGATAGAGAATCGAGACCGCCTTGCTGTCCGAAAGAGGAGAACGTATCGGTGCTGGCGTCGGCGAAGACGCCGTTGTTCTTCTGCCCGATATTCAAGTTGAATTGGCCTTTGGAATCGGTGTATCCCTCGGCGTGAGCGGAAGTGGACGAGCAGACGCGCTCGATGGTCACGGGTTCAGTCGGCGCACCTCCGTCGTACATCATGATCCTTCCGCTGATCCAAATCGAACGGGGGGCCTGTGGAGTGTTGGTGTTCGTCGGGCTCTGCGTCGAGGGAATAGAATTGGGCGTGGTCGTGGGAGCCGGACTTGGACTCGGAGTACCCTTGCCTCCGCCAGTGGAACCACTCTTTTGGGCGATACCCGGCGAAACTCCCAGGAACACCACGGCGACCGACATCGTCGCCAACCCAACAAAACGCGCCTGCAAAATTCGCATAGGGCGCCTCCCTGCTATGGCCTGAATTATACCGCTTGCATCGGAGCTTGTTTCGGGGTGCTCCTGCCCTAAAAACACGAAGGCCGGATCGCGTTTTGGGGCGACCCGGCCTCGATTCAGGTTTTCAGCGCACCTGACAGCTGTTTCAGTGCAGGACGAATTAGAAAGTCTATGCCACCTTCTGGTCCCGATAGCGGGCCATAATGGCGTTCATCTCGTCCTTCAAACGTAACTTTTGTTTCTTCAGGCGAATCTCCTCGGCCTCGTCTTCCAAGGTCAAGTGTTCCTTGGCTTCAATCGCTTCCAGTTCTTTATGGAACTGGGCATGCTCTTCCGCCAAGTCACGAAATTGCTGATCCGTCGCCATCAGATGCGCTTTCAGCTCTTCGTTAAGTTGCTCCATCAGTGACACCTCTCCTTCATTCTCTGTTTGGAAGCGCCGTCGTTTAGGGCGCGTGAGGGCCACGCCGAGTCAGTTGGAAATAAATGATTTGGCTCGGTGGGTCGTGTGATAACGACTGTCATTCGGTCACTACCGCGGGCATTCGACTCCCGCATATGCACCATGACAATATCATGAAAAGAACCTCATGACAATAGCGTCTTCGGCAGGTTCGTAATAGTATTGCGGACGGCGCCCAGCGCGATGAAATCCAGCGGACTCATACAGCCGGATGGCCGCCTCATTGGATGCCCGGACCTCCAGAAACCACGTGCCTTTGGCCCGCGCCAGGGCGTCCGCCAGAAGCCCGCGGGCGATACCGGTTCGCCGTTCGGCAGGATCTACCGCCAAGTTCAGGATTTCGCTTTCGCCAGGTGCTACCTCTCGCGTCACCAGAAAGCCCGCGACGCAGCTGTTGAGGTCGCAGACGCGGCAGGTGTGCTTCAGGTAGTCCGTTGGATTCCAATGAACGGCTTCGGGCGAAGCCGACTGGATGGCGTCGATCGCAGCCAGATCCGCAAAGCGGGCCGGGCGAATGGTTGCTTCGCGTTTCACTTGGCGCCTAGAGTCCATCGCAGAATGCCGACCCCCAGCAGCGGCGTGATCGACAGTGCCACGCATACCGGGGAAAAACCCACACGGTCCACCATACCTCCGATCCAAGGAGACAGGAACGCAGTCATCAATCCGAAGGAGCAGGTCAACGCCGCCACGCCCAGTCCGGCGTGCGCCGGCCCAAAGAGATCGATGGGCAGCGCGTACACGTTGGTGCTGATCGCCAGCGTCCAGAAGAAACTCAAGCTGATGGCGGCCGCGGCCAGCGCCGGATAGGGCATCAGCGGAACTGCGGCCGTCGCGAGCAGGACCACGGCCGAGATCCAACAGATGCGCATGCGCGCTCGCAGCACGTTCATGCCGGAACGGATCCAGCGATAGGACACCACGCCTCCGAAGAATCCGCCCGCGGTGGCGAAGACGGCCGGGATCCAGGCGAATTCGCGGTTGGCCTGGGCCTGGGTCATGTGCCGCTCCTGAACGAAGTACAGCGTGGTCCAATTGCTCCAGAGTGCATATAGCGCCATGACGAATGCATTGGCCAGCGCGAGTCCCCAGAAGCGGCGATCCTGTAAAATGTGGCCCCCGCCCTCACGGGCGGGGCTTTTGGACGGCTTCGCCGGAACGCGTTTGGACGTGAACCACCACAGCGGGATCCACAGGAATCCGAGCGCTCCGCACAAAGCGAACGTCGATCGCCAGCCGTAGCGGGGCTGCATGAACGTCACGATCAGCGGCGCTGCCACGGATCCCAACGTAATCCCGACCTGGTTGAAGGCCGTGCCCAGCGCCAATTCGCGCGGCTCCAGATAGGTCGCGTTGGCTTTGCCGGTGGCGGGAATTCCGGCGGCTTCGGCCGCGCCGAGCACGGTCCGGCACGCGACCAATCCGGAGAAACTTCGCGTCCACGCCGTGGCCGAACCGGCTAACGACCACAGTGCTACCGAGATCCCCGCGCCAAGATTCAACCCCACGCGATCGATGAACCATCCGGCCGCGGGCGCGACCACCGCGTAGACGATCGCAAAGGACGATATAACCAGCCCATACTGCTCATTGGTCAACTGGAATTCGCCGCGTACAGTAGGTGCGAGCGCAGCCAGAAGCTGGCGATCCAGATAGTTCAGTGAGGAAGACAGAACGAACACGCCGACAGCGATCCATCTCAGAGCGATCCAGCGCAGCGGGACCCCACGTGACATACCCCACATTCAGCGCAGCTCGTACGTCGTAACGTTCCCGATGGTGCCCAACTTCGCGTCGGCCTTCGAATCGTGGATCACCATCACCTGCCGTGCCGGTTTCTGCTCGCCGCAAGTGAAATCCGCCGGATTCAAGCCATCCGTGCCGCGAACCAGCACCTTCACCGTGCTCTTCGCGTTTTGAATCGTCAGCCTTCGGGGACCATTTAGACACTCGACTTGTGTGAGCGTTCCGGTGACGGTTTCGCCGCCGTAGATTTGCGCAAACGGCACCGGCGTCGCGCCCGATTTGAGACCGCCCTGCTCTCGATCGGCCTTGGCTTCCGCCGCACGAACCTCGGCCGCGGCCTGATCTTTGACGCGCTGGAGATCCGCCGCTCGCTCATCGGCCGCGCGTTTCGTATCGGCCATCTCGGCATCGATCCGCCGCTGTTCGGCGGCCATACGGATCTGATGGATGCGGGCGTGTCCGGCATCGTCGCGGGCGGTGCGTTCCGCGGAGATCCAGGATTTCGCCGCGTCGACGGGCTGCCCGGCCGCGGTCTGCGCCTCGGCCAGTGCCTGCCAGTAAGCAGAATTCTGAGGCTCGAGCGCGGTCGCGGCCTTGAGCCGGCTGACCTTGACCAACTGATTGGTCTCGAGTTCCGCAAGGCGAACATGAGGCTCCGCCCAACGCGGGTTGGCCTTCGCGGCTTGCTCCAGGGAAATTGCTGTACCCGCCGCAAGCAGGCCACGCGGGCTCGTGGGAGGAAAGGTCTTGCCGGCGGCTTTCAGTTCGGCGAGCCAGTCATCGACGTCCGATTGCGGAAGGCGCTTCTCAATAAAATCGCGATTCGGGTTGAGGGCTTCGCCGAAGACTGGAGAAGCTTCGAAGACGCCTGCTTTGAAGTACGCGTCGGCGCGGCGGTTCAGCTCCGCGAGCGCCAGGTCGAATCCGTTGCGTGCCGCGACGCTTTCTTCGTTGCCTTGCTGCAGATTGCTGAGGTACACACGAAACCGCCCGGCATACTCGGGATTCGTTCCCAGGAGCTGGATCTTGGCCCACTCCCGCAATCGTTCGGGCGGCAAAGCTCCCGCCGGCAGAGGCGCACCGAGCTTCACGCGCGTGGCGTTCACGTCAATGGTCGAAAAAAGATCCTCAAGCGCTGCGACCGTGGCGCCCGGGAGCAGCCCGGCATTGTCCGCGATCAAGCGCCGGACAATCTCTCTACGCCAATCCAAAGGTTGCGGAGTATCGGCCGTCCAAGCGCTCAGGTCTGACGATCCCCCCGGAACGAACGGTTGCGGCAGCGCGTGCGGTCCGTATTCCTTCTGGTTCGGAAAGAGCACCAAAACGATGGGCCAGACCGTGGGCAAATCGGTTTTGCCCAACATGCCCGCAAGAACGTGGCGAGTCTGCTCCATTTGGGTCAGTCGCTCGCGCGCGGCGCGGTCGCCGGCGTTGCTGATGACGCAGAACGGCCCCATGCGGTACTCGGTCCAATCCGCGGCGAAAGCCGAAGACGCCAGCAAAACCGTGATGAGCGCGCTGCGAAGCACCACCTTGATTTTATGGCAATGCTCATTGGCATGGGGCTCTTTGTTATACTGGCAGCCGGTTCAGGAGGCTTTCCATAATGTCACGACGCGTGGTCGCGCTCACGATTCTCAATTGCTCGCTGGTTCTGGGCCTTGTATTTACAGCAATCGCCCAACAACCTGCCAAGGGACCTGAAGGTGGGGCCAAAGAAGGCGCTCCGAAAGGTGGCGGAAAGGGCAAGGGTGGTCCGTCACGTCCGCCCCTATTCTTCCGCGAAGAATGGAAGCAGAGCCCCGCTGGCGGCGAACACGCGGTGGTTCCGGCGGATTCCGTTGCCAATCCGGACCTAACTTTGAACCTGCTTGGACCCACGGGAAAAGAAATGCTCATGACGGGCGCTGCCGGCGACGAAAGCAATCCCATCCACCTCTGGACCGGCATGTGCACCACGCCCTGCGCTTTCACGCTGAAGCATAAGAACAGCTATGCGGACTTGACAGGTCTTGCCCGCATCCGGCTGGTGACCAAGGTGTCCGGATTCCATCAGGTTCGTCCGCTCATCAAGACGGCGGAAGGCATGTGGCTGGTAGGCGACCGCACGGACGGATCTTTGACGGACTGGATCGAGAGCGAATTCGCGGTGAGCGATGTTCGCTGGCTACGGGTGGATCCCACGCGCATGGTGACCTCCGGCACCTGGATTAAGGATCCGGATCTTAGCAAGGTGGACGAGATCGGTTTCGCCGATCTGATGCCGAGCAGCGGCCACGGCCCGGGCGGCTGGGCCGACGTCGGCAAGATCGAAGTGTACGCCAAGCCGGTCCCGCGGTAACACACTCCATAACCCGGAGAATTTATCCACCGTGGAGGAACTAACTCCACGGTGCGTGAACCGCTAGTTCTTCCACTTCTCGGGTTTGCCGCGGGGATCCTGCTAGACCAAACGGCTCCCTTTTCGACTCGCGAAGCGGCGTTGGCCGCGGTTGCGCTAGCGATCCTTGCGCTTCTGCCGGCTTCTCCGTGGATCAAACGGATCGCCGCGCTTCTGGCGATGTTCTTCGCCGGAGCCTTCGCGGGCGCCTGGCACCGTCCTGGCCCACCGCCTGAAATCGACGCGACCTCCCGCGAAATCGTCATCCTGTCAGGCTGCGTGGTCGAGCCTACCGTTTTTGGCGAAGACCGCGCGCAGTTCACGCTGGAGCTGGAACCTGGAGCTCGCGCTCAGGTGTTGATTCCGTCCGATGAGGGAGACCCTGCACCGACTCGGTTGGCCTATGGCCAACGTATCGAGATAATCGCGCGCGTGCGCCGTCCGCACAATTTCAATAATCCCGGTTCATTCGACTACGCGGCGTATTTGGCCCGCCGCAATATTTTCTGGACCGCGTCCATGCCTCGCAACACGCCCGCGACCGTCCTGCCTGGGCGCTGCGGATGGCGTTTTATGGCCGGCATTTTCGCACTGCGCACGGCGGCTCTCGATCGGATCGACAGGCTGTACCCCGACAACAATTACGCTTCCGGGATGATGCAAGCTGTCCTGATTGGCGAGACCGTGAAACTCGAGCGCGTCTGGACCGACGATTTCCGTCGAACCGGCACGTTCCATGCGCTGGTGATTTCGGGGGTCCACGTGACGGTTCTGGCGGCCGTGCTTCTTTTCCTGCTGCGCTTGGTGCCGATTTCTGAACTGAGCGCGTTGGCGCTGACCGCCGCCGCGGCCTGGCTGTATGCACTGGTCTCGGGATTCTCCGCTCCGGTGGTGCGGGCGGCCGGCGGGTTCACGCTCTATACCCTCGCGCGAGCCTGCTTTCGCCGAGCGCGGGTGATGAATCTGCTGGCCGCGGTGGCACTGGTGTATCTTGCATGGGACCCGGCGCAGATTTTCGATGCGAGTTTTCAACTCTCGTTTCTGTCGGTGGCGGCGATTGGGGCGCTCGCCGCGCCGCTCCTCGAATCTACGGCGACGCCATACGCGAAAGGCCTGCGCGGCATAGCCAATCCGGATCTGGATCCGCACTTGGAGGCTCGTGTAGCGCAGTTTCGAATAGAGATAAGACTGGCGGCGGAAACCATATGCCTGTGGACTCGGCTTCCCTTGCGCTGGGCTCAGGAGTTCTTATCGCTGTCGCTTCGCTCCCTATTCTTTGCATTCGAGATGGTGGTGATCTCCGCGACCATCCAGATCGGCCTGGCGCTTCCCATGGCTGAGTATTTTCACCGCGTCTCATTCACCGGGTTGAGCGCCAACTTGCTGATCGTGCCCGCCATGAACGCCGTAGTCCCGCTCGGCTTCCTGGCGATCTTCACCGGCTGGCATTGGACTGGGTGGCTAGCCGGCGCACTTCTGCGATTCTCGGCCCGCGTTGCAGGGTGGCACGCCAATCTGGAGCCCGCCTGGCGAGTTCCCGATCCGCCGCTGTGGCTGGTTCTGGCGTTCGCGGCAGCTCTGATCGCCTGCGCCGTGCTCTTTCGTAAACAGCGGCTTCGCCGAATTGCAGTTGGCGCCGTTCTGGGCTTATTCGTCCTACTGCTGTGGCAGCCCTGGCTGCATCCCTTGCAGACGGGCATGCTCGAACTGACCGCGATCGACGTCGGCCAGGGCGATAGTCTCCTGGTGGTGCTGCCGCACGGCGAGACCATGCTGATCGACGGCGGCGGACGGCTGGTGTACGGCCGCCAGCGAAAATCGAATCTCGATATTGGAGAGGACGTGGTCTCGCCCTACCTGTGGAGCCGCGGTATCCGCCGCATCGACGTGATGGTCGCCACCCACTCCCATCAGGACCACATTGGCGGCTTGGCTGCCGTGATGTCCAACTTTCGCCCGAAGGAGCTGTGGACGGGGGCGAATCCACCCGCGGAGCTGCTAGAACTGGCCCGCCGCCTGGGCATTCCGTCGTCCGAAAAGCACCCTGCGGGACAGGTCGAACTGTCGGGTGCGACTCTGGAGGTTCTCGCGCCTGCGAACGACTACGCAGCTCAGAAAGTGGGAAATAACGACTCCCTGGTGCTCCGCATCACCTACGGTTCTCGGTCGTTCCTATTAACTGGAGACATGGAGCGCGGCATCGAGGCCAAACTCCTGGCGTCCGGCACCGACCTGCATGCCGACGTCCTAAAAGTCGGACACCACGGTTCCCGGACCTCCAGCACCCAGGCCTTCCTGGAAGCCGTGTCCCCCTCGGTCGCCCTGATCTCGGCGGGATACGAAAACTCCTTTGGCCATCCCCATCCGGACGTCCTGGGGAGGTTGTCGGCGAGGCACACCGCCGTCTTACGGACGGACTTAGACGGATTGGTAACCGCCCGGACCGACGGGCACAGTGTTTTCTACGATCTACAGACCTGGCAGAATAATCCGCAACCCCTTCGTTTTCCGCAACATCTGATACAATAGGCCCGTAAGGGTGTGTATTTTCGCGCTCGCAAAGGCTTCGTTAGTGCGTCTACCTAACTTTCTACTCGCGTTCGCGGCCACGATGCTGGTAGTCCAGGCGGCGGATCTCCCTAAAAACTACGCGACGCCGGACAACCTTAAAGAGGTCATCAACCGCTATCTCGCTGCCCAGCAGGCCCAGCAGGATGCCCTCAAGGGGGCCCGTATGGAGGTCGAAATCGACGCCCAGCTACCCAGCCTGGAAAAGAAGGGTAAACTCAAGGTCCTGCGCGTGATCTCCAAGTTCGGCAAGATCACTTTCAATCAGATAGGCCAGTTCATCGGCGATCCTATTGTCAAAACGCAAGTCATCGGGAAGTACCTGGAACTTGAACAGAATGAGCGTGAGAAGGGTTCCATCGCGATCACGCCGGCCAACTATAAGTTCCAGATCAACGCGATCATCACCCAGGAAGACAAGCAGACCTACATCTTCAAGCTCACTCCCAGGCACAAGGCGATCGGGCTATTCAAGGGCGAATTGTGGCTGGACGGCGCCACCGGAATGCCCCTCAAGGAGACTGGCCTATTGGTCAAGAGCGGGTCTGCCTGGCTCAAGAGTATCCACTTCCAGCGCGACTATGAGATGCGCAACGGCATATCGATGTTGAAGCATCTCCAGTTCACCGTGGATGTGCGCATCGTCGGGAAAGCCGAGGTAAGCGCCAATTACAGCAACCCGACCTGGCAAGAGGACGAACAGACGGCCAGCGTCCCGAGCGTCCCATAACCAAGGAGAATCGCTTCCATCCCATGAGAACGTTATTTTTGAATCCGCCTTCCTTTGAAGGCTTCGACGGCGGCGCCGGATCGCGCTGGCCGTCCACCCGCGAGGTCGCATCGTTTTGGTATCCCGTATGGCTGTGCTATCCCGCCGGCATGCTCGAGGACAGCAAAGTGGTGGATGCGCCGCCCCACGGCATCTCCATCGAACAGACCGTCGCGATGGCCAAGGATTTCGAGCTGATGGTGCTGTACACGTCGTCGCCCGGCTTTCACGTGGACGTAAAGATCGCCGAGATGATGAAGGACGCCAACCCGAAGATGCAGGTGGCTTTCGTCGGACCTCCGGTAACCATTGAGCCCGAGAAGTCCCTGAACGCGACCAAAGCGATCGATTTCGTGGTGCGCCGCGAGTTCGACCATCAGATTGCCGGCTATGCCAAGGGCACCCCGCTTTCGGAGCTGCCTGGCGTGAGCTACCGGAAAAATGGCGAGATCGTTCACACCCCGGAAGGCCCAGTGATCGAGAATCTGGACGAGCTGCCTTGGGTTTCGAAAGTCTACAAGCGCGATCTGGACTTCCGGAAATACAATGTTCCGTTTTTGCTTAATCCCTTCATGTCGTTTTACACTTCGCGCGGCTGCCCGGCGATGTGTACCTTCTGCTTGTGGCCGCAGACGCACTCCGGCCATCGCTGGCGTTTGCGCTCCACCGATGATGTGGCGAACGAATGCCGCTACGTACTGGAAAACTTTCCGGGTCTGAAGGAAATCTTCTTCGACGACGACACGTTCAACTATAAGAAAGCCCGCACGCTGGAATTGTGCGCGAAGCTGAAGCCGTTGAACTTCACCTGGAGCTGCACCTCGCGCGTCACCACCGACTACGAAACTCTCAAGGCCATGAAGGACGCCGGCTGCCGGCTGCTGATTGTCGGCTACGAGTCCGGCGACGAGCAGGTCCTCAAGAACATCAAGAAGGGCGCGACGATCGAAGGCGCCCGGCGTTTCACCAAAGACGCCCACAACCTGGGGTTGGTGATCCACGGCGATTTCATCGTGGGTCTGCCGGGAGACTCGCGCGAAAGCATCCGCCGCACCATCGATTTCGCCAAGGATCTGGATACGGAGACCATTCAGGTTTCGATCGCCCACGCCTATCCCGGCACGGAATTCTACGACTTCGCCAAAGAGAATGGCCTGGTGCAGCTCAAGATGTCCGACGATGAAGGCCACCAGCTCCCACAAGTGGTCTATCCCGGCATCCTGGAAAAGGGCGAAATGATGGAGTGGGTGGACCGCTTCTATGACGAATATTACTTCCGCCCCAAGGCTGCCTGGCGCATCGTTCGCAAGTCGATTTTCAACAACGCCGAACGCAAGCGGTTGTACAAGGAGGCGAAGTCTTACATGAGCCTTCGCTCCAAGCGCAAGCAGTATGTCGCTGACGAGAAAGCCAGCGTCCTTAGTCAAGCGGACGAACGGGCTTAACCCGCCGGAAACGCCGCTCCGGATGAATCCGCGACTGCGATGGAAGACGCCGGCCTTTGCCGTCATCGTCATTCTCACGAACGTCCTCGGGAATCTGTTCCTGAAGTGGGGCCTGGAGCATGGCGCCGGCGAGATCACTGCTTCGCCTCTGTCGTTCGTTCGTGCCATCTTCAACCCGTGGGTTAGCTTAGGAATCTGTTTGCTGATCGCGTGGCTGCTTAGCAAGATGTTCCTGTTAAGCTGGGCCGACCTGACGTATGTGCTTCCCGTCACGGCGTTCGGCTATGTGATCAACGCGGGGCTCGGGCGTTTGTTCCTCGGAGAAAATGTCACTCTGGCTCGATGGGCGGGAACTCTGCTCATCATGGCGGGGGTCATTCTCGTGGGCCTGGGGAATCCACACTCGGAGGAGCGCCGATGAAAGCCTGGCTTCTGCTCGCTGTCATCATCGCCTCGACGGTGACGGCGGACCTGCTACAGAGCCACGAGATGAAGCGTCATGGGGAAATCCATGATTTCCGGCCCAGCGGCCTGCGCCGCGTACTCGCCACGCTGGCCCGCAAGAGGAACCTGATCCTGTCTGTGGTGTGCATGGCCGTGTCCTTTTTCGCCTTTATGCCGTTGCTTCAGATCGCGGACTTGAGCTTCGCGGTCCCAGCTTCGGCCGGGAGCCTGGTGATCGAAACTGTCCTGGCGCGGCTTCTTCTCAAAGAGCACGTGGATTCACGACGCTGGATCGGCGCGGCTTTGGTGGCCGGCGGCGTATGGTGTCTATCGCTGTGACCCAAGGGGCGCTGTGATTGTCGAGATCCTGGCCGCAGCTTCCGCTGGCTATCAGCTTCTCGCCACTATCGCGTGCCTCGCGTTCAATAAACGGCAAGGGGCAGTGCGCCCGGCTCCAGCGGGAATCAGCATTCTGAAACCCGTACATGGCGTCGATTCGGCGTTACGCGATGCCATTCGATCACACACCCGGCTCCAAGGTGAATATGAGCTGCTGTGTGGCGTGCGACCCGGTGACCCCGCGGCCGAGCTGATCGCCGAATTCCCGACTGTGAAGATGGTGGAGTGCAGCACCGTTACTCCCAACGGCAAGGTGGGCTCGCTCATCGATCTGACCCGCGCGGCGCGTTATCCGATCCTGGTGGTGAATGACGCCGATATTCGCGTAGAGCCCGACTACCTGGCCCGCGTGACGGAACCTCTTTCCGATCCGAGCGTCGGGCTGGTTACGTGCATGTTTCGGCCGGAAGGCGACACCCCGGCGGCTCGCTTCGAGGCTTTGGGGGTTGCAACCGACCTAGTTCCGTCCATGATTGTCGCGCGCGCGCTGGGCGTGAAAGATTTCGCTTCGGGCGCGACCATGGCGTTTCGCCGAACCGATTTAGATCGCATCGGTGGCTTCGAGGCGATCGCCGACTATCTGGCAGACGATTATCAGCTTGGCCATCGCATCCACGGCCTGGGGCTTAAATGCGTCTTGAGCGATGCCATCGTCGCGACGCACTTGGGCGGCGGTTGGCGCGATGTGTGGATGCACCAGGTGCGCTGGGCTCGCACCGTTCGCGTTTCGAAATTCTGGGGCTATGTGGGACTGCCGCTATCGTTCGCGACTGTGTGGGCACTAGCCTTGGCGGGGGTCGGCGACTGGAACGGTGCGTTGGCACTGCTGGGCGCGCGCATGTTCATGGCGACCGCAGGGGGCTTCGTACTTAGCAGCCCAGATGTGTTTCGAATGTGGTTGCTGATCCCGTTCCGCGATTTGTTAACAGCGGCTGCCTGGCTAGTGGGGCTGTTCGGTAAAACAGTAACGTGGCGCGGCCGGATACTGGCGCTCGATGGCGACGGCCGCATCCGGCCGGAACGTAACTAGCACTACTGTTTCGACAATCCCTCGGTCAGCTCAATATAAGTTCCAAAAGGATCGGTGATAAACGCGATCTTCAGGCCGAACTGCTTGGTCATATCGCGCGGAGCCATGTCAAACTTGACGCCGTCCGCTTCAAGCTTCTTGGCGAATGCGTCCAGATCTTTCACTTCGAACCCGATGTGATCGAGGTACCGGCCCTTGGTGCCCGCTGGAGGAGTCGGAGTGGAACCATCTTTGTTCTTGCCGCCTCTGCCGCCTACTCCCAGGAAATCGATAGTGCCGGGAGGAATTCCGACACCCTTCAATCCGGGACGGCGCTGCGCCTCCACGCCACCGAACGTCTTCATGTACCACGCGCGTGCCGCATCCTGATCGGCCGCCATAAGGTGGTAGTGGCTAAACGCCACGTCGGTAGGCAGCGCGGTGTCTTCCTGGACTTCGATGATCACGTCGTTCGGAAGAGTCACGAACGCCTGCACATTAGGCGTGACTTCCTGTACGTTCAGACCAGCGGCAACGGCCTTCGCCTTCAGTGCGGCGAAACTCTTCACTGAGAATCCCATGTGGTCCGCGGTGGAACCCTTGGATCCGCCGCTGGGCCCGGCTCCTTGCGCCTTGGTCATGATGAAGAAAATTCCGGGGAGCTTCACCATGGTGAGAGCGCCGGCGTTTACGGCTTCGCCGCCGAACACGCTCATGATGGTTTTCTGATAGGCGGCCGGATCGGCCGTCACGATATGGATGTGTCCCGCGGAGATCCCCGTCGCGTTCGGAGGAGCAGTCTGAGCGAAGAAGGCGGCCGCAACCGCGAGAAGCGAAACAGGTAACAGTAGCCAACGCATGGCGGCTATCGTATCACGGATGCACAGGGCGCGATGTTCTCGTTAAACTAAACTATGGCTACCACCAAGATCGGCATTAACGGCTTCGGCCGGATCGGCAGAAACGTGTTTCGGGCCGCGCTTAACGACCCGGATGTGGAGATTGTCGCAACCAACGATCTCACCGACACCAAGACCCTCGCGCACTTGCTGAAGTACGATTCCATCCTGGGGCCCATCCATGCCGATGTGAAGGCCGACGGCGACGGAATTTTGGTGAACGGGAAGCGTATCCACGTTTACGCGATCAAAGATCCGGCGGAGATCGATTGGTCCAAATTCGGCGTCCAGGTGGTGATCGAATCCACCGGCAGGTTCACCGAAGCCAAGGACGCCGCGAAGCACATCCGCGGCACGGTCAAGAAAGTTATCATCTCGGCGCCCGCCAAGGGCGAAGACATCACGATTGTCCTGGGGGTGAACGAGACGTCCTACGATCCGGCCAAGCACAACATTATTTCGAACGCGTCCTGCACGACGAATTGTCTGGGACCCGTCGTAAAGGTTCTGCACGAGAAATTCGGCATCGAGAAGGGCTCGATGACCACCATCCACAGCTACACCAACGACCAGAACGTGCTCGACTTTCCGCATAAGGATCTGCGCCGGGCGCGCGCGGCGGCGATCAACATGATCCCCACCACCACGGGCGCGGCGAAAGCGATCGGGCTGGTGATGCCGGAACTTAAAGGCAAACTCGATGGCTACGCCATGCGCGTCCCGACACCGAACGTCAGCGTGGTGGACCTGGTGGCCGTGACCACGAAGTCGACGACCACCGAAGAGGTCAACGCCGCGCTGAAGGCCGCCGCGGAAGGGCCCCTCAAAGGCATCCTCGCGTACACCTCGGATCCTGTGGTCTCAACCGACATGATGCACAATCCTAACAGCTCGATCGTCGATTCCGACTTGACCAAGGTCCTGGGCGGAAACCTGGTGAAGGTGATCTCCTGGTACGACAACGAGTGGGGCTATTCGATGCGCTGCGTCGACCTGGTGAAGTACTTGGCGAAGAAAGGGCTGTGAGCTAGCCCATCGCTGCGATCACGGCATCGGTGAACTCGGCAGTCCCTGCTTTGCCCCCGACGTCCGGTGTCGTGTGTTTTCCACCCGCGTAGACTTTCTCCACCGCGTGCTGCAGGCGCGCGGCTGCTTCCGGCTCCTTCAGGTGGAACAGCATCAGCGCCGACGACAACATCATGGCCGTGGGATTGGCTATTCCCTTTCCAGCAATATCGGGAGCTGACCCGTGCACGGCCTCGAACACGGCGTCTTTTTCACCCATGTTGGCTCCGGGGACCATTCCTAATCCGCCGACCAGGCCCGCCGCGAGATCCGAAACAATATCGCCGTATAGATTCGGCAGCAGCAAAATATCGAATGTCTCCGGACGCACCACCAGTTGCATGGCGGCGTTGTCGACAATCAGCTCTTTGTATTCGATGTGCGGATGACGCGCGGCCACTTCCCGGCAGCAACGCAGGAACAATCCGTCCGCCAGTTTCATAATGTTGGCTTTGTGGATGGCGACCACTTTCTTGCGTCCAGCCTTTTCGGCGTACGCGAAAGCGTACTCAGCGATCTTGATGGACGCGACGCGCGTGATCACCTTCAGGCTGGTCACCACATCTTTGACCACTTCATGTTCCAGGCCCGAATACAGGTCCTCGGTGTTTTCGCGAAAGATCACCATATCGATCTTCACGTCGTCGAAACGCGTGCCGAGACCGGGCATGGAGCGCACCGGACGGACGTTCGCGAACAGATCCAGTTTCTTGCGGAGGGCGACGTTGACGCTGGTGTATCCACCCCCGACCGGAGTCGTCACCGGCCCCTTTAATCCCACGTGGGTCCGCTCCAGACTCTCGATCACGTGGGGCGGCAGCGATACTCCCGTTTTCACGATGAGGTCGGCGTTCAACTCAGCCACTTCCCAATCGATGCGGACTCCGGTCGCATCTACCGCGCGGCGGGCCGCCGCTGCGACCTCCGGTCCGATACCATCGCCCGGGATCAGGGTAACTTTATGAGACATCGTTTCATTGTATCGGGAGCACCCCAAAGTGAGCAGCTTTTAACGTCCTCGGGCGAAACTCCCGATTCACTTTGAGGTTTGAACATGCAGAAGGCAAGGAGGCCTAAAGAAATGAAACGAATCATCATCGGTATTCTGAGCGGCGCGCTGCTAGCCGGCACCGCCACGATGTCGTTCGCGCAAGATCCGCCTAAGGAAGGCAAGATCAAAGAGCGCAAAGAGAACCAGCAGAAGCGCATCGCCAACGGCGTGAAGAGCGGCCAACTGACGCCGAAGGAGACCGCGCACATCGAGAACAACGAAGCCAAGATCAACAAGGAAGTGCGCCAGGATCGCAAGGCGAATGGCGGGAATCTGACCAACAAGGAGAAGACCCAGGTCAATCGCCAACAGAACAAGGTCAGCAAGGAAATCTACAACCAGAAGCACGACGGCCAGACGCAGTAGCAGCCGTACTGGATTCAGCGTCTTCGGGCGGGTGGGGCACACGGTCCCCCCCGCCCTTTGCTTTTTGCGCCGTTCGCCGACGTCCAGCCGCTATTGGCCGAATTTGACACGATAAGCTCCCTGGGTCTTGCTAGGATCGCTTACGAGAAGAGTAAATCCGGCCATGGATACGGAGCGCTGGGAACAGAGAAATCGGGAACGGATGGAGCGGCACCGCCTCCGCATGGAGCGCCGCCAGGCACGCTGGGGGCACGGGAGCACCTATGGAGGGCCGAACGCCACGGGCGGGCTGATCATCGGCGTCTGCGTCATCGCCGTGGGGGTGCTCTTCCTGCTCCGGAACGTCGGAGTTCTGTATTTCGACGATATCTGGCAGTACTGGCCGGTGATCCTCATCGTGATTGGGATCTCTAAGCTAGCCAACATTCACAGCGCCTCGCAGGTCACCTCCGGGCTGATCCTGGGCGGCATCGGGACCGTCTTCCTGCTGAGGAATCTGGGCTACATTTACGGCAACATCTGGGAATATATCTGGCC
>Ga0265314_10002273_pt1 | contig 19891 bp, 14 predicted proteins | sample 4126metaG_FD_203106 | JGI IMG/M metagenome (GOLD analysis project Ga0265314, IMG submission 203106) | Rhizosphere microbial communities from Carex aquatilis grown in University of Washington, Seatle, WA, United States - 4-1-26 metaG | ecosystem: Host-associated > Plants > Roots > Rhizosphere >... | reverse complement strand
AGATTCAGAAGCTCGCCAGAAATGCAAGCGTTCTGTTTTACGACGCGCAGTACACCGAAGAAGAATACACGGGAAAGAGCGGTGGAATGCCGCGCAAAGGCTGGGGCCATTCGACGTGGAACCGCGGCATCGCCGAGGCGCGCGAGGCCAATGTCAAACACCTGCTGCTGACGCACCACGATCCGCTGCACGACGATTGGGCAGTGGCCCGAATTGAAAACGATGCTCGAAAAGACGGCCTAAAGTTCGGGATCACGGTTGCGGCGGCCTACGAGGGACTCGAGGTGAACCTATAATTCGTAGCTCTTATATCTTTTGCGCTTAGTATTCTTCGGGAATATTCGCTAAATCATCATTCCTACCAAAAAAAAGTTTTTTTCGTGAACTTTTCAACCCCAGTTCCGTCTATATAGTGTTACCAAGCCTTGAGTGGGGGTGTTCGTGCTGCTACGTCGCTTCAAGCCAGACGAGAAACCGGCCGATAAAGCAGAGCGAGTCATTCTGTGTAAGAACGGGGGCACGGCGAACGCAATGAACGGACCGCATGAAAAAGGTGGCGCGCGCAAACCGTCCGAACGGTTCATGCGCAAGCCGTTAGCAGCGCGCTCGCGAGCGTCGCAGAGCGAAAGAATTCGCGTGGCCGATCTGGTCAGCGAACTCGAGAAGAAGATCAAGGACACTGAGAACGGTGAGATGAAATTCAAGGGATACCGGCCCGGTCACGAAGGGCCAACGGGGTAACAAGCGCGGAATTTTCATTCCTGCTGCATGGGACCCCGAGCTGAAACGCCCGGGGTTCTTTTTTGACCGAAGTGTGTTAGGGAACGAAGTGAGGTTGATATGTTTGGGATAAAAACGTTTAGGTCGGTCTCCGCAGGACCATTCAGGAAGAGGGCTCGGATTTTGAAATCGAAGGTGAAATTGAAGGCTGGCGCGGGAAGTGCTCAAACCGGACAGCAACGCCTTGTGAAGGCGCAGACAGCGAAGAGTGGCAGCAAAACGAAAGAACGAAGGTCGGTCGAAATGAAAAACACACTCGAAATGACGCAGGACGCTCAAGTCGCAACGCAATCCCAGCGCGCCGCGGCGCAGGAGCTCTTTGGCCCGCAGGAATGGGATGCGCTTCTCAACAGTCTTGAGAACGACGCGCAAACGACATCGCCGTCGCCCAGAACTGAAGGCGAAATCGAGCTCAGCTCCGACGATCTGTGGGAACGGCTGTCGAGCACGCGCTGGCTGCGCGAACCGGCGGCGGACATCGACCGCGCCAGCACCATCACGCAGCGTCCTTCGGCGTGAGCCTGTTTTGCTGGCCGCGTGAAACGTTTTCTTAGCGGCGTTAAATTGAAATAAGAACCGGGCAGATGCAATGCGCATCTGCCCGGTTTGTTGTAAAGGAACTGTGATTATTGCTGGAGCGGCCTGACCGATTCGTTAGTTTATCTGCACAGAGACTCCCGAGACCGCCGATGTCCGTGTCCGTCGAATCGCCCGCTGCTCCTCGTATCGTCACGCTTCGCGAAGCGTTCCGTTTCTGGCTGAAGCTTGGCTTCATCAGCTTTGGCGGGCCCGCGGGACAGGTGGCGGTGATGCACCGCGAACTGGTCGAACGAAAACGCTGGATCAGCGAGGGCCGCTTTCTTCACGCGCTGAATTACTGCATGCTGCTGCCCGGGCCGGAAGCGACTCAGCTCGCCATTTACATTGGCTGGCTGCTGCACGGAACGGCCGGCGGCGTGATTGCCGGAGTGCTTTTTGTGCTGCCCGGCGCACTGATCCTGGTCGGGCTGAGCTGGGCATACGTGACGCTCGGAAAACTGCCCGTCGCGGCGGGAATTTTGTACGGTTTCAAAGCCGCGGTCGTCGCGTTGGTGCTGACGGCGATTTTGCGCATCGGCAAGCGCGCTGTACGCGGAATTTTTCCAGCCTGCGTGGCGGCGGCGGCGTTCGCGTTGACGGCCTTCGCGTCGGTCCCTTTTCCATTGCTGGTGCTCGGAGCAGGCCTGCTGGGAATGTTGATCGAGCGCCTCGCACCGGGCGCGTTCAAAGCGCCCGCGCATTCAAAACCGAAACCCGATTCACACACTGACACGGGTCGAGCTGAAGCGCCGCTGCCGATTCTGCTCGACGATCACTCGCCCACCCCGCCCCATGCACAGCTTCGCTGGGCGCGGCTTGCCATGATCGCGATTGTTTTTGCCGCACTCCTGGCCCTTCCGCTGGCCGGGCTGGCGCTGTGGCGTGGATACGACGATGTCTTTGCGCGGATGGGACGCTTTTTCACGCTCGCCGCATTCGTCACGATCGGCGGCGCGTACGCGGTGCTGCCGTATGTAACGGAAATGGCGACGAAAACCTACGGCTGGCTGAAAAGCGGCCAGATGATGGACGGTCTCGCGCTGGGCGAGACAACGCCGGGCCCGCTGATTCTCGTACTGACATTCGTAGGCTTCGTCGGCGGCTGGAATACGCAGCACGCACAGATGGGCCCCGCCGGAGCGCTGTGCGGCGCGGCCGTCGCCACGTATTTTACGTTCGTGCCCTCTTTCATGTTCATTTTGCTTGGAGGTCCGTTTGTCGAACGCACGCGCGGTGAGTTGCGCCTCGGCGCGATCATGTCAGCGATCACCTGCGCCGTCGTTGGCGTCATCGCAAATCTCGCCGTGCTCTTTGGCGGCCACGTCCTCTTTCCAACAACGACGCGACGGCCGGACTTCGTCGCGCTGGTGCTGATCGTCGCCGCATGTCTGGCGCTGGAATGGAAAAAGTGGGATGTCGTCGCCGTCGTATTAAGTTTCGGCGCCATTGGCGTCGCGTTGATGCTGGCGGGACTTTCGCCAGCCTGAAAAATCGCCCTCTCGCGAAATTACTTCTAGCTCTTTTTCTCGCGCTCGCGTTTCTCTTTTAACTGCCGCGCCAGCTCGGCCATCTCGTCGACTTCTTCGTTCGCCGGAGCCGCTGTGGGCGCGGCTGCAGCCGGCGGCGCTGGAATCGGCGGAGGCGACGCTTTGGGTGGCAGCGGCGGCGGAGTTGGAACCGGCGCCGCAGGTTTCGCAGCGGGCGACGATGTCAACATTCCGAGATTGAATCCGACCATCGTTTTTTCGAGCGGTTCTTCTTCCGGAGGAGCTTCGGGCGGCTTTGCTTTCGCGGCTGCATCAGCTTTAGCTTTGGCCTCGGCATCCGCTTTAGCCTTGGCCTCCGCGTCCGACTTGGCTTTCGCATCGGCCGCGGACTTCGCTTTGGCGGCTGCGTCGGCTTTTGCTGCGGCGTCAGCTTTGGCCTTCACTTCAGCGGCAGCCTTGGCTTCGTTCTCGGCACGCGCCTTGGCTTCCGAGTCAGCCTTGACTTTCGCCTCGGCATCCGCTTTTGCTTTCGCATCCGCGTCGGCCTTCGCTTTGGCATCCGCATCCGCTTTAGCCCTGGCCTCAGCATCGCTCTTGGCTTTTGCGTCCGTTGCGGCTTTTGCTTTGGCTTCGTTGTCGGCGCGTACTCGGGCATCGGATTCGGCCTTGGCTTTTGCTTCGCGTTCGGCGCGGGCCTTGTTTTCTGCGTCTTCGCGAGACTGTTCTTCCGCGTCGCTCTTTGCTTTCGCTTCGGCAGCGGCCTTCGCCTTGGCTTCCGCGGCAGCCTTTGCTTCGGAGTCCGCCCTGGCTTTGACCTCGGCATCCGCGCGCGTCTTGGCTTCGCGGTCGAGCCGCACCTTTTCTTCCGCGGCCGCGTGTTCCTTCGCTTCAGCATCGGCTTTTACAAGCGCCTCCGCGGCGGCCTTCGCCTTGGCTTCGCTCTCGGCGAGCAGCGCTTCCGCTTTGGCCCTCGCTTCCGCAGCGGCCTTGGCATCGGCCTCCGCCCGTGCGCGAGCCTCAGCGGCCGCTTTCGCTTTGGCTTCCGCTTCGGCGAGCGCTTTTTCAGCGGCACGAGCCTGCGCAAGTGCTTCGAGGCGGGCTTTCGCCTGCGCTTCGGCTCGCGCCTGGGCTTCGGCTTCAGCCCGTGCCATAGCTTCCTGCTGAGCGTGGAGCATCTCTTTCAGACTCGCATCGGCGGCCGCGCGGTCCTTCGCGGTTTCTTCCGAGCGCATTCGCGCTTCCTGCTCTTCGCGAAGACGCGCTTCGACTTCGGTCCTGGCGCGAGCTTCGGTTTCCGCCCGCGCCTTCGCTTCGATCTCTGCCTGGACACGTGCTTCGGCTTCGGCTTTGTATTTCGCATCGTTCGCCGCGCGCTCTTTGGCGTGGCGTTCCGCATCGGCCTTTGCTTCCGTTTCCGCCGCCGCGCGCGCTTTGGCTTCCGTCAGCGCCTCAGTTTCGGCCTGCGCGCGTGCGCGCACTTCCGCTTCGGCTCGTGCGCGCGCTTCGGCTTCGGTTTTCGCGCGCGCTTCCGCGCCCGCTCGCGCGTCAGCTTCGGCTTTTGCGTTCGCGCGCGCCAGACCTTCAGCGCGGGCCAGCGCCGCGGCGCGTTCCCTGGCAGCGACTTCGGCATCCGCGTGAGCTTTCGAGTCAGCTTGCGCTTTCGCGCGCGCCGTTTTCTCCGCTTCGGCGCGAGCCTCTGCTTCGCCGCGCGCGCGGGAAATCGAAGCCAGCGCGTTTGCGGCATCGAACGCCGCCTTCGACGCGGTCTTCACTTCCAATTCAATCTTTGCGCGCGCTTCGAGCATCTCGCGCAGCCGCTGGCCGGCCTCGTTGCGGTATTTTTCGTCTTCGACTTTTGCCTTGGCGTCAAAAGCCTGCAGCGCCGCGATTTCCGCGGGACTCGTTGCTTCCACTTTCGTCTTGGCTTCTATGCCCGTTCCACCTTTGGTTCCCGGAGCCAGCATGGTCGCGACCGGCTCGCCCGACGGAATTCGAGTGGCTGGCCGGCCTGCACCCGGCTTCGGCGGCCGCGGCGTCGGCAGATCGACTTCGCCAAGCTCCACTTCCGGCAGATCCAGCTTCGGCTTGGGCTTGGTGATGATCTTCGACGCGTGCAGCTTGCGCTGCTGCTCGATCATCTCCTTCATATCGTCGTCGGGAACGGCCAGCGTGAATTCCTCGTCACCCTCGTCCTCGACCTGCGTCGATTCCAGAGCCGCAGGAAGTTTCTGCGATGCGTCGCTATCTTTGGTTTCGGCCAGTCTCGTGTCCAGCAGCCCGGCCTGGTTCGTCGGCGAAATCGTCGGCGGTTTTTCGGGTATGCCGCCTTCCTGTCGCGCGGAAGGACTGGGCAGCGTCGGTTTGGTTGAAACTTTCGACTCGCCGGCCGGTGGCGGCGGCGGAGGCGCAGGACGCGGGCCGGTCACGAGCGTGGCCGACGCCATCGGCGAATTGGGATCGACGTTTGGAGTCGCAAGCTGTGAGCCCACGCCTGACATGGTCGGCACGATTTTGACTTTCGAATCCGCCTGCACCGCCGCCACTTTTCCGGGCAACGGAGTCGCCGTATCGGATTCGGGCGGCTTGGCGCTCGATACTGCCGCAGCGGCGCTCGTTGACGGAGGAACTTCCGACGCCGGCGCGGCCGGCTTGATCGGCGGAGGCGACGCCGGCATCTTGATTTCAAGCGGCGGCTGAAATTTCGCGACCGGCGCTTTTGACGCGGGAACCGGCGGGGGTTTTGCGCTCCCCAAATTTTTCAAATCCGACTCCCGCAGCGTGTCGTCGTAACTCGTCGGTTTCGGAGGAGGAGGCGGCGGCGGTTTGGGCGGCAGCGGAGGCGGAGCGGCTTTCGGAACCGGAGGCGGAACAGGCTTGGGCACCGGCGGAACGGCCTTCGGGACTGGCGGCGGCACTGGCGAAGGAGCGGCGACCGCGGCGGAGGCTCCGGGTTTAATGAACTCGGCGTATTTCGCCGGCGGCGACGCATCGGGTTTCAGACCGAGCTGCTTTGCGGCGAACGCGAGGTACGGTTTGCCGCCGCAAAAGACGGCTTTGCCCTGTGAAAAGTACTCGATGGGAATACGGTCCTGCGTATCGGTGCAGTATATCGTCGGGGCTGTGGCCATTGGTTCCGGGTCTCAAACCTGTGCCGAAAAAGCCCTCGGATAGTAGTCCGGTTGGGACCCGTTCGTCAAGCGCTCAACGCTGGCGACCCTCACGCTGACGATCCTCTATGGCAGCGCATCCACTTTCTGTTCGTATTCAGCGTGAGTGATTTTTCCCTGCTGCAGATCGAAGGCGAGCGCTTTCAGGCGATCCTCGTGCGCCTTACCCGCTTCGTAGATCGCGGCACGATGCTTTTCAAATTCCTTGCGTCCTTCCTTCTGCTGTTCGCGGAACATCGGCTTGAGCGATTCGACCGATGCCGTCCCGCCGCTCTGGTAGAACGTCCACGCCACTTTGCCCAGCGCGTAGCTGGTCGTGAACGCCGACGCTCCGCCGACGACGCTGCCCCAGATCGGCACGAACTTCGCCAGCATCGACACGCCCAGCCGCACGCCGGTCCCAACGCCGAGCGTTTCAAACATCAGCTGAACCGTCGCCTTGTCCGATTTCTGTCCGAAGAGCGCCGCGATGTCGTACACCATTTTCACCTGCATCGGCACAACCAGCAGATCCGGCACCAGCGGCACCGGAATCGCGCCGGTCACAGCCGTGAGAATGCAATAACGCTGCAGCAGCTTCTCGAACTCAGTCTCGCGCTTTTTCAGGTCCGTGATCGCGGTCATCGCGGGCGAGTTTTGCGCCGGATTCGAACCCGTGATGCTGTGGTTCAGCGCTTTGACGAGCGACGCGTCTTCTTCAGCCTTGATGTCCCATTCGTGACGCAGCGTTTTCAGAATCGCGTCTTCGGCATCGGCCAGTTCGCGGTCGCAATGCGCCAGCGCGTAGCACGCGGCGTACGTGTAATCGCGCCCTTCCGCGGATTCGATTTTTCGCGCAAGCTTCAGCGGCTCGTTCTCTTCTTTCAGCAACGCGTCAATGTTCAGATCTTCGGGCAGCGTGATGCCGACCAGCGCTTCTTCAAGTTCATAGCGCTCGTCGGGCTTGAGCACGCCGTCGGCCTTGGCCATGCAGACCAGCAGCCGGATGCCCGCCAGACCTTCCGTGGTTAAATCGCTCATGCGCAAGTTCCCCGCCCGTGGGGCAGACATTCCTGTCTGCCAGCCGCTAAACTTAATCGCGAATTGAGAAACGTAAAGGCGAATGTATTGCGCGTCGGACATGGCGTGGCCGCGAATGTTACTCGGCCTTTTGAGGAGCCAAAACGTCATTCGTCGGACGTTACAGGCTCCCGAGAGGGTTCAAGTCGAGCAAGCACTTCGAGTGACTCGTCTCGATAAGGCGAATGAGAGTCCGCAAGCCGCACAAAATCTGGAATGAATTCAAGCCGCTTATTTTCGGCCAACTCGCCCAGAAGCAAATCCATAAATTGCGTTGCAGACGTCGCGGTCTCCGCCGCCCGCAGAAGCGGCCTGACCTGTTCCACACCGCCGTGACGCCCCAGGATCCTCGACGCTGAAAATTCAGACACCCAGCCGAGGGTCGCACTGTGGGCGATTTTTTCGGATTGAGCGACGGCGGCCGCGACGTCGGCTTTTTCCAAACCATCCAAAGCGTCCTTTTGCAGCCAAGGATCAGATGAATTCATGTCAGCCATCAGCCTGTTGCGGGATACACGTCCGCTTGAAATCGCGAGCGTATAAATCAGCGACCAACTCGGCCGCGTAGATCCCGAAAAGAATGCGGCAGTCGGCTCGGCCACGATCACCGGAGTGTGACAAACGACCCAGTCGTCGAAAGGTTCTCTGTGGTCATACTGATTCTCTGTATAATTCATGAGAGAATAAACATACAAAGGCGCTGGAGCCAAAAGCGAAAGCAACACCAACGCAATCGGCACGAACCACCGCAAGCCGTATTTCCAGCGCCGCCGACGTTCCCACGATTCGCCTTTTCCAGCGGTTGCCGCGCGTTCGGCGCGCAGGGTCCGCCATCGCGCTATGGCGGCAGCAAGCAGAATTGAAAGTATGAGCGCGGGCACAAATACCGGCAGGCCGAAACGATACGCCCAGCGGACCGGCACATAAACCGAGTCGCGTTGCGTCACGACCCAGGCGAAGAGAACCGCAATTTCCAGCAGGCCAATCACAAGCACCAGCACCGGCCAGACTGTGTTTTCCGCAGATCGGAACGCGCGCGTCGCCAGCATGATCGACCAGACATACAGCACGAGCGTCGCCGCAAACGGAACGCCCAGCGCATTCACCGTGATCGTGCTGGATTGAAAGCTCAGCCCCAGATAAACGCCCGCCGACAGCCACATCAATCCGTGGATCAGCAGTGCGCTGCGACCAAGTTGAGCGCCAGACCGTACCGAAATCGTCATTTCAATATCTCCGCCCGATTGGGACGAAGTTTCAAAGAAAATGCTTCCTTGATTTCAAAAATTTACAGTCACGGCATCATCGAGCGCACGACTTTCTTCGCGTCCGCTTTAAGCTCCTCGCGATCGTCCGTCTCGAGCTGCGTTTCCGGCGATCCGATCGGCGGCTTGATCCTGTTGTTTCGGCTGAGCATGCTCGCCACATTGGGTGTCGCCGCGCGCCGCACTTCCAGATCCGGGTCATCCAGCAGTTTCACGAGCCGCTCTGCGAACTCGCTTTTCTCCGTATATTCCATCAGGACCGAAAGATTGCCGGACAAATATCGCATCGCCGAAATGCGCACGTTCGGCCGCGCATGTGTCATCGCAGCAAACAGGATCTTCCGCCGCAAGGTTTCAGAACGAATGTTCCAGAGCCGATCGATAACTTCATCGACGCGCCAATTCACCGGATCGTTGAGACTCTTTAGCCAGATTCGTTCGATGTCCGCGTCGGTCGAGGCTGTGGCCAGCGCCCACAGCAATTGCTCATGATACGCCGGACTCGTCTCCAGCATGCGCTCTAGTTCAGGCAGAATTCGGGCCGTTTAACCCACGCCATTGCCTGAGTCATTGCGCACATACTGGCTGTGGGCGCCGACGCAGCTGGGCCTGTGGCAAGCATCCGCCTCACCTGCTCTGCGCTGCCAAATTGTGCAATCAGAATTCCGGCTGTCATTTCCAGCGAACCGCCAGCCCCCAACGTCTTCGATTGAATGCCAATTTTTTCCGCGAGCTCAAGCGCTTCGACAGAATATCTCTTTTGCAGCCCGGACAACGCCGCGCTGGCGTTGTTGAATTTTGTGTTGTGAATCTCGTTGAGCAGTCGCTCGTGCGAAACGCGTCCGCTGTCGAGCGCGACGCAGTAGACGGCCATGTCGCTCCATGCGGTCGCAGTCGAATAGTGCTCCGCGACCGCGTCCCCGACAAAAATCGGTGTGTGTTCCAGCGCGAATCGCGGCAGCGAGCCTTCCAACAGCCGTCCGTCGTGTGACTGCAATCGAAGTGCGTGGATGAATAACGGCACGGGCAATGCGATCGAGAGCAAAGGCAGCATCAACAGAACGAACCAAACCGCCCCTCGCTTCCAGCGGCGTGTTTTCGTCCACACGTCTGCCGAACGACTTTCGGCACGGCGAGCGCGCCACATTGCGAGCGGGATCGAAATAATGGATGCGATCGCAACGACCGGCGCAATAACCACGATGCCGTAGTGGCTTCTCCAATCAGCGTAATAGTTATAGGCACCGAACAGCAATAGCGCGGAGATGATTGTGATTTCAATTAGGCCCACCGCCAAAACGCCGAGCGGCCAGATTTTCCTCTCGCGCGCCCACAATGCTCGAATGGCCAGCAGCAGCGACCAGATTTCCAGCACCAGAGCACAACTGAGCGCCATTCCTCCCACGATTTGCATACCGCGGCTGGGTTTAAGGAAATTTCCCAGCGCGACACACACGCCCACCGCCAGCCACATCAGCCCATGGACCAGCATGGCGCTTCGGCCGAGTGGGTTGCCTGCGCGTGCTTCGCTCATTCGGCGCAAACCTCGTCGGTATACAGCGAGGCTTGAGAGCCCCGCCTATTTCACGGTCTTCGACAATAAATACGCCATCAGGTCGTTGAAATCCGCCTGCGGAATCACCTCGCCGAAATTGTCGGGCATCAGCGAGAACTTCGATTCGTTGCGCGTCTTAATTTCTTTTTTCGAGACCGTGATTTCCTTGCCCGTGTTGTCGGCGAAGACCAGCGTTTCACCTTCTTCGCGCCGTTGCAAGCCGTTGATCACGCGTCCATCGGTCAAAATCACCACGCTGTAGCGGAACGCCGGATCGACGTTGCGGTTCGGGTCGAGCACATCTTCGACGAGTCGTTCGAGCCCGCGCGCGCCCACGCCGTCGAGCTGCGGGCCGACCAGTGCGCCGACGTTGTCCAGCTTGTGGCAAAGCGTGCAGGTTTTCTGGAACAGGGCCTGGCCCTTCTGCGCCGACGCCTTCGCCGGATCGAACTCCGCGCGCCGCTTGTTGATCAGCTTCTGCAATTCGGCGTCCGGCGCAGTCATGCCTTTGGTCAATTTCGCGATGCGCTCGTCGAGCTCTGGCAATTTCGCCGCGTCGAGCCGCTCGCGAATCTTTTTATCCTGCAGCAGCCGCGGCGATGCTTTTCCGTCCGCGATCGTTTTCATCAGGAACTCCGCACCATCGGCGTTTCCGGCCAGCGAGAGCGCCAGTTTGATCTGCAGCCGTTCGGGCACAATCGCCAGGGTGCCCGCCAGCAGCGCGCGCGCGTCGGGCGTGTTGGCGTCGGCGAGGACCTGGCCGAGTTTTTCGCGCAGCGTCGGGCCTTCGTTGGGATCGGCGATGATCTTTGCGATCGCCGCCAGGTTTCCGGTCGGATTAATCGAGAGCACCGCTTTCGCCGCGGCCAGTCGCGTTTCATTGTCGATCGTTTTATTGCTGAGAAAACCGGCGATCTGTGGCTCAAGTTTCGAGAGCTTCAGGCTGTTCGCCGTTTCAATTCCGTTCAATCGCGCCAACCGTAAATCGTTCGAATCGCCCTTCGGCATCTCGACCACCGCCGGAGTAAAACGGCCCGCCGCAAGCCACGCGTACGCTCCGGTATTGTCACCGTCGACGAGTTCCAAATACGCCTTTTTGCCCTCGAACTTCGCGAGGTCCCACTCGAACTTCTGCGCCAGGTCGTTGCGCGGCGGAACCGCTTCCATCAACTGCGTGTTCGTGTCCGCTTCTCGTAGTCGAATGAAATTCTTCGGCTGATCGTTCTTGTCCGGCGGACCGTTGTGCCCCGCCATAAAGAAGGAGAGCTTCGCCGGCACGGTGAACACTTTCGAGCGCAACGTTCCGGTGAACTTCTCGTTCGGCAGGCTGCTGATGAACGCCGAGCCTTTATTACCGTCAGCTGAATCGCGCTTCTGCACGCCCCACGGATCGGGCGTCGCCGCGCCTTCGACCGGCGTGTTGATCCACGCCAGTCCGGGCTCAGCCTGCGCCAGCATTTTGCCGGCCATGTCCGCCGCCCAGGCTTTCACGGCGTCGCTCATCGCCGCGCCGCGCTGCGTCATGCCTTCCTGCAACGGCTTGAAAAGCGAAATCTGAAATTCATCGTCGCCGGCGAACTTGGACTGGATCAAGGTCACGAGCGTATCGATGTCGTTGGCCGGAATGTAACGCGCCGCGTGCTTCAAGTACGCGCTCAGTTTGTCGCGGCTCTCGGTCGATTTCTGCATGTGCCGCAGCAGGAAGGAGCCGGACTCCGCCGTCGGCACGGCCAGCGCCATCTCGGCCAGGACCGCCGTTTCAGCTTCGCTCATGCCTGCCTGCGGGAGACCCGCGAGAATCTTGGCTCCAGCTTCGCCCTTCAACTGATTGCGGATCGCCATGCGCACAACATAAAGCAGATGTGTGTCGTCAGCCGGCACTTTCGCGCGCTGATCCATCAGCGGTTTGATGTTCTCAACCGCCGGATGCCGCCCCAGCGCATCGGCCGCGGCGCGCGCCACAAACGCGTCCTTATCCTGCAGCGCATTGATCAGCAACGCGCGCTGATCGGCGGTGATCGTCGCCATCTCCGACATCACTTTCATCGCGTGCGTGCGAACATCGCGCGATTCATCCTTCGCATTGGCCGCGAGAATCTCCGGGTCGAGCGCATCGAGGCGCTGCAATACCCACATGCAGTGAATTTTAACCCAGGGGTTATTACCTTTGCCCATGAGAGCCTTTACTTCGGGAACGCAGTCCTTGCCGATTCGGTCCGTCAACTGGTTCATCGCCAGCATGCGCAGATTCAGGTTCGGGCTGGCGCACGTGGCGACCAACTGCGCCGTGTTCGCTTTCGACAAATCCGGCATCTTCGGTTCGGGCGCGTTGTTCCCTTTATAGACGATGCGCCAGATGCGCCCACGTTCACGATCGCGGCCGGGATGCGTGAGCGGCACTTCGTAATGACCGATGATGCGATTGTAAAAATCGGCGACATAAATGCAGCCGTCCGGTCCGAGCTGCTGATCGACCGGCCGGAACCACGGATCGTCGGCCTTCAAAAAGTCCGTGGCTTCCTTGGCAATGCGCGTCGAACCATGCTCCTCAAGCTTGTCGCGATTGATGCGGCAGGTCATCACGTTGCCGATGAAGCAGTTGTTCTGAAACTCCGCCGGAAATTTATCGTCGGCGTAGAAGACGATTCCGCCGATCGCAGTCGAACCGTGGCTATGGTTCATCATCGTCGGCCCGAAGCCCAGGCCGTCGTGCGGCTTTCCGAAACTCGGGTAGTAGCCCCCGCGCATCAACTGGTAAATCGGCGAGCTGTGGCAGTCGGCCGAGTACAAATTCCCGAGCGGGTCGAACGCGAGGCCGAACGGATTCACCTGACCCCATGTGTACTGTTCCACGCGCGAACCGTCGATTTTCACGCGATACGTATTGCCCGAGTTCATCTTCACCGAGCTGCCGTCTTTGGCCGTGAACGACGTGTCGTTATTGAATCCGTGCGTCGCGTAAATCCAGCCGTCGAAGCCGCGCCGGAATCCGCTGGTCATGCCGTGCGTGTCCTTCTCGAAACCGATCGGCCCCCACAACACTTCGCGCTTGTCGGCCTTACCGTCGCCGTCGGTATCCTGCATCAGCCAGACATTCGGAATGCTGTGCACGATCAATCCGCCTTCAAACGGATAAAGTCCGATGGGAATGTTGAGCCCCTCGGCATACGTCGTAATCTTTCGCGCTTTTCCGTCGGGTCCGAAGTCTTCGAGAATCTTGACCGAATCGCGGCCCTTCGCGTTGCCCTTCACCGGAAACGGATATTCGACGGTATTCGTGATCCAGAGCCGCCCATGCGCATCGAACGCCATGTTCATCGGCTTATTAATATCCGGCTCGGATGCGACGAGCTGGACCTCGAAGCCCTCGGGCACGTGGAACGATTTCTGTTCCTGGTCCGGCGGCAGAGGGTCGCTCTTTCGAATGACGTCCGCGAACACATCGGCCGCACGCGCGGTATTTATTCCGGCGCAAAAAAACAAACCAGCCACAAGCAGCCCGAACAGTTCGACACCTTGCTTTCGCATCACATCCGTCCCCTATGCGCAGTTAACTTTCGCGGAATTACTTATCAACTTACACCGCTGTGTGTTCAAAACGAATTCGAGAAACAGGTGAATCGCCAAAATCACGGCCAAGGCTGATTGTTCCGGCGATATAATTTGAATTTTGGCGGAAACATTTCGGCTTTCAGTTCCGGCCCGCCTACCTCGAAAAGGCGTCCGGCCTGAAAATCCTTGCCGTACGTTTTCGAGAACTCCTTCCAGGCCGTTTTAATCGACGCCGCCGTCTCGGGCGAAAATTCGCCGCCCGCGCTGAATCCGCTGCGGTCGACAATCACGCCGACCAGCGTTGTCAGCGCCTTCATTTCCATGCCGGGCTCATCAAGCCGGTTGATCCACGTGTCGATGCATTCGCGAAACACGCCCAATTGATACGCCGCGTTGTCCGCCGCGTTGATCAACCATTCTTCTTTCGTCGTCGCGATGATTTTCAAAACCGGCGCGCGCAATTCCGGCGATTTCATCTTTCCCGCCGCATTGCACGCCGCAATGCGCACCCCCAAGTCGGCATCTTCGAGCAGCGCCGGCAACTTAGCCGCTGCCGCCGCCGGAATGGCCGGCATGCTGCTCAACGTCATATCGCGCAGGTAGGCGATGTCGTTACTTAAAAAATCCGCGCAGCGTACTTCCCAACCCTTCGGCCGAAATTCCGTTCGCGTTTTCATGGCATCGAGAAAGAGCGCGATTTCGCCGGGCGTTTTGGGTTCAGCCGGCACTGTCGCGCCGCGCTGCAGCAGAATTTCGCCCGCGCGGATCAGTTCCCCGCTCGCGCCGGGCACCTGCGGCAGTCCCGTCTGCGGACGCGGTTCGCGCCGGCTTTTTTCCAGTTCCGCATCGAGCGCCCGCAGCAGCTCGGCGAAATCTTCCTTTTCCCCGATGCATTCGAGCATGAATCCGCCGTCGATCTGCTGGCGGTCATCGCCGCTCAGCAATTTCATTGCATGCGCGCGCACTTTCGCCGCAAACTCGGGCTTCCACGCCGCTTTCGCCAATTCGCGTCGTTGCGACAGAAACGGATCGTGAAAAGGCGAGCGCGCCGTGAGCTTGCCATCCGCCTCAGGATCCGGCAGCCGTGCGTTCAAAATCTCCGCCGCGGCCAAAGCCAACTCCGGCTTCGCGTGATCCAAAAACTTAATCAGCGCCGCCGTCGCTTCCGGCGTGGCGATGCTGCCGATGCCGATCAGAGCGTTCTCGGCCGATGCTTCGCCCTTCTCCGCCTTCGCAATCAGCGCCGGCAAGTAAGCCGGATAGCGAATGACGCTGTAATCCGAATACGGTTCATTCATCTGCCCGTACGTGTTGTTCGGCGTCGCCGGAAGATGCTCCATCGTCTCGAGCATTTCGCGCGCCTGGGCCTCGTCGGGCGCGCGAATCGTGATCTGGATATCGGCGCTCGGCGCGGTTTTTCCGGGCGGCACTTTCCAGCCCAGATCGTGCGTGACCTTCACGTTGTAGACGCCGGGCTTCTCGAAGCGACAGTAGCGCGCGAGCGGCAGCGATTCGAAATACGTATCGCCCGGCTTGATCTCCGGCTGGAAACTCAGCCCTCCCATGTTGAAGTTCGACGTGTCCGGATCTGCGACCTTTTCGCCCTTCGCATCCAGTACGCGCACGACAAACCGCAGCGAGCGCGTCGCCGCGCGATAGTCACCGCCCATGTCGATCTTGAACGGCTCCTTGCCGTTATTCTGCAGGCAATAATGCAGCAGAATATTTTCGCCGAGGAAATACTCCTTCTTCGTCAATGCCAGCGTCAGCTTCGCGCCCTCCGCGAACGGAAGGTCCTTCGCGCCCCATTGATCGTTGTCGGCCTCGCCGGCGGAAACCGCCAGAACGCCGAGAAACATGTGCAGGAAAATGATGCGAAATAGCGCGGACTGCATGAAATCCTCGAAGAGAAACTTTGTAAACGCCGTATCTCGTACCATAATTACGGCGTGGCTGGCGGAAGCAAGCTGTGAACCGCCGCCGTTGAGGACCCCCGCTCATTCGACTCTGGACCCGAACCCCGCATTGGGCGACGCGCATTGCCCTCCTTCTTGTGCTCACCCTTTTTTCGTGGCTGAATTTTGAATACAGCCGTTCGAGCTACGAATCCAACGCCAGCGGCACTCATCGCGGCGGCGTTCGCCACGGGTTTCCAATGACCGCGTGGGACGGCGGCGACGAAGCTCACGCCCAGGTGATCGACAAGGCGCTCTCTTTGAAGACCCATTCGTTCGGCGGCTGGCAATGGGGCGGACTCGTCGTCGACCTGGTCGTTTTTGCAGCGGCGATTCTCGCGGCCGGCTTCGTCTGCGAGTCGATCGCGTCTCGCGGCAAACCGGTATCGCCGGGCCCGCCGCGCAGTCTGTCACTTCATCCCGCCGTCTATCCGGTCGTGATCTTTTCCGCCGCTGCGCTGCTCTGGGCCAACCTGAATGTTCGCACCGAATTGGTCGAGATGCGCGATGGCACGCACGATTTTTATCAGGAAATGGGCTGGCCTTTCCGCGTCTACCTCGCGAGCAACCCTCATTTCCGGCCGATCCAACCGCCCGAAACCGTTCCCACAAAAGAGGACAGGCTCATCTATCTGCAGAGCAATCCGGATTCGTGGTATCAGCGCGCGCACTGGTACATGGGACATATCGTTCTGAATATCGTTCTGGGCCTCGCCTGCGTCCTGGCACTCGGCGGCGCAGCCCAATTTCTTTTGCGCCGAACGCGGAAAATTGCGCCTGCGGATGTTGTGCTGCCCCCAACCAGCGATTAACGTGATTGTCGCGTCTGTTCGAGGGGACAACCCATCAGGTACCCGCCATGCGTCCGCACATTTCAACGATTCGTTTTCTTGCCTTAGTCACCGCGCTGTTCGCGTCGCTCAGTTGGTGCGCCGAGCAACCGGCTGTCGAGCTCGTCAATCCCACCGCCACGCCGGTGCGCCCATCCACAAAAGCTGCGATCGATAAAGACGAATTACTCGGCCATATTCAGTTTCTGTCGTCGGGAGATCTGCGCGGCCGCGAAGCCGGCACACCGGACCAACTGAAAGCCGCCGCGTACGTCGCCGATGAATTCAAGCGCTACGGCCTTGAGCCCTATGGCGACGAAGTGGACGGCAAGCGCGGTTATTTTCAAACGTTTTCGATGACCACCTCAAAAGGCGCGAGCAACGAGTGCGCGCTGAAGCTGAAATCCAAAGACGGCGAAAAATCGTTTTCACTGCACAAGGATTTCTCGCCCTTCCCCGCCGGAGAAAAGCGCGGCGTCGCTGACGGCGGCGTAGTCTTCGCCGGCTACGGCATCGTCGCGCCCGAACTCAACTACGACGATTTCGGACCCATCGATCTCGCGGGCAAATGGGCGCTGATTCTGCGCTATGAACCGCAGGAACGCGATCCGCAGAGCAAATTCAGCGGGACCGAATTGACCAAACATTCAGCGCTCAACGCCAAGATCCTCAATTGCGCGCTTCGCCGCGCCGCCGGCGTTCTGATCGTCACCGGTCCCGCGGGCCGCGAAAAAGAGCCCGAAAAGATGACCGATTCGAGCGGCCCGCTGATCGGCGATTTCAAAATCCCAGTCTTTCAGATCACACGCGCCACCGCCGACGCTCTGCTCGCTCCAATCCACAAAACCATCGGCGACTTACAGGCTGGCATCGATAAGGATCTCACGATTCAATCCTGCGCCGTCGAAGGCGCGCAGCTCAGCGGCGTCTCGCAGCTCACTCTCGAACCGAAAAAGACGTCGAACATCATTGCGCGCCTGGTTGGAAAAGACGCGAAGCTGAAAGACGAATACGTCGTGATCGGCGCGCACTGCGACCACGTCGGCATGGGCGCGATGGGCTCGATGCTCGGTAAGGAAGGCCGCGGCAAGATGCATCCCGGCGCCGACGACAACGCCAGCGGCACTGCCGGCCTGCTCGAAATCGCGCAGTATTTCGCGTCGCTCAAACCCGAAGAACGCCCCGCGCGCTCCATTCTTTTCATGGCCTTCAGCGGCGAAGAAGAAGGGCTGCTCGGCTCATATTACTATCTGAAAAATCCGGAGGTCCCGGTTAAAGAGACCATCGCGATGTTGAATCTCGACATGATCGGCCGCTCGCTGAACGGCGCGATCCAGGTCGCGGGCATCGGCACGTCGAAGGGCTTCAAGGACCTCGTTCAGAAATACACATCGTCCGCGAAATTCGCCAGCGATCCGGGGACGAAAGTTCATCTGGGCAGTTCAGGCAGCGGCCCCAGCGATCACGCGGCGTTCTGCGAAAGCAAAATCCCGGTGCTCTTTTTCTTCACCGGCCTGCATCCCGATTACCACCGCCCCAGCGACACGTGGGACAAGATCAACGCGCCCATGGCAGCCGAAGTCGCCGATCTCGCGCGTGAAATTCTGGCCGATATCGCCAACAACCCGGTGCGCCCCGAATTCGCAGGCGCCACGCAGCCCGGCTTTCTCGGTGTGGCCGCAGACACGAAGCAGCAGGCCAAGGGCTACTGGGTCGGACAGGTCGTCGCCGGAAGTCCGGCCGAAGCTGCCGGTCTGAAAGCCGGCGACCAGATCACCGTTTTGAACGGCCAGACACTGAGCAACGCCATGGACCTCTCGATGGGCCTGATCGATTTCTGCCCCGGCGACGTCGTCGATCTTTCCATCACGCGCGGTGGCGAGAAACTCGAGCTGAAAGTCAAACTCGGCTCTCGCAAAGCCGACGCGGCCAAACCCAAAGGCTGATGTGGAAGCGGCAGAGCGGAGGGGCTTTTTAAGAGTCCCTCTACCTATACTATGGGATTGAGATTCGTGTTTTGAGAATGGAATTATTCAAAAACTTTTCCAAACTCGCAAGTCACGTCAAAATCGACACTTACACGACGAAAAAAAGCGAGTTTTTCGACCACTCGCCCACCTTGCGCTGAAATCAACCCTTCGGCCCGACATCGCCATAGGCGTGAACTTTATCGCAGATCATGCGCAGCTTGCTCTCGATATCGCCGCCCGCGGTCTTAAACGCATCGGCGTCAATCGTCAGCGGAGCTCCGAGTACCACCAGCGGCGCGCCGTACTCCGGCGTGCGCATCGCCTGCTCAACGCTCAGCCCGCCCACGGCCTGCACCGGCACTTTCACCGCCGCGACGATCTCCTTCAACTGATCGAGCGGCCCCGGGCACGTGCCGCCGGCCGCGACAATCCCGCGCCGCTGGTCGTAGCCAATGTGGTGAATCACATAGTCGCAGCCGAGATCTTCCAGCCGCTTCGCCGACGCGACCATGTCGTCTGCGCCGAGATTATCGCCCATCACTTTCACGCCAAAATCTTTGCCGGCCTTCACGACGACCTTGATCGTCTCCGGATGCGCGCGTTCCATCACGACCACATGCGTCGCGCCGGCCGCCGCCATCATCTTTGCTTCGAGCCACCCGCCGTCCATCGTCTTCAAATCCGCGACAATCGGCACCTTGGGAAATTTCTTGCGCAGCGCGCGCACGCCGTTCATGCCCTCGGCGATGATCAGCGGCGTGCCCGCTTCAAGCCAATCCACACCCGCGCGCAACGCCATCTCCGCGGTCTCAAGCGCCTCCGGAATCTCAATCACGTCGAGCGAAATCTGAACAATCGTTTTCATGCTCTTTCAATCCTTCCCGGTTCGGGTTTCAGTCAAGGTAAAGCGGCCGCGTTTGAATTGCGCGACAATCGGCTTCGAACGAACGTCCGGCCTCCAGCCTAATTTCAAACATTGAAGAATCGCGCGTTCAACAAAATCCTTTTTGATCTCACCCATCTCGCCCGGCTTGCGCTTTGGCCTGAGTTCTTCGGGAGTGTCGATTTCGAGCCAGGGATCAATTTTATTGCGAAGCAACCTTATGGTTAATCGCTGACCGTTCACTTCGGCCAGTTCAACGTTCAAATCGTGTCTCCACGCCATCCAACGAAACGCCAAGCCATTTACCTTAATCAAATGGCTCTTCCTTTTCGGCATCATCGCTTAATTCAACCCGTGCTCTTTCATCTTCACCCGCAAAAATTCCGCAGACAGCCGCAGATGTTCCATGCCGACCGCCGGATCCTGCCCGTCTTCAATACTCACCCAGCCGTTGAAGCCGGCCTTCTTCAGGATCGAGAAGATTTTATCGAAGTCGTTCAGACCCTTGCCAACGACGCCGTGTTTTAAAATCTGCGCGTAGCCCGCCTGCGGATGCGCTTCCATCTTGCGCAAATCCTCGACGGTGCCGCCCTCGAAATAGCGGTCGCTCGCATGCATCGTTACAACGCGATCCTTCACCGCCTCAAGCATCGCAATCGGATCTTCACCGGCGATCACGGTATTCGACGGATCATAATTCACGCCGAACCACGGCGATTTCGGAATCGCCGCAAGCAGTTCCAGAAACACATCCATCTTCTGCGCGAACTCCGGCTGAGTCCAGAATCCATCCTTGTAATGATTCTCGA
>Ga0265314_10002271_pt1 | contig 19904 bp, 14 predicted proteins | sample 4126metaG_FD_203106 | JGI IMG/M metagenome (GOLD analysis project Ga0265314, IMG submission 203106) | Rhizosphere microbial communities from Carex aquatilis grown in University of Washington, Seatle, WA, United States - 4-1-26 metaG | ecosystem: Host-associated > Plants > Roots > Rhizosphere >... | reverse complement strand
CGTAAACGGAAATAAGACCGAAGCTGCCAAAGTCCTCGGTCTGGCACGAAGCACGCTGGTGCTCAAGCTTAAAGCATGGGCGCAAGAGTCGGAACACGCAGATGTAAAGCACAAGGAACTTCAGGTTTCATAGCCCCAGTCGAATATCAGTCGGCGCCCACCCTGGAGTAAATAACCGCTTCCTGGAAGCGGTTATTTATCTCCAGCATCCCACAGCAATTCCACGCTTGCCGATTAATTGGCCTTTAAATCGCGTGATAAATAACCGAAACGCTCAGTGCGATAAACTCGCACTGTGGCGGTCAAGGCAACTTGGCGAGGAATTGTCATGCTGCATTTCAGAACGGACGAGACGCAAAAATTCTGGCGTCCACATAACAAGAAGAAGTTGGCTTCTGCTGAGTTTTCGCCGCCCTGCCAATCCCCCGTGCCGGCGGGGTTAAGGCGACTGGGAAAACTCGTGCAATTGTTAGGACTCAGTCTGGCGGAATTAAGCGATTATTGCAATCGGGCGGTGCCGAAGGGTCGTTTATTTCTCATTTTGAGTGGCATGCAGCGCCCGACGCCCTTTGAGCAACGAGCCATGGTCGAAGCATTGCGCCGCGCGTTAAGAGAACGTGAAGCACGGCTCTTTGAAGTTTGAATTGCGAAACGAGGCGTACTCTCATGAAGCCCACCTTTAAGAAAGTCCTTCCATGTGTGTTGATTTTGGCCGCGGCAATGGGTGTGCCCGCGGAAGATGGTTCGCTTGGGGCAAAGCAGCCCGTCTTTCTTCTCTGTCCACACCACGAGACCTACAGCGCCTGGTCTATTTTTCTGAATGTCGACCGCGCTGATCCCTCGAAAATTCTGGGATTGGGCGTTGAATCGTTGCGCGGAAAAAATTCAAGGGATACGAGTTATGAAGATGTGCTTGCTGTACAGCAGGATTCCCGATTTGACCGTGAATTTTTGGGTGGATTGAATGCGGCCGAATTCGACAAGTCTGAAATTCGCGTCAGCGAGCACGATGCACTGCATGTATCGCTTACCCCGATGGAAAACAACGCGTACCGGTTGAACATCAGTCTGCGTGTCGGCCAGACCGACTGGTTTGAAGTCGGTGGTAAGAACACAAGCAAGGACGATATCGTTTTGCGCTACAACGCGGATTCCAAAACCTGGACTCCTCGGGCAAACGTCCTCTCCGATTTCCGCGGCAATGCGCTGACACAATCCAGGGACGCGTTGATCAGTGGCCTAATTTTCCCCGTGACGGGCACGGGAATCTATTCGGTCTATGGCGTGCTGGGAGACGGCGAGCCGGTCCTGCTCATGGATCGCACTTGGAAGCCGGACGAAGAATAATTCCGGCTCCTGGAGGTGAAAAATGGAAAGCAATCAAGTGTTCGAACTCTTGTGCCCCGAGGCACTGATGGCGCCCTCTTCCAAGGACACAGGCTTGTGGATGCCGACTTTGAAGAATGCCATGGAGGCTTTGAAGGCCGCGAAGTGCTTCAAGATCCTGGGCATGGCTCTTGAGGATACGGGGCTCTCCGACCGGCTATGCTCCGGAGAACCTTACACATTATTTGCGCCTAACGATGAAGCCTTTCAACGCGTGCCGAAATTGGCTGAACTGTTGGACGATTCCGCGCGCTTAAAAGAGGTGCTTGGGCAGCATCTGGTCTGGGGCCATTTTGACATGCGCTTTTTAGGCGGAATTCCGGCGCTTGTGCCCGTTACGGGTGCTCCGATCCACGTAACCGGGCGGCATGCGCGAACTTATCGCGCGAAGATTGTGCAGCCGAATTTGCACGCGGCCAATTGCGTGATTCATGGCATCGACCGTGTGTTGATGCCGGAAAATTACTCGTCCTTGCGCGAAGCGGGTGCGTATTTCGACGAACGTGCACAAGCTTGCGCCAACTGGTTTGGCAAATGGATTGAGCGGGGCCGCGCGCATTTCCATGCGGAACAGCAGGCCGTTGCCGACATGCCAGCAGCGCAGAATGTTCCGGCGCCGGCACCTAACGACCACATTGAAGAAGACCTGGGTGGATAGCCGGACCAACTGGGCAGGAGGACTGCGATGAACCAGAAAAAGAAACTGCTGGTAGTCGACGATGAACCGGATGTGCGCGCTGGGCTGGTGCGTCTGTTTGAATTCCGCGGCTACGAAGTCTTTAAGGCTGAAAATGGTGGAGAGGCCCTGCACATTCTGGAAAATAACCCGGGAATCGCAGCGGTCATTCTGGACATCATGATGCCGGGGCTCTCGGGCCTCGAGGTCTTGAGCCGAATAAAAGAAACAGAGCGCAATCAGATTCCGGTGATTTTATTGACGGCCAAGTCAACGATTGGCGATGTAGCGTCGGGTTACAACAAGGGCGCGCATTTCTACATTACAAAGCCTTTTGACCCACGCGTGCTGTTGAACGCGGTCGATTATCTGGTCGGGTCGCTTACCCCAGAGGAACATGCACAAGTCGAACTGGACCTATTGACCGCGGACGGCGTCGCCTGGGGTCTCCGCAGCCTGACCTCGTGAAACTGAACGCAATCGTCGTTTATTTTGAAGAGCACGCAACCACACCACGGGAAGGAATGGCCTATGCGCGTCAAATACCTCACCGACCTGTCAAAATTATCACAGATCCCCGATGCAGATCGTGAAGTGCTGAAACAAGTTACTTCGCGGTACGCATTCCGAATCAATGACTATTATCTGGGCCTGATCGATTGGCATGATCCGCAGGATCCAATCCGTAGGCTGGTTATTCCGAGCGCAGAAGAATTGCAGGACAGCGGAAGGCTTGATGCGAGCGATGAACATTCGAATTCACCCCTCAAAGGCGTGCAGCACAAATACCCTGACACCGTACTCCTCCTTTGTAACGAAGTTTGTGGCGCCTATTGCCGGTATTGTTTTCGCAAGCGCTTGTTTATGAAGGAGAATCAGGAGGTATCGCTCGACGTGAGCGCAGGGTTGGCCTATATCCGCGCGCATCCCGAAGTAAGCAACGTGTTGCTGACAGGTGGCGACCCACTCATGCTGGGGACCAAGCGCCTGCGACAGATCCTACACGAATTGCGGCGCATCGAGCACGTACAGATTATCCGCATTGGTTCGAAAATGCCGGCATTCAACCCCTGGCGCATTCTCGACGATGAAGAGCTGCAGCAGACTTTGAGTTCCTACAGCACGCCCCAGAAGCGCATATATTTGATGGCGCACTTCGATCATCCACGTGAACTGACGCCAGCGGCCATCGATGGCTTGGCCCAATTTCAGCGCTGCGGCGTAATTACAATCAATCAATGCCCACTGGTCCGAGATATCAACGACAATGCTGAAGTGCTGGCGGAGCTATTTTCAAAGCTTTCATTCGCCGGCGTTCCGCCCTACTACATCTTTCAGTGTCGGCCGACATCCGGAAATCAAACCTATAAAGTCCCTTTCGTCCGCGGCTACTCAATCATTGAAAATGCTAAACGAAAGGTCTCCGGATTGGCGCGGCGGGCAAAGTATGTAATGTCCCATGCCTCTGGAAAAATCGAACTCGTGGGCATGGACTATGAACGTATTTACATGCGCTATCATCGCGCAAAAAATCCTGACGACGAAGGCCGCTTCCTGATTTTTGAGCGCAGCGATCGCGCGGCGTGGCTCGAGGATTTGACGCCGGTTGAAAATCCCAGCGGCGCTTTATGGGCGACCGAACCTCAGGAAGCCGGTTTAATTTAAACTATTGGTTCTAGTCGCTGAGCTTGCGGTATAGAGACGAAAGATCGATGCCCAGGGCTTTGGCGGCGCGCTCTTTGTTTCCGCCGCATTTTCCAAGTACGCGCAGGATGTGTTCACGTTCAAAGGAATGCCGGGCGAGTTTCAGGTCGTCGGTGTCCTTGCTCGGAATGCCGATGCCGATGTTGCGAAGATCTGATTCTTTCACGACATCGCCATCCGTAAGCAACATGAGCCGTTCAAGTATATTCGACATTTCACGCACGTTGCCCGGCCAGGGCAGCGCTTCCAGCATCGCGCGCACGGCCGGCTGCAGAGTGGGCACTGGACGCTGCATTTTCCCGCAAAGACGGCGCAACAGCACATCCACAATCTCGGAGATGTCCTCCGGACGCTCCCGAAGCGCGGGGATGTGAATTTCGATCACATTCAGCCGGTAATAGAGGTCCGACCGAAATTGGCCCTTCTCGATCATCGCCGGCAAATTACGATTGGTTGCGGCTACAATACGCGCATCAAACTGCACAGGGCTTGTCGAGCCAACCGGAAGTACTTCACGGCGTTCGAGCGCACGCAGGATCTTGGGTTGAAGCGAAGCGGGCAGCTCTCCGATTTCGTCGAGAAAGAGGGTGCCTTCTTTGGCAGCTTCGAAAAGTCCCCGCTTGTCGCGGTCCGCACCTGTAAACGAGCCTTTGTTGTGACCGAAAAGCACGCTTTCCAGGAGTGTTTCTGGAATCGAGCCGCAGTTTACCGCGACTAAAGGGAATTTATTGCGTGGGCTGGTTTCGTGCAGGGCCTGCGCCACCAATTCCTTGCCCGTCCCCGTTTCGCCGGTGATCAGGACCGTGGATTCTGCAGGCCCGATGCGCTTGATGATCTGCCGAATATCGGTGAGCGCACGGCTGCGGCCTGCGAGCGCTTTTAGTGCGGGGGCCTCGGCTTGATTAACTGCTTCCGGCACGTCCAATTTGGCAGGAAGCGCGACTTCGCTTACCACGCTCTGCGGCGGCGCGGACCGGGGTTTGTGCGCGCGCTCAATGGCGAACAGTATCGTACGCGCGAGCGCCTGGCCGTTGACCTGGCCTTTAATGAGGTAATCCTGAGCGCCTTCCTTTAACGCACCCAAAGCCAAATCTTCGCGGTCCATGCCGCTTAATACCACGATTGGCAGATCGGGCGCCGAATGGCGAATCGAGGTGACAGTCTCAAGGCCGCTTGAATCGGGCAACGTCAAATCCAGCAACACCACATCGTAGCTGTTTTCCTGCACGCATTGCAGCGCATTGCGCATGGCACCTGCATGGGTAAGGTAAAATCGGTTGGGTCCTGCTTCGGCGAGAAGTTCCTGAACCAGTTCCGCATCACCGCGGTGGTCCTCGACGAGCAGTATCTTGACAGGTGCCAAAGCGGTGGCCTGGGACACGGATATCCTCGTTTCAACTATAAGTTCGAAACGTGCAAATTTCGTTCGGCAACCCGACTCTTAGTCTACAGATTCCTGGTGTTTTCGCTATCAAACATTGTGCCTGAATCGTCGATTTGAAAATTTTCTGAAGACGATGCGAAGTCGAAAATCTACCATCAAATTAGCAACAATAAGAAACGCGACGCTGCGCTGCCTCATGGTGCTGTGCATTCATATTGCAATCAACGAGACGCATTGCATATGCGCAAAGAGAAGCCAGGCCAGGGATTGACATTTATTGGAGTGAAACAGTCTGCTCATTTGTTGGCCTGCCGCTTGCGCTTTCGTCTCGCGCCTCATGTGATGAATGTGAGGTTCGGGGCGAAAAATGGAGAATGGAACTATCAATATCATCCATCTGCCTCGAATTGATCGTGTCGCACCCGCACTTCAACCCCGTATTAGGAGGATTTCCTGTGAACACGTTGCACAAGCCTGCGCTGCTGCTCTTAGGTGCCTGCGTCTGTTTTGCATTTGCGAATGCTCGCGCAGAAGAAAGAGCCAGTGAGTACTTCAATCCAAAAATCAACACGTGGGCTGAAGGTGTGATTCTCTCCATTGATGCAGACGCCGCCAAGTTTTCGATTCGAGGGGCACGTAAAGCGTATTCCACCACGTATGCGCGGATGATGCGGGATATCGACGCGAAGACCAAAAATTTGAACGGTGACGCGCGCGATGCGAAGGCTGCAGAAGTGCGCGCTGCTTGGGCGGACAAGCTGGCCGCTACACAAAAGGAGAAATCCGGCGCGGATGGCGATTTCACGTTCTCGCTGCCTGGTAAGGATGCCGCAGCCTCAGTCTATGACGAACGCGGCCGCTACGGAGACAAACGCGACCGTAATCCAAATGAAGCTGTGCAAACAAAACTAAGCGTGAGTGAAGCACAGGCCCTGAAAACCCTGAAAGAGTTCAAGGTCGGCGATGTGGTGGTGGTCGGGTACGAGTCGGGTGTGGTCTACAACACGGCCTGGGCGATCGTGCGCGTCTCGGAGCGCTCATTGCAGACCGAAAATCCGCCGGCTGAGAAGGAAGCTGAAGCTGCAAGCGATGTAGAACTAACCCGCCAGATTCGTCGCGCGATCGTTACCGACACGTCTCTTTCCGTCGGTGCGCATAACGTCAATATTCAGACCCAAAATGGTTCTGTGGTGCTGAAAGGCGAAGTGAAGAATGAAGCCGAAAAGAATGCCGTGGCTGCAAAGGCAACCTCCATCGTGGGACAGGGCAAAGTCGATTGCCAACTCAGCGTGGCTGAACGGTAACCCCGCATATTAATAGAAAGTGATGTGGTCAATGAAAAAGTATCTAATCGCCTGGTTACTTGGGGTGCAAATCAGTTTGTTGGCATTGATCTGGGTGATCAGCAAGGTTTTTGGGTAAGGCGTCAAGCGATTTCAAACACGAACGCCTGCGCGGATTCTACATAGAAAAGGAGTGTCTAAAATGCCGGCGACTAAAGGAAAAGGCCGCAAGTATAGCAAGAGTGCGGGAAAGAGTGTTGAACGTGCAATGCACAAATATAAGCGCGGAAAATTAAAAAGTGGCAAAGGTGCGCATGGGCCCGTGCAGAGCCGCAAACAAGCAATTGCAATCGGTCTGTCAGAAGCGCGTGCAAAAGGGGCGAAGGTGCCTCGGCAAAAGGAGTCGAGGGCCGACTAAAGCGGCGCTCGGCAAATTCATCGCGTTGGATATTCCGCGCGAACTTCTAAGGAGAGAGGTATGAATACACTGCAGATCAAAGGCGACTGGAACATCATCAAGGGCAAGCTGAAACAACGTTGGGCTAAGCTCACAGATGACGACCTGCGCTATGCCGAAGGCAAAAGCGATGAATTGGTAGGGCGCATTCAAAAGCGCACCGGCGAAACGCGCGAGGCCATCGAAAAGGCGCTTAATGATGCTTGTAATAGCTGTAAGTAGTCCAATCTATCGAAGCTGATCACGGAGCCGCCAACCATGGGGCGGCTCCGTGTTTTTTTGGCGGTTAGGATTCACTGCGCGGCAGTGCGAAGTAGAAACTCGCGCCTTTTCCAGGTTCGGATTGCGCCCAGATGCGGCCGCCGTGATGCTCGACAATTTTCTTTGAGATCGCGAGGCCAATCCCGCTGCCGGGGTATTTCTCGTGATCGTGGAGCCGGTTAAACATTTTGAAAAGGTGGCTGGAGAACTGCGGGTCGTAGCCTTCGCCATTGTCGCAGATGGCCACGATCCACTCGCGCGGGAATTCGCGTCCTTGAACAAGAATGCGCAACGGTTCCTGGCCTCTGAATTTGACCGCATTCGAGATCAGATTTTGCATCAATTGAACCAGCGGCGTGCGGAAGCCCAAAACCGTGGGCAACTGTTCGACGGTGATCTGGGCTTTGCTCTCTTCGATGATCGGTTTGAGGTTCGAACAGACCTCTTCAACGACGCGCGCCATGTCGACTTGCTGCTTGGCTTCGTCGGTACGCCCTGCCTTTGCATAAGCCAGCAGGTTATCGATCAGTTTGTACATGCGCGTGGAGCCGTCGGCAACGTAGTTGATATACTTGTCGGCCTGCTCGTCAAAGCGTCCTTTGTATTTCTTTTCCAATAGCTGCACATAACTGATCACCATGCGCAGGGGTTCGCGCAGGTCGTGTGAAGCGACGTATGCGAATTGCTCGAGTTCCGCATTGGAGCGTGCCAGTTGCGCCGCGCGCTGTGCGAGATCATTTTCCGCGCGTTTGCGCTCGGTAATTTCGGCTTCCAAAACTTCGTTAATGCGGGCCAACTCCGAGGTGCGCTTTTTGACGCGGGCTTCAAGTTCGACCTGTGCTTCGAGCAGCTCTTGCTTCTTTCGGTGCAGATCGACGAATACCGCGATCTTTGCCCTCAGAATTTCCGGCACCACCGGCGTGAAAATATAGTCCACGGCGCCAAGCGAATAGCCGCGGGTCACATGCGTGTCGTTTTCGGCATAGGAAGTGAAGAAAATGATCGGCGTGTGTTCGCATATGCGGCGCTGGCGGATCAACGCCGCGGTTTCAAAGCCGTCCATGCCGGGCATATTTACATCGATCAGAATCACGGCAAAGTTTTGATGCAGCAAATAGCGCAGCGCATCCTTGCCTGAGTGCGCCATGACCAGATTGTCGGCGATGCCGGCCAGGATGGTCTCCAGGACCAGCAACTTGTCCGGCCGATCATCGATCAGCAGAATATTAACCAGGTCTGACGCCATGGAATGCTGGCCCTGTTCCGAAGTACTTTCCGAATTCTTCTCCACGTACTTGATTGAAGCTCTCGAAGACTGGGGATTCATGTTTTGGCTCCTCTACAAATCAATGCAAATCAACACTCCCCAATTTCGAGTCAAAAATTAGCGATAAAGGCGAACCCTCAGCATGGACAAGAGCAATTCCGTGTCCACCGGCTTGGCCAGGTAATCCGTGGCGCCGGCTTCCAGGCACTTTTCGCGGTCGCCTTTCATGGCCTTGGCCGTCACGGCAACAATGGGCAATTCCGCGAAGCGTTCAATCTTGCGGATTTCGCGAATCGTGTCGTATCCATCCATTCCGGGCATCATGATGTCCATGAGTACCACATCGATTTCCGGCGTGTGGATCAAGGTGTCGATCGCGCTGCGACCGGTTTCCGCGGAGAGTATGTTCATGTTCTGGCGTTCCAGGACGCTGGTAAGCGCGAAGATGTTGCGGATGTCGTCGTCCACAACCAGCGCTTTCTTCCCGGCCAGCACGGAATCGGTCTGACGCAGACGCGCAATAGACTGGCGGTGCGGTTCCGGCAGATCGCCCAGTTTGAGATGCAAAAGCATCGCGATTTCATCGAGCAGGCGGTCGTCCGAGCGTGTCCAGCGCCGCTGTGCTTCCCGGCCATAGCGTTTCAGCATGCCCTGTTCTTCTTCCGCCAGATCGCGCACGCTCTTGATCACGGCCGGCACGTTGCGCACTTTCGGTTCCTGGCTAAGGCGCTCGAGCAGCAACGCGCACCCGCCCTGCTTCAAATCCAGGTCCACGACCATGCAGTCAAAATTTCCGTCCATCAGGGCGGTAAAGGCCAGATCGGCATTGGTAAAGGTGCTCACGCGTACGCGGCTATTGCCGAAAAGTTTTTCAATGGTTTGGCGCGTCTGCTCCCCTTCATGCAGCACGAGCAGATTCTTGTGGCTGCGCTCCGCATAGTCGCGAATGCGGGTCATGGTCCGGTCCAGCGCCTCCTGCGACTGGATCGGCTTGGCGAACATATCCAGCGCGCCCAAATTCATCCCGCGCTCCCAATCCATTTCCGTGGTGATGACAAAGACCGGGATATGCCGCGTGGTGAGGTCATTTTTCAGGCGATCGAGCACGCGCCAGCCGTCCATGTCCGGCAGGCGGATATCGAGGGAAATCGCATCGGGCATGAATTCGCGCGCGAGGGAAATCGCAGCCATACCTTGTGTCGAGACCAGGCCCTTGAAGCCCTTCGAATGCGCTTCCTCGAGCAAAATGCGCGCGAAATGCAGATCGTTGTCCACGATCAGCATGACGCGGTCGCCGGCCTGGATCGTTCCGCGGTCGTCGCCGATTTCGTTGACCAGCACCGCGCTTTCCGGAACCGGTTCGATTTCGGCCAGGACCTGCGGGGCGGCGTTCAGGCGCGGCAGCGGCGGGCGCAACGGCTCGTCGCCTTGATCGTGGAGCGATCCGATGGAAGGCCGGTAAACCTGCGGCAAGTACAGCGTGAAGGTGCTGCCTTGATTCGGAATGCTGATCAGTCGGATTTCGCCGCCGAGCATGCGCGCGATTTCGCGGCTGATGGCCAAGCCCAGCCCCGTGCCGCCGTATTTGCGGCTGGTGCTGCCGTCGGCCTGTTGGAAGGCTTCGAAAATAATCTGCTGCTTGTCGGGATGAATGCCGATGCCGGTATCCACGACCGCAAATGCAATCACCGATGAAGCCGCATTCAGGATTTCGTGATCGGTGCTCCAACCGCCATCGGCCTTGCGAACTTCCAGCGAAACGCCGCCGACTTCGGTGAACTTAAACGCATTGGATAGCAGGTTCTTCAACACCTGCTGCAGGCGCTTGGCGTCGGTGCGGATGGTGCGGACCAGATCCTTGTCCAGCCCGACATTGAACTCCAGTTTGCGGGCCTCGGCCACGTGCTGGAACGTGCGTTCCACGTAGTCTTGCAAGTCGCTCAGGATCAGGTCGCCGGCTTCGACGGTCACCGTGCCCGACTCGATCTTCGAAAGGTCCAGGATGTCGTTGATCAGTTCGAGCAAGTCGTTGCCCGAAGCGTGAATCGTTTTGCAGAACTGGACCTGCTTGCCCGACAGGTTCCCTTCATGGTTCTTGGACAACTGGTCTGAGAGGATCAGCAGGCTGTTAAGCGGCGTACGCAATTCGTGCGACATATTGGCCAGGAATTCCGATTTGTACTTGGAAGTAAGCGCGAGCTGCTTGGCCTTTTCTTCCAGCGCGCCGCGGGCCTGTTCGACTTCCTTGTTCTTGCGTTCGACTTCGGCGTTCTGTTCGGCCAGCAATTGGGCCTTCTCTTTCAGCTCGCGGTTGGTCTGCTGCAATTCCTCCTGGCGGCTCTGCAGTTCCTTGGCCAGCGATTGCGACTGCTTGAGCAGGTCTTCCGTACGCATATTCGCTTCAATCGTATTGAGCACGATGCCGATCGATTCCATGAGCTGCTCGAGGAAAACTTCGTGCGTCGCGCTGAAGCGCTCGAACGAGGCCAGTTCCATCACGCCTTTGACCTGGCCTTCGAACAGAATCGGCAGGACGAGGATGCTGGCCGGCGGCGCTTCGCCCAGGCTGGAGGTAATGCTGACGTAATCCGGCGGCACGCTCGAGAGCAGGATCTTTTCTTTTTCGACCGCGCACTGTCCGACCAAGCCCTGACCGAGCTTGAAGCGGTTCACGCGGCTTGGATCGGAATTCGCGTATCCGGCGAGCAGCTTGAGTTGAGGCTCTTCCTTCGAGTGTTCGTAATCAATCGTGTAGAGCGTGCCCTGGTGCGCGGTCACGACGGGCGCGAGTTCCGAGAGAATCAATTTGCCGACGGCGACCAGGTTCTTTTGCCCCTGAAGCATGCGCGAGAATTTGGCCAAGTTGGTCTTGAGCCAGTCCTGCTCGGCGTTCTTGAGCGTGGTGTCCTTCAGGTTACCGATCATTTCATTGATGTTGTCTTTAAGCGCCGCGACTTCGCCCTGCGCTTCGACCTTGATGGAGCGCGTCAAGTCGCCCTTGGTCACGGCGGTCGCGACTTCGGCAATCGCGCGCACTTGCGTAGTCAAGTTCGCGGCGAGCTGGTTGACGTTGTCGGTCAAGTCCTTCCACGTGCCGGCCGCGCCGGGCACGCTGGCCTGCCCGCCCAGTTTGCCTTCGACGCCGACTTCGCGTGCCACGGTCGTCACTTGGTCGGCGAACGTCGCGAGCGTTGACGTCATCCCGTTAATCGTGTCGGCCAGTTCGGCGATTTCGCCTTTCGCTTCGAGTGTCAATTTGCGCTTCAAGTCGCCGTTGGCCACGGCCGTTACGACCTTCGCGATACCGCGCACCTGCCCGGTCAGGTTGGAGGCCATGAAATTCACGTTGTCGGTCAAGTCTTTCCACGTGCCCGAGACGCCCGTTACGCGCGCCTGGCCGCCTAGTTTGCCTTCGGTGCCGACTTCGCGGGCCACGCGCGTTACTTCCGCGGCGAACGAGCCGAGCTGGTCGACCATCGTGTTAATCGTGTCTTTGAGTTCGAGAATTTCGCCCTTCACGTCGACGGTGATCTTTTTTGAGAGCCCGCCGTTGGCCACGGCCTTGGTTACGTCGGCGATGTTACGCACTTGGCTGGTCAAGTTGCCGGCCATTGAATTCACCGAGTCGGTCAAGTCCTTCCACGTGCCGGCGACGCCGCGCACGTCGGCCTGCCCGCCCAGCTTGCCTTCGGTGCCGACTTCGCGGGCCACGCGCGTCACTTCCGCGGCGAACGAGCGCAATTGGTCGACCATCGTGTTGACCGTATTCTTCAGTTCAAGGATTTCGCCCTTCACGTCGACGGTAATCTTTTTGGACAAGTCGCCGTTGGCCACGGCTTTCGTCACGTCGGCGATGTTACGCACCTGGCTGGTCAAGTTGCCGGCCATCGAATTCACGTTGTCGGTCAAGTCTTTCCACGTGCCGGCGACGCCGCGCACGTCGGCTTGTCCGCCCAGTTTGCCTTCGGTGCCGACTTCGCGGGCCACGCGCGTCACTTCGGAGGCGAACGAGCCGAGCTGGTCGACCATCGTGTTAATCGTGTTTTTCAGTTCGAGAATTTCGCCTTTCACGTCGACCGTGATTTTGCGGGAGAGGTCGCCGTTGGCTACGGCGGTGGTCACGTCGGCAATGTTACGCACCTGGCTGGTCAAGTTACCGGCCATCGAGTTCACCGAGTCGGTCAAGTCCTTCCACGTGCCGGCGACGCCGCGCACGTCGGCTTGCCCGCCCAGTTTGCCTTCGGTGCCGACTTCGCGGGCCACGCGCGTTACTTCCGAGGCGAACGAGCCGAGCTGGTCGACCATCGTATTAATCGTGTTTTTCAGTTCGAGGATTTCGCCTTGCACGTTCACGGTGATTTTGCGCGAGAGGTCGCCGTTCGCGACAGCGGTCGTCACGTCGGCAATGTTACGCACTTGGCTGGTCAAGTTGCCGGCCATCGAGTTCACGTTGTCGGTCAAGTCTTTCCACGTGCCGGCGACGCCTTTCACTTCGGCTTGGCCGCCGAGTTTGCCTTCGGTGCCGACTTCGCGGGCCACGCGCGTTACTTCAGAGGCGAACGAGCCGAGCTGGTCGACCATCGTATTAATGGTGACTTTGAGCTCGAGGATTTCGCCTTGCACGTTCACGGTGATTTTGCGCGAGAGATCGCCGTTGGCCACGGCGGTGGTCACGTCGGCGATGTTACGCACCTGGCTGGTCAAGTTGCCGGCCATCGAGTTCACCGAGTCGGTCAAGTCCTTCCACGTGCCGGCGACGCCTTTCACTTCGGCCTGCCCGCCGAGCTTGCCTTCGGTGCCGACTTCGCGGGCCACGCGGGTCACTTCCGCGGCGAACGAGCCGAGCTGGTCGACCATCGTGTTGATCGTGTCTTTGAGTTCCAGAATTTCGCCGCGCACGTCGACGGTGATCTTCTTGGTCAAGTCGCCCGTGGCCACGGCTTTCGTCACGTCGGCGATGTTACGCACCTGGCTGGTCAAGTTGCCGGCCATCAGGTTCACGTTGTCGGTCAAGTCTTTCCACGTGCCGGCGACGCCGCGCACGTCGGCCTGCCCGCCCAGTTTGCCTTCGGTGCCGACTTCGCGGGCCACGCGCGTCACTTCCGCGGCGAATGAACGCAATTGGTCCACCATCGTGTTGATCGTGTCTTTAAGTTCCAGAATTTCGCCTTGCACGTTCACGGTGATCTTTTTCGACAAGTCGCCGTTGGCCACGGCGGTGGTCACCGCGGCGATGTTACGCACCTGGCTGGTCAAGTTGCCGGCCATTGAATTCACCGAGTCGGTCAAGTCCTTCCAGGTGCCGGCGACGCCCTTCACGTCGGCCTGCCCGCCGAGCTTGCCTTCCGTGCCGACTTCGCGGGCCACGCGCGTCACTTCCGAGGCGAACGACTTGAGCTGATCGACCATCGTATTGACCGTGTTCTTCAGCTCGAGGATTTCACCCTTCACGTCGACCGTGATTTTTTTCGACAAGTCGCCATTGGCCACGGCGGTGGTCACCGCGGCGATGTTACGCACCTGGCTGGTCAAGTTGCCGGCCATCGAATTCACGTTGTCGGTCAAGTCTTTCCACGTGCCCGAGACACCCTTCACGTCGGCCTGCCCGCCCAGTTTGCCTTCGGTGCCGACTTCGCGGGCCACGCGCGTTACTTCGGAGGCGAACGAACGCAGTTGGTCCACCATCGTGTTGATCGTGTCTTTAAGTTCGAGGAATTCGCCGCGCACGTCGACGGTGATCTTCTTGGTCAAGTCGCCGTTGGCCACGGCGGTGGTCACCGTGGCGATATTACGCACCTGGTTGGTCAAGTTACCGGCCATCGAATTCACGTTGTCGGTCAAGTCTTTCCACGTGCCGGCGACGCCTTTGACTTTGGCTTGGCCGCCGAGTTTGCCTTCGGTGCCGACTTCGCGGGCCACGCGCGTTACTTCGGAGGCGAACGAGCCAAGCTGGTCCACCATCGTGTTTACCGTGCGCGCGGTGCGCAGGAAGGCGCCCTGCAGCGGGCGGCCTTCGTCTTCCAGCGCCATGGTTTGCGACAGGTCGCCCTTCGCCACGGCGCCGATCACGCGCGCCGTTTCGCTCGTCGGATAGACCAGGTCGCCGATCAGCGTATTGACCGAGTTGAGCGATTCGGCCCACGATCCGCTGACGTCGCCCAGCGTGGCGCGCTGGGTGATCTTGCCTTCCTTGCCGACGACTTTACTGATGCGCTCGAGTTCGGCGGTCATGCGCCGGTTCAGCTCGACCACTTCATTGAACGAGTCGGCGATCTTGCCTTCAATGCCCGACCAGTTGTCGGGCAGGCGCACCTTGAAGTCGCCTTTTTTGAGGCTGTTCAGGGCGGAGAGGAGCTGCCGCGCCTCCATTTGGTGGCCATTGGCTTTGGGTGGCTGTGCCGCTTCGGCGACGTCGCCGGTATCCTTGGCCGACATGCCGACGGCCATTACGCGGTGTTTTCTCATGACCTAACCCCCCTGGAGTGCTGCTGAATTTTCGAGTGCGGCATTCAAGCCGGCCGCGGCGCCCTTTGGCGTCGACGACTCAATCTGGAATTTTGGTTTTGAAAGCGTTGCTTCGGCTTGGCGTGCACGTGCGTGCTTGGAAAATTTTGTGACGGGGCGACCGCGCTTCTCGCGGAACCCGAACCGGACCGGGACCGCGGCAAAGCACGTCAGGAAACTCGAACCTAAGGTCCGCCCGTCGCTGCTCGTAATGCTTCCCCCTCGTTTCACGTCCAAATCATGCACGCATGCAACCAGTCGCGCCGCTTGCGCTGGCCACCAGGCTCTTGGGTTGGAAATGGGACCGGGTGCGTCGGCGGGCCGACGCTTCGCAATAAATTTGTTTTGACGAGAGCGGCGGCTGCCGGAAAGCAGCATGGGCGGCGAACTGGATTTTAGAGGCCAGAGGCCTCGATAAAGAGGAGCAAGTCCTCTTCGAGTACTTCAAAGGTAATAATTACCATGATCCTTGAATCCGGTCAATACATGTCTGGGCCTTTGGCCCGGCAAGTTTCATTGACTTCGACCAGCACGCCAACCTAAAACCAGTAGACTCGTTTGGTTCTGGAACGACGATTGAGCCTGATCAGCGCGTAGCCTCCGGGAGATTTCCGCATGGCCGAAATTATCGTCACGAATCCCAAGGGCGCCACCTCCCGGCACGCCCTCAAACATCTGCTCACCATCGGGCGCCAGCCGGACTGCGATGTCGTGCTGGGTGACGATCCGCTGATCTCCCGCGTGCACTGCAAGATCGAAACAATCGCGCCCAGCGTCTTCTCCATCATCGACGAGAAATCCAACAACGGGACCTATCTGAACGGCCAGAAGCTAACCGAAAAAGTGCCCATGCCGCTCAAGCCCGGCGACGTCGTCACGCTGGGGACCACGCGCATCATTTTGAAGACCGAGGGCTACGGCTCCAAGTCGAGCGCGGTCGAAAAGGAATTCGATCCGGGCGTCTCCTTCGTGCAATTCAAGGAAGAAGCCTCGCCCGCGCCGGTCAATTTCGAATACTCCGTCTCCGTCGCGAGCGCCACGGCCCTGACCGAAGACGAAGTGAAGGCCTCCAGTCCGCGCCAGGTTCAGCTTCTGACCACGCGGCTCAAGCTAATGGTCGAAATGGGCATGTCGCTTGGCACGACGCTAGAACCGGACCAGTTGCTGGCCAGCATTCTCGAAAAGCTGTTCGACGTTTTCAGCCAGGCGGAGCGCGGCTTCGTGCTGCTCTTCGGGCCGAACGGCGAATTGCCCCAAAGCGTAACGACCCCGGAGCAGATCAAGCGCGACGGCTTCAACGGCCCTTTAAGCTTCGCGCGCACACGCACGCCGGTCGTGGGCGACGAGAACACGCTCTCGATCTCGCGGACCGTGGTGAAGAACGTGCGCGAGAAGCGCGAGTCGATCCTGATGAGTGACGCCGCCGGCGACGCCAGCCAGTCGGTGCATCTCTTCGAAATCCGCTCGGTGGTCTGCGCGCCGCTGATCGCGAACAACGAGGACCTGGGCATTCTGTATCTCGATTCAAAGGACCGCAGTCACCGCTTCACGCAGGAAGACTTGAACCTGGTCAACGCCGTCGCGTGCCAGATCGCGGTGGTGATCCGGAATGCCAAACTGGCGCAGGCCGCCGCCGTCGAAGCTGCGAACCGCCAGAACCTGCAGCGCTTCCTCTCGCCGCAACTGGTCGAACGCGTGATGAAGGGCCAGATGAAGGTCGAACTGGGCGGGCAGTACAAAACGGGCACCGTGTTTTTCTCCGACATCGTTGGCTTCACGCGCATGGCCGGGCAGATGCGCCCCGGCGACGTGGTGACGCTGCTGAACCGCTACTTCCAGGTGATGGTCGACATCATTTTCAACCGCAACGGCACAGTCGATAAATTTGGCGGCGATTTGATCATGGCCTTCTGGGACGTTCTCGTCGAAGTCCCCACGCCCGAAGCGGCCGCCGTGACCGCGGCCATCGACATGCAGAACGCCATGTTCACCTTCAACTGCGACCTCGCCGCGGACGATTCAATCGTTAAGCCGCCCGAGCCGCTGGGCCACGGTATCGGCCTGAACACGGGCGAGTTCATCGCCGGGAACATCGGCGGCGAAAAGAAACTCGAATTCACCGTCATCGGCAACGCGGTCAACCTGGCACAGCGCATGGAAGCCCTCGCCGGGCGCGGCAACGTCTTCGTGGGGCAGGGCACCTACGACAAAATCAAGGACCGCGCGCTGGTCTACAAATTGCCCGATGCGATGGTACGCAACGTCGATAACGCCATCCCGGTCTACTCGATTCGTGGGATTGTCCCGCCGCTCTCGGCGTCGGGCGGGCCGGGCACCGGCGATACGTCCCGGCTGCTCGTCGGCGGTACGGACTTGCTCCTGAGCATGCCCTGCAAACTGGCCGTCGCGGGCGCAGCGCCGGTCGCGGGCTTGATTGTGCGCATGGCCGCTTCGAATACCGAGAAGAACGGGCGCTTCCAGATCCTGACGGGCAAGCCGCTGCCGCGCGGGGCAAAAGCGGAGTTGCTCTGGAACCTCAACGAGATGCCGGAGATGAAGTCCGTGCACGGCGAGATCGAAGCGACCTGGTCGGAAACCGACGGCAGCCCGGGAGCGCCTTCGCCCAAACACGGCTCGGTGGTGCTGGGCTGCACCAATCTGCCGGAAGAAATCCTCCAGATGAAGCCGGGCGTGACAATCATTTCGCCGATCAAGCACATGGATGAACTCGTGCGCGCGTGAAGCGTGCGCTGTGCGCAACCAGGTCCCGCATGCTGCCGTACGCCCGGTTTTTCGACGCGACAATTGGCGAAGTCGTCATACGATCTTATAACCTTTAATAATTACTGCCATGAGCCGAAAGGACCGCCGCCATGATTGCCAAATACAACAACCTCAGTCTTGCCACGGGGGTTCCTGGGCTTGTCCTGGAAGTGGCTGGCAGCGTGAATCATTCACCAGAGCTTACGATGGCTGGCGTGGGGCTGCTGTTGGTGGGCTTTGCCTACTACGCAAAAGCCAAGGGCCGGCATACCGCATGGTGTCTGATGGCCTTCCTTTCCATCATTGGGTTGATTGTCCTGGCCTCGTTGAAGGACTTGTCCGTGGACACTTCCGATGTCCGTGGCCGTAATAAATGCCCCTGTGGGAATTTTTTATTGGACCTCGACGTCATTGGACCCGGCATGGCCAAATGTCCGAAATGCGGCAGCACGGTCCCCTACGAGGAGGAGTTGGTTTAGCGGCCCTCCTTACTCCTTTAGCGTGATGATGGACTTGGCCTTTGCGCCGGGGGATTCGCGCACTTCACCGCTGGGGAAACGCACGCGGATATCGACGGTTTCTTCTTTGCCCAGGCCCACGTGTAACTTTCCATCCAGGACCATGTCGTTCGTGTTGCCGCGCTCCATGAAACACTGGCGGTAGTGGAGCAGGCCTTCGGGCTTGCCGAGCTGCCCCGCTTTGTAGACCCAGAGCTTGCAGCCGAGCTGCTGCAGCGCGGGGGCCTTCGGGACGACGTGCACGGTGAGCCCCAGGTTGGCGGTCTTGTTGTGCAGCAGTTCGAGCATGTCGCCTTTCTGATAGACCACGTCGAGCGCGCCGTCGCCATCCACGTCGCCGATGGCGAACTGCACGCGCATGAGCGGGAAGGGCGCTTTGACTTCTTCGAAGCGTCCGCCGCGATTCATAAAGAGTCCGCAAGCCGTGCCGTGAAAGTTGGCGCTGACGAGGTCTTGGTGCCCGTCATTGTCGAGGTCGCGCAGTTCGAAGCGCCCATCGTCGTCGAAGGGCGCGCCGCCTTTGCGCGTCGCCGGATCGAAGATGCGGTAGTCGGCCTTGGCGAAATGCCCCTTCCCATTGTTGAGGTAAACTTCGCCGCTGGCCAGGTCGAGCAAATCGAGCGCGCCGTCGTTGTTGAGGTCCTCCGGAAAGTAAAAGTGACCGGCGCCTTTGGGCAGGCCACGCGCTTCGGTCGCTTCCTTCCAGCCGCCCGGCCCCGCGACGGCGGGATCGCGTTCGAGCACCCAGGCATACAGCTTCGCGCCATGGAACGTGACGATGAGTTCGTTCTTGTTGTCGCCATCAAGGTCCACCGAGTAGGCCGCGCCGAATTTCGGAGCGAGCGGGTGCGGGGAGCGCTGCTCGCCATCGGGCCAGCCAAGTTTGTCTTCGGCCTTCCAGGCCAGCTTGCCGGCGAGCTTCTCGGGGAACTTGCCGCCCCACGCGCTGGGCTTCGGGTCGAGTTCGATGAGGCCCTGCCCGTAGACCCATTGCGCGTCACAGACGCCGCTGCCGTCGGGATCGACGAGCAGCCCCAGGCCGGAGTCGTTGAGCTTCTTGAAATGCCCCTGGCCATCGTTGAGGAAAAATCCCGTGGTGGCCCAGGAGGCCGCGCAATCGAGCCGGCCGGTGCCGGAGACGTCCCACCAGAGCGGCGAGAAGGCATGGAACGCCCAGCGGTCGGCGTACTTGTCGCCGCAGAAGTTGAAATGGCCCGGCCCGTCGCCAAAAAAGAACGCCGCGCCGCCGCCCGAATGCCCGTACCAATGTATGTCCACGTGGCCATCGTTGTTGAGGTCCACGAGCGGCCCAAGGTAGGGCGTCTCGAGTTTGCCCAGCGCGGGGTCCGCATTGAGCTTGTGGGTGAGCCCGCTTTTTTCGCCGGGGATGGGCTCGAAGTCGAGCGCGGCTTCGGCGGCGCCAAGCGCTCTGGGGAACGCGAACGCGGCGATCAGGAACAGGGTCAATGCGCGCATGTAAAGCCTCCCATTTCTTGAGAGCGTTACACCGCGATACCCAGCGGTAGCCGGGCGAAGCGCATTCCGAGGCTTGGTGCGGGGTGGCTGTGTCTATGCTATGGGGCTCCTGAGGCGGGGTGGGCTGAGATTTTGGCGCGCTGGTTTGGCCTAGTGCGGGGTAGGGCGCAGCTCACCATAATCAAGGATTGCCGGCCTCACGAGAAGCTTGGGGCAGGCCGGTAT
>Ga0265314_10002269_pt1 | contig 19910 bp, 20 predicted proteins | sample 4126metaG_FD_203106 | JGI IMG/M metagenome (GOLD analysis project Ga0265314, IMG submission 203106) | Rhizosphere microbial communities from Carex aquatilis grown in University of Washington, Seatle, WA, United States - 4-1-26 metaG | ecosystem: Host-associated > Plants > Roots > Rhizosphere >... | reverse complement strand
GATGAAGACCCACGCCCTGATCGGCGCCGAAATGCTCGCGCGCATGCACTTCCCCGATCTGGTCACCGACATCGTCAAAACCCATCATGAAAAATGGGATGGCAGCGGCTATCCTTTCGGAATTCGTGGCGACGATATTCCCATCGGCGCGCGCATTCTCTCCGCCGTCGATTGCCTGGACGCTCTCGCCTCAGACCGCCCCTATCGCGCCGCCCTGGCGCTCGACGAAGCCATGGCCATGGTGCGCAGCCAGGAAGGGAAGAGCTACGACCCCAAAATCATATCTATCCTGCAGCGCCGCTACATTGAGTTGGATCAACTGGCCCGCGGCACCGTCTGCCACCCGCCCGTCGAAGCCGCCCACTTCCAGCCCGCTTCGCCCGCCGCTGCCCCCGACGATATTCTTGACCCCATCGTTTCCGCGCGCCAGGAAACGCAATTGCTCCAGGCCCTGTCCTCCGAGCTTGCGCAAGCCGCGCGCCTCGACGAAGTGGCGCAAGCCATCCACAATTCGCTCCGCCAGAAAATCGGCTACGACACCCTCGGCATCTACATCCGCCGCAACGCCGAAATGGAGCCTGTCTATTTTTTAGGCGCCCACGAATCCCTATTCACCAAGAAAACCTTTCCACTAGCCGAAGGCCTTTCCGGCTGGGTCGCCCAGCATCGCAACCCCATCTTGAACGGTAATGTAGCAGTCGAATGCTGTTACGCAAACAATTCGCAGATCCTCTACAACCTGCAAACCGCGCTCGCCGTCCCCTTCGAAGGCAAGGGCGGAACCGCCGGCGTCATCACGCTCTATCACATGGATCGCAACGCCTTCAGCCAGGACGACCTGCGCATTATGGAAGCCGCCAGCCTGCAAATCGGCCCCGCCATCGAAGCGGCCCTGAAGTTTCAGAACGTCGAAGAGACCGCCGCTACCGATCACCTCACCGGCATCCCCAATGCCCGCGCCCTCGCGCTGCATTTGGAACAGGAGCTCAAGCGCGCCGCCCGCGAAAATTCCCGCATCGGTGTTCTGATGTGCGACCTCGACGGCTTCAAGCAAGTGAACGATCGCTTCGGACACCAAACCGGCGACGCAGTGCTGCGCACCGTGGCCCAAGGCCTGCGCGACGCCTGCCGCGGCTACGATTATCTAGCCCGCATGGGCGGCGATGAATTTGTCGTCGTGCTCCACGGCTTGCAAGGAGATTATTCCACTCAGCTAGAAAGAATGCGCCAGGTAGCCGTGCAAGCCGGCCTCACCATCTGCGGCGAGCGGTGCCTTTCGATGAGCGTCGGTGTCGCCATCTATCCCGTCGATGGCCGCGACACCGAAACTCTCATCAAGGAAGCCGACCGCCGCATGTACCGCCTGAAGTACGAAAGCAAATCGCTCAGCGCACCCGCCACCGCATTCCTCGCCGGTCCGCAGACCACGCCCGATAACCATCTCCGCGAGTTAGCCCAGTTGCTCAGCGCCGACGAAAACCAGCAGTCCGCCACGCGCGCCTGAAAGCGCTACTGCCCGCACTCTGCTCCCGGATCGCCTGGCGCCAGGATGTGAAATCCCGCCGCGTCAAACAGCACCACGCGAACCTCTCCGGTTGTCCCCACCGTTCCCGCCGATGTGCCGTTGACGGAAATGTCTACCCCGCCCGCATTCCCCGCGCGCACCGCCGCAGCGTTTGCAAATCCGAGTTCAGCCTTGCCCGCTGGCTCCAGGTACCGCCTGATAACCGTCCGCCCATCGGCACAAACGTCAATCCAACTTCCTTCTTTCGCCTGAATCACGATTCGCGATTTGCCCTGCACCGCAGGTACTCGCGTGTGTTGCGGAGGGCTGACTTTTACAGGCTTGGGTGCCGCCGGCGTCGTAACCACCGGCGCGGATTTCGCCACCGTTTCCGCTGCCGGACCCAGCGCGATTTTCGCCAGTATCGTCGCACTAGTCGAGCTGATCCCGATTACCGCAGCCAGCAGCGTGACCCCCGCCACAACTCCGGCCGCCGTAGCGGTCATCTTCTGTACGATCGTTTCTTGCGTTGGCCCGGTTCCCATACGTGTCAATGGACGGGCGCCAGCTCGGGTCTAGTGCAGCGTGCAAGCGCTAGCGGAATTCTGCGGGACTTCCTGCCGTCCAGCCCCAGTGAACTTCCACATTTGGATGACGCCCTTTTGCCCCATGCGTTCCGCCGGCTTCGCTCCGAAAGTGATTTCCAGTCCGCCCGCGTTCCCGGTACGCACCGTTGCCACATTCGAAAACTTGAGTTGCTGCGTCTCCCCGGTGCTGAAAGCCTTCGCGAAGACCACCCTTCCGTCGGCACAAGCATCCACCCAGCTTAGCTCAGACGCGCGCAAGGTCACTTGCTGCACCCCGGCGACCGACGCCGGCTTCGCAGGAAGCACCACCGCAGCAGGCGCTTTTTTCGCAGCTGCCTTCTTCGGAGCCACGGCCACGCTCTTCGCTACCGGTTTTTCCACCACCGGAAGCGTGGCAGCCGTGTGGCCTGATCCGCGCATTCCACCCCACATCAGCGCCAGAACACTAAGCCCGATCACCGCCCCGACTCCACCCAGCATCATTTTGCGCCGCGGATCCGTTTTCGCTGCGGCCGCACTCGGCTTCGAAAATTGATTGCGAATTCCTATAACGCGCAGCGGGTCGACATCTTTTCTGATTTGCGGACGCCCCAAAACAGCGGCATCGTCTTGCTCCTCTCCAGGCATCCACTTATCGATGCGCTCCACGCCCACGTAATATCCGTTCTCCGCCGGTCCGCAATGCCGCACCGACACCAGCAAACGCCGGTCCTCGACACTGATCTGCAAGATTTCGCCCACCGCGATCGGCTTCTCCACCAACAAGCGAAACCCCGTTCCGGAAACATCCACCATGCGCGCCGGGCAAGGCTGCACTTGATTCGGAAGTTGCAGGGTGACACCCGTGTCGGTCTTGAATCGTGGCTCGACGCGTTTATTCATACTGTTCTTTTCTATCGGAAGGAGGGGGTAAAACAATCAGGCCCCGACTAAGGTGGGTGCGACATTACCCCCGCGCGGGGGGGAGAAACTCGCTAAGCGCCTGTCGAAATCGCCGCGCTCGTCAGCGCGCCCGGCCGCTGCGCATTCCTGCTCCGGCGGAAATGCGCCGGCGGACAAGCGAACTGCCGCTTGAACGCCCGGTTGAAGGCCGCTTCCGATCCGTAGCCCACCGCCGCCGCCACTTCCGCGATGCTGTTCTCCGTCGCTTGCAGCATCTCCGCTCCCAGCTTCAACCGCCACTGCGCCAGATACGCCATCGGCGATTCACCTAGAAAATGCCGGAAGCGCTCCGCCAAACGCGTGCGCGAAAGCCCCACCCGCTTGGCCAGATCAGAAATAGTCCAGTCCTCAGCCGGTTCCTTGTGCAGCAGCGCCAGCGCCTGCCCGATGATCGGATCGCGCGCCCCCGCCAGCCACCCCGTCTCGCCCGGAGGCAGGCTCAAAATATAGCGGCGCAGCGTTTCGACGAACAACACTTCAGACAGCTTCGCCAGCACCAGCCCGCCGCCCGCATTCGCCGCGCCCCCTTCGCCCACTGAAAACCGGATCGCATGCTCCAGCCACTGCCCCGAAGGTTCCTGCGGCGCATGCACCGTGATCATCGGCGGCAAGCCAGCCAGAATTACCTCGCTCAGACGTGGATCGCACGCCAGATATCCGCATACGAATTTGGTAGCCTCCCCGCCGCCGCCGAAGCGCGCCACCTTCAACCCCTCGGTTAGATTTTTCCGGAACGTCTGAAAAGAATCCACCGGCTTTTCAGGCGAGCCGTTGCCGATAAAGTGCGCATTGCCATGCGGAAAAATCACGATATCGCCGGCGCACAATTCCTCCCGTGGTCCCTCCGGCAGCCGTACATACGCCCGCCCCTCCGTTAAGTAGTGGAACAGAATCAGATGCCCCGCTCCCGGCGCCAGGCAGTCGGCGACATCCGGCGTCAAGGCCGAATTAAGACACCACGGCGCCGAAAATTCCCCGTTAAAAAATAGTGCGCCCTCGAGTTTAACCACCCGCAGGACTTCAGAAAGTACGTCCATCCCCATTACCCTAGCCCAAATGGGCCTCTCTGTTAAGCATGCGGGACGTTCGATCAAGTTTCAACCCCCCTCCCCCCGCATAGTAAATTCAGGACCGCCGAAATGCGGTTTCAAAATTAAAATCCAAAATTAAAAACAGAGAGAGACAAAAATATGAACGCGATCGCAACTGAGACACCGACCAGTACAGAATTCGATCAATTGAAAACTCGCCTCAAGGCCACCTGGATGACCGGCGACTATGACCTCTTCTCCCGCTACATGCAGAAGGAATCGGAACAGTTCTTCCGCCGCCTCTACTTCGCCCCCGGAACCCGCCTGCTCGACGTCGGCTGCGGCGCCGGCCAGCTCGCCCTGATTGCAGCCCGCGCTGGCGCCCGCGTCACCGGCTGCGACATCGCCACCAACTGGATCGAGAAAGCCCGCACCCGCGCCGCCGCCGAAGGACTCGACATCGTTTTCGACGAAGGTGACGCCGAATCCCTGCCCTACGCCGACGCCCAATTCGACGCCGTCACCAGCTTGATCGGAGCCATGTTTGCGCCCCGCCCAGAGCGTGTCGCCGCCGAGCTCACTCGCGTCTGCCGCCCCGGCGGGACCATCGTGATGGCCAACTGGACCCCCAGCGGCTTCATCGGCCAAATGTTCAGAGCGATTGCCAAACACATCGCTCCCTCCGGCATGCCGTCGCCCGTTTTGTGGGGCGATGAAGCCGCCGTGCGCGATCGCCTGCGTGACGGTATTTCCCGTCTCCAGCTCACGCGCCGCCTGTTCCCCTTCGACTATCCCTTCCCGCCGCACGCGGTCGTGGACTTCTTCCGCGTCAACTACGGCCCCATGTCGCGCGCCTTCGCCTCGCTCGACTCCCCGAGCCAGGACAACCTGCGCAATGAGCTGGTCAACTTGTGGTCCACTCACAACCAGGCCATCGATGGCACCACCAAAGTCGATGCCGAATACCTGGAAGTGATCGCCACGCGGGGCAGAGGTTACTGATATGAAACGAATCGCTGCTTTTGTTTACGGCGTCGCCTGCTACGCCGCGTTCCTTGCCAGCTTCCTCTATGCCATCGGTTTCCTCGGAAATTTCGTCGTGATCAAAACCATTGACTCGGGCCCGCGAGGGCCCGTCGCCAATGCGCTTGTGATCGACTCCTTTCTGTTGTTCCTCTTCGCGCTGCAGCACAGCGTAATGGCCCGCCCCGGGTTCAAACGAGCCTGGACGCGCTTCGTGCCCGAACCAGTCGAACGCAGCACCTATGTTCTGCTCTCCAGCCTCGCCTTGATGCTACTGTTCTGGCAATGGCGCCCCATTGGCGGCGTCATCTGGAACGTTGACGGAGGCATCGCCGAACTCGTCATCGATTGCTTCTACGGCATGGGTCTGCTGATCGTTCTTCTCAGCACGTTCCTGATCAACCACTTCGACTTGTTCGGACTCCGCCAGGTTTATCTCTACCTGACCGGCCGCCCCTACACGCACCTGGAATTTCGCACGCCGTTCTTTTACCGCTACGTGCGGCATCCGCTCTATGTCGGCTGGCTTCTCACGTTTTGGTCGGCCCCGGTCATGACCGCAGCTCACTTGTTCTTCGCACTGATGACCACCGCTTACATTCTGGTCGCCATCCGTTTCGAAGAAGCCGACCTGGTAACTTTTCACGGAGAGGAGTACCTGCGCTATCGTGAGCATGTCCCCATGCTTGTCCCGGGGCTCACCGCACCTGCGCCCGAACGAAAGGAACTAAAAAATGTATTCCATGGATAATTTGAGCAAACTGCCCAACTTGGGCAAACTAGCCCCCGAGGCCACCGCGGCCTTCTGGGCCTACGACAAGGCCGCGCTCGCCGACGGAGCCATCCCCAAGAAGTACAAAGAGCTCATGGCCATCGCCGTCGCTCTCACCACGCAATGCCCCTACTGCATCGAACTGCACCGCAAAGCCGCTCTCAAGGCCGGTGTCACCGAGCAGGAACTGGGCGAAGCCATCCACGTCGCCGCCGCTCTGCGTGCCGGCGCCGCCATCACCCACGGCTCCCATCTCCTCCAAGGCTGAGGGCGCTATTTTGGCGGCGTCACGAAAATCTGGAATCGCGGAGAAGAAACCTCCGCCACCCGATCGTCGATAATAACCACGTTGCCCACCGGATCGGCAGCCTCTTTATAGTTGAGCGTCTGCCGGTCGATCACGATGTCCGTCGATTTAGGTTCACCCAGAATTTCCACCACCTGATCCCGCGACATCCCTAATTTGACCGCGGCCCAGCCCTCGGCATTTCGCCAACTGGGCCGCACCGTCCGCGTCGACGTGATAGACGTAGTTTGCAGCGACCTCACCGTTCTTTCGAGCGTGGCCAAGCGCCGCTCCTGATCCGCCACCGTCCGTTTAAGGAGGGCGATCTCGCGAGCCGAATCGTCCGCACCCGTGTCCGGCGTCTGACCCAACAACCCCATAGAAGCACACAGCGTAACCAGCAGCACAATGCGACGCATAAGCCCTCCCACTGCTTATTCTAGGAGACGCTAGCGAGCATGGGAAGTGTCTCAGTCTGAATCGAAGCCGACGAACGGGGGTTATAAAGAGCGGTGTTAAACGTTGACGGTTTTCATGCGAGCATGGGCAAATGAAAGGGCTTTGAACTGAAACTAGCTCTAAGAATCATCCTATTTCTGGTTGCTTGCTGGCTGCTGGCGTATGGCAGCGCGATGATGCTTTTTGTACCCGGAGTTCCAGGGCATTATTTTGACCGCAACCTCATTCTCTTCGGCGTTGTCCCCAGGATTATTGGTGGTGCGTTGTTGGCATCCGTAGGGGTATTGTCGGCCAAGTGGCAGGTTCCCCACGCGTTGCGAGCGCGATTAGTGAATACGATTTCCCTGGGAGTTGCTAGGGTGGTGCTTTTCTATATCGTGATGGGGCTGTTTTCAAAGTTTCAAACTTGACCACTACCCGAGCATGTCTTTCCAGGCGTGCTCATCGGCGCCAATACTGAGCCGGTTAGCCCCGCGTACCAGCGGCAGCCGCAGCAGTCCCGGCTCCTGCTCAATCCGTTTCAATAGGTCCGCATCCGTGAGCTTCAAATATTTCAAGCCGCCATCGGCGTAAGCTTTGCCCTCGCTATCCAACAGCCCGCTCAAACCGAAGCGGTCGACGAAGCGTTTGATTTCCCCCGGAGCCATAGGTTTCCGCTTCAAATCCACAAACTGAAACACCATCCGCCGTTCCTTGAAGAACCGCTCCGCCGCCCGTGTTGCCTGAGAATTCTTAATGCCGAAAATCTGCACCGTCATTTTTTCGCGGCGAGAAGTCTCGACACCTCCGATGAGAGCGCCCGATAGGGCGTCTCGTCGAGACTTCCCGCATAACTCCAGATTACTTTGCCGCCGCCATCGATCAAAATCAGATAAGTGTCTTTCGGATCGCGGATTCCCACGCGCCGCTTCCAAACTTCGCTGCCGCTATAAACTGTGATCACGTGCTCTCGATCGGCCTGCGGTGTCCCGCGCCGCATGCCCCCGTCGATGAACCATTTCCCTAGCTTCGCCAGCCCCCCGATGATCGGTATCTCAAAGAATGTCACGCGCGGCTCCGTTCCGAAATCCTGGCGGAACCGCTTCGCCCACGCCTCCACCTGGAACCGCGATTCGTAAGTGAACCCCAACATCAACAACGCCACCCTCCCCGCAGCGTCCTGCGGAAGCACAGCGTTCCGGCCCGTGAGATATTCGCCGCGCAGCTCCGGCAGAGCGTCCCCCAGTGCGATCCCGTCACCCGCAGTCGGGCCCGCCAACGTCGCCACCATAACCAATCCCAGCCTTGCCTTCACGGTTTCACGCCAACGACAGCTCCCAGCACCGGCGCCGCTTGACGCCGCTTAGCAGCCGCCGCGATCCTCCGCAGCATCCCCCGAAACATCAGCTCGTGTATAGGAGCCAGCAGATACCAATACAAAACACCGCCCAGCCCCCGCGGCTCGAACTGCGCGATCTGCCGGATCACGCTCCCGTCCCCCTCGGCCTCCACGCGAAACTCCAGCCAAGCCCGCCCGGGCACATTCATCTCCGCAAACAGTCGCAGCCGTTTGCCCGGCTCATAAACTTCCACCCGCCAAAAATCCAGTGTGCTCCCAAGAAAAGGAGTCTCCGGATCAGGCCGCCCTCGCCGCATCCCCACCCCGCCCATCATCAAATCCACCAGCCCGCGAATCTTCCACAGCGCGTTGCCGTAATACCAGCCGTTCCGCCCCCCAATCCGCCGAATCGGAGCGAAAGCATCCGCCGGCGCCACTTCCACGCGTATCGTCTGCTCGTTCACCAACAGATCGCGTCCCACCGGCCTGCCGTATTCCCGCGCGCCCCCATCTGACCAGCGGGTCTCCGCCAGTTCCCGGTCTTCGTTCTTCAGCGCCCGTTCAATCGCCCGCGTAATCCCCACGGGCCGGATGTCGAAAGCTGTGAGGGCCGCCTGATTCCGCACCACGCTCGGATTCCGCACACTCTCAATCAGCCGCCGCCCAATGCTCGCGTATACCGGAGTAATGAACGTCAGCCACCGGCTCGACAACGACAAACTCAGGAAGGGCACCCGTACAATCAATCTCCGCAAATGCCGCTGCCGTGCAAACTCCCGCATGATCCCCACATACGAAGTAACGTCCGCCCCGCCAATCTCAAACGTCTGGCTCTCCGCCCCAGGCAAGCGCGCAGCTGCCACCAGATACTCGATCACATCCTCGATCGCAATCGGCTGCGCCGCGGTATTCACCCAACGGGGCGTGACCATTACCGGCAGCCGCTCCACCAGCGCCCGCAGCATTTCAAACGACGCACTGCCCGAACCAATCACGATCGACGCCTGCAGCTCGATAACTTGCACCCCGCTCGCCCGCAGGACATTCCCCGTTTCAGCCCGGCTGCGCATGTGCGCCGACAGCCCTCCGCCCTGCGCCAGTCCCCCCAGATAAACGATCCGCTTTACCCCCGCCGCGCGCGCCGCCTCCGCGAAATTCGCCGCCGCGCTGTGCTCCTCCGCCTCGAACCCCTCGCCGCCATTCATCGAATGCACTAAATAAAACGCCGTCTCGACACCGGCAAACGCCGCCCCTAGAGACGCCGGCTGCAGCAGGTCTCCCTTCACCAGTTCAGTGCCGGGAGCCACGCGCCAACCAAGCGCCTCCGGGTTGCGGCACAAACATCTGACTGCCAGTCCGTCTCTTTCCAGGCGCTTCAATAGCCGCCCTCCTATGTATCCAGTTGCGCCGGTCAGCAGATGTAGGCTCATACCGTTCACTTCGGCATAATTACAGAGTCGATTACATGGATCACCCCGTTCGAAGCCAGGATGTCGGTCTTGGTCACATGCGCGTTATCCACCATCACCCCGCCATTCTTCACGCTGATCGCCACGTTTTCACCTTCCACCGTCTTCGCCGACGAAAGCTTCATCACGTCCGCAGCCATCACTTTCCCCGCCACTACGTGATACGTCAGGATCTTCTGTAGCTTGGCCTTGTTCTCCGGCTTCAGCAGACTGTCGAGCGTGCCCGCAGGCAGCTTCGCAAACGCCTCGTCCGTAGGCGCGAACACCGTAAACGGTCCCGGGCCCTTCAAAGTATCCACCAGCCCCGCCGCCTTCACCGCCGCCACCAGCGTAGTGAAATGCCCGGCGACTGCCGTATCCACAATGTCCGCCGCGAACGCCGTGCTCGAAGCCGCGAGCAGCGCGAATGCCCCTAAAAGGAAACGCGATCTCATGCTTGCACCCCCGCATAACCACCATGCCAGCGCCTCTGGATGGACTTCCAGGTCAACGCCTGATACAACCCTGACAACCCCACCAGACTGTAAACCACCGTGCTCAGCGCCGAGGTTTCGCCGAACTTCATGCCGAACACCGCAGCCACCAGGTCCAGATGGAACGCTCCCGCCAGACCCCAGTTCAGCGCGCCGATAATCACCAGCGCCGCCGCCAAAACATCAATTTTTTTCATGTTTAAATCTTCCTTTCCATTTGATCTTATGGAAAATATGTTTTACTGTAAAGAACATCGGGAAGATGCCTTTCCTGAGCGGAAAATACCCGCCGGAAACACACATTGAGAGGAAAACAATCTTAGCAATGCCGTCAGAATCCATCGAAGCCGGCCTAAAGAATTATGCCATCGGCAGCAAACTCCGCCGTCTGCGCCTGCGCAAAAGCATGGGCTTGGTCGAATTATCCAAACACACCGGCCTTTCGCCCGCCCTCCTCTCGAAACTCGAGCGCGACGTTATGCACCCGACGCTGCCCACGCTGCTGCGCATCGCCATGGTCTTCAGCGTGGGCCTGGAATACTTTTTCAATCCGGAACCCAAGCCAGTTCTCGAAATCGTCCGCAAAAAGGACCGCCTGCGCTTCCCCGATTCCCCCGACGGCCGCCCCGTCGCCTATTATTTCGAGAGCCTCGACTTCCCCGTCCCCAACCGTGCGCTCAACGCTTATCTGGCCGAATTCGAGCCCATGCAGCCCGATCAAGTCCGCCCCCACCGGCACCCCGGCGTAGAAATGCTTTACGTTCTCTCCGGAAAAGTGGAACTAAGCATCGGCGAAGACCGCCATGAACTGGCAGACGGAGATTCCGTCTACTTCGACTCCGCAGCGGAACACGCCTACCGCCGCATCGGCGCCAAGCGCTCCACCGCGATTGTCGTCGCCCTGCCATGACAAGCTTTTGTCCTCCGCAATCCCCCCGCTATTCAATCGCTTCCCACTTTGGCTTCGTCCCCGCCCGCACCACTCGCATGCATACTGAATCCGTAGTACAAGCCTGCGCAGGCTGATCGTTGTTATTTAGTGGAATCCGCGCCTGTCGTGAAAGCGATGGGCTAGCCGTCCTGGAAACATTGTGAAGAGGGCGGGACAGGAGAGAATCGATTCTCTGGTGATCGTTAAAAATTGCCGAGGGAGGAAATGGGAGAGAGCAGAAAACTGGTTCATTCAGTCACTATTCTAAAGACCAGCAAGCCGTCCATGACCTTCACCACTCCGGTGGGCCGCCCTTAAAAAACGGCTCACCGCGAGACGATTTTCTTCAGCCGAAGTGTGCCCACTCGCTACAATAAGTTTGAATGTCGCATCTCGTAACCCTTATTCCCGGCGACGGCATCGGCCCCGAAGTCTCGCAAGCCGCCCGCCGCGCCGTTGACGCCACCGGTGTTTCCATCGATTGGGAAATCGCCGAACTCAACGCCGCTTTAATTCTCAAAACCGGCCAGTCGCTCCCGCAAAGCGTAGTAGATAGCCTGGACCGTACCCGCGTGGGCCTGAAAGGCCCCGTCGCCACGCCCATCGGAGGCGGCTTCGCCAGCGTCAACGTCGCTTTACGCAAGCGCCTGGATCTCTACGCCAACGTGCGTCCCGTGCACTCGCTCCCCGGCATCGCCTCGCGCTTCGCCGACGTCAATATCGACATGGTGATTTTCCGCGAGAACACCGAAGACTTGTATTCCGGCATCGAGCACGAAGTCATCCCCGACGTCGTGACCGGCATCAAAGTCATCACGCGCACCGCATCCATCCGCATCGCCGAATACGCCTTCAAATTCGCCCATCAGCTAGGCCGCAAAAAGGTGACAGCCATCCACAAAGCCAACATCATGAAGCTCGCCGACGGCCTCTTCCTCCGCTGCTGCCGCGAAGTTGCCGCCCGTTTTCCGCACATAAATTACAACGAGCTAATCGTCGACAACGCCTCGATGCAATTGGTAATGCGCCCCGAAACCTTCGACATTCTCCTGCTCCCCAACCTCTACGGCGACATAGTTTCCGATTTAGCCGCCGGCCTGGTAGGCGGCTTAGGAATCGTCCCCGGAGCCAACATGGGCGACACCCACGCGGTCTTCGAAGCCGTCCACGGCTCAGCCCCCGATATAGCCGGCAAAGGCATAGCGAATCCCACAGCAATGATGCTGTCGGCGGTGCTAATGCTAACCCACCTGAAAGAGTTGGAAGCCGCCGCCCGCCTGCACGCCGCAATTCAAAAAGTGTACGCCGGAAAAAAACACACCACCGGCGACGTAGGCGGCCACGCCTCCACCGAAGAATTCACCGACGCCGTAATCGCGAAGCTTTCTTAAAGACCCTTCTTCGCCAAAAACTCGACCAGATCGACAACGCGCATCGAATACCCCCACTCGTTGTCGTACCAAGCCACAACCTTGAGCAAATTCCCGCCCATCACTTTCGTCAGTTCCGAATCCACAATCGAGCTATTCGGATTGTGCAGCATGTCGGTAGAAACCACTGGATCCGACGTGTAAGCCAAAATCCCCTTAAGTTCCCCCTCAGCCGCCGCCTTCAGCGCCGCGTTCACTTCCTCCGCCGTAGTCGCCTTCGAAGTCACCACCACCAGATCGACGACGGAAACGTTCGGCGTCGGCACGCGCATCGCATAGCCGTCGAGCTTCCCCTTCAACGCCGGCATCACCAACCCGATGGCCTTAGCCGCGCCCGTCGTGGTAGGAATCATGTTGATCGCCGCCGCCCGCGCCCGCCGCAAATCCTTATGCGGAAAATCCAGCACCGGCTGATCGTTGGTATAGCTGTGAATGGTCGTCATCGAGCCCTTCTCGATGCCGAACTTCTCATGCAGCACCTTCACCACCGGAGCCAGACAATTCGTAGTGCAGGAAGCGTTCGAAATCACATTGTGCTTCGCCGCGTCATACGCCGAATCGTTCACGCCCAGCACAATCGTGATGTCTTCGTTCTTCCCCGGCGCCGAAATGACAACCTTCTTCACGCTGCCGCGCAAATGTTTGCCCGCGTCCTTCGCGTCCGTGAAGCGCCCCGTCGATTCCACGACCACCTGCGCGCCCACGCCCGCCCAATCGATCTCCGCCGGGTCCTTAACCGCGAAGATCTTGATGCGCTTGCCGTTGACCACGATGGCATCCGCCTCCAGCTGCACGTCGCCTTTTAGCGGCCCCAGCGTCGAGTCGTATTTCAGCAAGTGCGCCAGCGTCTTCGGGTCCGTCAAATCATTGGCCGCGACAATTTCAATGTTCGGGTTATGCAGCGACGCCCGAACCACGTTTCTACCGATGCGGCCGAAGCCGTTGATGCCTACTTTGGTTGCCATTCGTCCTCTCGTCTCTTTGGTTTTGACTTCGCGCGCTAATCGTGGCGCAGTTCGCGTTGCACTTCCGAAACCACCTGGTCGCGATCGACTTGTTCTAGATCCTTGCGCAGCCGCCGCAGCGCCACGCCCACAATGTCGCGATGATGCAGGCGCGCGCCCAATTGCTCAGACTCGCTCAATCTCAGCCAGATGTCATGCAGCAGCTCGACATCTTCCGGCCACAAACGTGGCGGATGCGGACCCAGGTTGACAAAGATCGAGGGCCGGTCCGGGCTGATCACTTCGAGCGAAAACGCATGCCGCGGTTCCGGCAGTTTTTCCCACGCCAGCCCAATCTGCCGCGCCAGCTCGTCCGACGGCATCCGCGAGCTTACGCCCGTCACCAATCGCGAAGCACGCAAACGGCTAGCCGTATCCGCGACAGCATCGAAAGGATTCATGGCCGGCACCACCAGCAATTCCACCGGCTTGCCCTCCTTCTCCGCGAGTTCCACCACGTGGCTGAACAGCTCTTTTTCGTAGTCGCTAAAAATCTGGTTGTCCGCCAAATCGTACTCGCCGGCGCCCGTCGAAATGGTGCGCACAGTCATCACCACGATGTCGTAGCGCCGCAGGTTAGTCTTTTCGAGCACGCGTTTCAAGTGCTCCATGCGATTGTAATCGCGCACGGCTACCAGCACGCACCCCGGCCGCGCGTGCAAGCTGCCGCCGTCGATATGCGCCTGATGATCCAGGTTAAACTGCTCCATCCCCTTGGGTTCAGTTTGCTTGCGCCGCAGATTGATTTTTTCCGAAATCGTGAACATCACGAACAATCCCAGCGTGAACGCCACGCCGTATTTGGTTGCGATTTGCTTGGTGAACAAATTGGCGATGGCCACCGCTCCCAGCACCAGCGTGGTGATGCCCAGCCCCACTGGAATCTCCCGCCCGCCGATGCGGAAGTTCAAGGGGAATTTGTATTCCTGATCGGTCCGCTGGAAGCGCAGCACGGTCACGCCCAGCGCCTTCATGAAGAAACTCCACACCACGCCGAACGCATACGCCTCGGCCAGGATGGTCATGTCACCGCGGCTGTAGATAATCGTCGCCACTTGCAGCAGCGTGATCATGTTGATCATGCGGAAAGTGGTGCCGAACTTCTTATGCGGCTCGCGGAACCACGGCACCAGAACATGATCTTCCGCCACCCGATTCAACACGCCGTTCGCGCCGATGATCGAAGTATTCACCGCGCCCGACAAAATCAATCCGCCCACGATCACCACGAAAATGTGGAAGCTCAGCTTCAACAGGTACGGCCCCGCCAGGCTCATCGCCAAGCCACCGATCAGATTGTTGATGTACATCGGACGGATGCCGTCGGGAATAATCATCACCGCGAACAGCGAAATAACCCCGGTGCACAGCAGCGCGTACCAGCAGGTCAGGTTCGCGGCGATTTTCAAATTCTTCATCTTCGGCGACGCGATTTCGCGGTACACCTGCGCCAGCGTTTCAAATCCGCTCATCGACAACAGCGAATGCCCGAAGGCGACGATGATCACCACCATCGGAATCTGCATCCAGAAAGTGCCCTGCAGCCAGCCCTGCGCGGCGTCTGAAAATACCAGGTTCTTCGGAGTGGGCGCCGGCGGCAGATGCCAGCCCCTGGTCAGCAGCAGCGTGATCGGGCACCAGATCAGCAAAATTCCCACCATCACAGTGGTGATTTGCATGATGCGCAGCGCCTTGCCGCTCGATTCATGCACGCCTTTAATGTTTTGCCACCAGAAATAAATCGTGATCAAAATCCCCGCGCCCGCCGCGAACAGATTTACATCGATGTGATAATTCTCATGCATCAGGCCGCCGATTTCATTCAGCAGCGAGCCCATGTATTGCCCCGCGCTCACCACGCTGATGGGTCCGGTGAGAATGTAATCGAACACCAGCGCCGACACCGAAAGCTTGGCCATCACCGGCCCCATGCTGTCGTGCACAACTACGTAAACGCCGCCGCGCACGTACATGCTGCAGCTTTCGAGGTATACGCTGCGCACCGCAAAGCTGAACAACATCACCGCCAGCACGAACCAGGGGGCCGCTTTCCCCACCGCCGCCTCGGCCGCGCCACCCGCGTAAAACATGGAGGAGGCCAGATCGCTTAAAACGATGGAAGCTCCCCGCCAGAAACTGATAAAGGAAAGGGCCACCGTGGTAGCGACCACCACTTTGGGGTTGGTAATCGCCGCCGCCATCCGGCCGTTTTGTGAGGACATCTGTAAACTCTATTCTAAGGCTTCGGCCCAGAGCGCGTGCGAAACGGGAGCGTTTACATTCCCTCGTGGAGACGAGCCGCGAGGAAATCGGGCAAACCGGCCGCGCGAATCTTCGCCGCTGCCCGATCGACGTCGTAGGCGACGCGGCAAAACTCCACCGCGCGCTCCTCAGGAGAGTATAACGCGTAGGCGGCGCGCGGGTCACCGTCACGAGGCTGCCCGACGGATCCGGGGTTTACCAGGTAGAAATATTTCGGCTCAAACGCCAAAGTGCCGTCCGGCGCGATCTGCGTAACCGTCCGCCGCGACATGCGGAATGCTCCCTGGCGATGCGTGTGCCCGAAAAACGTGACCGGCGCCGCCAACAATTCGAACAAAGGCGCGGCGTCCGAAGCCGTCACCACGTACTCGTCCTCGTCGGCCGGCGAGCCGTGAACCAAATCCAGCCCTTCATACGGCAGCGGCCCGCGCGGCAAACGCTCGAGGTACGCGCGGCTTTCCGGCAGCAGCGCGTTACGCGTCCACAGCGTCGAAGCCTGCGCCGCGGGATTGAACGTCTCCATGCCATCCGGCTCTCCGGGATCGCCCCCCACGCTGACGCGGTCGTGATTGCCGCGGATCACCGCCGTGACGTTTTCGCGCGTCCACTCGACAATCGCATTGGGATCCGCGCCGTAGCCCACCAGATCGCCCAGGCAAAGAATGCGGTCGTATTTCCCACGCGCGTCTGCGAGCACCGCCTGGTGCGCTTCGAGGTTCGCGTGAATGTCGCTGATGATCAGATACGGCATAAGCGCAGCAGTGCGACCTCCGGAGGAGCGCCCAAGCGCGCTGGCACCGCGATAGTTCCAATTCCCCGCGACACAAAAATCGACGCCGGGCCCTTGCGATAGACGCCGTCGACGTAAGGAGTGTAAAAACGGCCGGGGTTCAGATCGGCGTTGAGAATCTCCACGCGAATCTGCCCGCCGTGCGTGTGGCCGGCGATGGTCACGGCGTAGCCTTGGCGCGCGGCCACCGGAAAGACATCCGGATTGTGCGACAGCAGCACGTTCAAAGCGCCCGGAGCCACCAGCTTTTCCGCGCCCACCAAATAAGGCCCGTGGAGGGCCTGATAATCCACGCCCACCAGGTTCATCGTAGCGTTGCCAAAGCGCAGGGCAGCCGCACCCAGACGCAGAAAACGCAATCCCCTGCGCGCGCCTTCGCGTTCCACGTAATCCTCGGCGTGCGCGTAAATTTCGTGATTGCCCAGGCAGCCGTAAACGCCGGCGTCGGCACGCAGGCGCGCCAGCGAATCGAGACAATTATCCAGCGGATCGCGATTGGTGGTAATCAGATCCCCGGTTACCAGCGCAACGTGGGCGCGGGTTTCATTCGCCATGTCGATGGCGCGCTCGAGTTCCGCGCGGCGCAGAAACGGGCTCAAGTGGATGTCGGTCAATTGCACCAGGCGAATTCCGTCCAGATCGTGTGGAAGATCGGGAACCTGCAAATTATGTTCACGCAAAAACAGTTGGTGGCGCTGGATAAATACGCCATATCCCAGTACCGCTGGAGGCGCCGCGAACACGGCCGTGTACGCCGTCTGGAAAAAACGCCGCCGCGCGGGATTGTGTCCGGCGCCATGCCCCGGTGCGATGCGCGAAGCGAGGGCCACCACCGCGCAACCCGCCAGCCAACACACGATAAGCAGTGCCCAGGTGATCGAAAGCGCCGTCCCCCAACTCAACCACCAGCCAGGAAAAAAGCGCGCCACGCGCTGCAGGTGCAGCAGGAAAGCGATCAGCGAGCCTGCCATCGACAATCCGGCAACGCCGGCGATGGCCAGCCGCGTCCGCCGTCCCGCGTCCTTCGCTTTTGAGCCCAGTAGCCACACCAATCCCACCATCTGGCCCAACACGGAAATGACGAACACGATAAGATCGGGCAGGACGCGCAGCAGGCGGAATAGCACTTCTCCCATCTTATCGGCAGCTTCCTCTACAATCAAAAGATGTCTCTGGTCGTAGTAGGTTCAGTTGCTTATGACGGCGTCGAAACGCCGCACGGACGCGTGGAACGCATGCTGGGCGGCGCCGCCACGTATATTTCGCTCGCCGCGAGTTATTTCACGCAAGTGCGCATCGTGGCTGTGGTGGGCGACGATTTCGAGGAGGCCGATACCGAGTTGCTGGAGAGCCGCAATATCGACCTCGAAGGCCTGGAGCGCGTGCCCGGCAAGACGTTTTTCTGGGCCGGCAAATATACCGACGACATGAACGATCGCGTGACGCTCACCACCGATCTGAACGTATTCGCGGATTTTCAGCCCAAGCTTCCCGAGAGCTATCAAAATGCCCGCTACCTGCTGCTCGGCAACATCCAGCCCGCCTTGCAGCGCAGCGTGCGCGCGCAGATGAAGCACGTGCGCCTGGCCGGCGGCGACACCATGAATTTCTGGATCAGCGATTTTCGCTCGGAGCTGCTCGAAACCATCAAGAACTGGGATTTCCTCCTGATTAATGACCACGAAGCCCGGATGCTGTCCGGTGAAAACAATCTGCGCAAGGCGGCGATGAAGATTCTGGACATGGGCCCGCACACGCTGGTGATCAAGCGCGGCGAGTTCGGAGCCATGCTATTCCGCCGCGATTCCTATTTCATCGTGCCCGGTTATCTCCTCGAAAATGTTTTCGATCCCACCGGCGCGGGCGATTGCTTCGCGGGCGGCTTCATCGGCTATCTGGCCGAGCACGGCTTCAGCCTGGAGGGCGATCACATCAGCCGGGGAATGCTGAGCCGCGCGGTGATTTACGGGTCCGTCATGGGAAGCTTCTGCTGCGAGCGCTTCGGCGTGGAACGCTTCCGCACGCTTACGCGTGAAGAAATCGATGCCCGCTTTGAAGAGTTCCGCAAGTTCACATCGTTCTAATCTGGCCGGCGTGGTGCTGCTGCTGACGGCGATCAGCGCCGCCGCCGTCGGCTGGTGCGCGTTCCACGGCTATACCCTTTATTACGGAGACGCCGAGGCGCATCTGAACATCGCGCGCCGCGTGCTGGATTCGCGGACCCCAGGTCCGGAACAACTGGGCACCGTTTGGCTGCCCTTGCCGCATGTGTTGATGCTTCCGTTCGTCGGGCGCGTCGAGTGGTGGCGCAGCGGGATTGCGGGCGCGATTCCATCGGCGCTGGGATTCATTACGGCGGGTGCGTTTCTATACGCCGCCGCGCGACGTTTATACGCTTCTGCCGCCGCCGCTCTGGCTGCGGCGTTATTGTTCGCGATGAATCCCAATATGTTGTATCTGCAAGCAACACCCATGAACGAAGCCATCTTCGCGGCGGCGCTGGCGGCGGTGCTGTGGTCGACGGTTGCGTTCCGCGATTCACAATCCGCCTGGGCGGTGCTGGCGGCCGCGGCGGCCTCGAATGCGGCGTCGCTGACGCGCTATGAAGGCTGGTTTCTGATTCCGTTCGTCGTGCTCTACATATTAATCACGGCCCGCCGCAAGTCCTCCGCGCTGGTGTTCGCGGCGCTGGCCGCGTTGGGGCCGCTGGCTTGGCTGGCGCACAACCAGTATTACTATTCGAACGCGCTGGAATTTTACAACGGCGACTTCTCCGCCCAAGCCATCTACGCGCGCCAAGTGGCCGCGGGCGTCGCGCGCTATCCCGGCGATCACAACTGGAGCCAGGCGATTCACTACTATTCCTCCGCTGTCACGCTGACGCAGGGCTGGATTTTAATCGCAGTCAGCGCACTCGGGGCGGTAGCGGCGCTCGCGAAAAAAATGTGGTGGCCGCTGCTGTTGCTGGCGCTGCCTCCGGCGTTTTACGTGTGGAGCATGCATTCCTCCGGCACTCCGCTTTACGTGCCAACGCTGTGGCCGCACAGTTGGTACAACACGCGCTACGCGCTCGCGGCATTGCCTGTCGCCGCGCTCGCGGCCGCCGGCGTCGTGACGATTTTACCGGCGAAGCTACACGCCGTCGGCGCTGCGGTTTTGGTCGTGGCCGTCGCCGCGTCGTGGGCGCTGGCGGGCGCGCCGCTGTGCTGGAAAGAATCTGTTGTGAACTCCCAAGCCCGCCGCGCTTGGACCGGACAAGCCGCCGCGTACCTCGCCGCCAATTACCAATCGGGCGATGGAATCATCTATTCTTTTGGCGACCTCACGGGCGTTCTGCGCGAGGCCGGCATCCCCTTGCGCGAAGGGCTGCACCAAGGCAACCGCCCGTCCTGGGACGCCGCCGTGCTGCGCCCCGACTTGTTTTTTCACGAAGAATGGGCGCTGGCCGTGGCGGGCGATCAAGTGGACGAAGCAGTGACGCGCTTGAGCCCGCGCTATGAATTGAAGAAGCGGATTATGGTGGAAGGAGCGCCCGCTGTCGAAATCTACAAGCGCCAATGGAAACACATCCCATGAACATCCCTTTCACGAAAGCGCACGGCGCGCGCAATGATTTTTTGCTGACCTGG